>Ga0209676_1000140_pt1 | contig 176735 bp, 183 predicted proteins | sample AraplaCvi_mLB_r2_FD_184282 | JGI IMG/M metagenome (GOLD analysis project Ga0209676, IMG submission 184282) | Arabidopsis root microbial communities from North Carolina, USA - plate scrape MF_Cvi_mLB_r2 (SPAdes) (version 2) | ecosystem: Host-associated > Plants > Roots > Endosphere | place... | reverse complement strand
CGCTCATCCTGTAGAGGCCTTGCCTCCGGCGTTCTCGCCGCCAGACGCACCCGTAGCTCAGCTGGATAGAGTACTGCCCTCCGAAGGCAGGGGTCAGAGGTTCGAATCCTCTCGGGTGCGCCATTTTCCCTTTCGAACATCCGCTCGCCCCGTTCGGCTAGCTCCTCTCTGTCTCGATCAGCCGATCACGGACGTCGAGAGGCGCGGCTTCGGCCCAGGTCAGGAGCTTGTCGAGCACCGGGCAGAGCGACTGGCCCCATTCCGTAAGGTGATACTCGACCTTGGGCGGGACCTGGGGATGGACGATCCGGGCCACCACTCCGTCAAGTTCGAGCTGTCGCAGTTGCTGGATCAGCATCTTCTGCGACACGCCCGGTATCGCCCGTTCCAGCTCCGAGAACCGGCGGACGTTCGACCCGAAGAGCTGGAACAGGATCACCAGCTTCCATCGCCCCTCCAGAATCCGGATGACGTTCTGCGCGCTCGAAGCCGCCGTCCACGGCGTGTAGTCGATGCGCTCACCTTCAGGTGAGTACCTTACTTTTTCGTCCGTACTTGCCATCTTCGCAGCTTATTTCCAGTTTGGGTCCCAGGCAACCACCTGAACCGGAGAGCCACATGGCCACCGCCCTTCCCAAGCCCATAGCCGACTATGTCGCGGCTAATGCCCGCCTCGATCCTGAGGGAATGTTGCGGCCATTCGCCCCCGACGGCGTCGTGCAAGACGACGGCGGAGAGCACCGAGGTCATGCCGAACTCCGGACCTGGATCCAGGACGCGACTATCGCCGCCCGGGCGATCTTCACCCCTGAAACGCATCGCGAGGAGAATGGCCAGGTGGTCGTCGACGGCGTGACCACCGGCGACTTCAAGGGCAGTCCGCTACGGTTCACCCTGCGCTTTACGCTTAAGGGCGACGTCATCCGCGCCTTGGAGATCGGATGACCATGCCCCGTCCGGATCCCACCGAGTTCGAAGGCCGACGCATCCTCGTCACCGCCGGCACCAAGGGCGCCGGCCGGGCGACCGTGCAGCGCTTCCTGGCCGGCGGCGCCCGCGTGATCACCGCCGCCCGCGCCACGCCGGACAGCCTCGACGGAGTCGAGTTCATCCAGGCCGATCTGGCGGCGCCTGACGGTTGCGAGACCCTGGCCGACGCGGCCATGAGCCGGCTGGGCGGCGTCGATGTCCTGGTTCACGTCGTGGGCGGGTCGTCATCGCCGGCAGGCGGCTTTTCGGCCCTGACCGACGACCACTGGCGGGCAGAGTTCGATATCAACCTGATGCCGGCGGTTCGCCTTGATCGCCTGCTGGTCCCGCAGATGATCGCGCGCGGCTCCGGAGCCGTCGTCCACGTCTCATCGATCCAGGGGCGGCTGCCGCTGCCTGACTCCACCACAGCCTACGCCGCGGCCAAGGCGGCGCTGACAACCTACAGCAAGGCGCTGTCCAAGGAGGTTGGCCCGAAAGGCGTGCGGGTCAATGTCGTCTCCCCCGGCTGGATCATGACCGAGGCGTCGGGGCGACTGCTCGAACGGATCGCCGAGGGTACGGGCGGCACGATCGAGGACGCCCGACAGAGCGTGCTCGCGGGCCTGGGTGGCATCCCGCTGGGTCGCCCCGCCGAGCCCGAAGAGATCGCCGAGCTGATCGCCTTCCTCGCCTCGGACCGGGCGTCGTCCATCCACGGTGGCGACTACGTCATCGACGGAGGGACCATACCGACGGTTTGACGTCGTGGACGCCCCATCGATCCGACAGAAGTCAGGCTTGCGACGCCGCTCGCCGCCCAGGGTCACAGCTGATCTTCCATTGGAACGGGCCCGGAGCGGGCGGTCATGACGGCATCCATTCCTGCGATACGGCACAACCTATATCGCGACAACTATTCGCTTGACAACAAACCCGCCCTCATCGATACATTCATTTATCGCGATAAGAGTTGTCGCGGGACTTTCTTCCCCGCGCGGTCAGCGCCGCTCACACCATCGACAGGAGACCACCATGATCACGTTCCGCAACATCCTCCTCGCCGCCGTCGGCGCCGCCAGCATCGGCGGAGCCGCCCAGGCCCAGTCCGTTCAACACATCCCCGTGGATCAAAGCGTCCGCAACGTCGTGCTGGTGCACGGCGCCTTCGCCGACGGCTCCGGCTGGCGCGGGGTCTATGATGACCTCACCGCCCGAGGCTACCGAGTGACGATCGTCCAGAACCCGTTGACCTCGCTGGCCGACGACGTGGCGGCGACGCGGCGCGCCATCGCCCGCCAGGAGGGCGGCGTCATCCTGGTCGGCCATTCCTGGGGCGGCGTGGTGATCACCGAGGCGGGCGTGGACGACAAGGTGAAGGGTCTGGTCTATGTCTCGGCCCTGACCCCGGACGTGGGCGAGACGGCCGGCGACCAGTACGAAGGCTTTGGCATCCCCTCGACCTTCGTCATCGACACCCAGGCCGATGGCTTCGGCTTCATCAACCCCGAGCGCTTCCAGGAAGGCTTCGCCGCTGACGTGAATGACGCGGACGCCGCCTTCATGCGCGACTCTCAGGTGCCGATCGCAATGTCGGTCTTTGGAACGCCGGTGACCCAGGCCGCTTGGAGAACACGTCCGAGCTGGTTCATCGTCGCCACGGAGGACGCGGCAATCGCCCCGGCCATGCTTCGCCAGCAGGCGCGCAAGATCGGCGCCGAAGTGCGTGAGATCGAGGCCAGCCACGTTCCGATGGTGTCCCGGCCGCACGAGGTCGCCGACGTGATCGATCAGGCGGCGCGGAGCACTGGCCGCAATCAGTAAACCGAGGGCACGGGCGGAGCGCCAAGCTCCGCCCGTTTCCGACTCCGCCTTGCTGCGACCAACTGAACCTTGATCAGTTGCGGTAATCGGGGTCAGTGTGGCGCCAGACCAGACCGCGCAAAGCGGCGGACCCGACCAGGAAGCGCCAGATGACCGAAACCACCACACGCCCGTGGCCCGCCCTGCCCCTGGCCCACGCGACCGCCGCCCTGACCGCGCCGGGCTCGCCGTTCGAGGTCGTCGACGCCGTGATCGAGGGGCGGCCCTACAAGATCTGGAAGAACGCGCCGCCGACGCTGCTGCACAGCTTCATGGCCGGACGCCAGTGGGGCGGGCGAACCTTCATCGTCTACGGCGACGAACGGGTGTCGTACGAGGCCTTCGCACGCGCCACCCTGGCGCTGGCCGCGGACCTGAAGGCGCGCGGGCTGAAGAAGGGCGACCGGGTCGCCATCGCCATGCGCAACCTGCCGGAATGGCCCGTGGCCTTCTTCGCCGCCGCCCTGTGCGGCGCCGTCGCCACGCCGCTGAACGCCTGGTGGACCGGGGCGGAGCTGGCCTACGGACTGGCGGACTCGGGCAGCACGGTCGCCATCGTCGACATCGAGCGGCTGGAACGGATCGCGCCCCACCTGCCGGAGCTGACGGCCTTGGCCGACGTGCTGGTCTGCCGCGGAACCGAGGCGGTCGGCGATCCGCGCGTGCGCCGGCTGGAGGCCGTCATCGGCGCCCCGGCGACGTGGGCGGATCTGCCGGCGGGCGAGATGCCCGGCGTGCCGCTGGACCCCGAGGATCCGGCGGCGATCTTCTACACCTCCGGCACCACCGGCTTCCCCAAGGGGGCGCTGGGCACCCATCGCAACGCCGGCTGCGGCGCGGTGGCGGGGCTGTATTCCTATGTCCGCAGCTTCGTGCGCCGGGGCGAGGCGCCGCCGACGCCGGACCCGGCGGCCCCGGCCAAGGTCGGACTGGTGTCCATTCCCTTCTTCCACACGACCGGCTGCAACGCCCTGCTGCTGCCCGCGCTGGTGACGGGGCAGACGCTGGTCTGCCAGCGCCGGTTCGACGCCGCCGAGGCGCTGATGCTGATCGAGCGGGAGAAGATCAACCTGATCGGCGGGGTGCCGACGGTGGCGATCCAGCTGCTGCAGCATCCGGACCGGGACAAGTACGACCTGTCCTCGCTGGAGACCGTGACCTACGGCGGGGCGGCGGCGCCGACGGACCTGGTGCGCCAGATCGCCGACCGGACCAGCGCCTCGCCGGGATCGGGCTGGGGCATGACCGAGACCTCGGCCACCCACACCCATCATTTCGGCGAGGACTACGTCAACCGCCCCGACAGCTGTGGCCCGGCCATGCCGGTCAGCGCGATCAAGGTGGTCGGTTCGGACGGCGCGGACCTGCCGGCGGGCGAGGTCGGCGAGCTGCTGGCCTATGGGCCCAATGTGGTCAAGGGCTACTGGAACCGGCCGGAGGAGACCGCCGCGACCTTCGTCGACGGCTGGGTGCGCACCGGCGACTTGGCGCGGATCGATGAGGAGGGCTTCTGCTTCATCGTCGATCGCAAGAAGGACATCATCATCCGCGGCGGCGAGAACATCTACTGCCAGGAGGTCGAGGCGGTGCTGTTCGACCACCCGGCGGTGGCCGAGGCCGCGCTGATCGCCCGGCCGCATCCGGTGCTGGGCGAGGAGCCGGTGGCCGTGGTCTCGCTGGCGCCCGGCCAAACGGTGGACGCGGCGACGCTGAAGGCGCTGACTGCGGCGCGGCTGGCGGCGTTCAAGACGCCGGTGGAGATCTTCGTGATCGACGGCCCCCTGCCCCGCAACGCGGCGGGCAAGGTGGTCAAGGCCGAGCTGAAGGCGCGGTTCGGATAGTAAATTTCCCTCCCCTCATGGGGAGGGAGAAAACTGGCCTCACGCCGCCGCCGTGAACGCGCCCAGCACACTGCGGAGCCCCGCCAGCAGGATGTCGGACTCGGCCCCGGCCTTGCAGCCGCCCGTATGGATCAGGCGCAGAGCCTTCACATGCACCTCGACCGCCGGCCAGTTCCACGGCGCGGGCGCGCGCATGCGGTCGCTGAGGTCGCACAGGCTGTAGCCGGCGCTGTACAGCGGTCCGGTGTCGAAGAAGCCGGCCAGGTCGACCAGGGCGGCGGCCAGCACATAGACCCGTTCCCGGCCCTCCGGCGCGGCGGCCGCGCACAGATCCTCCAGCTGGCCGATCAGGCGGCCGAGGTCGGCCATGATGTCGGCCTTGTGGCTCTGCAGGCCGGCCTCGGCCAGGCGCTGGGCGTCGGCGATGGTGCGACCGCCCGGCCGTTCCAGCTGCTTCGCCAGCGAGCTCTTGATCTTCGTCGTGCGCACTTGGGTCACAGGGCCACCCGCATGGGTTTCATCAGCATGTCGATATCGGACTGATCCATGTTCGCCTCGGCCGGTTCGCCCACGTGGGTGGACAGGTCGCCGGCGCGGCGGCCGGGCTCGCCGAGCGGCGGGCCGAAATTGCGCACCCGGCGGTCGGGGCCGACGTAGGTCTCGCACTCCACGAACTCGCGCTCGTCGCCGCCCAGCCACAGGATCCGGCGCAGCAGCACCGTCGGGGTCAGGGGCTTGGCGACCACGAAGCTGGCGCCGCAGTCGCGGCTCTTCTGGATGCTGGACTGGGCCGCGTGGCCGGTCAGCATGATCACCGGCGTGTGGCGGGTCGGCGCGGGGGTCTCGCGGCGCAGCCAGCGGGTGAAGTCATAGCCGTCCATCTCGGGCATCGAGCAGTCGACCAGGATCAGGTCGACGGCGCGGCGCTTGACGATCTCGGCCGCCTCGGCCGCGCTCTCGCACTTGATCTGCTCCTTCACGCCGAAGCCGTGGAAGATCGAGCTGAGCATATCCAGCGACTTGGGATTGTCGTCGATCAGCAGGACCGTCGAGTGCTCGAGGTTGACCCGGGTGTTGGCGGCGGACTGGGAGGAAGCGGCGGACATGGGATCAGTCGAACAGCAGGACATCGCCCGAGGCGGGCGGCGGGTGGGCGGCGACAGCGGGCGACGCAGGCGTCTCGCCCTTCAGTCGGCCGGCCACATCGGCCAGCAGGACGGTGGAGACGGCGTCGGCCGAGGTCTGGCCATCGGACAGGCCGTGCAGGACGCCCGCCACGGCGTCGAGGCGCTGGATCAGCACGTCCAGCGCCTGGGCGTCGGTCAGGGCCTCGGCCCGGTCCTCGGCGGGAAGGCGGCGCACCAGGTCGGAAACGAGGGTGGACATGCGGTCCACGCCCGCGCGGACGTCGCCGATCTCGGCGGCCAGGGCGGCCAGCAGGGCGGGCGCGTCCGCGGGCATCAGAACAGCTCCAGTTCGCCGCCGGCGACCACCGGCGGAAGAATGGGCGCGGGACGCGTCGGGACGGTGGCGGCGTCGGTCACGCCGCGCTGCAGGGCGCGACCGCTGACGGGCCAATAGTGCAGCCGGCGTCCGCCGGCGCCGCGCAGGCTGCCGCCGATGACGCGGATGCCTTCGTCGCGCAGGAAGCGTTCGGCGAAGTCGGCGTTGGCCATGCCCACGTCGCGCAGGCTGTCGAACATGCGGCCGCCGCCGAACAGCTTGGCCTCCAGCCGCTCGCGGCGAGCGCCCGCCTTGATCAGCTCGTTGATCAGCAGCTCCATCGCATAGGCGCCGTAACGGCGGCCAGCGTCGGTCCCGGCGCCCGCGCCGTCCGGCAGCAGGAAGTGGTTCATGCCGCCGACGCCGGCCACCGGATCGGTCAGGCAGGCGGCGACGCAGGAGCCCAGCACCGTGGTCAGCATGACCGACGGATCGGCCGTCACATGGTGCTCGCCCTGGCCGACGTGGATGCGGATCTCGCCGCGGTCCGAAGACTGGGCGGGGGTCATGTCAGGGGTCCGAACACGCCTTCCAGCTTCTCTTTCAGCTGGGCGACGGTGAAGGGTTTGACCAGGTAGTTGTTGACGCCGAACTGGACCGCGCGCTGGACCAGTTCGCGGTCGGCGCGGCCGGTCAGCATGATGAAGGCCGTGGTCTGGATCGGCGGGTGGGCGCGGATGGCGCGCAGCAGGCCCAGGCCGTCCAGGTTCGGCATGTTGAAGTCCGAGATCACCAGATGGACGGGCTTGGTCACGACCTCCCGCAGGGCGATCTCGCCGTCCGCGGCCTCACGGATTTCGCGCACGCCGAGCTGCTGCAGGCTGTTGCGGACCAGCGAACGCATCGTCAGCTGGTCATCAACCACAAGGACATTCAGGGCGGCGGCGGAGGGCATGCGGAATCCTTCAGGCGGCAGGCGTTACGGCGCGGGGGGACGCGGCGCAGAGGTCGAGAATGGCGGGACGGAGGCGGTGAAGCGGGAGCTGGCGCTCGACGGCCCCGATCTCATGGGCGGCGCGCGGCATGCCGTAGACGACCGAGGAATTCTCGTCCTGGCCCAGCGTCCGGGCTCCGGCGGCGCGCATGGCCAGCAGGCCCTGGGCCCCGTCCTTGCCCATGCCGGTGAGGATGACGCCGGTCATGGGACGGCCCAGGCGGGCGACCGAGTGGAACAGGACATCGACCGACGGACGGTGGCCGTTGACGGTCTCGCTGCGCACCAGGCGGCAACGCGGGGAGGCGCCGGAGACTTCCAGATGAGCCTCGCCGCCGGGAGCGATGTAGACGTGGCCGGGTTTCACCGGCGCGCCGTCCTCGGCCTCGGAGACGGTCGGGGCGCAGACCTTGTCCAGGCGGGCGGCGAAGCTCTTGGTGAAGGTCGCCGGCATGTGCTGGGTGATGACCGTGGCCGGGCAGTCGGCGGGGAAGCCCTGCAGGATGGTCAGCAGCGCCTCGACGCCGCCGGTCGAGGCGCCGATGGCCAGGACATGGTTCGGATCCGGACGATAGTCGGTGTCGACCGGCGGCGGCGCCGCGGGCGCGTCGCCCCGAGCGCGGACGCGCGAGCGGCCGGCGGTCTTCACCTTGGTCGCCAGCTCGGCGAAGGCGGTGGCGGCGGGAGTGCCGTCCATGGGTTTCCCGATCGCGTCGACCGCGCCCATTTCCAGGGCCGCGACGGTCGTCTCGGCCCCGGCCTGGGTCAGGGTCGAGACCATGACCACCGGCATCGGCCGCAGGCGCATGATCTTCTCGAGGAACTCCAGCCCATTCATGTTGGGCATCTCGACGTCGAGGGTGATGACGTCCGGGTTCAGCCGCTTGATCGCCTCGCGGGCCTCGAGCGGATCGGCGGCCGAGCCGACGACCTCGATCTCGGGATCGCGGCGCAGGGCGGCCGTCAGCAGCCCCCGCATGGTGGGGCTGTCGTCGACGACCAGGACGGTGACCGGACGGCTCATGCGGCGGTCCCGAGCTGGTAGGTGGTCAGGCCGCTGGTCTGCAGGCGGGACATCGCCGCGCCGGCGACCCGTTCGGAGTGGCCGATGTAGAGGGTGGCGCCCGGGTTCATCAGCGGGGTGAAGCGGTTCCAGACCTTCTCCTGCGTGGCGTCATCGAAATAGATGACCACGTTGCGGCAGAAGATGACGTCGAACTTGCCCTTCATCGGCCAGTCGCCGATCAGGTTCAGCTCCTTGAACGACACCAGACGCTTCAGCTGGGCCCCGGCGGTCCAGTTTCCGCGGTCGGCGCGGTCGAAATATTTGCGCCACAGGGTGACGGGCGCCGGCTCCAGGGCCTCTTCGGAATAGGTCCCGTCGTGGCCCTGGGCGACCATGTTGGGGTCGATGTCGGTGGCCAGGATCTTCACGTCCAGCTCGGCCGCCTCGGGCAGGGTCTGCAGGACGGTCAGGGCCATCGAATAGGGCTCCTGCCCGTTCGAACAGGCGGCCGACCACAGCCGGACCCGGCCGCCGGCGCGGGCGCGCTCGGCCAGGCGGGGCATCACCTTGTCCCGGAGATGATCGAAATGGTGCGGCTCGCGGTAGAAGCGGGTGACGTTGGTGGTCAGGGCCGCGGTCATCAGCTGGCGCTCGTCCACCCCGTCCACGCCGTCGATCAGGGCGCAATACTCACGGAAGCTGCGCAGGCCGAGCACGCGCAGGCGCTTGGCCAGGCGCGAATAGACCAGCGCGGCCTTGCCCTCGCCCAGCGCGATGCCGGCGTAGGAATGCAGGGTGTGGGCGATGTGGCGGAAGTCTTCCGGCGTGAGGACGAACTCGCCCTCCACCATCGACGACGCCCCGGCGGCGGACGTCATGCGGCTTCGGCTTCCGTTTCCGGCAGGATCATGTCCAGCTCGATCAGGCTGATCATGCGGCCTTCCAGGGCGAAGATGCCCTTCACGAAGGTGCGCACGTCGTCGCTGGCCACGTCGGGGGTCGGCTGCACGGCGCCGTCGGTCAGCTGGATGATGTCCGAGACGGCGTCGACCAGCAGGCCCACGGTGCGGCCGCCGATGTGGGCCACCATGATGACATGGCGCGCGGTCGGGTCCGAGGTGCTGAGGCCGAAGCGGGCGCCCAGATCGACGATGGGCAGCACGGCCCCGCGCAGGTTGATGACACCCTTCATATAGCCGGGGGACCGGGGCAGCGGGGTGGCGGGGGTCCAGCCGCGGATCTCGCGCACCGACATGATGTCGACGCAGAATTCCTGCTCGCCGATACGGAAGGCGATCAGTTCACGGACAGCGGCGTTGGTTTGCACTTCGGTCATGGATCAGCTCGCGAGCTTGAGTTCGGGACCCGCCGCGCGGCGACGGGCGTTGGCGACGATGGCGTCCACATCGAGGATCAGGGCGACGCGGCCGTCGCCGAGAATGGTGGCGGCGGCGACCCCGGGGACCTGCTGGTAGTTGGTCTCCAGGCTCTTGATGACGACCTGTCGCTGGCCCTGGATGGCGTCGACCATCAGGGCGGCGCGGGCGCCGGATTCGGTTTCGACGACCAGGGCCACACCCTGACCGGGCGGGACCGGCGTGTCCCGGAAGCCCATGACCTGGGCCACGTCGACCAGCGGCACGAAGCTGTCGCGGAAGCGGATGACCGCGTCGCGGCCGCCGACGTAATGCACGTCCTCGGCGCGGGGGGTCAGGCTCTCGACGATATTGGTCAGCGGGGCGACCAGGGTCTGTTCGGCGGCGCCGACGACCATGCCGTCCAGCACGGCCAGCGTCAGCGGCAGGCTGAGGGTGAAGGTCGAGCCCTTGCCCGGGATCGAGCTGATGGAGATTCGGCCGCCCAGCGCTTGGATGGAGCGCTTGACCACATCCATGCCCACGCCGCGGCCCGAAACGTCCGTGATCGTCTCGGCGGTCGAGAAGCCGGGCAGGAAGATCAGGTTGTCGACCTCCTCGTCGGTCAGGACGGCGTCCTCGGCGATCAGGCCGCGGCTGACGGCGATGCCCCTGACGCGTTCGCGGTTGATGCCGCGGCCGTCGTCGCTGATCTCGATGACGATGCGGCCCGAGCGGTGCAGGGCGGCGAGGTGGACCACGCCCTCGGGGCTCTTGCCGGCGGCCTCGCGGTCCGCGGGCGTCTCCAGCCCGTGATCGATGGCGTTGCGCAGCATGTGGGTGATCGGCTCGGCCAGGCGTTCGACCACGGTCTTGTCGACCTCGGTGTCCTCGCCGGCGGTGACCAGCTTGACCCGCTTGCCGGTCATGTCGGCGACTTCGCGGACCAGGCGCGGCATGCGCTGGAACACCGATTTCACCGGCTGGGCCCGGATAGCCATGACGCTGTCCTGGATCTCGCGGGTCAGCAGCTCCAGGTCTTCCAGACCCATGAGCACGCCCGAGGAGCGCGTGAGGCCGCTTTCGGCGACGCGCTGGGCCAGCATGGCCTGCTGGATGACCAGTTCGCCGACGACGTTGATCAGGCGGTCGACGCGGTCCAGGTCGACGCGGATGGTGACGGGGGCCACCGCCGGCGGAGCGGACGGCGCGTTGGCGGCGGCGGGCGCGGCGACCGGCGGGGCGGCCGGAGCGGCGGCCAGGGGCGCGACGGGCGCGGCCTGGGCCACCGGCGCGGGCGCGGGGTCGGCGGCGCGGGCCAGCAGGGCTGCGATGTCTAGATCAGCAGCGGCGGCCGGCGCCGCCAGTTCGGGCAGGGCGGGCAGCTGGGGCAGGTCATCCACGACCGGAGCGTCGCCCAGCGGCGTGATGCTGAGGTCGCAGTCGCTCTCGACGAAATCAAACACCTCTCGCACGGCGGTCTCCTCGACAGCGGCAGTCAGGTCGATGGTCCAGATGAGGTGGTTGTCTTCGGCGATCAGCGCGTCGAGCGCCGGAACGGCGCTGTCGTCCAGCGTGACCGAGATCGGTCCCAGACGGCCCAGTTCGCGCAGCAGCAGGCCGGTCTCGTTGGCGTTGGCGTACATGGCGCCGTGCGGCCGGAAGACCACGCGCCAGCCGGAGGCGGCGGAGGCCGGCGCGGCCAGCGGCGGCAGGTCGAGCGACGGCAGGTCCAACGACGGCAGATCCAGCGACGGCAGGCCGACGGTCAGGGGAACGAAGCCGAAATCGTCGTCCTCGTCCTCGGCGGCGGCGTCGGGAACCGAGGCCTCGCCGTGGGTCAGGACCTCCATCTCGGCGACCAGGCCGGCGGAGCGGACCTCGTCGACCTCGGGGATACGTCCCTGCGCGGCCGCAATGTGGTCGGCCAGCACGTCGGAGGCGCGCAGCAGGGTGCGGACGGTGATGTCGTCGCACTCCTTACGTCCCGCGCGCAGCTCATCCATCAGCGTCTCGAAGACATGGGCGAACCGGACCAGCGCCTCCAGCCCGAAGGCCCCGGCGCCGCCCTTGACCGAGTGAACGGCCCGGAAGACGGCGTTGATGGTCTCGTTGTCGGTCTGACCCGACTCGAGCACCAGCAGCTTGGCCTCCAGGTCGGCGAGCAGCTCGTCGCATTCCTGGAAGAAGGTCGCCTTGATCGCTTCGAACGCGTCCACGTTTACCTCTGCCTCAGGCGGCGACGCGGCGGACGGCGTCCACCAGCTTCACCGGGTCGAAGGGTTTGACGATCCAGCCCGTCGCGCCGGCGGCGCGGGCGCGGGCCTTCTTCTCGGCGTCGCTCTCGGTGGTCAGCACCAGCACCGGGGTGTGGCGGTGGTTCGGATCGGCGCGCACGCCCTCGATGACGCCGAAGCCGTCCATCCGGGGCATGTTGATGTCGGTGATGATGATGTCCGCGCCGTTGGCGGCGAGGACCTCCAGGCCGTCAACGCCGTCGACGGCCTGGATGACGCGGTAACCCGCCTCCTCCAGAGCCATCAGCAGCATGTCGCGCATGGTGCGGGAATCGTCGACGGTCAGAACGGTCTTGGTCACGCGGGAGCTCCCAGAGGAACGGTGTCGAAGGCGGCCGCGCCGAACGCGGCCCACTGGTCGGAGAAGACGGCGCCGTCGCCGGTCGTCACGGTCAGGGGCTGACCGTCAGCCGCCCACAGGGCGCGGGCCGACAGCAGAACCTGAAGGCACAGGCCGCCCAGACGCTCGACCGCCGAGGCGTCGAGGGTCACGGGCTGGCCGCGAACGGCCAGCAGGTCGGCCTGCAGGGGCCCCGCCGCGCGGATGTCGAGCACGGCGGGAAGGACGAGGGAGTGACCGGCGACGTCGCTCATCAGAACTCCTCCCAGCCGTCCTCGACGGCCTGCGGCTTGAGGGCGGCGCCGCCGCGTCCCGTGGCCCGCATCTGCGGAACCGGGGCGTGGGCGTGGGAGCGCGGAGCCGGCGCCGGGGCGCGCGTCTGGACGCTGCCGTCGCCGATGCGGAAGCGCGACACCGAGTTGGCCAGGCTTTCGGCTTCCTGCGACAGCGAGTGGCTGGCGGCGGTCGATTCCTCGACCATGGCGGCGTTCTGCTGGGTCACCTGATCCATCTGGTTGACGGCGGTGTTGACCTGCTGGAGGCCGGTGGCCTGCTCCTGCGCCGAGGCGGCGATTTCGGAGACCAGGCTGTCAATCTCGGCGACGCGGCCGACGATGCGTTGCAGGGCTTCGCCGGTCTGGCCGACCAGTTGCACGCCCGAAGCCACCTGGTTGGTCGAGGCCGAGATCAGGGTCTTGATCTCCTTGGCCGCTTCCGCCGAACGCTGGGCCAGGGCCCGGACCTCGGAGGCGACGACCGCGAAGCCGCGGCCGGCGTCGCCGGCGCGGGCGGCTTCAACGCCCGCGTTCAGGGCCAGCAGGTTGGTCTGGAAGGCGATTTCGTCGATCACGCCGATGATCTGGCTGATCTGCTGCGCCGAGCGTTCGATGGCGCTCATGGCCTCGACGGCGTCGCGAACCACGATGCCCGAGGTCTCGGCGTCGCCGCGCGCACCCTGGACCACGCTGGAGGCCTGACGGGCGCCCGAGGCGGTCTTGTTGACGGTGGCGGTGATCTGATCCAGCGCGGCGGCCGTTTCCTCAAGCGAGGCGGCCTGCTGTTCGGTGCGGCGCGACAGGTCGTCGGCGGCGTGGCTGATCTCGCCCGAACCCGACCGGATGGCCGACACGTTGGAGACGACCACCGACATGGCGTCCTTCAGCTGGGCCATGGCCGCGTTGAAGTCGGACTGCAGCTTCACATAGTCGGTCGGGAAGGTCTGGGTCAGGCGATAGGTCAGATCGCCGGCGCTGAGCTTCTCCAGGCCTTCGGCCAGGGCCGTGACGACGGCGGCCTGTTCCTCGGCCGCGGCCTCGGTGGCGCTCAGGTTGCGGCGGCGCTCGATCTCGGCCTTCTCACGGGCGTCGACGGCTTCAGCCTCGACGCGGATCTTGTCGATGGCGGCGTCGCGGAAGGCGATGATCGCCTGGCCCATGGCGCCGAACTCGTCCTTGCGGGTGGCTTCCGGCACCTGCAGCGCGGTGTCGCCGCCGATCAGGCGCTTCATGTGCTCGACCATCTTCATGACCGGGCCTCCGATGCCGCGCGTCAGGGCCACCCCGACCAGCAGCGACAGGATGATGGCGGCGAGAATGCCCAGACCGAGCGTCCATTTGGCGGTGGCCATGGCCGCATCGTACTGCCCACGAACCCGCTCGAGGTCGGCGTCATTGGCGGTCTTGATGGCGTCGATGGCCTCTTCGACCGGCTCCATCACCTTGTCCGCCGAACCGTCGCGGCCGACCATGGTCAGGGCCTGCTGGCGGGTGGCCGGATTGAGCGAGAGCGCGCGGCCGCCGGTGACGACGTGGTCGTACCAGGCGTCGGCGGTCCGTTCGGCCGCGTCGATGGCGGCCAGGTTGTCGCCCGTGGCCTTCTCGCGCATCTCGGCCAGCTTGGCCTTGAACGAGTTGCGGTGGGCGGCGGCGCGTTCAACGTAGTATTCGTCGTTCGAGATCAGGAAACCGCGGAAGCTGTTTTCCTGGCGGACCATGTAGAATTCGGCCGCGGCCGTGGATCGGATCATGGCGTTCGTCGTGCTGCGCTCGGCCTGGGCCGCATCCAGCGTCCTCAGTTGCAGGTAGACGACCCCGCCCATGACGGCGATCGCCGTCAGGACGCAGGCGAAGGCCAGGAAGAGCTTCCGGCCGACGGGCAAGTTGTTCAGGAAATTCACTGGATAAGCCTCGAACGTTCGGAGTGGGATCAGAATGCGAAGGTGAGGGCGCCGACCAGTCGGCCCTCATAGGGCTCGCCCAGGTCATGCTCATCGGTGTCGTACCAACGCAGGTCGGCCGAGACGGCGTCGGTCAGCTTCTGCTTCACGCCGACGTTCCAGGCGGTGTAGTCGGCGCCGCCGTGGGCGCGGCGGGTGGCGACGGCGGCCGAAGCCTTGGTCTTGGGCGCGATTTTGTAGGCGGCCTGGGCTTCGACCCACCAGGCTTCCTTGGTCCCGGCGAAGCCGTCCGGGGTGTAGTTCACGCGAAAACGGCCGCTGACCGGACCGATGCTGCGCGACACATCCGCCTGATATTCCCAGTAGTTGGAATCCACGTTCGCCGCCGTTCCGGGCAGGTCACGGTTAAGGACGGCGAAGTCGAACTCGAAGCCGAGCGCTTCCGGCGCCCAACCCACAGTCGTGATGATCTCGGCGTCGGAACCCTGCGACAGCTCGGCGGTCGAGGCGAAAACGCTGACGTGGAAGGCGCCCTGGGCGACCTCGAACTCGCCAGACCAGGCGACCTCGCCGTTGCTCTTTCCGAGGCCTTTACCGACGTATTCGCTGGCCACGCCGACCTGCCCGCTGAATTCAGGATCGGCCGCGGCAGGGCCGGCGATGAAGAGGACAGCCGCGAAGGCCGCCGTGAAGAGGGCGCCGGTCCGGCGCACAACTTGAAGATTGAAGGAGGACATTCTTACCCCGGTTTGTTTGGGACATAATCCGGGTAACGCTAATATTCTTCGTAAACTCAACGGTACGTACAAAACCGTACGAATACGTAGGACTACGTAGTTGCTGTTTACTTTGATTGATCCTTAACCGACTTGAGAACTGCTTGCCGAGATCGCGCAGACCCTTCAAAGAAAGGTCTGTCCCGCAGCGGCCGCGCCGCTCGGCGCAAAAAATCCACCCGAGGGCTCCCCCCCAAACGCCAGACGCCCGCTTTCTCACGAGAGCGGGCCCTATACGTATTTTCCCTTATGCGGATTGTTGTTATGCCTGACTCCAGCGGAACAGAGGTTCCGGCAGAGGGAGGGGTCGATCCGATCACCGGACTCGATCTGCACGATGTGACAGGCAAGCGCTCGGCGTCGGAGATCCTGTTCTCCATGGCGACCACCCGGTCCTACCGGGGATGGCGGGCCTATCTGCTGGCGATCGGGGCCGTTCTGGCCTGTTTCGCCCTCAGGGCCGTGCTCGAGCTCTTCGGCCATTTCTACTACCTGCCGCTGGTGCCGGCGGTGGTCATCACCGCCATGCTGGCGCGCCGCGCGCCGACCGCCCTGGCCATCGCCCTGTCGATCGCGGGCAATGTCATGCTGGTGAGCCGCGAGAGCCTGGCCGACACCCTGGTCAACGCCGGCCTGTTCGTGGTCGTGGGCTGGCTGGTGGCCGAGATCTGCTGGGCTCAGCGCCGCATGCACCGCCGCTCCATGGAGCTGACCCGCACGCTGGCGGGCCGCAACGCCGTGCTGGATACGGTGCTGGCCACCGTGCCGGTGGTCATCCTGGGCCGCGAGGGCCAGATCCGCCGCCTGACTCCGGCCGCCGCCAGCCTGTTTGGGATCGACAGCTTCGAGACCGCCGACCGGTCCTTCGGAGAGCTGGTCCACGGCTTCGATCTGCAACGGCTGGACGGCAAGGCCTCCAACGGTCCGCTGGAGGCGCCGACCGGCCACTGGATCGGCCGCCGTCCCGACGGGCGGCCCCTGATCCTGAGCCTGCAGATGGGCGTCATGCCCATGGCCTCGGAGGAGGATTACGCCGCGGTCTGCATCACCGACCTGACCGAGGCGGAGATGGCCACCGAGCGGGCCCGGGATCTGGACATCCAGCTGAACCGCGTCTGGCGCCTGAACTCGCTGGGCGAGATGGCCGCCACCCTGGCGCATGAGCTGAATCAACCGCTCAGCGCCGCCACCACCTATATGCAGGCCAGCCAGCGCGACATCGAGCGGGCCGGGCTGATCGGCCAGAGCGCCGCCAGGACCCTGGACCTGGCCAAGGGGCAGGTGCTCCGGGCCGGGAGCATTATCCGGCGCATGCGGGACATGCTGGTCACCGGCACCCGTCGACTGGAGAGCGAGAGAATTTCTTCCATGATTGAGGATTTGGGTCCAGCTTTCGCCCTTATTGCCCGCGATAGGGGGGTCGAGATTCGCACAGACGTCGACGATTCCGACGATATCGTGCGAGCCGAGCGTATCCAGTTTCAACAGGCCGTGATCAACCTGGTCCGCAACGCCGCCGAGGCGGTGGCGGATCAGGCGCAATCCGTTGTGGTGATCCGCGGCCAGTCCTTGGACGGCGGAGGTTATCGGTTGACGGTTGAAGACAGCGGCCCCGGCATTCCCGGCGACGACATCGAGGCCGTCTTCCGTCCGATGACCACCACCAAGTCGTCGGGCATGGGGCTGGGCCTGTCCGTCACACGCACCATCGTCGAGAGCCACGGCGGCGCCCTGTCCGTGGGGCGCAGCGATCTGGGCGGCGCCGCCTTCTCGATTGAGTTGCCGCAGGAGACTGAAGAGGCATGAGCAACATCCGGCATTCGGTGTTCGTGATCGACGATGACGCGGCGGTCCGCGACTCCCTGCTGCACCTGCTGCGCGCCGAGGGCGTGCGGGCCCGGGGTTTCGCCAGCGGCGCCGACTTCTTCGCCAACCTGCCGGAAGACCGCTCGGCGTGCGTCATCACCGACATCCGCATGCCGGGCATGGACGGCGCAGAGGTGGTGCGCCGCCTCAGCGAGATGACCGACCGCGTCTGGCCCGTGATCGTCTTCACCGGCCACGCCGACGTGCCGATGGCGGTGCATCTGATGAAAGCCGGGGTCATCGACTTCATCGAAAAGCCTTTCGATCCCACCCGCATGATCGAGACGGTCAAGGGCGCGCTGGACCAGCTGGACCACATCTCGGCCCGGCAGGAGCAGCGGCTGGAGGTCGACCGCCGGCTGGCCACCCTGACGCCGCGCGAGCACCAGGTGTTCGACGCCCTGATCCTGGGTCGGTCGAACAAGGAGATCGCCCTGCTGCTGTCGATCAGCCCGCGCACCGTGGAGATCTTCCGCTCCAAGGTCATGGACAAGATGCAGGCCGCCAGCCTTTCCGCCCTGGTCCGCATGGGCCTGTCGGCATCGCCGCCCACCGACGCCTGACCGCTTGCGGTTCCCCGGCGGGCGGCGGATATGAGCCTGCCCTGAGGCCCGGAGCCGAACCTTGAGCCACCCTGATCTGCCGACCCGTCCCACCGGCCAGCCCGTCGGCCGGGTGATCGCCATGCCCGCCGACACCAATCCGGAAGGCGACATCTTCGGCGGCTGGCTGCTGGCCCAGATGGACCTGGCCGGCGCCACCCCGGCCTTCGAACTGGCGCAGGGCCGCTGCGCCACCATCGCCATCGACGGCATGGTCTTCCACCAGCCGGTCTCGGTCGGCGACGAGGTCTCGATCTACGCCCGGGTGATCAAGACGGGCCGGACCTCGATCCGGGTCCACGTCGAGGCCTGGAAACGGCCGCGCAACCACGCCCAAGCCGAGTCCATGCGCGTGACCGAAGGCGTCTTCACCTATGTCGCCATCGACCAGGACCGGAAGCCCCGCCCCCTGCCCGTCGCCGACAACGCGGCCGGATAACCCTACGAAACCGTCGGAAATCTTGACCTTTCGGCCCTGCGCGCCTACCTCGCGGGCATGGCCGTCCGTCGCATCCTGACCATCGACAACCCCGCCGACCTGTCGGTGCTGAAGCAGATCTCCACGCCGGTCGAGGGACCGGTGACGGATGAGCTGCGTAGCCTGATGGACGATATGCTGGACACCATGTACGCCGCGCCGGGCATCGGCCTGGCCGCGGTGCAGATCGGCGACACCCGCCGCGTCATCGTCATGGACCTGGGCGACGGCGACCCGGTCGAGGGCGACGACCCCGAGGCCCGCAAGCCCAATCCCCGCCATTTCGTGAACCCCGAGATCGTCTGGTCGTCGGAAGAGCTGTTCACCTATGAGGAGGGCTGCCTGTCGGTGCCGGAGTATTATGACGCCGTCGAACGCCCCGCCCGTGTGCGCCTGACCTACCTGAACTACGCCGGCGAGGCGGTAGAGGAAGAGGCCGAGGGCCTGTTCGCCGTCTGCATCCAGCACGAGATGGATCACCTCGAGGGCGTCCTGTTCATCGACCACCTGTCGCGGCTGAAGCGCGAGCGCGCCGTCGCCAAGGTGAAGAAGGCCGCGAGGCTCGCCGCCTGATGGCCCGTATCAAGCGCAACCGCGACCGCATCATCGACCCGCGCGGCCGTCGCCGACTGACCCGCAACGAGAAGGTCGGCGTCGCCTCGGTCGTCACCCTGGTCGGCGTCGCCGCCGTGGGCGTGATCGCCGGCGTCCTGCTGGACCGCCTGCTCGACTTCGACGACGCGCTGGACGCGGGCGGCGAATGGGATGAGGGCGGCGGCGTCTTCACCCGCTGGGACTAACGTCCCAGGCGGCTCGCTGCTTGAGGGCGTATCCGCTCCAAGGCTCGCGATTTGAACGCGGTTTCTGCTAGAGCCGCCGCTTCTACTGACTGGATCGGTCGCCATGCGCCTCGCCTTCATGGGCACCCCGGACTTCGCCGTGCCGTCGCTGGCCGAGATCATCGCCAGCGGCCATGAGGTCGTGGCCGTCTATTCCCAGCCGCCCAAGCCGCGCGGCCGCGGCCAGAAGCTGACCCCGTCACCGGTGCACGCCTTCGCCGAGACCATGGGCCTGCCGGTCTTCACCCCCGCCTCGATGAAGGCGCCCGAGGCCATCGCCGACTTCCAGAGCCTGGACGTCGACGCCGCCTGCGTGGTCGCCTACGGCCAGATCCTGAAGACCGAGGTGCTGGAAGCGCCGCGTCTGGGCTGTTTCAACCTGCACGGCTCTCTGCTGCCCCGCTGGCGCGGCGCCGCGCCGATCCAGCGCGCCATCATGGCCGGGGACAAACAGACCGGCGTCCAGATCATGCGCATGTCCGAGGGCCTGGACGAGGGCGCGATCCTGCTGTCCGAAATCCTCGACATCCGCGCCGACGACACCGCCGCCACCCTGTCGGAACGCATGTCCCACACCGGCGCCAGCCTGTGGCCCCGCGCCCTGGCGGCCATCGAGCGCGGCGGCGCCGAGGGCACGGAACAGGCCGGCGAGCCGACCTACGCCCGCAAGATCACCCCCGCCGAGGCCCGCATCGACTGGTCCCGCCCCGCCGCCGAGGTGGACGCCCATATCCGCGGCCTGTCGCCCTTCCCCGGCGCCTGGTTCGAGGCGCCCGGCGCCGAGGGCACGGTGCGGATCAAGGCCCTGCTCTCGTCCGTCAGCCCGCGGGGCGGGGCGACCCCCGGCGAGGTGCTGGACGGCGAGGGCCTGAACGTCGCCTGCGGCGAGGGCGCGGTGCGTCTGATCCGTGTCCAGCGCGAAGGCAAGGCGGCGCAGGTCGCCGACGAGATGCTGCGCGGCTTCGCGCTGCCCGCCGGTACGGTGCTGGCGTAATGCCGCGCTACCGGCTCACGGTCGAGTACGACGGCTCGGGCTACAACGGCTTCCAGGCCCAGCCCGGCCAGCCGACCGTGCAGGGCGCGCTGGAGGCCGCGATCAAGGCCTTCTCGGGCCAGACGCTGCGCCTCGCCGCCGCCGGCCGCACCGACACCGGCGTGCATGCGACCGGACAGGTGGTCAGCTTCGACCTGGACAAGGCCTGGCCCGAGCACACGGTCATGAACGCCATGAACGCTCACCTGATGGAGGAAGAGGTGTCGGTGCTGGACTGCGTCGGGGTGGACGACGACTGGCACGCCCGCTTCTCGGCGACGGGACGGCGCTACCTGTATCGCATCCTGAACCGGCCTGGCCGTCCGGCGCTGGATCTGGGGCGGGTCTGGCACATGAAGAAGCCGCTGGACGCCGAGGCCATGCACGCGGCGGCCCAGGCGCTGGTCGGCCTGCACGACTTCACCACCTTCCGGGACGTGAACTGCCAGTCCAAGTCGCCGGAGAAGACGCTGGACGTGGCCCGCGTCACCCGCGTGGGCGAAGAGGTGCATCTGGTGTTCGAGGCGCGCAGCTTCCTGCATCGCCAGGTGCGGTCGATGACCGGGACCCTGGCCGAAGTCGGCCTGGGCCGCTGGGCGGTCGAGGATGTGGCCAAGGCGCTTGAGGCGCGCGACCGCAACGCCTGCGGGCCGGTCGCGCCGTCCGAAGGATTGTATCTGACCGGCGTGGTCTACTAAAACCCGGGTCGAGCCGGACGGCGTCCGCCCAACCCGGTTTCGTTCTAGCGCTTCAGGAAGCCGCCGATCATGTCGCCGAGACCGCCGGGCAGCTTGTCCAGCAGGTCGCCCGCCCCGTCGACGGAGCCGCCCGGCGTCAACCGGTCGATGGCCTCGGGCAGCAGGCCCGCCAGCGTCTCGCTGGCCTGCTCCGGCGAAATGCCCAATTTGGCGGCGAAGTCGCCGATGGGACCGGACCCCAGAACGCCGGCGATCTGTTCCGGCGAAATGCCGGCGTTGGCGCTCTTGCCGATCCACGATCCGACCACGTCTCCCAGACCGTTCTGGCCGAACTTCTCGGCGAGTCCCGCGACTCCCCCCTGTCCCTTCAGCAGATCGGCCAGCCCGCCGCCCGCGTCCTTGCCCAGTCCGCCCGCCACGTCATCGAGAAGTCCCATGGTCCTGCCTCCGTGCGTCCGCTGAAGTGCGACGGCCAAGTCAGGCCACAGAAGCGGGAAACGGGCAACGAAAAGGCCCGCCGGATCGACCGGCGGGCCCTCATATCTTCGAGAGCGAGAGCTCTAGTTCTTGGCCTGCTCGGCGCCCGAGGTGACGGCGTTGCCGGCCGCCTGAACGTCGCGGCCGACGCCCGAGATGGTGTTGCAGGCCGACACGGCCAGGGCGGCGGCGACGAGAGTGAGGGCGATAATCTTCTTCATTGGGTGATCCCCGGTGACATTGAACCTTCACGGTAAACGCAAGCGTGGCCGTGGGGTTGCATGGCCAAGGTCCGGGTTGATCTGCTAGTCGGGCGGAATGACCCAGCCCGCGAACACCGCCGCCCGCCGCCTCGTCGAAACCCTGGTCGTGAACGGAGTGGACCGCGTCTTCTGCGTCCCGGGCGAAAGCTATCTGGCGGTGCTGGACGCGCTGGCCGACGTGCGCGACCAGATCCAGGTCATCGCCTGCCGGCACGAGGCGGGCGCCGCCAACATGGCCGAGGCCTACGGCAAGCTGACCGGCAAGCCGGGCGTCTGCATGGTCACGCGCGGGCCGGGCGCGACCCACGCCTCGATCGGCGTGCACACGGCGCATCAGGACTCCACCCCGATGATCCTGTTCGTCGGCCAGATCGCCCTGACCGACCGCGGCCGCGGCGCCTTCCAGGAGGTCGACTACCGCGAGGTGTTCGGCGGCCTGGCCAAATGGGCGACCGAGCTGGAAAGCCCCGAGCGCACCGTCGAGGTGGTCGAGCGCGCCTTCGCCACCGCCCTGCAGGGCCGGATGGGGCCGGTGGTCATCGCCCTGCCCGAGGACATCCTGCACGAAGACGGCGGCCCCGCCCCCGTCCGCGCCGTGACGCCCGCGAAGGCGGCGCTGGACCCGGCCTTCGTCGAACAGGTCCGCGCCCGCCTGGCGCAGGCCCAGCGGCCCCTGCTGGTGCTGGGCGGCTCCGGCTGGACCACCGAGGCCGCGGCCGCCATCGGCGACTGGGCCGAGCGGATCGGCCTGCCGGTCTCCCTGTCGTTCCGCCGCAAGGACATCCTGTCCAACGACCGCGCCAACTACGCCGGCGACCTGGGCCTGGGCTGCAATCCGAAACTGACCGCGCGCGCCAAGGCGGCGGACCTGATCATCGCCGTCGGCGCCCGGCTCGGCGAGAACCCGACGCAGGGCTACACCCTGCTGGACCGCGCCCGCACGGCGGACACCCTGATCCACATCCATCCGGGCGCCGAGGAGCTGGGCCGGGTGTGGACGCCGCTGCTGAGCGCCACCGCCGACAATTCGCTGGCCGCGCTGGCGCTGTCGGCCATCGATCCGGGCCGGACCTGGACCGCCGAGGCCGAAGCCGCCCACGCCGACTATCAGGCCTTCTCCACGCCCGTGCCCGTCGGCGGCGCGGTCAACATGAGCGAGTGCATGGCGCACCTGGGCGAGATCCTGCCGCCCGACGCCATCGTCACAAACGGAGCGGGCAATTTCGCCGCCTGGCTGCACCGCTTCTATCGCCACCGCGCCTGCCGCACCCAGCTGGCCCCGACCTCGGGCGCCATGGGCTACGGCTATCCGGCGGCGCTGGCGGCCAAGAGCATCCATCCGGACACGGACGTCATCTGCATCGCCGGCGACGGCGACTATCTGATGACCGGGCAGGAGATCGCCACGGCGGTCCAGTACGGCATCAACGCCGTGGTCGTGATCGTCGACAACGGGACCTACGGCACCATCCGCATGCACCAGGAAACCCACTATCCGGGCGCCCAGCGGGTCATCGCCACCGACCTGAAGAACCCCGACTTCGTGAAGTACGCCGAAGCCTTCGGCGCCTTCGGCATCCGCTGCGAGCGGACCGAGGACTTCCCGGCGGCGCTGGAGGCCGCCCGGAACGCGGGCCGCCCCGCCGTCGTTCACCTGATCACCTCGGCCGAGGACATCGCGCCCAACCGCACGATCACCGGCCTGCGTTCGTAACAGGAGCCGCCATGCGCGCCGCCGCCGCCCTGATAGCCGCCCTGGTCCCGGCCCTGGCCCTGACGGCCTGCGCCACGCCCGCGACCTCCGTCCCCGGCGGCCCGGAGCAGGCGACCGACCAGAACGACTGCGCCGTCATCGCGGCGGTGGCCAAGGCGCACTATCGTTTCAACACCACCGACAACCTCCCCCCGCCGCTGTGGCTGTTCAGCGAGACCGGCGATTGGTCGCCGCGCTGCGACTGGAGCCGCCACGGCGCCAGCTTCCCGACCACCTACGACCCCGATCGCCCGCACCGCCCCGGCGACCGCATCCAGTGGGTGCAGTTCCAGAAGCCGGTCTATGACGGCCACGGCGCCACCTTGGAGTCCGGCATCCTGCACGGCCCGCTGGCCGGGATGGGCGTGCGCTGCCGGGTCGTCTCCGGCGTCGCCGGCTGGACCTTGGCGGGCCCTTGCGAGAACACCTGGATTTCCTGATCCCCTACTGACGGGGCGGCGCCGTTTCGGTCCAGCAGGGCAGGAGCTGCGCCAGAGTATCGCCGACCACTGGCGCGACCGGTGATCCCGAGTTCGCGGTGATCTCGATCCGGTCACTCCAGGCGACGCCGTCGAAACGTCCGCGCATGCGGATCCGGTAGGTGTTGTCGTGCAGATAGCCGCCGCCGAAATCGCTTTCCGTGGCGGGACCTAGGGGGTCCGGCAGCGCGGGCACGCGAGGCGTGAGCACCGGCAGACCCGCGATACGGTCCAGCGCCTCCTGCACGGCCGGGCACTGCCGGGAATCGGCGAAACGCTCGATCGTTCCGCGGTTGTGCCGGGCCCGCAGCCGCGCGAACCAGACGGGGCGTCGGGAGCGGTCGTCCGTGATCCAGACCCAGTTGAACGCCACCGACACCGCCGTCCAGCGCATGTCGGCCTTGGCCGCCAGTTCGACGACAGGCGACGTCCAGCTCAGATCGTCCGTCGCGCCGCGCTCGACGAACTCGACGGGGTTCTCCCGGTGGGTGTCCGTCACCGGAGGGACGAGGGCATCGAGACGGAGCAGGGGGTAAGGCTCCACCGTTTGTGGAGCGCCCGAAAGGGCCAGCGAGAATGAGAGGACGCCCAGCATGATGATCTCCTGTCGCACCAGCGTGGGCGCTCGCCGGACCCGCCGTCAACACGACAAGGCCGTTCGTCAGGTGACGTCAGAACCGGCCTTGCCTATGTTCGCGCCATGACCGACGCGACGCCCGAGACCGCCCCCCGCCCCCTGACCCAGGACGGCCCGCCGCTGCGGCTCTGGATGATCGACGCCTCGGCCTACATCTTCCGCGCCTACCACGCCCTGCCGCCCCTGACCCGCAAGTCGGACGGCCTGCCCGTCGGGGCGGTGCAGGGGTACTGCAATATGCTCTGGAAGCTGCTGCAGGACATGAAGGGCGCCGACGGCCCGACCCATCTGGTGGCCATCTTCGACCACTCGGAGAAGACGTTCCGCAACACCCTGTACGACCAGTACAAGGCCCATCGACCGCCGGCGCCCGAGGACCTGGTTCCGCAGTTCCCGCTGGTGCGCGAGGCGACGGCGGCGTTCGGCGTGCACTGCGTCGAGCTGCCCGGCTATGAGGCCGACGACCTGATCGCCACCTATGCCTGCCGGGCGCGGGACGCCGGGGGCGAGGCGGTCATCGTCAGCTCCGACAAGGACCTGATGCAGCTGATCGGCCCCACCGTGGTCATGTGGGACCCGATGAAGGACCGCCGCCTGGCCGAGCCCGAGGTGTTCGAGAAGTTCGGCGTCGGTCCGGAGAAGATGATCGACCTTCAGGCCCTGATCGGGGACAGCGTCGACAACGTCCCGGGCGCGCCCGGCATCGGCCCCAAGACGGCGGCCCAGCTGCTGGACGAATACGGCGACCTGGACACCCTGCTGGCCCGCGCGGGAGAAATAAAGCAGCCCAAGCGGCGCGAGACCCTGATCAATTTCGCCGACCAGATCCGGCTCAGCCGCGAGCTGGTCAGGCTGACCTGCGACGCCCCCGCGCCCGAGCCGATCGACGACTTCGCCGTCCGCGACCCCGATCCGGTCCTGCTGGCCGAGTTCCTGGACAAGATGGAGTTCCGCAGCCTGCGCAACCGGGTCGGCGACGGCAAGGCGGCCGCGAAGGAGGGCTCGGCCTTCGCCGCCCGGCCCAAGCCGCTGACGGCCCCGGTCATCTCGCCGCGCTACGCCCCGCAGGCCGTCGCCACCGACGTGGCGGTCCAGACCTTCGATCACGAGGCCTATGTCTGTGTACAGACGATCGAGGAGCTGGACGCCTGGATCCGGCGGGCCGAGGAGGCCGGGATCGTCGGTTTCGACACCGAGACCGACGCCCTGAGCGCCACCCACGCCGGCCTGTGCGGCGTCTCCCTGGCCATCGGCCCCAACGACGCCTGCTATGTGCCCCTGACCCATGAGCATGAGCCCCAGGCGGGCGGCGGCGGGCTGGACTTCGGCGACGGCGGCGACGCCCGCGAGCCCCTGAAACAGATCGACAAGCCGACGGCGCTGAGCCGTTTGAAAGCTTTGCTGGAGAACCCCGCAGTTCTCAAAGTCGGCCAGAACATCAAATACGATCTGGCCGTCATGGCCCAGCGGGGAATCCGCGTGGCGCCCTACGACGACACCATGCTGATCTCCTACGTCCTCGAAGGCGGACTGCATGGCCACGGCATGGACGAGCTGTCCCGCCTGCATCTGGGGCACGACCCGATCCCGTTCAAGACCGTGGCGGGCACGGGCAAGAGCCAGAAGTCGTTCAAGCACGTCGAGCTGAAGCCGGCCACGGGCTATGCGGCCGAGGACGCCGACGTGACGCTTCGCCTGTGGCGCATCCTGAAGCCCCGGCTGGCGGAGCAGGGCCTGGTCACGGTCTATGAGACCCTGGAGCGGGGCATGCCCGAGACCCTGGCGGGCATGGAGCGCGAGGGCGTGCGCGTCGACCCGGTCCGCCTGCGCTCGCTCAGCAGCGAGTTCGGCATGCGCATGGCCGAGCTGGAGACCCGGGCCCACGACCTGGCCGGCCGTCCGTTCAACGTCGGCAGCCCGCGCCAGATCGGCGACATCCTGTTCGGCGACATGTCGCTGCCCGGCGGCAAGAAGACCGCGTCCGGCCAGTGGGAGACCGGCGCCGCCACCCTCGAAACCCTGGCCCTGACCCACGAACTGCCGCGCGTCCTGCTGGACTGGCGCCAGCTCAGCAAGCTGAAGGGCACCTATACCGACGCCCTGATCGAGGCCGCCGACGACACCACCGACCGCGTCCACACCAGCTACCAGCTGGCCGCCGCCACCACCGGCCGCCTGGCCTCCAGCGATCCCAACCTGCAGAACATCCCGATCCGCACGGCCACCGGCCGCCAGATCCGCCAGGCCTTCATCGCCGGCCCGGGCAACGTCCTCATCTCGGCCGACTACAGCCAGATCGAGCTGCGCCTGCTGGCCCACATCGGCGACATCCCCGAGCTGAAGCGCGCCTTCAAGGCGGGCCTGGACATCCACGCGGCCACGGCCAGCGAGATGTTCAACGTGCCGCTGGACCAGATGGACCCGGAGACCCGCCGCCGCGCCAAGGCGATCAATTTCGGCATCGTCTACGGCATCAGCGCCTTCGGCCTGGCCGCCCAGCTGGGCATCGACCAGGGCGAGGCCGGGGCCTACATCAAGACCTATTTCGAGCGCTTCCCCGGCATCCGCGCCTATATGGATGCGACCAAGGCCCAGGTGCGCGAAACGGGCATGGTCTCGACCGTCTTCGGCCGCCGCATCCACATCCCCGCCATCCATTCGAAGTCGGGGGCCGAGCGCCAGTTCGGCGAACGCGCCGCCATCAACGCCCCCATCCAGGGGGCGGCGGCCGACATCATCCGTCGGGCGATGATGCGGATGCCTGCGGCCCTGGAGGCCGCGCGCCTGTCAGAGGTGAAGATGCTGCTGCAGGTGCACGACGAACTGGTGTTCGAGGCGCCGTCAGAGCTCGCGGACCGGGCGATCGTGGAGATCAAGCGGGTGATGGAGGGGGCGGCGGAGCCGGCCGTGGCGCTGACGGTGCCGTTGGTGGTGGATGCAAGGGCGGCCCTCAACTGGGATGAGGCGCATTGAATCTCTCAGACTGGATTCCCGCAGGCCTCTTGACCGCCGTTATCGCGGTCGCGGCTCCGTTCGTCGGCCTTTTCCTAAAGTCTTGGATCGAGAAAGCACTTCAATCTGATTTTGACCGACGGCTCGAGGAGCTAAGGGCACGCCTGAAGCTTGACGAAGAACGACTGCGCTCAGAACTCCAAGCCCGTGACACACAGATTGCGGCGCTGCGTTCTGGAGCCTTGTCAGGCATGGCGGCCCGCCAGAACCTGATAGGCGAACGGCGTATACGGGCATGCGAAGCGCTTTGGAGCGCGGTGGTCGATCTAGGGCCCCTGAAAACCGCTTCTGCCATGACGGCACCGCTCAACATGGACGTGATGATAAAGCGGGCTGAGGGAAGCAGTCGTGATGCAAAGGCGCTTCAAGATTTCGCTGATATGATGTGGAAGTCATTGGGCCTGGACACCCACAAGCACGACCCTAAGCCCGACCGGGAGCGTCTGTTTCTATCGCCGATCTCATGGTCGCTGTTCACGGCATACCGGCAGGTCCTTAACTACCCCCTGATCTTACTAGCCGCTGTCCGAACCGGCGTAGGACCCGGCCTTCTAAAGGATCCACCAACCGAGATTTTGGATGTTGTGAAGGCCGCCCTGCCCCATCAGATTGAATATATTGAAAAATATGGAGCAAAAGGGCTAAGTTTCTTGATACAACAACTTGAGGATCGACTCCTCACAGCGCTCAAGGCAGACGTTTCAGGATCGTCCATCGACGAGGAAACCGTGGACCAAGCAGCGGACATCATTCGAAAAGTGGCGTCGGCCGATGTTGCAATGAGCCGGTCTGGGCTGCCGAAGGGTTCGGATGACTTGGTGACTGATCCAGTCAAGCCAGGTTAGCCGAGCTTGTTAGGTGGTGGATGCGTGGAGGCTGCGGACTGGAATGGGGCACGCCAAGGGCTGATTATGACAGGCGGGAATTTTTAGTATTCAATACAACCCCTGCGATGCGAAGCGCCGTCGATATCGCCGCAGATGATGAGGCGACCAAGGAGCAGCGGGGGCAATGGATTTAGCAACGGTAACCGTCGTCGGCTTTCGCCGATTCAAGAAAAAATGCGAACTCAAAACCAACGGCAAGCTGGTTTCCATCCTCGGTCCGAACGAGGCTGGCAAGTCGTCGATGCTGCGTGCGATCGAGCTTTTAGGAAACGACGAGCCTCCCGCAGAGCAGGATTTTTGCCGAGCTTCTGACCCGACAGATTTTGAGATTGTAGGACGGTTTTATCTGAACGACGAAGATCTCGTCGCAGCGGGCCTCGAAGGATCACATTGGCTAAGCGTGTTTAAAAGCCATGATGGTTCCCGACGCTATCGGGTGGACCCTCCACCTCCTAAAAGGAGTAAGTCGCCAAGAATTTCTCTTCGGTCGGCAATAGATACTCTATTCACCAACAAGAAATTTATCTCCAACGCTTCGGGCGCGGAAGATGGAATTCTATTTCCCACTTGGAAGTCGGAAATGGAAGTAATATTCGATAGCGACGATGAAGACTTGTCTGATACTTCAATCGACACCGTAAAAACGTACGTCGGTCGATTTGCAGAGCTATTGGACGACCGGATGGCGGCATCCATAAGAAGCATCCCGGAGCTTCTCGCAGATTTTATTTCATCCGAGAAGAAGCAGAACCCGAGAAAGATTGCCATTAACGTTCTGGCTAAATTGACGCCATCCGTAGTCGTGTTTGGAAATGATGCACGAAATCTACTTCCAGAATACGAGTTGGCTCCCCTTATAAACTCGGTTCCTCTTGCCCTAGATAATCTGTTCGATCTGGCAGGCGTGAGGGCTTCGGATTATGTCCGCATTCTAAATGAGGGTGACCACGCACGACTCGCCACCATAGAGCTCGCCGTCAACAGAGGTCTCGAGAAGAATTTCGCACTATTTTGGCAACAATCAAGAGTTAAGGTTTCCATTAAAGGACTCAACGACCGAGTTGTGGTTCATGTTGTAAATGAAGACTCTGAGTTCACGTCGTTTGCCGAGAGAAGCGACGGTCTTCGTCAATTTGTTGCCCTGATAGCCTTCGCTAGCGGCAAATGGTCTGGAAAGCCTATTATGCTTATAGACGAAGCTGAACAGAGGCTACACTACGACGCCCAGGCCGACCTCGTTCAGATGCTTGGGCGGCAACAAGTGGCGTCGAAAATAATTTATACGACTCACTCAGCTGGCTGCCTCCCCGAAGATTTGGGCAATGGCGTTCACCTAGTGCACCCCGACAAGTACGACCAAATCCATAGCACCATAAACAATAAATTCTGGGACGATAACGTTCCGGGATTCGCTCCTTTGCTTTTCGGGATGGGAGCCAGCACGATGGCGTTTTTCCCTACACGCCATGCGGTCATGGTTGAGGGACCCTCAGATATGCTTTTGCTTCCTACAATGATGAGATATGCCTTGGGATCCGATGTGTTGGGATTCCAGTTTGTGCCTGGCCTTTCATATGCGGAAGACTTTGTCCAAGCTCCTGCCGTCGGAAAACAAAGTGGAGTTCTTTATTTGGTAGACGGTGATCCAGGAGGAATAAAAATCAAAGACAAACTCCTTGATTTGAAAGTCTCCAAGAAAGATATTTTTGTGCTCTGCTCTTCTGATAAAAGCGCTTTAGAGATAGAAGATTTTGTCAGACCAGAATTATTAGTCGATGCATTCAATCAAATAGTGAGAAAGTTTCATAAATCTGAAGGGCTAATCAGCTTAAAAGATTTGCCAGCTTCATGCAGAATGGATTGGATTGAGAAGTCCTATAAAGAGAAGTTCGGCAAGAAGATTTCAAAAATTGCCTTCTCTTATGAGATATTGGATTTCATAAACGAGTCTCCAAGTAAGAGCCCGATTGATCCGAAAAAGCTTTCTAGCCTCAAGGGGATTGCGTCCCAAATCAACTCGAGGTTCGTCGCCACCGTGGGCTGAGCACATGGCAAGCGCGAAACCGGGGTATCGCAAGACGGACCGCTGGAAACGGGACACACCCTCTCGCTCGAGGAACACCCCCCTGCCCCGACGGTTGGCTCTCCATCACAAGGAGATCGCCATGACCGACGCCGCCAACAGCCCTGATCCCGTGCCGACCGACGACGACACCGCCTGGCCCGAGGAGGACCGGATCACGCCGGCGAAGGGGGAGCCGGAGAAGGACGTCGATCAGGTGATCGAGGAAAGGACGGCGGTGCTGGGGGCGCCGAACTGACTCGCGCTAACGAGGGCGACGGGAAGACCCCCTCCGTCTCGCCCGCCTCGCGGGCGAGCCACCTCCCCCATGAAGGGGGAGGAGATCGACTCTGAACCTGCGAATTCGCCCTCAGGGATTTCAAGGGATTGACGCCGGTTTCGGCTCTATTCCCAGCAGTGGTTTCCGCCCGTCGTAAAATACCGGCATGACCACCGGACGCCCTGGAAAACCGAAACTGGCCGACCCCACCTGGATCGCGCTGCTGGAGCGCTACGTCCGCGGGGAGATCGCGGCCGGGCTCGCGCGCGAACACGGGGTGAGCGTCGAGGCGATCAGCTGGCAGGCGCGGAACCGGGGGTATCGGAAGAGGAACCGGCCGGACGCCGTCTATCGGTGGCGGTCGGCGCCGCCGGTCACGCCGCTGGCGGACGCGGCGGAGAGATGCGGCTTTGACCATGATCTCGGGGACCTGGACGGGTCGATCACGCGGGCCGAGGGGCGGAGGCTGGACGTCGTGCGGATCGGGCGGGCGGTGGAGCGGCTGCGGGTGAGGCGGGAGCGGGGCGCACAGCCCCCTCCACCGCCTTCGGCGGTCCCCCTCCCCCATGAGGGGGAGAAGAACTGATGCCCCGCCGCAGCAAGCTCACCGAAGCCCAGTGGGACGCCCTGTTCGCGCGGGATGCGGCGGGGGAGCCGCGCGGGCGGCTGGCCGAGGCCTATGGCGTCACGGTCGGGACCATCGCCTGGCAGGCGCGCCGGCGGGGGAGGCTGAAGGGGCAGGCGGAGGGCGCAGTGGACCGGCGGCGGCGGCCCGAGGGCGGCTGGCCGGCGGGGCATGTCTTCGTCCAGAGCCGCAGCGGGATGACGCCGGAGCGCTGGGATGAGGCGCTGGACCGCTATGCGGCGGGCGAGGACGCCGCGGCCCTGGGGGCGGAATACGGCTTTCATCCCGCCTCGCTGGCGGTGTGGGCGAAGGCGCAGCGACGGCGCAAATGCGACCGGCCGGACGCGGTCTATCGGCCGCGCGGACCGCACGGGTGCGCGCCCCGGGCGGGATGCGCCTTCACCTTCCAGGGGAACGATCCGGAGGCGACCCGCGCCTCGCTGGCCCAGACGGTCGAGCGGGCCATGGTCGAAGGGCGGCTGGCCGATGCGACGGCGCTGCTGCGGCTGTGGATGGAGATGCGGGCCTATTTCGCCCTGCGGCGGCGGGTGCTGGGGCGCTGATGTGTGCTAGGGCGGGGCATGACTGACACGGTTGACGTCCTGATCGTCGGCGCCGGCGCGGCCGGGATGATGTGCGCCATCGAGGCCGGGCGGCGGGGGCGGTCCGTGCGCGTGGTCGACCATGCGCGGGCGCCGGGCGAGAAGATCCGCATCTCGGGCGGCGGGCGCTGCAACTTCACCAACCTGGGGACCGGGCCGGCCAACTTCCTGGGCGAGAACCCGCGCTTCGCGACCTCGGCCCTGAAGCGGTACACGCAACACGACTTCATCAAGCGCGTCGATAAGGCGGGCATCGCCTGGCACGAGAAGACGCTGGGCCAGCTGTTCTGCGACGACAGCGCCAAGCAGATCATCCGTATGCTGACGGACGACATGCGGGCGGCAGGCGCGGTGCTGTCGATGGGGCTGGCGGTGGACCGGGTCAGGCGGTCGGACGAGGGGTTCGAGGCGGCGCTGTCGGATGGGTCGGTGGTGCGCAGCCGGTCGCTGGTGCTGGCCACCGGCGGCAAGTCGATCCCCAAGATGGGGGCGACGGGCTGGGCCTATGACACGGCGCGGGCGTTCGGCCTGCGGGTGACGGAGACGCGGCCGGCGCTGGTTCCGCTGACGTTCGAGCCGGGGCTGCTGGAGAAGCTGGCGCCGCTGGCCGGGCTGTCGGTCGAGGCGGTGGTGTCGCATCGTGTGCCGGCGGACGGCGGGGCGCCCGGGCGGCCGACGGGGGAGACAAGGTTCGCCGAGGGGCTGCTGTTCACCCACCGGGGGCTGTCGGGGCCGTCGATCCTGCAGATCTCAAGCTACTGGCGCGAGGGGGAGGCGATCACGGCGCGGATGGCGCCGGACGTCGACGTCTATGCGCAGCTGAAGGCGGCCAAGGAGGAGAACGGCAAGCAGATGGTGCACACGGCGCTGGGCCACATCGTGCCGCGCCGCCTGGCCGAGAGCGTGTGCGAGCGCGAGGGGGTGAAGGGCAAGCTGGCCGAGGTCGGCGACAAGGTGCTGCGCCGGCTGGACGAGGCGGTGAACGGCTGGACGGTGAAGCCGGTGGGCTCGGAGGGCTATCGCACGGCGGAGGTGACGCTGGGCGGGGTGGCGACCGATGCGCTGGACCAGCAGACGATGGAGGCCAAGGCCGTCCCGGGCCTGTTCGTCATCGGCGAGGCGGCGGACGTCACCGGCTGGCTGGGCGGGTATAATTTCCAGTGGGCCTGGTCGTCGGGCTGGGCGGCGGGGCAGTCATGTTAGTGGCGCTAGCGCTCGCGACGCGGTCGCTCGCTGCTTGAGCGCGTTTGAGTGCGCTAGCGCCCGCGACGCGGTGTTCAGGGACAGGTGCGGGGGGCTCGCGTCGCCGCCGGCGGCGGTGAAGCGACCTCCACCAACATCCGGGCCTCGCGAGGCTCCGAAGCGGGCTGCGCGGCGGCGAGCTGGTTCCTCGCTTCCGGCGTGAGCGTATCGATGGCGACGGAATTCCAGCGCCGACCCGTGTCGTCCTCCGCCGCGAGGATGAAACGACCGCCCCGGGTGATGGCTTCCATCAGGCCCGGTGTCGACGGCCCGCCGAACTCATCGGCTCCGCTTCCGCCGCTGGACCAGTGCTGGGGGTGGTCCGGTCCCGCGGGAACGAACACGCGGTAGCCGCGCCAGACCTGTCCGTCCGGACCCAGGATCACGGACTGAATCCAGCTGTCCCGATTACGGCAATAGTTGTTGAAGACGATCCCCCAGGTCACCGATTTCGGAGTCGAAAGATCGGTGGCGTCATTGTCGAACCAGATGTGGAAGGCAAAGCCCGCGACATCGACATAGCCGCCGGCCTGGAGGGCGAGATCCCCGGTCGGCTCGAGTCTGACGGTTTCGGTCCGGATGGGCTCGGCGCCCGGTTCCGGCGGCGTCGCACAGGACGAGAGAGCCAGAGCCGTAACGGCCAACAGCAACGGTCGCATTCGGAGTCCCCCTGTTCGCCCGGGACAGTGAGCGGTCTGGCTGGACCCCGTCAAGCGCACCGGCCGCCCGCCGCCTGACTCCCGCGCCCTTCTGCTGTATGTCCCCCGCCATGACCGCCCGCCCGCCCTTCACCGCCACCGTCCTGACCATGTTTCCGGAAGCGTTTCCGGGGCCGCTGGGCGTGTCGCTGATCGGCACCGCGTGGCGCGAGCGGGGGCTGTGGAGCCTGGAAACGCTTGACATTCGGGCGTTCTCCGACGATAGGCGCGGCTTCCTGGACGACACCCCCGCGGGTGGCGGCCCGGGAGCCGTGCTCAAGGCGGACGTCGTGGCCCGGGCTGTCGATAGCCTTTCCGGACCGCAGCGGCCGCTTTTGTACATGAGCGCCCGGGGTCGGCCCCTGACCCAGGCGCGCGTCAAGGAATGGGCCAAGGCGGACGGGATCGTCGTGCTTTGCGGCCGTTTCGAGGGGGTGGATCAGCGCGTGCTGGACGCGCGCGGGTTCGAGGAGGTCTCGGTCGGAGACGCGGTTCTCGCCGGCGGCGAGGCGGCGGCGATGGTCGCGATCGAGGCGTGCGTAAGACTGATCCCCGGCGTTCTGGGCCAGGCCGAAAGCCTGTCATCCGAGAGCTTCGAGGATGGGCTTCTGGAGCATCCGCAGTACACGCGACCGCGGACGTTCGAGGGGCTGGAGATCCCGGAGGTCCTGGTGTCGGGCGACCATAAAAAGGTCGCTCAGTGGCGTCAGGAGCAGCGGGAGATCACGACGCGGGAACGGCGACCGGACCTTTGGGCCGCCCACACCGCGAAGGACTGAGGTTACCCGCGGGGTTCGCCCCGCCAATTCACAGCTAAAGAGCGCAAAAGCTCGAGGAGAATAGAATGAACATCCTTCAGACCCTGGCGGCCGAAGAGAAGGCCCGTCTGATCGAAACCCGCGCGATCCCCGACTTCCAGCCGGGCGACACCCTGCGCGTCAACGTGAAGATCAAGGAAGGCGAGCGCGAGCGCGTCCAGGCCTTCGAAGGCGTCTGCATCGCCCGCGCCGGCGGCGGCGTGAACGAGAACTTCACCGTCCGTAAAATTTCGTTCGGCGAGGGCGTCGAGCGCGTCTTCCCGATCCTGTCGCCGAACATCGAGTCGATCGAAGTGAAGCGCCGCGGCGTCGTTCGGCGCGCCAAGCTGTACTACCTGCGCGACCGTCGCGGTAAGTCGGCCCGTATCGCCGAGAAGCAAACCGTGCGCGCCCCCAAGGTCGCCGTTCCGGAAACCGGCAAGGCCGAGACCCCGGGCGAAGAAGCCTAATCCACTTTGTGGAGCACTAACGCGCGCGACGCGGTCGCGCGCTGCTTGAGCGCAGTCGTGAAATGACGAAGGCCCCGGTGGAAACGCCGGGGCCTTTTTCTATGCCGGACGGACGGAGCTCGGTGGGGCGGGCGGTCTGCCGGAAAGTGATTAGTGGTTAGTGATTAGTGGATGACCTCGACCACGGTCGGTGCGGGATGAGACCCGCCCGTTCTCCCGCGAACCACTAATCACTACCCACTAATCACTTTCATCCACCGGCCCCGAGCGAGGGCCGGCGCCTTTCTGCGCCAGGCCCTACTGCGGGAACAGCCGGCTGTTGGCGTCGCGCTGGCCTTCGAGGCTGTGCTTGAGGCCGCTGATCTCGTCGTGGCCGGCCCTGACCTGGTCCCAGGCGCGGCGGATGGTTTCGCGGGTGGTGGCCGAGATGTGGGAATCCTCCAGCGCCTTCTGGAACTGAGAACGAACGTGGTCCTCGGCCCCTTCGACGGCGCCGACCACGGTCAGTTCGTCGCGCAGCAGGGCGTGCTTGATGTCGGTGAAGGCGCGCTGGGCCTTGGCGAGGATGGAGCCTTCGGCGTCCGGCTCGCCGCCAAGGGTGCGGACATCGGATGACAGGGCGTCGGCGACGCCCCGCCGTTCGGCCTCGCGGCGGGCGAACAGCTCGCGGTGGCCGGCGTCGGCGGTGTTGTCCAGGGCGTCGTGGTAGCCGTCCGCGCTGTCGATGACGGTGCGGATCAGGCCGTTGAGAACCTGGATGTCGTGGCGGTTGGCGTTGGGCATGGCGGTCCTCCGGGGAGAGACCTGTAAAGCGTTTGCCTGCGGCGAAGGTTTCCGCCTAACGCCGTTTACACGGGATCGTCAGCGCCCGATCACAGCTTGGTGCGCAGGGACCAGAGCTCGGGGAAGCAGCGGCGCTGCAGGGTTTCGGTCAGATAGCCGACGCCGTCGGTGCCGCCGGTGCCGCGGCGACGGCCGATGATCCGCTCGACCGTGACCACATGCTTGTGACGCCAGGTGAGCAGGGCGTCGTCCAGGTCCACCAGCTTCTCGGCCAGCTGGTAGAAGGGCCACCAGCGCTCGGTGTCGCGGTAGACCTCCAGCCAGGCGGCCTCTACGGCCTCGGACGGTTCGTAGGGCTGCGAGACGTCGCGGTTCAGGACCGCGACGGGGACCGGCAGGCCGGCGACGGCGAGCTGGGACAGGGCGTCGTCATAGAGGCTGGGCGCGTCGAGCGCGGCCTTGAGGGCGGCGTGGGCCTCGGGCCGGTCCTCGTGGAAGCGAAGGAAGCGCTCGTCCTTGAGGCCCAGCATGGCCTCGAAGCGGCGGAACTGGTCGCTCTGGAAGCCCGAGGAGGAGCCGAGGACGCCCCGGAAGCGCAGATAGTCGGCCGGGGTCATGGTGGCGAGGATGTCCCAGCTCATGGTCATGACCGACTGGATGCGGCTGACGCGGGCCAGGCTCTTGTAGGCCGGGACCAGGTCGCCGATCCGGACCAGGGCCTGGGCCAGGGCGACCTCATGCAGGATCTGCTTGAGCCACAGCTCCTTGGTCTGGTGGATGATGACGAACAGCATTTCGTCATGCTGGTCCGACAGCGGGTGCTGGGCCGCCAGCAGGTCGTCGAGGGCCAGATAGCCCGAATAGGTGATGGACGACGGGGGGGCGGCGGCTTCGGTCATGGGCGTCGTATCGCCCGACCCGGCGGCCGGCTCAAGGCTTGTCGGGATCGTCGGCGGAGTGGATGGCGGGATCCAGGCTGTTGTCGACGCGCGCGTCCCAGCCCTCGCGGTCCGACTTGAAGGCCAGGGCCATCAGGCCCCAGGCGAGGCCGACGGTTCCGAGCGTGCCGATCAGCAGGGCGATCCAGCCGTGGACGGGCAACGGGCCGCCGCCGATCAGCCGCCAGAAGAGGCTGATGCCGACGGTGCAGACCAGGGCGACCGCGGCGGCGATCGCCAGATTGCGAAGAAGGCGGAGCATGGTCCGAGGATAGCGCCTGTCGCCGGCAAACCCCACCCTGTCGTCGCTGCGCGCCGACATCCCTCCCCACGAGGGGGAGGGAGATTTTCCTTAGCGCTGGACCCACTGGCCCTGGGCGTTGCGGTACCACTGGCCCGAGCTGATGCGCGGCAGGAGCTGGGTCTCGAACATGCGGACCCCGGCGTCGGCGGCGGTGGCGCCGCCGCCGGCCTGGGCGGCCGAGGCGGCGTAGGCCTGACGGCGGCCGGCGTTGGTGGCCTGGACCGCGGCGGTCAGGGCGGAGTCGGACGAGGGGACGCGGAAGCCGACGAAGCCGTCAGCCTGTTCGCCGACCGTGCCGGCGGCCTTGGCGGCGTCGATCATCGACTTCTGCTGGGAGGTCTGGGCGAACGCCGCGCCCGCGGCGACGCCGAGGGCCGCGACGGCGGCGACCATGACGAAGACTTTGCGGAATGACATCTGAACGGACCTTCCCATCAGAACAGGTTCGGGTTTTCGGCCAGGAGGTTCTGAAGCTCCCGGTCGAGGCGGACGCGGATATCCGCATCCAGCTTGGCGTTGATCGTGATCGGGTCGACCTGAAGGCGGACGGTCGGGGTGCAGGCGGCGGCGCCCACGGCCATGGCGGCCAGGCCGAGCAAGGCGACAGTTCTGCGCGACTTCGTCCGGGTCATGAGGACTCTCCGAGTGATCCGCCCCGATCTAACGCGAGCGAGGGTGAACGGGTTCTGAACGGCGAAGACGGCTCGATCAAGGCCTCGGCGGCTCCTCCGGCTCCGCTTCGTCGACCTGGCCGTTGCGGGCGCGGTCCAGCTTCATGAGATCGCTGACCAGTTCGTTCAGATTCACCGAGGTTTCGAGCGTCAGGTCGATGCCGGTGTTGGACGGCAGCGGCAGCTCCCGGTTCAGGAATTCGCGGCTGATGAACTCGGCCATGGGAATGCGCAGTTCCTGCCGCTGGGGCGGGTCGTGCCGGCCCCGGATGCGGAACAGGACGCCGAGGCGGCCCCGGTCCAGGCTGTTCACCTGGGCGGACAGGATGTCGAAGGCGAGGTTTTCCATGGCCTGATAGGCCAGGTCCTGGACGGTGTTGGGCGGCAGGGCCTCGCCGCCACCCTGGGCCTCCAGACCCGTCAGGGACGAGCGGGGGATGGACAGGCGGCCCGGCTGGATCGCTTCCAGGCTGCCGCCGACGATGCGGACGCCGTCGGTGGGATTCCAGCTGAACGGCAGACGGCCGGAGACGACGGCGTCCAGGCTGACCTTGTCGCCGAATCCGGCGTCGCTGACGATCTGGCCCAGCTGGACGGTTTCCAGCACGACGACGCCGGTGAAGCCCTGGTTGATATCCAGCGGGACGGTCAGGGGTTCGATGCGCACCACGCCGCCGGCGATGCTGAGGTCGCCGCCCTCGATCGTCAGGGCCGCCTTGTCGAGGCCGAAGACCAGATCGATGTCGGTCAGGGGCGCGACCGACTCCAGCAGGTCCGCGTGAACGGCCTGGCCCGGCGCGGCGGTCAGCGGCGTCAGGCTGGTGAAGTCCAGGGTTCCGCGCAGGCCCTTCACCGGTCCCGCGGGGCTGGTGAAATCGAGGCCCGGGATGGTCAGGCGGCCGGAGCTGGTCCCCTCCGTTTCAGCCCGCCAGTCGACGCGGCCGCTGAAGCCCACGGACCCGACGGCGGGCGAGCCGACGATGTTCCCGGCCATCGGGCTGAGATCGGCGGGCTGGAGTCCGCCTTCGACGAAGGTGAGCGACGGGGCGTCGATGGTCAGGCCGCCGACGCCCGCCTTGCCGTCATGGGCGAGGGTCAGGCGGCCCAGCGTCGTCTCGCCGTGCGCCAGATCGAAGGCGCCGGTCCAACTTTCATTTTCCAGGCGGGCCGAGCCGGCGGCGGTCATCGGATTGAAGCGGGCGGGCGTGGTGGCGTCGACCACGGTGGCGCGGGCGACCTGCACCGCCATGCCGACCCCGCGCGGCCCGCCGGTGGCGGCCAGCGTCCCCTCGGCGTCGTTGAACTGCAGGGCGAGGAAGGGCGCCGAGGCCTTGACCTCGCGCAGAAGGCCGTCGGCGCGCCAGGCGCCGTCGGTCACCGCGAACAGGGGGCGATCCGACGGGCAGAAGCGGCCGGAGACGTCGGTGACGTCGTTCTCGTCCAGCTCCAGCCGTTCGACGGTCACGGGGATGCAGTCGGCGGCGACATAGGTCAGGCGACCGCCGGCGGACGTCAGCTCGCCCCGGGTCTGGAGAGTGACGCTGCGGGCGAGGTCGAAATCGAGGGCGGCGCGGCCGTCCAGCGTGGCGGTGAAGCCGGACGGGGTCAGGCTCCAGCGGGGAATGTCGAAGGCGGCCTCGGGCAGGCCCTTGCCGCGCGTGGCGGTCAGGGACAGGGCGCCGCCGCCCTGCTGGCCGCGTCCGGCGCTGAACAGGGGCGCAGCCGCCGGACGCAGGGTCAGGACGCCGCCGTTGGCGGGGGTCAGGGTCGCGGGCCGGTCCAGCGTCAGCCGCGTGCCGCTGTCGCCGGTGGCGAGGGTGAAGGCGGGAATGTCGACGGCGAAGGCGGACAGGGCGCGCTTCATCTCGCCCAGTTCCGCAATGTCGTCGCGCGCCGGGGGACCGAACAGGGGCCAGGCGCCGCGCGCGGCCCGCAGGGAGCCCTGGGCGTCGATCCGCACCGCGCCGTCGGCGACCATGTCCAGCCGGACCGCGCCGCGCGCGCCGGTCAGGGACAGATCATCCATGGCCAGGCGGTCGGCGGCGAGGGCCAGCCCGCCCTGCGCCTCCATCGCCGCGCCGCGGCCGCCCACGACCAGGCGGGCGGCGCTCAGCCGCACCCCCGAGCCCTCCAGGCCGGCGCCCGCGATCCGGGCGGCGGTGATGTCGGCGGGACCTTCGACGCGCCAGCCGAAGCCTTCGCCCGTGCGGTCCAGGACGGTGGCGGCGCCGGTCAGACGCAGGCGGGTCCCCTGCCCGGCCACGGCGCCCTCAAGCCGGTCGGCGCGGAGGTCGGCGGTGGTCTGGCCGCCGATACGGAAGGCCTCGATCCAGCCGGCGGTGGTTCCATCGAACAGCAGGCGAGCGTCGACGCCGCGCGCGGCGCTGTCGCCCGCGGCCAGACGATCGGCGGTCAGGGCGAGGTCGACACGGGCGCGGCCGTCGCCCCGGCGGGTCTTGAGGTCCGGATAGGGCAGGTCGCCGGTCAGGGTCAGGTTCACGCCCCGCCCCTGCGCGCCCGGAACGGCGGCGGAGGCGGCGGAGGCGGTGACGCGCAGGGCGACCCGGTCGCCGGTGGTGGTCAGGTCGACCGCGGCGCCGAGGTCGCGGGCGTCGAGCCGGTCGCCGCTGCGCAGCGCCGTGGCCGGCATGCGCGCGACCAGCCGCATCAGCTTGCCGTCCTCGACCCGGGCGTCGCCCAGGATGTTGGCGGGGCCGTAGTCGGTATCGACCCGGACGCGCGCGCGCTCGACCAGCACCAGGGGCGAGCGGCTGTCGGGCTGGGGCGGACGGCCGGTGAACTTCTTCACCAGGGGATCGAGCGAGCCCAGGGACAGCTTGCCCCCGCGCAGGCTGACGCGGGCCACGGGACGGACCAGGCGGATGCGGGTCGGCGTCACGCCGAGGCCCTGTTTCGACCAGGGCGAGCCGATGGCGTAGTCGACCTCGACCCGCTCGATGGTCACGTCCGGATTGCGGGGATCGCCGATACGGACGCGGGCGACGACGCCGTCCATTTCGATCCGCTGGATATCCACGTCCGCCGGGACGCCCTCGCGCTCCAGCCAGCCGACCAGGACCTGACGGGTGACGGCGCGGCGGTTCAGCCAGGCCAGGGCGACGAGGATCGCCAGCAGGCACAGGATCACGCCCGCGACCATCAGAAGGCGGCGAAGGACCCCGCCGGCGCGGCGGGCGGCCGGACGCGGGGGCGATCCGGAAGGGGGGGAGGCCGTGTCGCTCATGCCCCTCGTCCTTTAGCGGCACAGGCGGCGCGCCGGAAAGGGCGATGAGCAAACTCAGGAGTCCGTTGAGCAATAAATGCGTGTCGCGTCCGCCACAGGATAGTGGCGCGAGAGACACTTTGAATGCAGGGAGAGTCGGCGGCGAAGACCACCCTCACATCTGCGTGAATAGCGGTCAGATGCTGTACGAATACTGGCGCGATGACCTTTCATCACCTCTGGGTTCACGCAGGCTTTACCCCGCGACTACGGCTCCGGTTAACGGGTTGTAACGATCTGCCTTCCCATCATGGGACGGACGGGCTATACGGCGCGTCTCGCGTTTGGCGGTTCCTTGGGGGGCGGCCCGGCGCGATCCTTGCTTTTAGTGGCTTTGGCGCCGGCCGGCGTCGTCGTTTGTCGGGGACCGATGGCTCAGTTCGATCCACGTCGCCAGCCGATGCGCATCGCCCCTCACGCCCTGACGGCGGTGGCGGCGATCTCGGTGGCGCTGCTTGCCGGACGTGTATACCAACCCGCGAAAGCGGAAGAGGCTCCGCCTCTCTCACAAATTCAGATCGCCGCCCTGGAAGCCCAGGCGTTCGCCGCCGGCGGCATGCCCGCGGGCCTGACCGCGCCGGAAGCCATTCCGGTGCAGATCCGCAAGGGCGAGACCTTCGAGCAGGCCGTGGCCCGCACGGGCATCGCGCCGGAAGAAGCTTCGGCCGTGGCCGCGACCCTGTCGAACGCCATGGACGTCAGCTCGATGCGCGCCGGGCAGAAGTTCGAGACCGCCATCGCCCATCCGCGCGGCGGCCGCGGCGACGCCCGCCTGATCGGCCTGACCATGCGCACCGGCCCGGCCAGCCAGCTGACCGTGTCGCGCAGCTTCGACGGCGCCCTGCGCCTGCGCGCGCTGGAAGAGAAGGTGACCCACGAGACGGTGGTCCTGACCGGCAAGGTCGAGGGCTCGCTGTCGCGGACCGCCCGCCGCGAAGGGGCTCCGGCCGCCATCGCCCGCGTCGCCGGCCGCCTGTTCTCGCACAAGTTCGACATGGATCGGGACATCAAGTCGGACGACGAGTTCACCTACGTCTTCGACCGCACCGTCACCGAGAACGGCCGCACCATCGATTCCGGCGAGCTGATGTACGCCTCGCTGAAGGGCGTGACCTTCTATCGTTTCCAGCCCGCCGGCGCCCGCGAGGCGCAGTATTTCGACGGCACGGGCAAGAATACGCGCTCGGCCTTCATGCGCACGCCGCTGGAGCGGGGCTTCCGCGTCTCCTCCTCGTTCGGCTTCCGCCGCCACCCGATCGCCGGCTACCGCAAGATGCACCAGGGCATCGACTTCGCCGCGGGCATGGGCACGCCGGTCGTGGCCCCGGCCGACGGCGTGGTGGTCGAGGCGCGCCGCTGGGGCGGCTACGGCAACTGGCTGCGCATCCGTCACGCCAACGGCCTGGACAGCGGTTACGGCCACCTGTCCCGCTACGCCCCGGGCGTCCGCGCCGGCCAGCGCGTCCGTCAGGGCCAGGTCGTCGCCTATGTCGGCTCGACCGGCGCCTCGACCGGTCCGCACCTGCATTATGAACTGTGGCGCGGGGGTCAGCGGATCAATCCGGCCGGCGTGCGCACCACCGAAGGCACCGTCCTGGCGGGCGCCGATCTGGCCGCCTTCCGCGCCGAGAAGGCCCGGATCGACCGCATCATCGCCTCGGGCGGCGAGCGCCGCTCGGGCGCCCCGACCATGGCCGGAGGCCTGCGCCCCGCCCGGGGCTGATCCTTCAGCCCATCCCGACATGATCGAGGCCCGGATGTTCGCGCATCCGGGCCTTTTTCATGATGGCGCCGCAATCGCCCGGAAGAACGGGGTCATGCAGGCCAGACGTGAATTCCTGATCGGCGCGACGGGCGCCCTGGCCGTGGCGGCGGCGCCCGGCGCGTGGGCGCAGACGGCCTTCGCCTCGCGCCGGATCACGGTCGAGACGCGCGGGAGCGGACCGGACCTGATCCTGATCCCCGGCCTGGCCTCGACCGCCGCCGTCTGGCGCTCGACCGCCGACCGGCTGGCGGGGCGATACCGGCTGCATCTGGTCTCGGTGCGCGGCTTCGGCGACCTGGCGCCCCAGGCCAACGCCGAGGGCGCCATTCTCGGTCCGGCGGCCGGCGAGGTGCTGCGCTACATCACCGAAAGCCGGTTGAGCCAGCCGGCGGTGATCGGCCACTCCATGGGCGGCCAGATCGGGCTGAGGCTGGCCTCGGACTGGCCCTGGGCGGTCGGTCGGCTGATGACGGTGGACTCCTCGCCCTTCTTCGCGGCCCTGATCAGCCCCGAAGCGAAGGTGGACGACGTGCGGCCCATCGCCCAGCTGGCCTATCAGGCGATCCAGTTTCTCGGCGACGAGGCCCTGCAGACGCGCGGCCGCGAGATGGGGGTGGAGCTGGGCGGGGCGACCGACGCCCTGTTCGGGACCATCGGCTGGCAGGGCGGCGACCGCCAGGTGCTGGCCCAGTCCCTGTACGAGGTGATGACCGTCGACCTGCGCCCTCGCCTGCCCCGGATCACCGCGCCGGTGAGCGTGGTCTACGGCTGGAGCGCCGACCAGAACTCGCCGCGCAGCCGCACCGACAGCCTGTTCCGCGGCGCCTACGCCCGCCTGCGCGCGCCGGCGACCTTCGAGCGGATCGAGGGCGCCGAGCACATGGTGATGATCGACCGGCCGACGCGGTTCCTGGCGGCGGTGGATCGGTTTCTGGGGTGAGGGGGGTCTGCTTGCGGCCCGTAGCGGAAGCTCAATCCAAGGCGTAGGCTTCGGCCGTCCCGGGGCCTGAATCGGATTGAAGAGATGGGAAGCTTCCGAAGAGTCTTCGGCATTGTCTGCTTCGTCTATGCCGCCGTCGCGCTCCTATGGTTTTTCAACCTGATCCAGGTCGATGCAAAGGTCGTTGTCGCCGGCTTTCTCGTCATCATCGCCGTCTCTTTCGTCATCGACGCGCTTGTTGCGCGGCAAGAACGAGAGAGATCAGAGGGCGGCGCAAACGACTGAGATCGCGTAGGCCGTCCGCTTTCCACCCATCGCAGACATTCGCAGAGTTCGCTCCGGGCAGCCTTCTCACCTCAATCCGCGTCCGGCTGATTGTCCGGATGCGCCGCCACGAAGGCCGGATGCGCTTTCGCCACCGCATCGATCGCCAGCAGGCGCGGGAAGGCGTCCAGAGGGACGTTGAAGCGGGCCGCCGAATAGATCTGCGGGATCAGGTAGCAGTCGGCCAGGGTCGGGGCGGCGCCGAAGCACCAGCCCTGTCCATGGCGGGCGACGAGCGCCTCCAGGGCCTCGAAGCCGGGGACGATCCAGCGGGCGGCCCAGGCGTCGACGGCGGCCTGGTCGGCGCCGAAGCTTTCGCGCAGAGCCTTGCCGACGCGCAGATTGTTCAGCGGATGGATGTCGCAGCCGATCAGGGCGGCCATGGCCCGGACGTGGGCGCGGCCGATGGGGTCGGACGGCAGCAGAGGCGGCGTCGGATGCGTCTCCTCCAGCCATTCGAGGATGGCGGGGCTCTGGGTCAGGATTGCGCCGTCGACCTCGAGGGCGGGAACCATGCCCTGCGGGTTCAGCGCGACATAGGCCGGGTCCTTCTGGGCGCCCGTGCGCAGGTCGTGGCCCGCCTGTTCATAGGCGAGCCCCTTGAGCGCCAGGGCGATGCGGGTGCGGTAGGCGGCGCCCGAGCGCCAGTAGCCGTGCAGGATCATCGTGCCGCCATGGTGAAGGTGAGCGAAGGCAGGCCGCCGATGGTCGCCTCGACCCGGTCGCCGGGCTGGAGCGGACCGACGCCCTCGGGCGTGCCGGTGAAGATCAGGTCGCCGGCGCGGACGTCCCAGAGGGTGCGCGCCTTGGCGAGGATTTCGTCCGGGTTCCAGACCATGTCGTCCAGCCGGCCCGACTGGCGGACCTCGCCGTTGGCGCGGAGTTCGATGGCGGCGGCGGGATCCGGCAGGGCGCCGAGGACGAGGGGGGCGATAGGGGCCGACTGGTCGAAGCCCTTGGCGGCGTCCCAGGGGCGGCCCTTCTCCTTGGCGGCGGCCTGGAGGTCGCGGCGGGTCAGGTCGCAGCCGACCGCCCAGCCGACGATCCCGTCCGGACCGATCGCGCAGACCAGTTCGACCTCGTGGTGCAGGTTGGACGTCGCCGACGGGAAGACCGGGTCGACGCCGTCCGCGACCACGGCGTCGGCCGGCTTGGAGAAGAAGAAGGGCTCGGCCCGCTCATGGCCCATCTCGCGGGCGTGGGCGGCGTAGTTCTGGCCGACGCAGAGGATGCGGCGGACCGGGAAGCGCTCGGCGCGGCCCTGGATCGGGAGGGAGGGCGGGGGGGGGGGGGGGAAGAGCCAGTCGGTCATGGGACTCCGGAGGAGGCAGTAGGCAGTAGGCAGTAGGGAGTAGGGAGGTAGCGCATCCGAAATGGCCCGGACAGCCTGCCTGAGCGCCATTCCGCTATTGCCTACCGCCTATTCCCTACCGCCTTCGCCATGCTGCATTGCGGGAACCGTCACCGGACAGTGGCGTTCCGGCTCAGGGTTCTCTATTTAACCGTCAAGCTTGACCACACGGAGCGCGCATCATGGCGACGACCAAGGCGGCCCGCGCCGCAGTTAAGAACGATCTGAACACGCTCAAGGACGATCTGAAGATCCTCGGGTCCGAAGAGAAGGCCGCCCTGCGCGAGAAGGCGTCGGCCGCCGACGCCCGCGTCCGCGCCAAGGCCGCAGAGGCCGAGGCCCGCCTGCGCGAACAGGCCGACGTGCTGCGCGAACGCGCCCGCGGCTATTACGACGAGGCCCGCGTGAAGGGCCGCGAATATTACGACGACGCCTCGGAGCGTTTCGACGAGGCCCAGCGCTATCTGACCGAACGGGTGCAGGAGCGTCCGATCCAGTCGACCGCCATCGCCCTGGGCGTGGGCGTCGTGCTCGGCCTGCTGCTCGCCGGTCGCCGCCGCTGATGTTCGGCGGGGGGCTGGCCAGGGGTCTGGTTAAGAAGGCCGTCGCGGCCGCCGCGGCGGCCGGCGCGGCGCTGGTGGCCGTGCTGTTCCTGGGCGTGGCGATCTTTTACGCGCTGTGCCTGATCGTTCCGCCGCTGGCGGCGGCGGCCATCACCTTCCTGCTGTTCGCCTTCATCGCCGCCCTGATCGCCGTGCTGTTCCTGCGCGGAGAAGGCGATAACGAAGAGGAGGAGGAAGAGCCCTCCGGGATCGGCGAACGCGCCTTCATGCTGTTCCGTGAACGGCCGATCCTCGGCACGGTCGCGGCCTTGGCCGGTGGCTGGATTTTCCTGCGAAATCCAGCGCTTGCCAGCATCGTCGCGGCGGCTTTCACCGAGAAATCGCACACCCGCCGCCGCCGCTGAGCGGAACGGCCGGGCTTCCGGAACGTTGATCAGACTGGTGCGGCGTACGAGCCGTTCCGCCTTGAACAACCGCTCTGGAAGGAACGCTCATGCTGCGTTGGGCCCTGATCTTTCTCGTGCTCGCTCTTGTCGCCGGCGCCCTGGGCGCCGGTGGTGTGGCGGGTCTTTCGCTGAACATCGCCTATGTGCTGTTCGTGATCTTCATCATCCTGCTGATCGTGCACTTCATCACCGGCAGGGGACGACGCGTCTAGCGGTCTCGACCGCCGAACATCGAAAGGGCCGTGGTCGTCAGACCGCGGCCTTTTTCATGACCGGTGGACCGGAACGGGCGGACCGGCCATACGCTGACGCCCCATGAGCGTCGCCTTCACCCGCGAGGAAGATCTGGAGGCCACGGCCGCCGACCTTCCCGACCGTCCGATCTCCACCCACCCCAACCTCGTCACCCCGGAGGGGCTGGCGCGGATCGAGGCCGCCCTGGCGGACGCGCGCGCGGCCTATGCGACGGCGCAGGCCAGCGGCACGATCGAGACCGACCGCACGCCCATGGCGCGGGCGGCGCGGGACCTGCGCTACTGGTCGGCGCGGCGGGCCACCGCCCAGCTGGTCGAGACCGAGGCCGACGGGCGGGTGCGTTTCGGCGGATCGGTGACGATCGAGCGCGAGGACGGCCGCACCCAGACCTGGAAGATCACCGGCGAGGATGAGGCGGACCCGGCGGCGGGCTCGGTCAGCCACGTCTCGCCGCTGGCCCGCGCCCTGATCGGCAAGCGGGTCGGCGACGAGGCCGTGGTGGCCGGCCAGTCGGTCGAGGTGACCGCGGTCGACTGAGGACGGGACGTCCCGGCGGCCCTATTGGGCCAGCATGCCGCCGTCGATGACGAACTCGGTCCCGGTGATGAATTTCGACTCGTCCGAGGCCAGGTAGACGACGCAGTAGGCCACGTCGTCCGGCTCGCCGATGCGCTTGAGCGGGATGCCGCGGGCCAGACGCTCGTGCGCCTTGCCCTCGTCGCCGCCGGCCATGGCCACGAAGGGGTCGAGGATCGGGGTCTTGATGAAGACCGGATGGACCGAGTTGGAACGGACGTTCCACTCCATCTTGGCCGCCTCCAGCGCGATGGTCTTGGAATACATCCAGACGCCCGCCTTGGTGGCGTTGTAGGCGCCCATGCCCGGCGCGGCGGCGAGGCCCGCCACCGACGAGATGTTGATGATCGAGGCCGGCGCGTTCTCGCGCAGCAGCGGCATGGCGTGCTTGGTCCCCAGCATGATGGAGCGCAGGTTGATCTCGTACTGGCGCTGCCAGTTCTCGACGGTGTCCTGCTCGACGAAGGCCAGCGGGCCGCCGATGCCGGCGTTGTTGACCAGCACCGACAGGCCGCCCATGGCCGAGGCGGCGGCGGCGATGACCGAGATCCACTGATCCTCGGAGGTCACGTCGTGGGCGAAGGCGAAGGCGCTGCCGGGCGTTTCGGCGTTCACGGCGTCGGCCAGGGCCTGGGCGCCGTCCAGGTTGACGTCGGTGAGGGCGACCTTCGCCCCCTCGCGCGCCAGCATGTGGGCCATGGCCGTTCCCAGCCCGCCCGCGGCGCCGGTGATCAGGATCTTCTTGCCCGAGACGCGTCCGGCCATCGCTTCTTTCCCCATTATTGGGCTCCCATCGCAGCGGCGGCTTCGTCGATGAAGCGGGCCATGTTCACATCGCGCTCGGTCACGCCGCCGGCGTCATGGGTGGTCAGCAGGACCTCCACCCGATTGTAGACATTGGACCATTCCGGATGGTGGTCGACCTTGTCCGCCAGCAGGGCGACGCGGGTCATGAAGCCGAAGGCGGCGTTGAAGTCCGCGAAGGCCAGGGTGCGGGCGATGGCCGGGCGCGGGTCCTGCGCCTTTCGCCAGAGCGGCAGGCCGCCCAGAGCTTCCGCCACGTCAATCTGTTCCGGCATCGTTCCCTCCGTTTTATCCGGCGTATCGCGCCCGGCGCCGCGCCACAAGCGACGGAAGGCAGGAACGAGGCGGTAAGCGTGAGCGTTACCGAGCGTCACTATTCCGAGGCCGACAACATCATGGACAATCTCTGGATCACGGCCCTGCCCGCGGCGGACCGAAAACGCATTGAACCGCACCTGACCGAACGCCCGTTCACCCAGGGCCAGATGCTGTACGACGCCGGCGAGGCGGTGGACGAGGTGTGGTTCCCGCTGACCGGCGTGGTGTCCCTGATGACCATGCTGGCCGAGAACCACATGGTCGAGACCGCCGCCATCGGCCGCGAGGGGCTGGTCGGCGTCACCTGCGGGCCGATGAACGCCCGCGCCTCCAGCCGCGCCATCGCCCAGCTGGAGGGCTCGGCCGCCTGCTGTCCGGCGGACGTCTTCTCCGAGGCGCTGGGCGAGAGCGAGGCCATGCGCGAGGCCCTGTCGCGCTTCACCGAAAGCCTGTTCGCCCAGGTGCAGCAGACCGCCGCCTGCAACGCCCAGCACCGGCTGGACGAGCGGCTGGCGCGCTGGCTGCTGACCCTGCACGACCGGGCGGGCGGCGACCGGATCCACCTGACCCAGATGGACATCGCCGGGATGCTGGGCGTGCGCCGCGCCACGGTGTCGGAGGTCGGGTCCGAGATTGAGGACAAGGGCCTGATCCGGCGCGGTCGGGGCTGGGTCGAGGTGCTGGACCGGCCGGGCCTCGAGAAGGCGTCCTGCGGCTGCTACGGCCTGATCTCCGGGGTGATGAAGGACCTGGGCGTGCCGAGGCCGAACGCCGCGCATTAAAGACCGCATCCTGCGGCCACACGGACGGATGACGCGGCCCCGGCGAAGCGCTAGACCGCAAGCATGACCGACGCCTCCGAAACCCCGTCCGGCCAAAGTACCGGCAAGACCTCCTCGTTCGGCTTCCGCGACGTGGACGCCAAGGAAAAGGTCCGCATGGTGCGCGGCGTGTTCGACTCCGTGGCGTCGAACTACGACCTGATGAACGACCTGATGAGCGCGGGCGTGCACCGGCTCTGGAAGGACGCGGCGGCGGCGAAGCTGAACCCGCGGCCGGGCGAGACCATCCTGGACGTCGCGGGCGGCACCGGCGACATGTCGCGCCGCTATTCGAAGATGGCCCGGGCGGCCCAGCTGCGGATGGGGGGCGAGGACGCCTCGGTCATCGTGCTGGACTACAATGCCGAGATGATCATGGCCGGGGTCCACAAGGGCGGCGAGCCGGAGATGAGCTGGAGCGTGGGCGACGCCATGGCCCTGCCTCTTCCGGACGCCTCGGTGGACGCCTATTCGATCAGCTTCGGCATCCGCAACGTGGCCGACGTGTCCCAGGCCCTGCGCGAGGCGCGCCGGGTGCTGAAGCCGGGCGGGCGATTCCTCTGCCTAGAGTTCTCTCGCCCGATCGCGGCGCCGATCCGCAAGGCCTATGACGCCTGGTCCTTCCACGCCATTCCGCGCATCGGCGGCTGGGTGGCCAAGGACCGCGACAGCTATCAGTACCTGGTCGAGAGCATCCGCCGCTTCCCGGACCAGCTGACCTTCAAGCGCATGATCGAGGATGCGGGCTTCAGCCGCGTGACGGTGGCCAATCTGTCGGGCGGCGTCGCGGCCATCCATCACGGGTGGGCGATCTGAGCCAGAAGATCGACCCCGGCACGCCTCCGCCGCCGCCGGCCACCGTGCCGGTGCGCGATCCGCTGGGCGCGTCCCTGAGGTTGCTGGGCTGGCTGGGCGTGCTGATCCGCCACGACGCCCTGGCGCCGCGCGAGATCACGCCCCTGCTGCCGGTCTGGGCGCGCTGGATCGCCCATCTGCTGCACCTGTTCGCCGGGCGCGAGAGCCGTGACGGCCGCCCCGGCCAGCGGCTGGGCAAGGCGTTCGAACATCTGGGGCCGGTGGCGATCAAGCTGGGGCAGGTGCTGGCCACCCGCGCCGACATCTTCGGCGTCGAATTCGCCCGCGACCTGGGCCGTCTCAAGGATGCGTTGCCGCCCTTCCCGCTGGATCAGGCGCGGCGCGAGGTCGAGCGGTCGCTGGGCCGTCCGGTCGAGGCCCTGTTCACCGATTTCGCCCCCGCCGTCGCCGCCGCCAGCCTGGCGCAGGCGCACCCGGCCTATCTGGCCGACGGCCGCAAGGTGGCGGTCAAGATTCTTCGCCCCGGGATCGAGCGGCGCGTGGCGCACGGCCTGGACTCCATGCGCCTGGCCGCGAAGCTGTCGGTGCGGTTCGTCCCCCTGTCGCGCCGGCTGCAGCCCTCGGCCTTCGTCGAGACCATCGCCCGCGCCCTGCAGCTGGAACTGGACATGCGACTGGAGGCGGCGGCGGCCTCGGAGCTGAAGGAGATCATGGCCAAGCCGGACCCGCTGGGCCTGACCGGCCACATGTCGGCGCCGGGCGTGATCTGGGACGGGGTCGGCAAGCGGGTGCTCACGCTGGAATGGGCCCCGGGCATGCCCCTGACCGACCCGGCGGCGGTCCTTCAGCCCGGACTGGACGTCAATGCGCTGGCCGACAATGTGGTGCGCTCCTTCCTGAGCCAGGCGCTGGACCACGGGGCGTTCCACGCCGACCTGCACGAAGGCAATCTGTTCTGCCACGCCCCGGCGGAGCTGACGGCCATCGACTTCGGCATCGTCGGGCGGCTGGGGCCGGCCGAGCGGCGCTATCTGGCCGAGATCCTGTGGGGCTTCATCAGCCGCGACTACGACCGCATCGCCCGGGTCCATTTCGAGGCCGGATACGTGCCCAAGGAGCATTCGGTCGAGGCCTTCGCCCAGGCCCTGCGCGCCGTCGGCGAGCCGGTCATCGGCAAGCAGGCGTCGCAGGTCTCGATGGGCCGGCTGCTGGGCCAGCTGTTCGAGATCACCGACCTGTTCGACATGCACCTGCGGCCCGAACTGATCCTGCTGCAGAAGACCATGGTCTCGGTGGAGGGCGTCGCCCGGCGGCTGAACCCCGATCACGACCTGTGGGCCGCCGCCCAGCCGGTGGTCGAGCGCTGGATCCGCCGCGAACTGGGTCCGCAGGCGCAGATCCGCGACGCCGTCGAGGAGTTGCGCGCCACCCTGAAGGCGCTGGCCAGACTGGCGCAAAATCCGCCGCAGACACAGACTGTGGTCATCCGGGAAACCCGGACGCCGGCCTGGATGATCGTGTGTGTCACCGTTGCAATCTGCGCTTCGGCCGCCGCCCTTGTTCTGTCGCTTTGGCCCGCCATCGTCTGAGCTGATCTTTGGAGACGACCCTATGAAGTTGCTGGTTCTGGCCGCCCTGATCGGTCTCTCTCCCGTCGCCGCCCAGGCCCAGGTGGCCGCGGGCAGCGTGCCCAACACCTTCGACGGGTCCGCCCGGACCCCCGCCCGCGCGCCGGCGCCTATTCCCCCGGTCACCGCGCCCGCGAACCCCAAGGCCGAGGAAACCCTGCGGGCCATCATCGCCGGCGCCCAGAGCGGCGCGATCGACTATGCGCTGATGACCGACGACCTGGCCTCCAAGGTGCGCGAGCAGGAGGCGCAGGTGCTGCCCCTCATCCGCGGCTTCGGCGCGGTGCAGGCGGTCGACTTCGTCGGCAGCCAGGAGGGCGCGGACCTGTTCGCGGTCACCTTCGCCAACGCCGCGACCCAGTGGGTGATCGGCTTCCAGGACGGCAAGGTCGCCGCCCTGCTGTTCCGGCCCGCCCAGTAGACCCTGCCCCTTCGGAGACCTGCCCATGCGTGCGATCCACGTGGGGACGACCGCGCTCGTCCTGTCTCTCACCGCCCTGCTGGGCGCCTGCGCCAGCGACGTGGGAGGACTGGGCGCGCCGGGCGCGGCCAATCCCTTCGGCCCGCAGCCTCCGCCCCGCCCGCCGCTGTTCATCAGCCCGTTCGGCGAGGCCTTCCAGGGCGAGCCCGGCCAGCCCTGGCCGTCGTCTGACTGGTTCACCGGGGCGGACGACAACCTGGACGGCGCGGTGACCTTCGAGGAGTTCGAGGCGGACGGCCGGCGGTTCTTCGCCACCCTGGACACCGACGGGGACGGCCGGCTGAACCAGGACGAGCTGGCGGCCTACGAACGGAGCCTGCGCGGCTTCAGCATGGGCGGCGGACGCCCGGGCGGGCCCGGCGGCCCCCGTGGACCGCGTAGCGGCGGGATGGCCGGCCTGTCGGGCGTGGACACCTCTACTGTGGGCCTCGCGCCCCAGAACGGCGGCACCCGTCGGCCCGCGCCGCGCGGCCGACCCCAGGGCTACGGCGTGATCGCCGAGGCGGGCTTCTTCAACCTGCCGCAGCCGGTGAAGTCGGCCGACGTCAACATCGACCAGCGCGTCACGGGCGAGGAATGGGCGGCGGCGACGCAGCGCTGGTTCTATTCGCTGGATACCGACCGCGACGGCAAGCTGACCCTGGCCACCCTGCCCCGCACGCCCCTTCAGGTGCAGGCCGAGCGCCGATAAGGCGCCCGGCCGCTCAGGTTCAGGGCTTCTGGTAGACCCGCGCGGAGGCGTAGCAGGGCGCCAGCTTGCATTCGGCCATGGTGATCTTGGCCGTGTAGGTCCCGGTCGTCGTGGGCGTGAAGTCCAGGACGGGGAAGTCTCCGCTGTCCGTGTCGGTCTTGATCACCGCGCCGGAGGCGTCCAGCAGGGCCAGGTCCACGACCGTGCAGTCGCCGTCGCAGGAGGCGAAGAGCAGGTAGGGCACGCCCTGCGTCATCGGAACCGTGAAGTTGTGGGACTGGAGCGGCTGCAGGGTGACGACCTGATCCTCGACGCCCGGCACGCGGACGTGGCCCTTGGCGCGCTCGGCGCCGACCTGATCCAGCAGCGAGATTTGCTCGGCGCGCAACGCGGCGCGCTCGTCGGGCGTCATCGACGCCTGGGGCGTCGTCGCGCGGGCCGCGATCTCCGCGGCGCTCGTGCCGTCCGTCGCCGGGCGTTCAGCGGCGGCCGCAGCCTTCTCTTCGGGACTCTGACACGCCGCCAGAGCGAACACGGCGGCCGTTGCGGCGATCAGGGGGAGGGAGGCGAATTTCATGCGGAGGCGCCCTTCTTGAACAGGAGACAGCAGGCCGGTCGATCGACCCAAGCTTCGCCATAACGGGGAAAACCCGCCTCCGGTTCCGTCAGCCGTCGTCCGACCGGGGCCGGCCGCGGCCGCTCTTGATCGAGGACCGCTTCGCCTTGCCGTCCAGGCGCCGCTCCTTCGAGGCGCGGGTGGGGCGCGTCGGCACGCGGTAGACCGGCTTGATCGAGGCCTCGTCCACCAGTCCCTGCAGCCGTTCCAGGGCGTCGGCGCGGTTGCGCTCCTGGGTGCGGAAGCGGACGGCGGTGATCAGGATCTCGCCGTTCAGGGTGGCGCGGCTGCCCGCCAGCTTGATCAGCCGCTCGCGCACCGCATCGGTCAGGGACGGCGAGTTGCGGGCGTCGAAGCGCAGCTGGACGCTGGTCGAGACCTTGTTGACGTTCTGCCCGCCGGGGCCGCCGGAGCGGAAGAAGCGGAACTCCAGCTCGTCCTCGGGGATGACGGTCATGCCAGCGCCCGTTTGGCGACGACCACGGCCCGATCCAGCGCCTGCAGGAAGGCGGAGCGGTCCTTGGGCCCGAAGGGCGGCGGACCGGAGGTGGCCACGCCCATGGAACGCAGATGCTCGCCCACCATCCGCCCCGCCAGGGCCGAGCCGATGGAGTCGGCGGTGAAGGGCGTGCCGTTGGACTTGATCGCCTGCGCCCCGGCCTGGAGGCAGCGGTCGGCCAGCGGGATGTCCTGGGTGACGACGATGTCGCCCTTCGTGGCCCGTTCGGCGATCCAGTCGTCGGCGATGTCGGGCCCGGCGTCGACCACGACCTGCTCGATCCACGGATCGCGGCGGGTGTTGATCCAACCGTTCGAGACCACGAAGACCTTCAGCCCGTAGCGCTCGGCCACGCGATAGACCTCGTCCTTCACCGGGCAGGCGTCGGCGTCGATGAAGATGCGGGGGGCGGCGGTCATGGCGGCATCGTATCTCTCCCTCCCCTTTATGGGGAGGGATGTCGGCGAGAAGCGGCGACAGGGTGGGGAACTGTGCGGCCGCTCATTCATGCGGCCGTTCCCCACCCGTCCTCGCTCCGCTCGGCCACCCTCCCCAGAAGGGGAGGGAGAACCGTTGCGCCTATCGCGTGTAGGCCGGAGGCATCGCCCCCTCGCCGCCGGTGCGGTACCGGTCGCGCAGCAGGAACTGGCGGCTGGTGGGCGCCTGTTCCTGGCCGTTGACGAAGATGGTCTCGGCGATGCTGAGCGGTTCCAGCGGGTCGCCGGACCAGACGACCACGTCGGCGGCGGCGCCGGCGCGCAGCTCCCCGAACTGGCCCGCCATGCCGAAGATCCTGGCCGGATTGACCGTGATCGCTTCAATGGCGGCATCGTAGGGCAGGCCGTGCGAGACGGCGTTGCCCGCGTTGTAGCGGGTCTCACGCGCGCGGTGGATCGAGCCCTCGTTGCCCTTGATGGCGATGACCACCCCGGCGGCGTCCAGGGCCGCGGCGTTCTGCATCCGCGCGCCGCGCGTCTCCAGATTGCCGGGCAGGTTGGAGATCGGGTTCAGCAGCACGGGCACGCCCGCCGCCGCGATCTGGTCGGCGACCAGCCAGCCCTCTTCGGCTCCGTCGAGGATGATCCTGATCCTCTCTTCGCGGGCCAGACGCAGGACCTGCTGGATGTCGGCCGCGCGGCGCACGGTGACGATCAGGGGCATGGAGCCGTCGGCGACCGGAATAAGGGCCTCCAGATCGGCGCGCGACAGGCTGAGGTCGCGGACGGCGCCCCGGTCATAGGCGGCGCGGTTGCGGGCGTAGAGCCGGACCTCGGCCAGGGTTTCGCGGAACTGGGTGAACTCGGCCCCGCGCGCGCCGCCGGCGACGCCGGCTCCGGCCTCGCCGAAGGGCGCGACCTGGGCCACGCGCGGCTTGACCAGGATGTCGTTGCCGGTCCCGAGATGGATGATGGCCGCCTGGCCGGCGAACAGGCTGGGCGACTGGAAGCCGCCCGCGCCGACGCCGGCGAAGTCGCTGTCGTCCTGATGCTCATGCCCGCCCGAGCCGCCCGGATGGTTCGGCACGACGATGGCGCGGGTGATGCCGCCCAGACGGGCGACCGGCAGGGTGAAGGACCAGGGGTCCAGGCCATAGGAGACGTCGAAGGCGGCGCTGATGGTGTTGGCGCCGTTGCTGAGGTCGTCCGAACCGTTGACCGAGGAGATCTCCGAACCGCCCAGGCCGGAATCGACCGCGACGAAGCCGGGGGCGACCACCTTGCCGCGCGCGTCGATGACGCGGGCGCCGGAGGGGGCCGCGCCGGTCCCGACCGAGACGACCCGGCCGTTCTGGATCACCACCGTCCCGTTCTCGATGACGGACGAGCCGGTCAGGACCCGGCCGCCGGTGATGGCGGTCAGTTGCTGGGCGAAGGCGGGCGAAGACAGCGCGGCCGCGCAGACCGCGCCGAGGATGAGGCTCTTGAGGCGCATCAGCGGGCTCCCTGCGGCACGTTGGCGGCCGACAGGCCGAAGCCCGGCTGGCCGAGCTCGAAATCGGAGACCGGCTGGAAGGCCGGGTTGCTGCGGTCGAAGGCCAGGCCGCCGTCGACGAAGACCTGGTCGGCGCGGGCGTAGACCGAGAACGGATTGGCGCTCCAGATCACCACGTCGGCGCGTTTGCCGGCTTCCAGCGAACCGGTCTGGTCGGCGATGCCGAGCGACCGGGCCGGGTTGAGGGTGATCCAGCTGATCGCCCGCTCTTCGGAGATGTTCATGCCGATGCGGCGGCCGGCGGCGAGGGCCGCGGCGGCTTCCTGGTTCAGGCGCTGGGTCAGTTCGGCGTCGTCGGAGTGGATGACCGCGCACGAACCGGGCTGGGCGTCGACGAGGGCGGCGTTGGCCTCCACCGCATCCAGGGCTTCCATCTTGAAGCCCCACCAGCCGGTCCACATGTCGGCGCAGATGCCCTCGCGGGCCAGCAGCGGCGCGACCTTGTAGGCCTCGATGGCGTGGTGGAAGGCGGTGATCTTGAAGCCGAATTCCTTCGACAGGTCGATCATCATGGCCATCTCGTCGGCCCGGTAGCAGTGGTTCTGCACCAGGATCGAACCGTCCAGCACGCCGGCGATGGTCTCGTTCTGCAGGTTGCGGGTCGGGGGCGTGCCCTCGCCGTCCGCGCGCCACTTGTCCCATTTGGCGCGGTAGTCCTGGGCGGCGATGAAGGCGGCGCGATAGCCGGCCATATTGCCCATGCCAGTGGCCGGGCTCTGGTTGCGGCCGCCGTAGACGCGCGACGGGTTCTCGCCGCAGGCCATCTTCAGGCCATAGGGCGCGCCGGGGAATTTCATCCCCTGCATGGTCACCGACGGGATGTTGCGCACCGTCACGCCGCGGCCGCCGAACAGGTTGGCCGAGCCGGGCAGGATCTGGAGGGTGGTCACGCCGCCGGCGCGGGCGGCGTTGAAGCCGGGATCCTGCGGCCACAGGCTGTGCTCGGCCCAGACCTGGGCGGTGTTGGGGCTGGTGGCCTCATTGCCGTCGCTCATGCCGCTGACGCCCGGCGAGGGATAGACGCCGAGGTGGGAGTGGACGTCGATGATGCCCGGGGTCACGAAGCGGCCGTTGGCCTGCACCGTGCGGTAGCCGGCCGGGATGGCCGTGGAGGCGTCGCCGACGGCGGCCACGCGGCCATCGGTGATCACGACCACGCCGTTCTCGATCTTGCGTCCGGCGCCGTCCAGGACGGTGCCGCCGACGATGGCGAAATTCTCGCGCGGCAGGCCGCGGTAGGTCGACGGATAGGGATCGGGGTTGGTCGCGGAATCCAGACCGGCCGCCAGCGGCTGGCGGGTCTTGGCGCCGGACGATCCGTCAGGCGCGGGTGTCTGGCTGCTTCCGGTGCTGGTGGTGGCGCAGGCCCCGAGGGCGAGCACGGCGAGGGCGGCAAGGCCGGGGCCTGCCAGGCGGCGAAGTCTCATGAAAAGCTCCCCTGTGCGCCCAACCTCGAAAACGGCGGCGCGAACTCGGGGCGGATTACAAGAGGCTGAGGGCCGCCGCGACAAGGCCCTAAACATTACAAGTCGGTAAGACGGGCTTTCGCTTCGTCTTCGGACAGTCCGGCGACGGCCAGCATCTTGGTCCGCGACTGGCTTCCGCGTTCAAGCGTCACGGCGGATTTGGGCACGCCGAGCGCCTTGGCCATGAGCTTGAGCAGGGCGGCGTTGGCCTCGCCTTCGATGGGGCGGGCGCGGACGCGAACCTTTAGGATGGGGCGGCCCTCGGCGTTCACGTCCCAGCCGTCGATGCGGTCGGACGAGGCGCCGGGGGTGAGGCGGATGGGGAGGGTGGTCATGGGGATGAAGGCGGTCTAGGCCTAGTCGTCTTCCACGACGCCGAACACGAACGCTAAGTTCCGATCATATCCGACAATCGCGCCTCCGACGCCTTCGCCATCCACATGGGGCCCGGAGAAGTGGACCATGTACTTCCTGCCCATCCACGGTTCGCCGGCCCGAAGTCGGTCCCAATGCCGGCCCCGACGGGAGACTTGCCACGTCCCGAGCGAGAAGAACCTGGCGTCCTCCGCCAAGTCTTCGAAGCCAAACTCGACATCTTTCAGCAAGGCGACCACGTTTTCGCGCCCACCGCCGTGGATCAGAGAGTGCGCGGCCAGCAGGCTCAGCCAGACCGTGGCGTCCTCCCGGTTGAGCTCGTGGATTTCGTCCGCCGCCGATTTGTACGGAAGCCTTTCGAAAAGCGCTTCGTGGGCCGCTTCGGTCGGCGCAGCGCCACACCAACTGGTCGCGTGAGGTTGAATCTGTATCAGGGCTTCCAGCAGGGCGGTCAGGCGGTTCATTGTTGAATCCTTTCAGACGCCACGTGGCCTTCGCGAGCCTCCGTTTCCTATCCGCCCAACAAAAAGAACGCGGCACCATCCGGCGCCGCGCCCTCTTTAATCAGCCTGTGACTGGCTTCAGCCCAGAGCCTTCATCAGCTCCGGCACGGCGACCTTGTAGTCCTGCACCAGGCCGTAGTCGGCGATCTGGAAGATCGGGGCGTCAGGGTCCTTGTTGATCGCGGCGATCACTTTGGAATCCTTCATGCCGGCCAGGTGCTGGATGGCGCCCGAGATGCCGATGGCGAGGTAGAGAGCCGGGGCGACGACCTTGCCGGTCTGGCCGACCTGATAGTCGTTCGGCGCATAGCCGGCGTCCACGGCGGCGCGGGAAGCGCCCACCGCCGCGCCGAGCTTGTCGGCCAGCGGGTCCATGACGGCGTGGAACTCCTCGGCCGAACCGAGGGCGCGGCCGCCCGAGACGACGATCCTGGCGGCGCCCAGTTCCGGACGGTCCGACTTGACCATTTCCTCGCTGACGAAGGTCGTCTTGGAGGCGTCGGCGCCGGTGACGGTCTCGACCTTGGCCGAGCCGCCGTCAGCGGCGGCGGCGAAGGCGGTCGGGCGCACGGTGATGACCTTCTTGGCGTCCGACGACTGGACGGTCTCCAGTGCGTTGCCGGCGTAGATCGGGCGCACGAAGGTATCGGCCGAGACGACCTCGACGATGTCCGAGATCGGGGCGGTGTCGAGCTTGGCGGCGATGCGCGGGGCGAAATTCTTGCCGTCGGTGTTGGCCGGGGTCAGGACGGCGTCATAGCCGGCGGCCAGCGGCAGGACGGTGGCCTCGACGGCCTCGGCCAGCATCTTGCCCAGGCCGGCGCTCTCGGCCAGCAGGACCTTGCGGACGCCCGTGATCCTGGCGGCGGCGTCGGCGACGCCCTGGGCGCCCTGGCCCAGGACCAGCACGTCCACGTCGCCCGAGATCGCCAGGGCGGCGGTGACGGTCTTGTGGGTGGTGTCGCGAACGGCCTTGCCGTCGTGATCGGCGATGACGAGAACGGCCATTACAGGACCCCCGCGGACTTGAGCTTGGACACCAGTTCGGCGGCGTCAGCCACCTTCACGCCGGCCGAGCGCTTGGGCGGCTCGGCGACCTTGAGCACCTTGAGGCGCGGCGCCGTGTCGACGCCGTAGTCGGCGACCGCCTTGACCGCGATCTCCTTCTTCTTGGCCTTCATGATGTTGGGCAGGGAGGCGTAGCGCGGGGTGTTGAGGCGCAGGTCCACCGAGACCACCGCCGGCAGGGCCGCCGAGACGGTCTGCAGGCCGCCGTCGACCTCGCGGGTGACGGTCGCCTTGCCGCCCTCGATCACGATCTTGCCGGCGAAGGTCGCCTGGGGCCAGTCGAGCAGGGCGGCCAGCATCTGGCCGACCGCGTTGTTGTCGCCGTCGATCGACTGCTTGCCCAGCAGGACCAGGTCCGGCTTCTCCTCGTCGACCACCGCCTTGAGCAGCTTGGCGACGGCCAGCGGCTCCAGGTCCGTGTCGGACTGGATCAGCAGGCCGCGGTCGGCGCCCATGGCCAGGGCGGTGCGGATGGTTTCCTGCGCCTGGGTGACGCCGATGGAGACGACCACGATCTCGTCGGCCGTGCCGGCGGCGTGGTGTTCCTTGCCTTCCTTCATGCGCACGGCCTCTTCGACGGCGATCTCGTCGAAGGGGTTCATGCTCATTTTGACGTTGGCGAGGTCGACGCCGGTCTGGTCCGCCTTGACGCGGGCCTTGACGTTGGAGTCGATCACCCGTTTGACGGGGACGAGAACCTTCATTGCGCTATCCACAAAGTCGCCGGAATGTTGGGTCAGGCAATAGGTACGCCGGACCCGACCTGTCAACGTAACGCGGCGTCAACACGCCAGATCACGGAACGCCTCACATGCACCGTCTCCTGACCATGAAGCGGCTCAGCGTGCTGTTTCTGTGCACCTTCGCCGTGCTGCTGGGCGCGACCTTCGCCTGGCAGGCGCTGGTCAAGGCGCCGGGCGAGCGCTGCGTGACCGACGGCGGATGGTGGGATCCCGACCAGCGCGTCTGCGCCCGCCCGATGTCGATCGCGGAGATCGAAGGGATCACCGGCCGCCTGCCCGGCGAGACCCGGGCCCAGGCCTCGGACCGCAAGAACCGCGAACTGGTGGCCATCGAGGACCAGTTGGTCGCCCAGCAGGCCGCCCGCGACGCCGACGCCGAGCGTCAACGGGTGGCGCTGGCCGCCGCGCGCGGGAACTAGCCTCAGCGCGTCGCCCCCGGCTTCCATTTGATATCGCCCGCGCCGTTGGCGTTGGCCCGGCGGGCGGCGACGAACAGGTGGTCGGACAGGCGGTTCAGATAGCGCACGGCCGCCGGCGTCACCGCCTCGCCGCTCTCGACCAGACGAACGGCCTCGCGCTCGGCCCGGCGCGCCACGGTGCGGGCCAGGTGCAGGTGCGCCGACAGGGGCGCGCCGCCGGGCAGGATGAAGCTGTCCAGCGCCTTGAGGCTTTCGTTCATCCAGTCGATTTCCTGCTCCAGCCGCTCGACCTGGCTGTCGAGGATGCGCAAGGCCTCCCATTTGGGCGGCGGCTCCAGCGGGGTGGCCAGGTCGGCGCCGAGGTCGAACAGCTCGTTCTGGATGCGGCCCAGCATGGCGTCGATGCGGTCGTTCTGGCCCGAGTGGAGGCGGGCCACGCCGATCACGGAATTCAGCTCGTCCACCGCGCCATAGGCCTCGACCCGGCGGTCGCTCTTGGACACGGTCGCGCCCGACGCCAGCCGGGTCTGCCCGCCGTCGCCGGTCTTTGTGTAGATCTTGTTCAGGACCACCATGGGCGTCAGGCCCCGTGCGTGGATTTCCACCACATGCCCGCGACCAGCAGCACCACGGCCACGGCCTGCAGCAGGACGCGCAGCCGCATCAGCTTGTTCGAGCGCGAGCGGGCTTCGGGGCCGTCCTTGTAGAGCTGGCGCAGACCCAGGGCGAGCGTCACGGCCACGGCGGCCACGGCGGTGAGAATGAGGATGTCGAAGACGGTCATGGACGCTTTCTAGGCCCGACGCCTCGCCGAGGCCAGCACCGCACGGTCGCACCACCTCGGCTAAGCCGTTGGTCATCTATTCGTGTTTCAACGTTCGCTTGCCTGGGGGCCCCATGACTGACCGCGCGATCCGAAATCTGGCCCACCTGCGCCGTTCCGCGTCGACGGCCCGCGTGCTGAACCTGCTGAAGGTGGCCAACGAACACGGCCACGAGCTGGAGTGGCGGACCCGGCCGATCTTCCGCACCCCGGCGCTGAACAGCGCCCTGATCATCAAGCACCGCCTGCGCCGCGACGAGCTGGACGCCTTCCACCTGCGCCGCCAGGTGGCGACCAAGGTGGTCATCCCCATCGACGCCGACGACCTGAAGACGGGCGGCCGCTTCGTCTTCGTCGATCAGCGCAGTTTCGAACGGATGATGCAGGAGGCCTTCGGCCTGGAGGCCGAACACGCCGACCTGCGCACGCTGCGCCTGATGGACGCCCTGCCCTCGCTGGACCCCTTCCTGCTGCGCGAACAGCTGCGCCGCGAGGGGATCGAGCCGGCCCCCTGCTATTTCTCGATCAGCGACGGCGACCTGACGCGGATGGCGCAGTTCGTCGAGGCCGAGATCCGGCCGCTGGTGACCCTGAGCTTCGGCGCGGACGTCGAGGCGGTGGGATCGACCCGCCGCCTGGCCGGCAAGATCCTGTCCAACGATCCCGGCGACCGCATGGAGGCCTTGCGTCAGACCCTGCACCTGAAGCCGGAGGAGTATCAGGAGGGCATCTTCTGCTGGAAGGGCTTCCTCTACTACAAATGGGTGCTGACCAGCCTGATGGCGGACGTGACCCATGTGGCCGAGGCGGTCGCGACGGTGAAGCCTCTCGGCAAGGTCGACCGCAGTTCGCGCGAGTATCTGGACCGGGGCCGTCAGGTGCTGCGCGACCGGATCGTCGCAGTCTGCGACGACGCCGCGCGGACCCTGCGCATCTATGACGACGCCTATGCGGCCCTGACGCAGGATTCGCGTCCCGGCGCCTTCCGCGACTTCCTGCTGCAGGCCCCGCGCCTGTTCACCCGGCTGGGCGAGCAGCTGGGCGCGATCCAGCACGTGGTCAGCTTCTGGCGCTTCCGCTTCAGCCCCGGCGCCGCGCCCATCGGCGTGGACGAACTGATCGATGTCTTCATGGACTTCGAGACCGGCCTGGCCGACCGCAACCAGGACCTGGGCCAACGCATCCTGGCCGCCTGAACGGCCCCGCTAGGGAACACTGCGTAGCCTGGCCTTAAGACCCTAATACCCCCACGAGGCACAGGGACTTCCCGCTCATCAACAGGCGAGAAGGAGAGGCGCCGTCATGGCGAACGAGGACATCCAGCGGCGCATGACCTTCATGAACCTGGGCGAGCCGTCGCCGGGGTACCGGGCGATGGGCCCGATCCTGCGCGAGGCGGTTCCTCAGGCCCTGGGCGCCTTCTACGACCGGGTCCGCGCCTTTCCGGAGACCCGCGCCTTCTTTCGCGACGAGGCCCACATCGGCGCGGCCAGCCTGGCGCAGCAGCGTCACTGGGACGCCCTGATCGACGGACGGGCGGACGCCGACTATGCGCGCTCGGTCCGCGCCATCGGCCAGGTGCATGCGCGCATCGGCCTGGAGCCTCGCTGGTACATCGGCGGCTACAGCACCCTCCTGGCCCATCTGACCCAGGCCATCGTGTCCCGGCCCCGGGCGCGCTGGGCCAGCCGCAAGGCCCACGACCGGATCACCGCCGAGGCGGTCGGCGAGCTGACCCGCCGGGTGATGCTGGACATGGATCTGGCCATCTCGATCTATCTCGAGATCCTGCAGGTCGAGCGGGATCAGGCTCAGGCGGTGCATGCGGCGGCGGAGGCGCGCCAGTCGCTGGTGGTGCGCCGCCTGGGCGACGCCCTGCACGCCCTGGCCGAGAACGACCTGTCGGTGTCGCTGGGCGGGGCCTTCCCCGAGGAGTACCAGGCGCTGCACACCGACTTCGAGGCCGCCACCAGCGCCCTGCGGGTCGCCGTCGGGTCGATGGCCGACAGCGTCGGCAGCCTGGACGCGGGCGCCGGCGAACTGGCCAGCGCGGCCGAGGACCTGGCGGTCCGCACCGAGCGGCAGGCCGCCAGCCTGGAACGGACCGTCGCCGAAGCGGACGCCATCGCTCTGGCCGTGGCCAGCACCGCCGACGGCGCGCGGCAGACCGCCCAGGCCCTGGTCTCGGCCCGGGCCGATATCGAGGAAGGCGGCGACGTCGCCGGCCAGACCGTGGCCGCCATTCAAGCCATCGCGGAATCCTCGGGCGAGATCGGCCGCTTCACCAGCCTGATCGACGAGATCGCCTTCCAGACCAACCTGCTGGCCCTGAACGCCGGGGTCGAGGCCGCGCGCGCGGGCGAGGCCGGACGCGGTTTCGCGGTCGTGGCGTCCGAGGTCCGGGCCCTGGCCCAGCGCTCGTCGGCGGCGTCGGGGGAGATCCGGCAGCTGATCGCCACCTCCTCGGCCCAGGTGGCGCGCGGCGTCGAACTGACCGCCCGGACCGGCGAGGCGCTGGAGCGGATCCGCTCGCGGGTCCTGTCGATCGACGCCCTGGCCGGCGGCATCGCCGAGGCGGCGCGCGAACAGGCCGACGGCCTGGCCCGCGTGCGCCGGACGATGGGCGAGATGGACGACATCACCCAGCAGAACGCCGCCATGACCGAACAGGCGACCGCGGCGGCGCGTCAGCTGGCGCAGGAAGCCCAGACCCTGAGCCGGCAGGTCGCCGGCTTCAGGCTGGAGCGCAACGAGGCCCCGCCTCTGCGGCTGGCCGGCTGATCCGCCGGCCAGGCCGCCTTCGCATCAATAGCGGTAGTGGTCCGGCTTGAACGGGCCCTGCTGCGGCACGCCGATGTAGTCGGCCTGCTCGGTCTTCAGGGTGGTCAGCTTGGCGCCCAGCTTGGCCAGGTGGAGGAAGGCGACCTTCTCGTCCAGGTGCTTGGGCAGGGTGTAGACCTTGTTCTCGTACTTGGCGGCGTTGGTCCACAGTTCGATCTGGGCCAGGGTCTGGTTGGTGAAGGACGCCGACATCACGAACGAGGGGTGGCCCGTGGCGTTGCCCAGGTTCACCAGGCGGCCTTCCGACAGCAGGATGATCTTCTTGCCGTCCGGGAACTCGATGTGGTGCACCTGCGGCTTGATCTCGTCCCACTTGAAGTTCTTCAGGCCGGCGACCTGAATTTCGCTGTCGAAGTGGCCGATGTTGCAGACGATGGCGTTGTTCTTCATCGCCCGCATGTTCTCGACGGTGATGACGTCCTTGTTGCCGGTGGCGGTGACGAAGATGTCGGCGTCGGCGGCCGCGTCTTCCAGGGTCACGACCTCATAGCCTTCCATGGCGGCCTGCAGGGCGCAGATCGGGTCGACCTCGGTGACCTTCACGCGGGCGCCGCCCTGGCGCAGCGAGGCGGCCGAGCCCTTGCCCACGTCGCCGTAGCCGCAGACCACGGCGACCTTGCCCGACAGCATGACGTCGGTGCCGCGGCGGATGGCGTCGACCAGGGATTCACGGCAGCCGTACAGGTTGTCGAACTTGGACTTGGTGACGCTGTCATTGACGTTGATGGCGGGGAACGGCAGCTCGCCCTTCTCGGCCATCTGATACAGGCGGTGGACGCCGGTGGTGGTTTCCTCCGACACGCCGCCGATGGCGTCGCGGATGGCCGAGTAGAAGCCGGGCTTCTCGGCGATGTAGCGCTTCATGACCGAGAAGAGGGCTTCTTCTTCCTCATTCTGCGGGTTCGACAGGACCGAGATGTCCTTCTCGGCCTTGGGGCCGAGCACGCACAGCAGGGTGGCGTCGCCGCCGTCGTCCAGGATCAGGTTCGGATAGCCGCCGTCGGCCCATTCGAAGATCTTGTGGGCGTAGTCCCAGTACTCGACCAGGGTCTCGCCCTTGGTGGCGAAGACCGGGGTGCCCGAGGCGGCGATGGCGGCCGCGGCGTGGTCCTGGGTCGAGAAGATGTTGCACGAGGCCCAGCGGACCTCGGCGCCCAGCGCTTCCAGCGTCTGGATCAGCACGGCGGTCTGGATGGTCATGTGCAGGCTGCCGGCGATGCGGGCGCCCTTCAGCGGCTTGTCCTTGCCGAACTCGGAGCGCAGCGCCATCAGGCCGGGCATCTCGGTCTCGGCGATGGCGATTTCCTTGTTGCCGTAGTCGGCAAGCGAGATGTCGCGGACGATATAGTCGGTCATGGGGGTCTGTTCCGGTCGGATGTTCGCGCGGGCCTATAGCCCGAAGCCGCCGATCCGGCAAGAAACCCATAAAGATATCCTTATGTGTTTGGGCGCCAGGGCCGCTGACGGGCGTCGCTGGCGAAGGCCGCCGATCTGGGCTCTAGTGCCCGCCTGTTCATTGGGGGATCGGGCATGAACCGTCTGGCTGCGAGCGCTCTGGGTGTGGCGGCGTCGGCGCTGGTCGCCGGAGCGACATGGGCGCAGGAGGCGGCTCCGGCGGCAGAAGGCCCGGTGACGCTGATCCAGGCAGGCCGCCTGCTGGACCGACCCGGCCGGGCGCCGCGCGGCCCCTCGACCCTGGTGGTTCGTGACGGGCGGATCGTCGAGATCCGCGACGGCTTCGTCGACGCCTCGGCCTTCCCCGGCGCCGTCGTCATCGACCAGCGCGGGCGCTTCGTCCTGCCGGGCCTGATCGACAGCCATGTGCATCTGGTGTCGGACCTCGGCGGCCAGGCGGGCTTCCTCTCCGGCGTGACCGAGACCCTCCCCGTCCATGCCTACCGGGCGGCGGAGAACGCCGAGAAGACCCTGATGGCCGGCTTCACCACGGTGCGGAACCTCGGGGACGAGGGCGGGGTGACGCTGGCGCTGGCGGACGAGACGGCGGCCCACCGGCTCCCAGGGCCCCGTATAGTGGACGCGGGGAACAGCATCTCGACCACCTCGGGCCATATGGACGGGCGGCTGGGCTTCAACGACGACTTCCGGGAGGTCGTCCCCCACGAGAACGTCTGCAACGGTGTCGAAAGCTGCCGCGAGGCGGTGCGCATCCAGGTCGGTTGCGGCGCCGACGTGATCAAGATCGCCACCACCGGCGGCGTGAACAGCCGCATCGGCGCCGGCGTCGGGGCGCAGATGTTCGATGACGAGGCGCGCGCCCTGATCGAGACGGCCCACCTGTACGGCCTGAAGGTCGCGGTCCACGCCCACGGCGCCGACGGGATCAACATGGCGCTGCGCCTCGGCGCGGACTCCATCGAGCACGGCACGATCTTCGACGACGAGACGATCCGGCTGTTCCGCGAAAGCGGCGCCTACTATGTGCCCACCCTGTCGACCGTGAACGGCTACATCGAGCGGCTGGCGGCGGATCCGAACGCCTATCCGCCCGAGGTCCTGCCGAAGATCCGCTGGCGCATCGAGATCACCGGCCAGTCGCTGCGGCGCGCCGTCCCGGCGGGCGTGCGTATCGCCTTCGGAACCGACGCGGGCGTGTCCAAGCATGGCCGCAACGCCGATGAATTCGCCCTGATGGTGCAGAACGGCATGACGCCGATGACGGCGATCGAGGCGGCGACGGTGAACGCCGCCGACCTGCTGGGCCTGTCCGCCGAGGTCGGGACCCTGGAGCCGGGCAAGCGCGCCGATGTGATCGCGGTCGACGGCGATCCCCTGACCGACGTGACCGTCCTGACCGATGTGGACTTCGTCATGCGGGACGGCCGGGTCTACCGCAGCGAGGACTGAACCGGCTTGGCGGGCGCCCCGGGCGGGGTTAGGAACCCGTCCCATGACCCGCGACCTCGCCGCCCCCCGCCAGGACTGGACGCTCGAAGAGGTGGAGGCGCTGTTCGCCCGCCCGTTCATGGAGCTGGTCTATGACGCCGCCACGGTGCACCGGACCTGGTTCGACCCGTCGGAAGTGCAGAAGAGCCAGCTGCTGTCGATCAAGACCGGCGGCTGCGCCGAAAACTGCGGCTACTGCTCGCAGTCGGCCAGCTTCAAGACCGGGCTGAAGGCCGAGAAGCTGATGGAGACCTCCACCGTGCTGGCCGAGGCCATGGCGGCCAAGGCGGGCGGGGCCTCGCGCTTCTGCATGGGCGCGGCCTGGCGCGAGCTCAAGGACCGCGACACCCCGAAACTGGCGGCCATGATCTCGGGCGTGAAGGCCCTGGGACTGGAGACCTGCGCGACCCTGGGCATGCTGACCGCCGATCAGGCCAGGCAGCTGAAGGCCGCGGGCCTGGATTATTATAACCACAACCTCGACACCGGCCCGGACTACTACGCCGATGTCGTGACCACGCGGACCTACCAGGACCGGCTGGACACCCTGGAGCATGTGCGGGACGCCGGCATGTCGACCTGCTGCGGCGGGATCGTCGGCATGGGCGAGGCGCGGCGCGACCGGGCGGGCCTGCTGCACGCCCTGGCGACCCTGCCGGTGCATCCCGACAGCCTGCCGGTCAATGCGCTGGTGCCCGTCACCGGCACCCCGCTGGGCGACCGGGTGAAGAAGGAGGGCGAGATCGATCCGATCGAATTCGTCCGCACCGTCGCCGTGGCCCGCATCGTCTGTCCCAAGGCCATGGTGCGGCTGTCAGCGGGCCGCGAGACCATGAGCCCGGAAATGCAGGCCCTGTGCTTCCTGGCCGGCGCCAACTCCATCTTCGTGGGCGGCAAGCTGCTGACCACGCCGAACCCCGAGCAGGACGAGGACGCGCGCCTGTTCGCCCTGCTGGACCTGCGCCCCCTGCAGCCGGCCGCGGCCGAAGCCGCCGCCTGAAACGCGAACCGCCTCCCCGCGTGAGCTGGGAGGCGGCCCGTCAGCTAACTGATTGAAAAATCAGCGGGTGTAATAATAGTCCGCGATCTCGCAGACGTTGATGCGCATGCGCGTCAGCTCCTGCCCGTTGGTGAAGCGGGCCTTGAAGTCGTACAGGCAGGCGCCCGAGCCGTCGTCGATGTTCATGGTGATGCTGGCGCCGTTGGCGAGCACGCCCGAACCCAGCATGTCTTCTTCCCAGTCATCGACACGCGAATCCGAGGCGAAGAAGTGGGTCATGGTCCAGCCGGTCTGGTTATGGATGCGGACCCGGCGGTTCTGGCCGTCGCGCGACTGGACCAGGATGGTGGCCGCCGGTTCGGCGCCGAGACGCGGTTCGCCGGCCGTGGCGGTCGAAACCGTTCCAAGAGCGGCCGCGAGCAGGGCGGCGCCGGCGATGATGTTGATGGCCTTCTTCATGTCTTCCTCCCCGAGCCGCCTCCCGGCTCTCCGATAACACCGTAATGCACCCTCTTTTCGCGCTTGTCGCCTGACGAGGCCTGACGACTGAATCTGCATAAGGCCTTGCAGGCGGGGGGGTGTTTCCCATATCGGCGTCAGTCCCTGGAAAACCCCGCAAAGCGTGGGGCTTTCCGCCCGTAACCGTACAAATCGAACCAACCCTGAAATCGGGGGCAGTCACGCGCGGCGCTTCGCTTTAAAAGGCCGCCGCACCGCCCGCCGAGATGGAGTGAAAGACTAAGCATGGCCAAGATCATCGGCATCGACCTGGGTACGACCAATTCGTGCGTCGCCGTCATGGACGGCAAGAACCCCAAGGTCATCGAGAACGCGGAAGGCAACCGCACGACCCCGTCCGTCGTGGCGATCCAGGACAGCGGCGAGGTCCTTGTCGGCCAGCCCGCCAAGCGCCAGGCCGTGACCAACCCGACCAACACCTTCTTCGCCATCAAGCGCCTGATCGGCCGCTCCTTCACGGATCCCGTGGTGGCGAAGGACAAGGACATGGTGCCCTATGAGATCGTCAAGGGCCCGACCGGCGACGCCTGGGTGAAGGCCCATGGCAAGGATTATTCGCCCCAGCAGGTCTCGGCCTACACCCTGGGCAAGATGAAGGAGGCCGCGGAGGCCTATCTGGGCGAGACCGTCACCCAGGCCGTCATCACCGTTCCCGCCTATTTCAACGACGCCCAGCGTCAGGCGACCAAGGACGCCGGCAAGATCGCCGGCCTGGAAGTCCTGCGCATCATCAACGAGCCGACCGCGGCCGCCCTGGCCTACGGCCTGGACAAGAACGACGGCCAGAAGATCGCCGTCTATGACCTCGGCGGCGGCACCTTCGACGTCTCGATCCTGGAGATCGGCGACGGCGTCTTCGAGGTGAAGTCGACCAACGGCGACACCTTCCTCGGCGGCGAGGACTTCGACCTGCGCCTGGTCGACTATCTGGCCGACGAGTTCAAGAAGGAGCAGGGCGTCGACCTGCGGACCGACAAGCTGGCCCTGCAGCGCCTGAAGGAAGAGGCCGAAAAGGCCAAGAAGGAGCTGAGCTCCACGACCCAGTACGAGGTCAACCTGCCGTTCATCACCATGAACGCCTCGGGCCCGCTGCACCTGAACATCAAGCTGTCGCGCGCCAAGCTGGAGGCCCTCGTCGAGGATCTGGTCCAGCGCACCATCGAGCCCTGCGCCAAGGCGCTGAAGGACGCGGGCCTCAAGGCCTCGGACATCGATGAAGTGGTGCTGGTCGGCGGCATGACCCGCATGCCCAAGGTGCAGGAGGCCGTGAAGGCCTTCTTCGGCAAGGAGCCGCACAAGGGCGTGAACCCGGATGAAGTCGTGGCTCTGGGCGCGGCCGTTCAGGCCGGCGTGCTGCAGGGCGACGTCAAGGACGTGCTGCTGCTGGACGTGACCCCGCTGACCCTCGGCATCGAGACCCTGGGCGGCGTCTTCACCCCGCTGATCGAACGCAACACCACGATCCCGACCAAGAAGAGCCAGACCTTCTCGACCGCCGACGACAACCAGTCGGCCGTGACGATCCGGGTCTTCCAGGGCGAGCGCCCGATGGCGGCCGACAACAAGGTGCTGGGTCAGTTCGACCTGATGGGCATTCCGCCGGCGCCGCGCGGCATGCCGCAGATCGAGGTCGCCTTCGACATCGACGCCAACGGCATCGTCCACGTCACCGCCAAGGACAAGGCGACCAACAAGGAGCAGTCGATCCGCATCCAGGCCAACGGCGGCCTGTCGGACGCGGACATCGATAAGATGGTCAAGGAAGCCGAAGCCAACGCCGCGGCCGACAAGGCCCGCAAGGAGCTGGTCGAGGCCGTCAACGGCGCCGACAGCCTGATCCACTCGACCGAGAAGGCGATGTCGGAACACGGCGACAAGATCGACGCCGACGGCAAGGCCGCCATCGAGACCGCCCTGGCGGACCTGAAGGCCGCCAAGGACAGCAGCGATCCGGAAGCCATCCGCGAGAAGACCAACACCCTGGCCCAGGCCTCGATGAAGCTGGGCGAGGCCATGTACGCGGCCCAGAACGCCGCAAGCGCCGAAGAGGGCGAGGCTGAGAAGCCGGCCGACGACGGCGTGGTCGACGCGGAGTTCGAGGAAGTCTCGGATTCCGACGACAAGAAGAGCGCCTAGGACACACCGGGCGCATAAATCGGGCCCCCGCTTGCATCCGCAGGCGGGGGCTCCTTTCATCAAACTTGCATCACAGGATCGGGCGCCCATGTCAGCCCGGTCACCGCTTCGCTCGAGCACCGGGAACAGGTGCAGGGCGGGGGCGAGAGTAAGAGGACGAACGCCGGATGGCGCGAGACTATTACGAGGTTCTGGGGGTCGAGCGGACGATCGACGCGCCCGGTCTGAAGGCGGCGTATCGCAAGCTGGCGATGCAGCATCACCCTGACCGCAACGGCGGTTCGGAAGACTCCATGGCGATGTTCAAGGAGATCTCCGAGGCCTACACGGTCCTGTCCGACGACCAGAAGCGCGCGGCCTACGACCGGTTCGGCCATGCGGGCCTGAACGGCGGCGGCGGCAATCCCTTCGGCGCCGGCGGCGGCCAGGGCTTCCACGACATCAACGACATCTTCTCCCAGGTCTTCGGCGACGCGTTCGGCGAGGCCTTCGGCGGACGACAGGGCGGCGGACGACAGGGCGGACCGCGCCGCGGCTCGGACCTGCGCTACGACCTCGAGATCACGCTGGAGCAGGCCTACAAGGGCGCCGACGTCGAGATCGCGGTGCCGACCACGGCCTCCTGCGAGACCTGCGAGGGCTCGGGCGCCAAGGCGGGCACCAAGCCGACCACCTGCTCCACCTGCCAGGGCGCGGGCCGCGTCCGCTCCGCCAACGGCTTCTTCCAGGTCGAGCGCACCTGCCCCCGCTGCGGCGGCAACGGCCAGATGATCGCCGAGCCCTGCACCACCTGCCACGGGCACGGTCAGGTGCGGAAGAACCGCAAACTGCAGCTGAAGGTCCCGGCCGGGGTCGACGACGGCTCGCGCATCCGCCTGTCGGGCGAGGGCGACGCCGGCCAGCGCGGCGGTCCGCGCGGCGACCTGTACGTCTTCCTGTCTGTGACCCCGCACGAGCTGTTCGAACGCGATAACCTGGACCTGCTGGTCACGGTGCCGGTGCCGATGACCACCGCGGCCCTGGGCGGCGAAGTCGATGCGCCCTGCCTGGTCTCCGACGCCTGCGACGGCCGCTGCCGCGCCGCCGTGGACGTTCCCGCCGGCTCGCAGACCGGCAAGACGGTCCGCATCAAGGGCAAGGGCATGCCCCACCTGAACGGCCGCCAGCGCGGCGATCTGGTGGTCGAGCTGTTCGTGGAGACCCCGACCGACCTGACCCCGCGTCAGAAGGAGCTTCTGGAAGAGCTGGCGGCTTCGCTGGGCGAGACCCAGACGCCGCGCAACTCGTCCTTCGCGGGCAAGGCCAAACGCTTCTGGGCCGACATCCTTGGCGAGACGGCGCAGTAGTCGCCCGAGCCGTCCATGCCTGATCCCCGGGTCGAGCCCGAGGATGACGGTCGCAGAGAATGCCGTCAGTATGCGGCCGAAACGTTCGGGGGTCTGATTTGAGCGCCATCTTCCACGCCGGTATTTCGGGCGCCCGAGGGCGGATGGGCCGGGCCGTCTCGGCCGTTCTGGACGCCCGTGACGACGTGGTGGTCGCCGCCCGCTTCGACCGGGGCGAAACGCCCGACCTGTCGCTGTGCGACGTGATCATCGACTTCTCGACCCCCGACGCCTCGGTGGAATTGGCACAGGCCTGCGCCGCGCGCGGCGGCCCGGCCCTGGTGATCGGCTCGACCGGCCTGTCGCCCGAACAGGACGCCGAGATCCTCAAGGCCGCCGAGACGGTGGCCATCGTGCGCAGCGGCAATTTCTCGCTGGGGGTCAACATCCTGATCGGACTGGTCGAACACGCCGCCCTGCGGCTGGACGCCCGTGACTGGGATATCGAGATCACCGAGGCCCATCACCGCCGCAAGGTGGACGCGCCCTCGGGCACAGCCCTGATGCTGGGCGAGGCCGCCGCCAGCGGCCGCAATGAAGACCTGGACGCCGTGCGCGCCGCGCCCTGGGACGGCATCACCGGACCGCGCGAGAGCGGCAAGATCGGCTTCTCCTCGATCCGCGCCGGCGGCATCATCGGCGACCACACCGTCCTGTTCGCCTCGGACGACGAAGTCCTGACCCTCAGCCACTCGGCCGTCGACCGCTCATTGTTCGCGCGCGGGGCGGTGGCGGCCGCCGCCTGGGTGCGCAACCGCAAGCCGGGGCTGTACGACATGCAGGACGTGCTCGGTTTCAGACAGGCCTGACCGCGAGGCGGTCAGGCCTTTGCCCTGGGGCCGCTTCGCGGCGCGCTAACGCTCGCGACGCGGTCGCTCGCTGCTTGAGCGCATTCCGCGTTCCTCCCCTTCAAGGGGGAAGAACAGGCTCAGTGCGCGTGCGCTCGGCGACGGCCGCCGCCCGTGAACAGCGACTTGATGAAGAAGAACACCGCGATGACGATCGCATAGCCCAGGAACAGGGCCAGCACCGTCATCCAGAAGCTGAGCGTCAGCAGCGGCGGCAGGGTCAGCGATCCGCCGTCCAGCGCCGGGCGCACCACGCCGATCAGGATATGCACGAAGGCCGCGCCGAGCGCCGTGGCCCACAACCGGTTCCAGGCCGGCATCAGCAGCGCGGCGATGACCGCGATCAGCAGGCCCATGACCTGATTGACGCCGTCGAACCCGCCCTGGGCCAGGCCGAACAGCCCCGACAGGAATGCGGTGATTGAATCGATCAGGGATTCCATACCGGTCGTCTCCATCTGCATACGGCCAAGCCTGACCGCTTCGCAGGGTTAACGCCGGTCTCGCGGAATCGCTCCCGCCAGGCTTAACGGCCCGTGGAGCCGAAACCGCCCGCGCCGCGCGCCGTCTCGTCGAGCGTTTCGACCTCGATCATCGTCGCCTGCTCATGCCTTGCGATGACCATCTGGGCGATGCGTTCGCCGCGCTGGATCACGAAGGGCTCCTGGCCGTGGTTGATCAGGATGACCCCGACCTCGCCGCGATAGTCGCTGTCGACGGTGCCGGGCGAGTTCAGGCAGGTGATCCCATGCTTGAGGGCCAGGCCCGAGCGGGGGCGCACCTGGGCTTCATAGCCGGGCTCCAGCGCGATCTTCAGGCCCGTCTTCACCAGCGCCCGAGCGCCCGGCGCCAGGGTCAGCGGCTCAGCCTCGGGCACCGCCGCGCGCAGGTCCATGCCGGCCGACCCGGCGGTCTCATAGGCCGGAAGCGGCAGGCCCTGGGCGTGCGGCAGGCGTTCGACGCGAACGGTCGTCATGGGCGGTGTCTCTCTCAGGCCTTGAACTGATCGGCGATGCGGGCGGCGAGCTTCCTCGCCACCTCGGTCTTGGACTGGCGCGGCCAGCTTTCGGCGGCGCCGTCCCTGGTGAACAGGGTGACGGCGTTGCCGTCGGCCCCGAAGACGTCGTCGGACACGTCGTTGCCGACGATCCAGTCGCAGCCCTTGCGGGACAGCTTGGCCCGGGCGTTGGCCTCCAGGTCCGAGGTCTCGGCGGCGAAGCCGATGACCAGTTTCGGACGCGCCTTGCCGGGCTTGGAGACGCCGGCGAGGATGTCGGGGTTCTCGATCAGGGCCAGTGAGGGCGGGCCGCCCGGGGCCTTCTTGATCTTGCCCGAGGCGACGCCGTCGACCCGCCAGTCGGCGACCGCCGCGCTCATCACCGCGATGTCGGCCGGCAGGCGCGCTTCGACGGCGGCCTGCATCTCGGTCGCGGCCTCGACCCAGACGCGCTCGACCCCGACCGGGGCCTCCAGCGCCACGGGGCCGGAGATCAGGGTCACGGTCGCGCCCAGCTCGGCCAGGGCCTGGGCGATCGCATAGCCCTGCTTGCCGCTGGACCGGTTGGTGAGGCCGCGCACGGGGTCGATGGGCTCGAAGGTGGGGCCGGCGGTGACCACCGCCGTACGACCCGTCAGAGGCCGTCCGTCGGGACCGGCCAGCAGGCCCTGGATGGCCGACAGGATGGCCGCCGGCTCCGCCATGCGGCCGGGACCGAACTCGCCGCAGGCCATTTCGCCCTCGTCGGGGCCGACCACCGCGACGCCGTGGAAGCCGTCGAAGCCCTTGAGCCGTTCGACATTGGCCTGCACCGCCGGGTGCAGCCACATCCGCACATTCATGGCCGGGGCCAGCAGCACCTTCTTGTCGGTGGCCAGAAGCGTGGTGGAGGCCAGATCGTCCGCCAGGCCGTTGGCCGCCTTGGCGATCAGGCCCGCGGTGGCCGGAGCCACGACCACCAGATCGGCCCAGCGCGAGAGTTCGATATGGCCCATGGCCGTCTCGTCCTCGGACATGAACAGGGCCTGGCGCACCGGATGACCGGTCAGGGCCGCCAGCGACATGGGGGTGACGAACTCCGCGCCCGCGGCGGTGAGCAGGCTCATCACCTCCGCCCCGGACTTCTTCAGCAGGCGCGTGAGTTCCAGCGCCTTGTAGGCGGCGATGCCGCCGCCGACGATCAGCAGGATTTTGCGTCCGTACAGCGATGTCGTGGTCATGCCGCTGATCTAGCGACGCGATCCGCCCCAGTCGAGTGACGGTTCGACAAAACGGAACATTGCAAGAACCGTTAACCTATGGTTAGGCTTTCGTCCGATGGGTTCAACGTAGGAGGGTGTGATGAGAAAATCAGCGACAATCGCGGCCGTAGGCGCCGCCCTGCTGGGGCTGGCGGCCTGCGGGGACGGGGGCTCCGCGGTCGAGACGCGGGACCGGGCGGCGGAAGGCGCTCAGGCCGTGCTGACCTCGGCGGCGGGCGGTCCGGTCGAGGCGGCGGAGGCGGCGCCCGTGAAGGCGAAACCGGCGCTGACCGCCAATCGGCAGGAGACCGTGGACGCCAAGATCGCGCGGCTGTTCGAGCGCAACGGGGCGGACTTCGGGGCGCGGACGGCGGAAGACTATCTGGCCAGGGTCCAGGCCTTCACCACCCGGCCGCCGGCGGACGCCGAGCGGGTGGAGCGGCCGAACGGCGACGTGCTGCTGTACCAAGCCTCGACCAACACCTTCGCGGTCGTGTCGCGCGACGGCGTTGCCAAGACCATGTTCAAGCCGCGCGACGGCGCGGCCTACTGGGCCGAGCAGAAGGCGCGCGCGCCGACCTTCGGCCAGCGGCGGTCATCGGAGAATCGGGAAGGCTGAAAGCGGAGAGGACCTTTAGTCCTCGTCCGTCTCCTTGCGGTCGGCCATGTCGCGGATCAGCTCGAGCGCCAGCTTCTGCTGCCGGGTCGACAGCTGCGGCGCCAGACGGCTGATCTCGATGGTGTAGCGCGTGGCCGGGAAGTCGTGCTCGAAGGCGGTTTCGCCCTCGGCCATCCCCGCCAGCTGCGCGCCGGTCAGACCTTCGAAGAAGTAGCCGATATCCACCTTGAAGAAGCGGGCGATATCCCAGAGCTTCGACGCGGAGATGCGGTTGGCGCCCTTCTCGTACTTCTGGATCTGCTGGAACGTCAGACCCAGGGCACGACCGAGATCGCTTTGATTATAGCCGAGGGCCAGCCTCTTCTCGCAGACTCGCCGGCCAACATGCCGGTCCACGGGATGAGGACCATCCTCGCCCTTGCCTCTCGCCATCGTGACACGCCCTTCAAGTCGCCCATTCAGCTAAGCCTGAATGCGCCGCCCGCAGGCCTCTGTCATCAAAAAATGCACAATTCAGGGCGTGTGGAGAGGCTTCTTGGCCATGAATTCGCCCCCTTTCCCGCACAGCGCGAATCCCGTCATCCGGGTAGCGACCGAGAAGGGAATCCGTCTTACGGAACAACGGTCTTGGAACGAATCACCCGGCGCCACGGCGCCGCGACAAGCAGGCCCGCCACGACCGCCAGCCAGAACAGGAGGTCTCCGATACGGCCATACAGGGTGACGCCGGTGGGCTGCGGCAGGCGGGCGTCGATGACGCCGCTTTCGCCCGCGTCCAGCCGCTGACCATCGACCACCCGACCCCAGGGATCGATCATCGCCGAGGTTCCCGTCGGCGTCGCCCGGACCACCGGCAGCCCGGTCTCGATGGCGCGATAGCTGGCCAGGTTCAGGTGCTGCAGCGGGCCGGAGGTGCGGCCGAACCAGGCGTCGTTGGAGATGTTGACGATCCACCCCGGACGGCCCGCCGCCCCAGGGGTGAAGCCGGGATAGAGGCTTTCGTAGCAGATCAGCGGTTGGGCGCGCGGCGCGCCGGGGATGTCGATCGGGGCCGGGCGCGGCCCGGGGCTGAAGTCCAGCGGCATATGGGTCAGGGCGCGCACGCCCAGCGCCCCCATCAGTCCGCCCGCCGGCAGGAATTCGCCGAACGGCACCAGCCGGTATTTGTCGTAGACGGTCGCGATGCGCAGGCCGTCGCCGCCCTCGTCGGTGAGGACAAACAGGCTGTTGAAGTAGCGGCCGCCCTCCGGAACCGAAGGATCGGCGACGCCGCGGCCCAGGCCGATGATCAGGCTCTGGCCCGGCTGGACCGCGCGGGCGATGGCGGCGGCGTCCGGCGAGCCCTGGGCGAAGACTTCATTGGCCGTGGCCGGCAGGGCGCCCTCGGGCCAGATGATCAGGTCGGGCGTGGCCGCGCCGGGGCGGGCGGTCAGGTTCACATAGCGGTCGACGATCCCCTGATAGGCCTCGGGGGTCCATTTGGACGCCTGCGGCACGTCGGCCTGGACGATACGGACCAGGGTCGGGGTCAGCTCCAGCCGCGCCGACGACAGCCGCATTGCGCCCGAGATCACCAGGACCGCCAAGGCCAGGGCGCCGAGGGCGGCGGTGACGATGCGGGCCTTGCGCGCGCCCTCGCCGAGCAGGGGGCCGAAGGCCGCCGAGGCCGCGACGGTGACGAAGCCGAGGCCGTAGACGCCGGCGATCGAGGCGAACTGGGACGCCGCCGAGCCGGCCTTCCAGCTGGCGCCCGCCGGATTCCACGGGAAGCCGGTCAGCACATGGCCGCGCAGCCATTCCAGCAGGCAGAACAGGGCGGCGAAGAACAGGACCCGCTTCATCCCCGAGGGCAGGAAGCGGCGGTACAGGGCTGTGGCCGTTCCCCAGAACAGGCCCAGGCCGGCCGGCAGGGCCGAGGCGGCGAAGGGCGCCATCCACGCCTGCGCCGGATTGACCAGGAAGGCCTCGGCCACCCACCAGCAGCTGATGAAGAAATAGGCGAAACCGGCCAGCCAGCCCATCCAGAAGCCGCCGCGCACGCTCGTCGACCGCTCGCTGAGGAACATCAGCAGCGCATAGCCGAGCAGGCCGGGCAGGACGCCGAAGGGCGGATGGGCCAGGGCCGCCGCCGCGCCGGCGGCCAGCGCCAGGCCGATCCGGCCGAAGCGGAGGATCAGCCGCGCGCGCGGGCTGTCGGTTTCAGGCGTCGCCGCGAGATTGGTCATCCGCCGTGTATGGGTCGGCCACGCCCAGGCTGGCAAGGATGGATCGCTCCTCGTCCTCCATCGCCTCGGCCTCGGCGTCGTCCTCGTGGTCCCGGCCCAGCAGGTGCAGGACGCCATGGACGGTCAGGTGCGACAGATGGTCGGACAGGGTCTTGCCCTGTTCCACGGCCTCTCGCGAACAGACGCCATAGGCCAGCGTCAGGTCGCCGAGATGGGGAAAGGCGCTTTCCGCCGCCGGGAAGGAGAGGACGTTGGTCGGCCGGTCGCGGTCGCGGAAGCGGGCGTTGATCTCGCGCACGCTCCCGTCGTCGGTCAGCAGGACGACCACGTCGCCCTGGATCACACCCAGCGCCGCCTTCGCCGCGCGTTCGACCACCGCCTCGACCTCCGGCAGGGCGGCGGACCAGGCGTCGTCCTCGATCTCGATCTCGATCACCGGCGGGGCTCTTCCAGGTCGGGCGGCGGGGCCGCCGCGTCGGCGTCGTAGGCGCGCACGATCCGCTCGACCATGGCGTGGCGCACCACGTCCTGAGCCTCGAACTTCAGCACGCCCACGCCCTGAACCCCGTCGAGGATGCGCAGGGCGTGCGACAGGCCCGAGTCCCGGCGGTTCAGCAGGTCGATCTGCGAAGGATCGCCGGTGACCACCATCCGGGCCCCCTCCCCCAGACGGGTCAGGACCATCTTCATCTGCAGACGGGTCAGGTTCTGCGCCTCGTCCACGATGATGAAGGCGTGGGCCAGGGTGCGGCCGCGCATGAAGGCGATGGGAGCGGCCTCGATCTCGCCCTTGTCGCGGCGACGGCGCACGTCGTCGGCGCCGAGGATGTCGTTCAGCGCTTCCCAGATGGGGGCCAGATAGGGGTCGACCTTCTCGTTCAGATCGCCCGGCAGGAAGCCCAGCTTCTCGCCCGCCTCGACCGCCGGGCGGGTGATGACCAGCCGGTCCACCTGACCCCGGCGCAGCAGGGAGGCGCCGTAGGCGGCGGCGAGGAAGGTCTTGCCGGTGCCCGCCGGTCCGACCCCGAAGCTCAGCTCGCAGCGTGACAGCAGTTCCAGATACCGGGCCTGCGCGGCCGTCTTGGGCGCGATGGCGCCGCGGCGGCCGACCGGCAGGGCCGCGGCGTCGGGGGCGACGGAGCCCTGGCCGGCGCGCGGCTGGGCCACCGCGGCGCCCAGGGCGGTGCGCACGTCGGCCTCGGTGATCTCGGCGCCGGTGTCGGCGCGGTCGGCCAGGACCTCGATGACCCGCGTGGCCTGGGCCCGGTCGCGGGCCGAACCATTGATGGAGACGCCCCCGCCGGGGGTTTCGACCAGGACCTTGAAGCGGTCCTCGATCAGCGCCAGGTGGCGACTGTTCGGCCCGATGACCGCGCGCAGGGCGACGTCGTCCAGGGCCAGGAACTCACTCTCACGCGCCATGAAGGGCTTTCTCTAGGTCGCCAACGCTCGCGTCGCGGACGCTCGCTGCTTGAGCGACGTTCTGGGGGTCGCCAGCGCTCGGCTCGCGGAGCCTCGCTGCCTGAGCGACGGGAGTTTCCGTCAGACGGCCGCTAAGGGATTTCAGGCCGCCGGTTTCGATCGTCACCGGAACGATCTGGCCGATCAGTTGATCCGCGACGCCGTCGACATAGACCGGCTGCAGCCAGGGCGAGCGGCCGGTGACGTGGCCGTCGAACTTGCCCGGGCGCTCGAACAGGACCGGGATGGTCAGGCCGACGCGGGAGACGTTGAAGGCCGTCTGCTGCTCGAACAGCAGGGCCTGCAGCGCCTGCAGCCGCTCACGCGACACCGCCTCGGGGACCTGGGCCGCCATGGTCGAGGCGGGGGTGCCGGGGCGAGGCGAGTACATGAAGGAAAAGGCCGAGGCGTAGGTCACCCGACGGACCAGATCCATGGTGTCCTCGAAGTCCTGATCGCTCTCGCCCGGGAAGCCGACGATGAAGTCGCCGGACATGGCCATGTCGGGCCGCGCCTCGCGAATGCGTTCGATCAGGTCGAAATATTTCTGACGCCCGTGCTTGCGGTTCATCAGGCGCAGGATGCGGTCCGAGCCCGACTGCACCGGCAGATGGAGCCACGGCATCAGGACATCGAGCTGACGGTGCGCCTCGATCAGGTCGTCCGACATGTCGTTGGGATGGCTGGTCGTATAGCGGATGCGGTCCAGGCCGGGGATCTCGGCCAGCAGCCCGGCCAGCCGCGCCAGGGTGGACGGCTTTCCGTCCAGGCCCTCGCCGTCATAGGCGTTGACGTTCTGGCCCAGCAGGGTGACCTCGCGCACGCCCTTGGCCGCCAGCTCGCGCGCCTCGGCCAGGATCGCCGCCACCGGGCGAGACCATTCGGCGCCGCGGGTGTAGGGCACGACGCAGAAGGTGCAGAATTTGTCGCAGCCCTCCTGCACGGTCAGGAAGGCGGTGAAGCCCTCGACCCCGCGCTCCGCCGGGAGGGCGTCGAACTTCTCATCGGGGGCGAAGTCGGCGCCGATGCGTTCGCCGCGCGCCCGGGCGGTGCGGGTCAGCAGTTCGGGCAGTTGATGATAGGCCTGCGGACCGACGACGAGGTCGACCGCCGGCTGGCGCTTCATGATCTCCTCACCCTCGGCCTGGGCGACGCAGCCGGCGACGGCGATGGTCATGGCGCCGCGACCGGCCTGGGCCTTGGCGTCCTTCAGCTCGCGCATCTTGCCGAGCTCGGAATAGACCTTCTCGGCGGCCTTCTCGCGGATGTGGCAGGTGTTCAGGATGACGAAGTCGGCGTCCTCGGCGGTGTCGGTCGACGCATAGCCGAGCGGGCGCAGCACGTCGGCCATGCGCTCGGAGTCATAGACGTTCATCTGGCAGCCGTAGGTCTTGATGAACAGGCGCTTGGGCGCGGCCTGCTTCCCCGACGGCGGGACGAGGGTGTCAGTCATGAAGGCATTTTAGGGCGCTACCGCGCTTCGCGCTACTTGAGCGCGGACGATTTAGGGCGCTACCGCCCTTCGCTCTACCAGAGCGCGGACGATTCCGGGGCCGCGTGTCGATCGCGCGGCGCCGGACCGTATCAAGCTTCGGGTTCGTCGCGGTGGGCGTGGCGGGTGAAGATCAGACCTTCGCGGTTCGACGGCTCGGCGCCTTCGATGGGCGTGCCGTAGAGCTCCAGCTTGTGGCCGATCAGCTTAAAGCCGAGGCGTTCGGCGATCTCGGTCTTCAGGCGCTCGATCTCGGCGTCGAAGAATTCAATGACCTCGCCCGAGCGGGTGTCGATCAGGTGATCGTGGTGATCGTCGCCAGCCTCTTCATAGCGGCTGCGGCCATCGCCGAAATCGTGCTTCTCGACGACACCCGCTTCCTCGAACAGCCGCACGGTGCGGTAGACCGTGGCGATCGAGATGTGCGGATCGATGGCCGAGGCGCGGCGGTACAGCTCCTCGACGTCGGGGTGGTCGGCGGCGGCGGAGAGCACCCGCGCGATCACGCGGCGTTGCTCGGTCATTCGCATGCCGCGGTCGGCGCAGAGTTTTTCGATCCGGTCCATGGGAGACGAGAATAGGCGGCGTCGGCGGCCTAGGGAAGTCGAACCGGCAAGTTGAGCGACAAAAGCAGGGCGTCGGCGCGCGAACCGTCCGGGCGCGAATAATAGGCCGGGCGCCGGCCGGCCTCGACGAAGCCCGCGCGGGCGTAAACGGCGCGCGCGGAAGCGTTGTCGTCGGCCACTTCCAGGAAGATCCGATCCGCGCCCCTCGCGCCGGCGGCGGCGACGCCCTCGGCCACCAGTCGAGCCCCCTGCCCTCGCCCCCGCGCCTCGGGATGGACCGCCAGGGTCAGGATCTCGGCCTCGTCGGCGACCACGCGCATGAGGATGAAACCCTGCGCAGTCTCGGCGGCGAAGACGCCCGCCTGCTCCAGCAGGACGGCGAAGGCGGCGGCGTCCCACGGCGCATCGAAGGCCGTGGCGTGGAGCGCCGCCAGCCGGTCCGCCTGGGCGTCCGGGTCGCGGGTCATGCGAGGGTCTGGACGCGCGGCTGGCCCGGCAGACGGGTGGGCGGGGTGGCGTCGGGCGCGCGCAGATAGAGCGGCTTTGGCGGCGCGGCCGCTGGATCGAGCCGGGCGGCCAACCGGGCCAGGGCTTCGGGCGAGGGGCCGGCCAGGTCGAGAACGGCCGCGCCCGGCGCGGCGTCGGCGATCAGGACCGCGCCGGATCCGACCAGGACGGCGCCGGCGGCGAGGCCGCTCACCCGTTCGGCGGCCTGTTCCAGCGACAGGGCCTCGGGCGGGCCTTCCGCGACGCCGTCGCGCCAGATGCGAGCGTAGACCTGCCCCCGGCGGGCGTCGATCAGGGCGGCGATGTCGGGCGCGCTCGCGGACGCCGCCAATGCATCAAGGGTCGAGACCCCGACCACGGGACGGTTCAACGCCGCGCCCAGTCCTTGCGCGAAGGCGAGGCCGACGCGCAGGCCGGTGAAGGAGCCCGGGCCCACGGTCACGCCGATCCAGTCGACGACGTCGAAGCCGCCGGCCTCGGCGACCGCATCGCGGGCCAGGCCGCCCAGCCGTTCGGAATGGCCCTTGAGCATGACCTCCGAACGCAGGCCCAGCGTCCGCACCGTGTCGCCCACCTCGAACACCCCGGCGGTGCACAGGCCCAACGCCGTATCGATGACGAGGACCCTCACGCCGCCGCTCCGGTCAGGAGGCGGGCGCCAGCGCCGCCACGATGCGCGCCACCGCCTGCCGCACGGCCCGATCGGCGATGCGCGGAAAATCGTTCGCGACCGTTCGTCCGTCGACGGTCGCGCTCAGGGTGCGGAGCACATCGATCTCGCCGGACGGATGACCGTCGATCGGCGGGAAGAAGGCGTCGACCGGCGAGCGCAGCACCACCGCGACGCGGTGCAGCCGCGACGCCGAGATCCGGTTCAGCCCGGTCTCGTATTTCTGCACCTGCTGGAAGCTGACCCCGATGCGCTGGGCCAACGCCGCCTGCGACAGGCCCAGGGCCGAGCGCCTGAGGCCGATCCGCGCGCCCACATAGGCGTCGATATGATCCGGGGCGGCGGTTCGGGCCATGGCGAGTCTCCTGTTCTATACCGAACAGTTTCATCGACACGCCCAAGTTGCAATCAAAAAGTTTCATTACTGGTCCAGCCGCGCGACCACCGCGGACACGGCGCGGGTGTCGGCCCGCGGAATGCGCTCCTCCGCCGACAGGCCGCCCGGCCCGCCGCGCACCACCAGCATCTCTCCCTCGGCCCGCTCGTAGAGGCGGACCAGGCGGCGGCCGTCGGCCATGTCGATCACACAGCCCTGGTCACGGCGTGGCCAGCGGCCCGGCGCATACTCCAGGGTCACGCCCGAGGCGGCCCATGGGGCGAGGTCGTCGCTCGACAGCTGAAGGCGGCGGGTCTCGGCGGGGGCGGCGTCCACGAAGGCGCGGGCGCGGCTTTCGACCCCTGAAGCCGCCGGGTCGTCGGACGCCGCCGCGGCGAGATTGAGCGCCAGGGCCTCGGGGGTGGAGTCGACGGCGGCGGTGAGGCGGCGCTGGACGTCGGGGCGGAACAGGCCCGGCCGCTTGCCCGCCTCGTACAGGCCCCAGCCCTGGCTGGTGATGCCGACGCGCGCACCGGCCTCGGCCTGGCTCAGACCGCGCGCGCGGCGCAGGGCCGCGAGGGCCTCGCCGAGACGTCGGGCGTCATGGTCGCTTTCAAACCGGGGCATCGCATCAGAATGCCGGAGAGTGTCGCGTGTGACGAGAAATAAAACGGTTTTGTCGCCTTCAGGGTAGCGAAGGCTCCCGCGTCGACAGCCGCCTAGATCACCTGCTCGACGCGGGTCACCTCGGGCACATAGTGCTTCATCATCTGCTCGACCCCGGCCTTGAGCGTGGCCGAGGACGACGGGCAGCCGGCGCAGGCGCCGCGCATGCGCAGGGACAGGACCCCGGTCTCCTCGTCGAAGGCGTCGAACAGGATGTCGCCGCCGTCCTGAGCCACGGCCGGGCGGATGCGGCTGTCCAGCAGCTGCTTGATCTCGGCGATGATCTCGGTGTCCTCGCCGTCGGGATCGGCGCTGGAGAAGGCTCCGCCGCGCAGCAGGGGCGCGCCCGAAACGAAGTGATCCATGATGGCGGCCAGGATCGGCGCCTTCATCTGCGCCCACTCCAGCCCCTGCGCCTCGCGGGTCACGGAGACATAGTCGTAGCCGAAGAAGACCCCGGTCACGCCGTCGAGCTCGAACAGGGCTTCGGCCAGGGGCGAGGCGACGGCCTCCTCCCGGTTCACGAAGTCGCGCGGGTCGCTCGATACGTCGCGGCCCGGCAGGAACTTCAGGACGTTGGGGTTCGGCGTCGGTTCGGTCTGGATGAACATGGGGCGTAAGTGCGCTCGCCGGGGCGGCGGTTCAAGGGCCGGGCCGCTTCTCCCTCCCCTTCTGGGGAGGGTGGACCGCGAAGCGGGACGGGTGTGGAACCGAGCGCTCGGACACGAACCCCACCCTGTCGTCGCTGACGCGCCGACATCCCTCCCCACAAGGGGGAGGGAGATTTTCAAGCCAGGTCCTCGATGTCGTTCTCGGTCAGTTCGCCGGGGACGATGGTGACGGGCAGTTTGCGGCCGGTGAAGGCGGCGCCCTGCTTGACCACGGCGGCGACCAGCGGACCGGGGCCGCGACCGCCCTCCCCCGCCGCAAGGACGAGGATCTTGATGTCCGCGTCCTCGCCGACGACCTTGCGGATGCAGGCCTGCGGTTCGCCGCGTTCAATCACCAGCACCGGCGTGGCGCCCGAGCGTTCGGCGGCCTCCCCGGCCCAGCGGTTCAGCGAGGCCTCGGCCTCCGCGCGGGTCTGACGTTCGATCTCGTCGCGCACCCCGGCCCAATGGGCGTCCGAGGCCGCGGGCGGGATGACGCGCAGCATGACGACGCGGCCGCCGGTCGAGCGGGCCCGCCGCGCCGCATAGCGCAGGGCCGCCTCGAATTCGGGGCTGTCGTCGACGACGACCAGGAACTTACGTGGCATCAGCCCTCTCCCTCAGCCCGTCACGCTAGCAGATGAGGCGCCCCAATGCCTACGCGCCGCAAAACCCCCTCCGGACCAGCCGGAGGGGAATGCCGCGCGGCGAGCGGGCAGCGCCCAAATCGCTTCTTCAGGTTGCTGACGAAGCGATCTCGCGGATGACCGAATTGGCGATGGTCAGCTTGGCGAAGGTCCAGCCGGAGCCCGAGGCCTCGATCTCGTCGACGGAGGCGCGGACGCCTTCGACGGCGCCCTGGCGCGGGCCGACCCAGTCATCGACCGCCTTCTCCGCCGCCGCCTCGCTGGCGCCGACCGAGACGTTCGAGGCCTTGGCCACGGCGCGGGTCAGGGTCATCTGCTCGGCCATCAGATCCTCGATCAGACGGCGCACGGCCAGCCGGTCGAAGTGGTCCGCCGACGGCACGTTTCCAGCCGCCGCGCGCAGGCGGTCGAAATCGAAGGCCGCGCCCACCTGGTGGTAGAGCATGGCCATGGCCGGTTCCGGCCAGCCGGCCTCGCGGGCCAGGTCGCCGATGTCGGCGGTGGCGACCAGCGGACGCAGCATGGCGAAGTCGCGGGCCATTTCCTCGGAGGCGCCCAGACCCACGAAGCTTTGCACCCGGGCCTCCAGACGGCCTTCCTCGAAGCGGCTGAGGACGGAGCCGCCCGCCGAACGCAGGGCGTCGGCGGCCGGACGGTAGGCGGCGATCAAGCCGTCCACGGTCGCGCCCTCGCGCGCCGCCCGCTTGGCCAGCCAGAAGGTCTGGCGGCGCAGGACGGTGGAGATTTCCTGATAGAGTGCGGTCTGGGCCTCGGCCGGGATCTTGCCGTCCAGCGCCGAAACCGCGTCCCACGCCTGGTCGAGGCGGAAGATCTGGCGCGCCGCCTCGAAGGCGATGACCATGGCCCCGGTGTCGCACTGGGCCGACAGACGCAGGCGTTCCGGGAAGGTCGGGCCGCACATGTTGACGATCTCGTTCGACAGGATGGTCGAGATGATCTCGCGCTTCAGGCGGTGCCGCTGCATGTCGGCCTCGAACTTCGCCAGCGGACCGGGGAAGTAGCGGACCAGGGTCTGTTTGAAGAAGGCGTCGTCGGGCGCGCCCGAGGCGACGATCTCGTCGAACAGCTCCAGCTTGGAATAGGCGGTCAGGACGGCCAGTTCCGGCCGCGAGAGAGGCGTGCCCGAAGCCTTCATCTCGGCCAGCTTCAGATCGTCGGGCAGGCCCTCGACCCTGCGGTCCAGTTTCCCCTTCGAGCCCAGCCACTGCATGAAGCGCTGCTGGGAATCCAGCGCTGCCGCGCCTTCGGCCTGTTGCAGGGTCAGGGCCAGGGTCTGGTCGTAGTTGTGGACCAGCACCTTGAGGCCGACTTCCTCGGTCATCGAGGCCAGGAGGGCGTTGCGGTCCTCCGACTTCAGCGCGCCCGAGGCGATGGCGGCCCCGGTCAGGATCTTGATGTTGACCTCGTGGTCGGAGCTGTCGACGCCGGCCGAGTTGTCGATGGCGTCGGTGTTGATCCGGCCCCCGCTGCGCGCGAAGGCGATGCGGCCCGCCTGGGTCAGGCCCAGGTTGGCGCCTTCGCCGATGACCTTGGCCCGCACCTCGGCGCCGTCGACGCGGATGGCGTCATTGGCCTTGTCGCCGACCTGGGCGTCGGTCTCGTTCGGCGCCTTCACATAGGTGCCGATGCCGCCGAAGTAGAGCAGCTCGGCCGGAGCCTTGAGGATGGCCTTCATCAGGGCCGCCGGATCCAGGACGTCTTCCTGGATGTCGAGCGCCGCCTTGATCTCGGGGGTCAGTTCGATCGACTTGGCCGAGCGCGGGAAGACGCCGCCGCCGGCCGAGATCTTGGACTTGTCGTAGTCCTGCCAGGACGAGCGCGGGACCTTGAACATGCGGTCGCGCTCGACCCACGACGTCGCCGGATCCGGGGTCGGATCGATGAAGATGTCGCGGTGGTCGAAGGCGGCGACCAGCTTGATCGCCTTGGACAGCAGCATGCCGTTGCCGAACACGTCGCCCGACATGTCGCCGACGCCGACCACGGTGAAGGGTTCGGACTGGATGTCCTTGCCCTCTTCGCGGAAGTGCCGCTTCACGGCCTCCCAGGCGCCGCGGGCGGTGATGCCCATGACCTTGTGGTCGTAGCCGACCGACCCGCCCGAGGCGAAGGCGTCGTCCAGCCAGAAGCCGTACGAGGCCGAGACGCCGTTGGCGATGTCGGAGAAGGTCGCCGTGCCCTTGTCGGCGGCCACGACCAGATAGGGATCGTCGCCTTCCCAGCGCACCACGGCGGCCGGCGGGACGACGGAGCCGTCCTTGGCGATGTTGTCAGTGACGTCGAGCAGGCCGGACAGGAAGGTCTTGTAGGCGCGGATGGCCTCCCCCTGCTGGGCGTCGCGGTCGCCGCCGGCGCGGACGATCTCGGCCAGCTTCTTCGGGAAGAAGCCGCCCTTGGAGCCGACGGGCACGATGACGGCGTTCTTGACCTGCTGGGCCTTCACCAGGCCGAGCACCTCGGTGCGGAAGTCGTCGCGGCGGTCCGACCAGCGCAGGCCGCCGCGGGCGACCGGGCCGAAGCGCAGGTGCACCCCCTCGATGTAGGGCGCCCAGACGAAGATCTCGCGGAACGGCTTGGGCAGGGGCAGGTCGACCAGTTCGCGCGACGCGATCTTGATCGAGATGTAGGGCTTGGACTGACCGTCCGGACCCGGCTGATAGTAGTTGGTCCGCTTGATCGCCTGGACCAGCAGGGACAGGCGGCGCAGCGCCTTGTCGTGGTCGAGGCTCTTCACGTCCTGCAGCAGGTCGTTGATGTGGCCGGCCAGATCGGCGACCGCCGCCTCGCGCGCCGCCGCATCACCACCGGCGGCCGGGCTGAATTTGGCGTCGAACAGGGCCAGGATGGCGCGGGCCACGGCCGGATAGTCGCGCAGCGCCTCTTCCTGGACCGCCTGCGACGGATCCAGGCCGGTCTGCTGGCGGTAGCGGGCCAGGGTGCGGATCAGGGCCGCGTCACGCCAGCCCACGCCCAGTTCGAGCACCAGGCGGTTGAAGCCGTCGCTTTCGGTGCGTCCGTTCCAGACGGCGGCGAAGGCGGCCTCGAACGGATCCTTGACCGTGCCGAAGCTGAGGTCGCCGCCGCGCGGGTCCTCGAGCAGGAATTCGTGGACGTGGATTTCGGCGTCGCCCGCGGGTTTCAGGGCATGGCCCCATTCCTCGAGCGTCTTCAGCCCCATGTCCGCCAAGATCGGCAGGACGTCGGACAGCGGCACGGCCGAGCCGCGACGGTACAGCTTGAAGCGGAAGTTCAGCGGGCCGTCGGACGCATTGCGGAAGGCGCGCACGGCCACCGGCTCCCCGGCGCCGACCTCGCCCGAGGCGTTCAGCGTGTCGATGGCCTGGTAGTCGGCGACGGCCTCGGCCGCGTCATAGCGGTCGCGATAGCCGGCCCCGAAGGCGTCGGCCCAGCGGGCGCTGACCGGTCCGACCGAGACCTCTTCCACGTCGGCGGCGCGCAGGGCGCTTTCGAAACGGTCGATCCAGCTACGGCCGGCCTCCGCGACTTCGGCGTCCAGCGCAGCCTGATCCGGGCACGGATGATCGCCCGGGGTCACGCCGATGATGTAGTGGATGCGGACCAGCGGCTGGTCCGACAGCTGCGGATACCAGGCCGACATCCGGCCGCCCCAGGCGCGGGCCAGGATGGCGCCGATCCGTTCACGGACCGAGGCGTCGAAGCGCTCGCGCGGGATGAAGGCCAGGATCGAGACGAAACGGTCGAACGGATCCTTGCGGGTGAAGGTCTTGATCCGCGGGCGGTCGTGCAGGTGCAGGATGCCCAAGGCGATGTCGAGCAGCTCGTCCTCGGTGATCTGGAAGAGCTCGTCGCGCGGATAGTTCTCGAGGATGTTCTTCAGGCGCTTGTAGCTGTGGGTGCCTTCCAGCTTGCCGGCGCGGGCCAGGGCGTTGGCCACCTTGCGGCGGATCAGCGGCACTTCTGACGCGGCCTTGTCATAGGCCTCGGCGGTGAACAGGCCGACGAAGCGGGTCTCGCCCGAGGGGCGCCCGTCGGCCCCGAAACGCTTGACCCCGACATAGTCCATGTAGGCCCGGCGGTGGACGCGCGAGCGGACGTTGGCCTTGGCGACGGTGACCGGCTCGGACAGGTCCAGCTGGCGCTTCATCTGCTTGGTCAGGACCGCCGGTTCGGAGGCGCGGCGCAGCACGGTGCGCTCGGGATCCGCCAGAACGCCCACGCCGACGCCGGACTGCGACAGGGGCGCCTCGGCCTCGTACTCGCCGTTCTTGCCGCGCGGATAGTCGTAGTCGCGGGCGCCGAGGAAGACGAAGTGATCCGACGCCAGCCAGCGCAGGAATTCCAGGTTCTCGGCCAGAACCTCGGCGTCGACGCCCGGAGGCGAGGTTTCGAGGTGGGCGATCGAACGGCTGATCAGGTCGTTCATGGCGCCGTGGTCGGTCACGGCCGAGCGGACGTCGGCCAGGGTCTGGGCCATGGCCTCGCCCAGAGCGTCGCGGCGCTCCTGCGGCAGGGCGTCGATGACGACGATGATCACCGAGACGCGGCCGGTCGGCCCCTCGACGATCGGGTGGAACATCGAACGGACGGTGACGCCGGCCTCGGCCAGCTCGCCCATGACGCTGTCGACCAGGAAGGGCTTGTCGTTCTGGACGATCGTCAGGACGTCATAGCCGGAGGCCGCGCCCGTCGCGCCGGTGTGCGGCCCGACGCTGATGCGGGCCGGCGCCGCGGGATCGTGTTCGGCGACCGAACGCCACACCGTGGCCAGCAGGGCGGCGAGGTCCGCGCCGTCCAGCTCCGGCGTCTCGTCGGCGGCGTAGTCCTCCAGCACCTGGGACAGGTAGGCCTTCTCGGCCGGGCCGGGCGGATGGCCGTTCGCGGCTGCGAAATTCGCCTCCAGCGCCTCCAGGTTGATCGCCTGAGGGAGCGTGGGGGCGGTGGCGCCGGACATGGACAGGTCTCGTATGGCGCGGCCCGGGCGGGCCGCCGGTTTCAGAAGGCAGACTAGGCCGGTTGCGCGCGGGGGCAAGCATCCGGTCCGTCGGTGGCGGTCCTAGGCCAGCCTGACCGAAGCGTGAACCCCCAAAAACGGCGGCGCCGGCCCTTTGCGGGGGCCGGCGCCGGTTATCGGTGATCAGTCAGGAACGGATCAGAAGCGGACGTTCATGCCGATCCGGAAGGCGTGCAGCTTCATTTCGTCGCTGCTGCGCGCGATGTCCGTGCCCGTCGTGTTGGGCGCAAGGATGAAGGGGTTGGTGGCCGGGGTCGTGCCGGTGTTGCCGGCGCGGACAACATAGTCGTCCGTCGACAGCGAGGTGTAGAGGTACTCGCCGGTCACCGAGAGGTTCGGAGCGAGGCGCCATTCCAGACCCGCGCCGGCCTGCCAGCCATCCGCCTTGTCCTCGTCCTTCTGCGTCACGAAGCTGTTGGCGGTGTTGGTGGTGCGGAAGCTGTTCTCGATGCTGCCGCGGGCCGCGCCGCCGGTGACGTAGACCAGGGCCGGACCCGTGGCGTAGCCGAGGCGGGCGCGCAGGGCGGCCATGTCGGTCAGCTCACGCTTGAAGACGTAGCTGGCCGGAGTGCTGCTGAAGCCGGTGACGGTGTCGGAGACGTCCGTCGCGCTCCATTCGGCCGCCAGGCCGGCGACGATGGAGCCGAACTGCCAGTCATAGCCGGCCCGGACCGACCCTTCGACGCCCGTGTTGTCGCTGTTGCAACCGCTGGCGGCCGCATCACCCGAGGCGCCGCCATCACAGAATCCGGGGGCGAACGCATTCGCCGAGGCCGCGGTGGTGACGGTTTCACCAAACACCCCGTCCAGATTGCGGTCGAAGACAAGGGTCTCGCCGTCGTCTTGCTTGTTGTCGAGAGCGCCGCCGTAGACGCCGATGTAGGGGCCGCTCCAGTCGGGGGATGACTGGGCGAGGGCCGGCGCAGCGACCCCCGCCATCAGAAGGGACAGGGAGGCGGCGGGGAGGAGGTGTTTCATGGAATAGTCTTTCGCGTTCAGAAACTTAGGCCCGCCGACGGAGGGTTGAACGGCGCCGGCGCACCCCTGTTCCGATCCCGTTTCCGGGTTGCGGATCAGCTGTGGCCGGAATGACGCGAAAACAGGAACGCCCTGGCGGAAACGACAAGGCCGCCGAACTTGCGTTCGGCGGCCTGCTTCGGACCGGCGCCCAGGAGGGGGAGGGTTGGCGCCGATCGCTTCAACCGCGGGCTTGGGGGGGAGGGGGGCCCGCGGCGACAGAGGGGAGATAGGCGCCGCTTGTGACCAATCAAGGGCGCCCAAGTCCGTCATTCGTCCTTTAACTGCGGCGGGTTGACGCGGCGCCGTTTCGGCTTGCTCGCGGCCGTTTCCTTCTCCGCATAGGGCTCGCCGTCGCCGGACAGCAGGATGGCCATCCAGCGCGATCCCCGGAACTCGGCCAGGATGGCCATGGCCATGACCGCCAGCGGGGTGGACAGGAACATGCCGACCACGCCCCAGACCTTGCCCCAGAAGGCCAGGGCCAGCAGGACGACCACCGGGTCGATGTTCTGGTTGTCGCCCTGCATGCGCGGCTGGATGAAGTTGCCGCTGATGAACAGGATCGCCTGCAGTCCGCCCAGCAGGACCGTGGCCTGCCAGTAGGTCTCGAACTGCACCAGGGCGAACAGCGGCGGAACCAGGCCCGCGATGGCGCCGCCCAGCACCGGAATGAAACCGACGATGAAGATCACGAAGGTCCAGAACTCCGCATTCTGAAGACCCACGATGCGCATCAGGATCCAGGCCGCGGCGCAGATCATCACCCCGGTGACGGCCTGGACCCAAAGATAGCCCTCGACCCCGCCGCGGACGCGCTGGAACACCTCCAGCGCCTCGCCACGGGCGGTGCGGTCGGGGAACAGACCGACCAGCTTGCGGCGGAAGCCGCTCTGTGAAGCCAGCAGGAAGCCCAGGTAGATCATCACGAAGACGGCGCCGCCGACGACGCCCTGGGCCTGGCCGGCGATGGCCATGAGGTAGCCGCGCACGTCTATCTGGGCGATCAGGTCGGTGGTGGTCGGCGGGGTGGTCACGCCGACCAGGCGGGAACCGTCCTCCAGGATCTGGTCGAGGCGCGGCCCGATGTTGGCCGAAACCCCCGATGCGTCGCTGAAGAATCCGTAGGCGCCGTTCACGATGAAGGCGATGGAGGCGACGAAACCCAGGACGACGACCAGCAGGGCCGAGATGCCGGCCACGTGCGAAGGCAGTCGGGTCCGCTTCTCGATGGTCCGCTTCACCCCGTCGATCATGATCAGCAGGAAGATGGCCATGGCCAGCGGCGTGAGGATGTCGGCCAGCCAGTAGACCGCCGCGCCCACGGCGACCACGGCGAGGGCCACGAGGGCGTTGCGCGCCACGGTCGAGGTCGGAAGGGTGATCGGCGGCTTCATCGGCATATGGTCAAGGTCTCGCGAGGCGGCGTCAATCGCCCTTGAACCGGCGGCCTTGCCGGTGGAGCATGAGCGCCGCCCTCACCCCGGAGTTCCCATGACCGATACCGGCGTCTTCCTCGGCCAGTCCTCGCAGGACGGGACCGACAAGCCCGAAATCCTGCTCTATGGCCGCGCCAACCGGCACGGGGTGGTGGCCGGCGCCACCGGCACCGGCAAGACGGTGACCCTGCAGATCATGGCCCAGGGCTTTTCCGACGCCGGGGTGCCGGTCTTCTGCGCCGATGTGAAGGGAGACCTGTCGGGCATCGCCCTGCCCGGATCGCCCAACGAGAAGTTGCTGGCCCGGGCCCAGGGCATGGGGCTGACGCTCACCCCGAAGGCCGCCCCGGTGGTCTTCTGGGACCTGTACGGCCAGAAGGGTCACCCCATCCGCACCACCGTCAGCGAGATCGGGCCGCTGCTGCTGGCGCGCATGCTGAACCTCAACGACGTTCAGGAAGGCGTGCTGTCGGTGGTCTTCCACGTCGCCGACGCCGAGGGCCTGCTGCTGCTGGACCTGGACGACCTTCGCGCGATGCTTGTCTATGTCGGCGAGAACGCCGAGCGGATCGGACGCGAGGTCGGCAATGTGGCCCCGACCTCCATCGCCTCCATCCAGCGCGCCCTGCTGCAGCTGGAGCAACAGGGCGGCAAGGCCTTCTTCGGCGAGCCCGCACTGAAGCTGGAGGACATGATGCGCACCGGCCTGGACGGCCGGGGCCAGGTCAATGTGCTGGACGCGACCAAGCTGATGAACAGCCCGCGCCTGTACGCGGCCTTCCTGCTGTGGCTGCTGTCCGAGCTGTTCGAGCAGCTCCCCGAGGTCGGCGATCCGGAGAAACCGCGGCTGGTCTTCTTCTTCGACGAGGCCCACCTGCTGTTCAACGACACGCCGGACGCCCTGCGCGAGAAGGTCGAACAGGTCGTGCGCCTGATCCGCTCGAAGGGCGTAGGCGTCTATTTCGTCACCCAGAACCCGGCCGACATTCCCGACAGCGTGCTGGCCCAACTGGGCAACCGCATCCAGCATGCGCTGCGCGCCTACACCCCGTCCGAGCAAAGGGGGCTGAAGGCCGCTTCCGAGAGCTTCCGGCCCAATCCCGCCTTCGACACCGCCGAGGCCATCCAGGGTCTGGGCGTGGGCGAGGCCCTGGTCTCGACCCTGGACGAGAAGGGCGCGCCGAACATCGTCGGGCGCACCGCCATCCGTCCGCCGGACAGCCGCCTGGGACCGGCCACCGACGCCGAGCGGGCGCAGGTCATGGCCGCCAGCCCGGTGCGGGGCCTGTACGAGACGGTGGTGGACCGCGAGTCCGCCGAGGAGATCCTGGCCGCGCGCCGGGGCGAGGCCGACCATGCCGCGGCCGAAGCCAAGCTGGCCGAGGCCCGCGCCAAGGCCGACGCCATCGCCGCGAAGGACGCCGAGAAGGCCGCCGCCGCCCGCGAGAAGGAGCAGGCCCGACAGCAGGCGCAGTATGAGCGCGAAGCCGCCCGGTCGCGGGCTCCGGCTCGACGCTCGACGCGAGAGACCCCGATCGAGGCGGCCACCAAGTCGGTGCTGCGCACGGCGGGGAGCACGATCACGCGGGAGCTGCTTCGCGGCCTGCTGGGTGGGCTGAAGCGGCGGTGAACGAAGCGCCCGAACTGGCCTGGGTCGTCTTCTTTCCGTTTCTGTGGATCGCAGGCTGGATCACGGCCTCGATCATCTATCGGCGGATTCACGACAAGCCGATCTTCCCTCGCACGCCCGAGAGCGCGCTCTTCGTCGAACGGGCCGCATCGGGAGTGAACGACAGCCACTGGCTCGGTCGGATCGGCCACGCCAATCGGTGCCTGATCGTGGCAGTGACCGGCCATGAGCTCGTCGTCACACCCTTCTTTCCTTTCAACCTGATGTTCCTGCCGGAAATCTACGGTCTGGAGATACGGATTCCGGTTTCGCGGATCCGGCGGGTCGGAGAGTGGTCCGGGATCCTTCGCGACTTCATCGTCGTCGAATTCGACGATGGCCGGAGCTTCAGACTGGTCCTGCGCAATCCTCGCGCCTTCAGGAAAGCTCTTGGGCGCCCCTAGTTCGCCTTGGGAACCAGCCGCCACATCCGAAGCGGATGCCTGACCGCGCCCGCTTCCGCGCCCGCCGCATCACCCCGACCCATGTAGAGGTCGGCGCGGACGGGGCCGCGGATGGCCGAGCCGGTGTCCAGCGCCACCACCAGCCCCTGATAGCTGCCGCGCGCGCCGGCCAGGTTGCCGCCGTCGGCGCTGATCCAGACCAGGTCGCCATAGCGCCAGTGGGACGGATCGACCGCGATGGCGCGGCGGGCCGGCAGGGGGATGCCCGCGGCCCCGGCGGGATCGCCGCCGTCATCCGGGTCCAGCTTGAAGAAGATGTAGCGCGGGTTCAGCGCCATCACCGCCTGGGCCTCTGACCCGCGATGCGCGGCCAGCCAGGCGCGGATGGCCTCGCCCGAGGTTCCGTTCTGCGGCAGCAGGCCTTGCTGCGCCATCGGACGGGCGATGCCGACGAAGGTCTGGCCGTTGTCGGCGGCGTAGGCGGCGCGAGCCTTGGACCCATCCTCGAAGGTCAGATAGCCCGAGCCCTGGATCTGCATGAAGAACAGGTCCTCGGCCCGCATCCAGGCCAGGGTCTGCGTCGGCGGCGCGGCCTCGATCTCGGCGCGGGGCGGCAGGGTCTGGCCCCGGCGCCAACCGGCGGGCGCGGCCAGGACCGGCATGTCGAAGTCGGCGTCCCGCGCATGGCGGGCGGCGTACTCCGGCGCGAAATAGGAGGTCAGCAGGCCCGGACGCCCGTCGGCGGTTTCGGCCGGAACGACGGTGAATCCGGTCTCGAAGAAGGCGCGGGCCATGGAAGGCGTCACCGGCCGCGAGGTCTGGCGGATGTGCATGGCCCGGTCGCACTGGACGCGGGCGGCGGCGTCCCGGGCGGCGCGGCACCCATCGGCCCAGGCGTTGAAGGCCGACAGATGGTCCTCCTCGTTCCAACCGGGCAGGGTCGCGGGACTCACGCCGCGCGGCGGCTCCGGACGCGGCGTCGGCCGGGGTTCAGCCGGTCGGGGCCGGGACGGCGCGGGGCCGCCGTCGGGCGAAGGCCCAGGCGTGACGACGGGCGGACGGGTCGCGCACGCCGCGAGCAGGGACAGGAGCAGCGCGGCGGCGACGCCCTGGATCCGCACGGCGCGCGCGCGGCCCACAGTCAGGCCGAGGCGGCTTCGTTGCGGGCCAGCACCCAGTTGGGGTCGCTGGCGCCGAGGGCGCGTTCGAAGGTCCAGAGCTCGGCGACGCGGCGCTCCTCGACCTGGGGTTCGGCGGAGGCGTCGGCGGACTTCACGGTGTCGCGAAGCTCGGCCAGGAAGCGGACCTTGGCGATGGCGCGATTGTCCTCGGCGGTGGCCAGTTCCAGATCGGCGCGGGCGGGGTGGAGGAACTCGACCGTCGCAGTCTCGCCCCGGGCTTCGCGGGCGGCGATGCCGGCCTCGAAGGATTCCATGACCTTGGCGGTCAGCAGGGGCTTGAGGGTGTCGCGGTCGCCGGCCGCGTAGGCGCGCACGATGGTCTCGTGCGCCTGACGGGCGCCTTCGAGGAAGCGGACGGGATCAAAGGCCGGATCACGGGCCTTGAGACCGGCGATGGAGGCCAGGGTCACGGCGTCCAGCACGCCCGGACGGTTCGAGCCTGCATCGGCCTGGGGCGCGGCGGGCGCCGGCGGCTGGGCGCGGGCGTCTTCTTCCGGCTGACGGCCGACCTTCTTGCCCAGCACATTGTAGAGCTGGAACAGCACGAAGGCCGCGATGACGGCGAAGATGACGATCTGGACCTGAACCGGCGGCACGGGCAATCCTTGAAGGGCGCCGCGGGGGGACGGGCGCATGAAACGACGATTAGGGGGTCATATAGGGGCGCGCAAGGCGCACCGCCCTCCCGGTTGGGCGAGCGTCGTTGCCGCAGGGGGGCTCTCATGCTAGTCGCCGCGCCTTCCGGACAGTCGTCCGACCCACCTTCCAGACAGAACTTCCACCCATGACCGACGCCGCTCCGCCCGCCGACGCCAACCCCGCCGCGACCGACGGCCAGCCGCCCATGGGCCCGGGCTTCCGCATCGTCGCCCAGTATGTGAAGGATCTGTCCTTCGAGAACCCCAAGGCGCCGGACAGCCTGCGCATCGACGGCAAGCCGGCGATCGACATGGGCGTCGAGATGAACGCCCAGGGCCGCCAGGACGGCCTGTTCGAAGTCGAGCTGCGCCTGTCGATCAAGGCCACCACCGACACCATGACGGTCTTCCATGTCGAGCTGCAGTACGGCGGCCTGTTCGCCCTGCAGGGCGTGGCCGAGCAGGACATCGAGCCGCTGCTGCTGATCGAATGCCCGCGCTACCTGTTCCCGTACGCCCGCGAGATCATCGCCCGCGCGACCTCGGACGGCGGCTTCTATCCGCCCTTCATGCTGGACCCGATCGATTTCGCGTCCATCTACGTTGCCCGCCAGCAACAGATCGCCCGCGGCCCCGCCGACAGCGGCCAGGCGTAAGACAGACCCGGAAAGAGCGGCGGGGCCGTCCCGCCCTCAGGCAGCAGGCGACCCCATCGCCTGCGACAGGGCTCCAAAAGTAGAGAAGGCGTCCGTCAGGCGGCGGACGCCTTTTCCATGTCCAGTCCATAGGCTTCCCACAGGGACTGATCCTTCAGGGTCGCCTGGAGGAAGGCCAGGTGGGCGGCGCGTTCCTCAGGCGTGGAGCGCGGCGCCAGCGGGCGGGGGCGGGCGCCGTGGGCGGCGGCGACCACCGGTCCGCCGGCGACGGTGATCCGGGCCGACGACAGGTCCAGCCGACGCTCCTTGCCTCCGCGCAGCTCCAGATAGACCTCGGCCAGCAGGCGGGCGTCGATCAGCGCGCCGTGGAACGTCCGGTCGGCCAGGCTGACCTTGAAGCGCTTGCACAGGGCGTCCAGCGAGTTGGGCATGCCCGGGAATTTCTTCTGGGCCAGCTGGAGGGTGTCGATCCAGCGCTCACCGTCGATCAGCGGATGGCCGCAGCGATTATACTCATGGTCGATGAAGTTGCGGTCGAACTGGGCGTTGTGGGCGATCACCGGCGCGTCGCCGATGAAGGCGGCCAGATCGGCGACGATCTCGGCGAATTTGGGCGCGTCCTTGACCTTGTCGTCGGTGATGCCGTGCACCCGGATCGCATCCGGCGGGATCAGCCGTTCGGGGTTCACCAGGGTGTGGTAGGTCCGCCCCGTCGGCAGCAGGTCCATGATCTCGATGCAGCCGACCTCGATCAGCCGGTCGCCCGTCCTCGGGTCAAAGCCGGTGGTTTCGGTGTCGAGAACGATTTCGCGGGACATGGTCCCTTAATGGGGGCGTTCGGCGGCTTTCGGAAGACCGCGACGGGGCGGGGTCCAGTCTTCGGACAGAACCATCCCCACGATTTCGTCGACCCGGGCCCGCGCCGCCTCCAGCCCCTCGCCGGTGTCGACCACGAAGTCGGCGCGGCGGCGTTTCTCGGCGTCCGGCATCTGGCGCGACAGGATGGCCTCGAACCGTTCGCGCGTCATGCCGGGGCGGGCCAGCACCCGTTCGGCCTGAACCGAGGCGGGGGCCGAGACCACCACCACCGCGTCGACGGCGGCGTCTCCGCCAGTCTCGAACAGCAGGGGGATGTCCAGCACGGCCAGCTTCACGCCTCGGGCCTCGGCGGCCTCAAGGTCCTCGAGCCGGCCCTTCAGCACCAGGGGATGGACGATGGCTTCGAGCCGGCGGAAAGCCTGATCGTCCCGGCCCAGCGCCTCGGCCAGCCGGACCCGATCGACGGCGCCGTCCACCACAACCCCGGGAAAGGCCTCATCGACAGGCGCGACCGCCGCTCCGCCCCGGGCGTAAAGCCGGTGCACGGCCTCGTCGGCGTTCCAGATCAGGGCGCCGTGATCGGCGAACATGGCCGTCGTCGTCGACTTGCCCATGCCGATGGAGCCGGTGAGGCCGAGCACGATCATTGGGCCTCTCCCAGATGACGCAGGACGACGGCGCGGACATCGACGGGCGGGACCGGGACGCCGAACAGGGCTTCGAACGACGGCTTCGCCTGGCCGATCAGCATGGCCAGCCCATCGACCACCGTGAGCCCCCGCGCCCGGCCCGCGGCGAGGAACGGGGTGATCAGGGGCTTGTAGGTCATGTCCATCAGCACTGCGCCGTCCCGCAATGCGGGGATGTCGATCTCCGGCGGGACGCTGAGCGCATTGACGACCAGGGCGGCCTCTCCAAGGGCTTCGGGATCGGCGACGGAGACGCCGATGTCGGCGGCCAGAGCCTCGGCCCGGGCGCGGGTGCGGTTGAGGACCGAAACCCGGGCCCCGTCGGCCTTGAGCGCCGCAGCCGCCGCGCGCGCGGCCCCGCCGGCGCCCAGCACCACCACCGGCGCGCCGGGCAGGGCGAGGGCCGGGGCCTGCTCACGCAGCGCCGACATCAGGCCCTCGCCGTCGGTGCTGTCGGCGGAGAGGCCGCCGTCGCTGAACACCAGCAGATTGGCCGCGCCGCAGGCGCGGGCCATGGGACTGACGAGATCGGCCGCCGCCAGGGCCTGCTCCTTGAACGGCGCGGTCACGTTGAGGCCGCGCAGGCGTCCGGCCCGGCCTTCGGCGATCAGGGCGTCGAACCCGGCCGCATCAGCGGGGCCGAAGGCTTCATAGGTCGCATCCAGCCCGGCGGCCTTGATCCACAAGCCGTGGATCAGAGGGCTGAGGGAGTGGGCGATCGGCTGGCCCGCGACGCCGGCCCGCACCGTCATGGGATCAGCACCCCGGCGCGGCGCAGCTCGGTCAGCACCGGCCACAGGGGCAGGCCCAGGACGGTGAAATAGTCGCCATCGATGCGGTCGAAGAGCTGGGACCCCATGCCTTCAAGCTTGTACGAGCCCACGCTGGACAGGAGGCTTTCGCCCTCACGGTCCAGATAGGCGTCGAGGAAGGCGTCCGAGAAAGCGCGGACCTGCATCAGGGCCGTATCGACGCCGGACCAGACGATCTGTCCGTTGTGGGCCAGGGCCGCGCCGGAATGCAGCGCATGGGGCTTGCCGCGCATGGTCGAAAGCCGGGCTCGGGCCTCTTCCAGCGAGCGCGCCTTGGAGATCAGGCCGCCGTCGAAGGCCAGGGTCTGATCGGCGCCCAGAACCCAGGCGTCGGGATCGTGGCGGGAGACGGCCAGCGCCTTGACCCGCGCCAGCTCGACCGCCAGGCTGGCGGCGTCGGCCGGATCATGCACCGCCTTGACCGCATCCTCGTCCACATCCGCGACGTGGACGGAGAAGGTCACTCCGGCGCCTTCCAGCATGGCGCGTCGGGCGGCGCTCTTGGAGGCCAAAACCAGTCGCTCGCCTACCATGCGGCGCCCACGCGCCGGGTGCGGCGTTCATTCAGGACGTTGATGATGGCGGCCGCGGTCTCCTCGACCGAGCGGCGGGTCACGTCGATGACCGGCCAGCCGCGGCGTTCGAAGGCGCGCCGGGCCTTGACCGTCTCCTCGCGCACGGCGTCGTGGTCGATATAGGCCGTGGCGTGGTTGGCGTTCAGCCCGTCCAGGCGGTTGCGGCGGATCTGCACCAGCCGGTCGGGCGAGACGGTCAGGCCGATGACCAGCGGATTCTTCAGGGCGACGAGGCGTTCCCCGTCCTCCTGGCCTGGCACCAGGGGCACATTGGCTGCGCGGATGCCCCGGTGGGCCAGATAGATGCAGGTCGGGGTCTTGGAGGTCCGGCTGACGCCGCACAGGACCACATCGGCGGTCTCGAGCTGTTCGGTGGCGCCCTGGCCGTCGTCGTGGGCCATGGCGAAGTCCAGGGCGGCGATACGGTCGAAATATTCGGAACTCAGGGCGTGCTGGGCGCCGACGCGGGGCGCCAGGGCCGCGCCGAGGTAGCGCGACAGAACGGTTTCCAGCGGATCCAGGGCCGCGATCTGGGGCATGTCGAGGCGGCGGCAGCCCTCCTCCAGCTGTTCGCGCAGCTCGCGGTCGACCAGGGTGTGCAGGACCACGCCGGGCGCGGCGGCGATCTCTTCCAGCACCCGCTCCATCTGCCGGTCCGAGCGGACCAGGGCGTAGATGTGTTCGATGGGGATGACGCCGTCGAACCGCGCCACCACGGCCTTGGCCATGGCGTTCAGGGTCTCGCCGGTGGAGTCCGAGACCAGGTGGACGTGGAAATAGGTGGCCAGGCGCGAGGCGCCGGCGGGACGGCCCGGATTCATCGGACAGGACTCACTGGGATAACGGGTCCATGGCGCGCGGACTCCTGTGGACGGGACGGGGCGCCGTTCGGTGCGGCCCGGGCGCCGATCTCTATAGCTTTCCCCGGCGAGGGTCGCGAGCGGGGATGACGGTGGACCGGCGCCCTGGTCGTGCGCCGGGTTCTCCACCGCGCCGGCCGCTTCGAAGGTTCGCTTGTGGAGGAACCGGAGTCTCCCGAACCGGCGCCCAGGCCCCCCGCTCGCCCAAGTGCCCGAAAAGTCCCGATGTTAAGGTCTTGTTAAGGGTTATCCCCGGTATCGACAGGGCAGACTCGGTCTGTCGATCAGCCTGTGACCGGATGCGGACAACCGCTCCGAAGACGGTGCATTTCACCCACTTGTCCCCGCCATCCCGGGCCCTAGCCACTTCCTTCAACCCTTAAATCAATTCGATTTATAAGAAGGGGAGGGGTGCGACACGGGTCGGGCTTGAGCCTGTCCTCGCCCCCCGGTAAGCCGACGGTCACATGACGACCTCTTCCGACACTCCGCTGTTCCTCAGGGCCCTCGCCGGCGAGACGACGTCTCGTCCGCCCGTGTGGTTCATGCGTCAGGCCGGACGATACCTGCCGGAGTACCGGGCGCTGAGAGCGACGACCCCGGGCTTCATCGAGTTCTGCCACGATCCGGAGAAGGCCGCCGAGGCGACCCTGCAGCCGATGCGCCGGTTCGGCTTCGACGCCGCCATCGTGTTCGCCGACATCCTGCTGATCCCCCGAGCCCTGGGCCAGGACGTGTGGTTCGAAGCGGGCGAGGGTCCGCGACTGGGCGCCATGCCGTCGGTCGAGGCCATGCGGGGCAGGGCCGAGGGCGCGGGCGAGGCCCTGAAGTCCATCGGACAGACCCTGAGCCTGGTCCGCGAACAGCTGGATCCGTCGAAGGCCCTGATCGGCTTCGCGGGCGCGCCGTGGACGGTGGCGACCTATATGCTGGACGGGGAGGCCCGGACGATCGGAAAGGGCGAGCGCGCCCAGGCCCGGACCTACGCCTATGCCGAGCCGGAAAAGGTCGCCGGCGTCCTGGACGTGCTGGTCGAGGCCACCGCCCATTATCTGAAGATGCAGGCGGATGCCGGGGCCCAGACCCTGAAGATCTTCGAGAGCTGGGCCGAGGGCCTGCCGGACGATCTGTTCGAGACCCTGGTCCTGCAGCCGCACATCAAGCTGGTGAAGCGGGTGCGCGAATTGGGCGTGACCACGCCCCTGATCGGGTTCCCGAGGGGCTCGGCGGCGCTGGCGGAACGTTATGCGCGCGAGGTCGCGGTGCAGGGCGTGGCCCTGGACACCGCCTGCCCGTTGCCGGTCGGACAACGCGTCCAGAAGATCAAGACCATCCAGGGGGCGCTGGATCCCCTGCTGCTGCGCGCCGGCGGGCCGCTGTTGGACAGGCGGGTCGATCAGCTGATGGAGGCCTGGGGGCAGGGGCCTTGGATCTTCAACCTCGGCCACGGGATCATGCCGGACGTGCCGGTCGCCCACGTCGAGCAGGTGCTGAAGCGGATCGGCGCGCAATGACGCAGATGAAGGGCCGCCGCATAGCCGTCGTCCTGTTCAATCTGGGCGGGCCGGACGATCAGGCTTCGGTGAAGCCTTTCCTGTTCAACCTGTTCAACGACCCGGCCATCATCGGCCTGCCGGGCTTCGCGCGCACGCCGCTGGCCAAGTTGATCTCCAGCCGGCGCGAGAAGACGGCCCAGGCCAATTACGCCCTGATGGGCGGCGGTTCGCCCCTGCTGCCCGAGACCCGGAAACAGGCCGATGCGCTGGAGGCCGCCCTGGGCCGCCGCCTGCCGCGGGATGAGGTCCGGGCCTTCATCGCCATGCGCTACTGGTCTCCGCTGACCGAGGAGACCGCCGCGGACGTGGCGGTGTTCGGGCCGGACGAGATCGTGCTGCTGCCCCTCTATCCGCAGTTCTCGACCACGACGAGCGAGAGCTCGCTGAAGGCCTGGAACGCCGCCTACGCCGGATCGGGCGTGGCGCGCACCGTCTGCTGCTGGCCCCAAGCCAGCGGCTGGGTCGAGGCCCAGGCCGAGGCGATCCGCGGCAAGCTGGGCGAGGCGGGCGACCAGCCGGTCCGGGTGCTGTTCTCAGCCCACGGCATTCCGGAGAGCCTGGTCGAGAAGAAGGGTGATCCCTATCAGGAGCAGGTGGAATCGACCTGCGCCGCCGTGGCGGCCGCGGCGGGCCTGACCGACTGGTCCGTCTGCTATCAAAGCCGGGTCGGGCCGATGAAATGGCTGGGCCCGTCGACCATCGAGGCGCTGGAACAGGCGGCGAAGGACGGCGTCGGCGCGGTGGTCGCGCCCATCGCCTTCGTCTCTGAACACGTCGAGACCCTGGTCGAGCTGGACATCGAATACGGCGAACTGGCCCACAAGCTGGGCGTGGTCCCCTATCTGCGGGTTCCAGCGGTGGGGGTGACCGAAGCTTTCATCGAGGGGTTGGCCGAGGCGGCCGTGGGCGCGCTTGCGCGAACCGGCGTCGCGCCGCACGGTCCCGGCTGCCGCGCGGACTGGAAGGCCTGTCCGCGCACCTGCGACCGGAGAGCGGCGTGAACTGGTACGACCTGGCCCGCGGCCTGCATATCCTGGCGGTGATCGCCTGGATGGCGGGCATGCTGTTCCTGCCCCGCCTCTATGCCTATGACGCCGAACAGAACGGCAAGCCGGAGCCGCTGAAAAGCGAGATGCAGGCCCTGCTGCGTCTGTGGCAGACCCGGCTGCTGCGCATCATCGTCAACCCGGCCATGGGGCTGGCTTTCGTCTTCGGCGGCTGGCTGCTGTGGCTGCGCAGCGGCGAGGGCGCGGACTGGAGCTTCGTCCACCAGCCGTGGATGATCACCAAGCTGGTCGGGGTCTTCCTGCTGGCCGGCTGGCACGGCTTCCTGGCCGGACAGAGGAAGAAGATCGCGGCCGGGACCTCGAAATATTCGGGCCGGTTCTGGCGCATGACCAATGAAATCCCCTTCCTCCTGGCCATCATCATGGTGCTGTCGGTGACGACGGAGTGGACGCTGGGCTGAGGCCCCGCTTGACCTGACCCCCGGAACCATGGTTTCGCTGGTCGCGAACCGATCCTGGCGTTTCGCCGGACGGTCCCTCTCTCAAAGCGATGCCTGCCGGATCGACCCTGCGGGACTCCATCGCCCTTCCTGCCGGCCGCAAGGCCAGACATCGCCAGCCTGACCCGACCTCGCCCCGGCGAGCGCCCGGGCGCGCATGCCAGAAGACGAAATCCCATGACCGACGTCCGCGACACCGATCCGACCTCGCCCGAGACCGAAACCTTCGACGAGCCGTCGAACGAGGTCTCCGCCGCCGACCTGCCGATGGTCGATCAGGAGGCCGACGAGGACGAAGACGACGACGGCGAGCCGATCGTTCCCAACGGCCGCATCACCCTGGCCGAGCTCAACGAGAAGACGCCGGCCGACCTGGTCGCCTTCGCCGAAGGGCTGGAGGTCGAGAACGCCTCGAACCTGCGCAAGCAGGACCTGCTGTTCGCCATCCTGAAGGCCCTGGCCGACGAGGAAGTCGAGATCATCGCCGACGGCGTGCTCGAAATCCTGCCCGATGGCTTCGGCTTCCTGCGCAGCCCGGACGCCAACTATCTTCCGGGTCCGGACGATATCTATGTTTCGCCGTCGCAGATCCGCCGGTTCGGCCTGCGCTCGGGCGACACCATCCACGGCGCCGTCCGCGGCCCGCGCGAGGGCGAGCGCTACTTCGCCCTGCTGAAGGTTGACACCATCAATCTCGAAGACCCCGAGATGGTGAAGACCAAGGTCCTGTTCGACAACCTGACCCCGCTCTATCCCGAAGAGCGGATCCACATGGAAATCCAGGACCCGACCCTGAAGGATCGTTCGGGCCGGGTGATCGACATCGTCGCCCCGCTCGGCAAGGGCCAGCGCTGCCTGATCGTCGCCCCGCCGCGCGTCGGCAAGACGGTGATGCTGCAGAACATCGCCAAGTCGATCGAGCGCAACCACCCGGAAGTCTTCCTGATCGTCCTGCTGATCGACGAGCGTCCGGAAGAAGTGACGGACATGCAGCGCACGGTGAAGGGCGAGGTCATCGCCTCGACCTTCGACGAGCCGGCCACCCGCCACGTCGCCGTCGCCGAGATGGTGATCGAAAAGGCCAAGCGCCTAGTCGAGCACAAGAAGGACGTGGTCATCCTGCTGGACTCGATCACCCGCCTGGGCCGCGCCTACAACGCCACCGTTCCGTCGTCGGGCAAGGTGCTGACCGGGGGCGTCGACGCCAACGCCCTGCAGCGTCCGAAGCGCTTCTTCGGCGCGGCGCGGAACGTGGAGCAGGGGGGCTCGCTGACCATCATCGCCACCGCCCTGATCGACACGGGCTCGCGGATGGACGAGGTCATCTTCGAGGAGTTCAAGGGCACCGGTAACTCGGAAATCGTGCTGGACCGCAAGGTCGCCGACAAGCGCATCTTCCCGGCCATCGACGTGCTCAAGTCCGGCACCCGCAAGGAAGACCTCATCACGCCGAAGGATCAGCTGGCCAAGACCTATGTCCTGCGCCGCATCCTCAACCCGATGGGCCCGCAGGACGCGATCGAGTTCCTGCTCGACAAGCTGCGCCAGTCCAAGAACAACGGCGACTTCTTCCAGTCGATGAACACCTAACCGGCGGTTGCCGGACGGATACGAAAAGGCCCCGGAGCGATCCGGGGCCTTTTTGCTGTCAGGGAATGAGCAGGGTCGAGCCGATGGTCCGGCGACCGGCCAAAGCCTCGTGCGCCTCGCGCACATGGGCCAGCGGAAACGTCTGCCCGATCTCAACCTTGACCGCGCCCGAGCGGATCACCTCGAACAGGGCGGCGGCGCTGGCGTCGAGCTCCTCGACGGTGGCGACATAGTCGAACAGGGTCGGGCGGGTGACGTAGAGCGAGCCGCCGCGCGACAGGCGCAGGGGGTCGAACGGCGGGACCGGGCCAGAGGCGTTGCCGAACAGGACGAGGGTCCCGCGCTTCCTCAGGCTGGCCAAGGAAGACTCAAAGGTGGACTGGCCGACGGAGTCATAGGCGACGGCGACGCCCCGACCGTCGGTGAGGTCCTTGACCCGAACGGCGACGTCCTCGCGATCATAAAGGATCACATGGTCGCTGCCGTGGGTGCGGGCGAGGGCCGCCTTGGCTTCCGAGCCGACCGTACCGATGACGGTCGCGCCCAGCGACTTGGCCCACTGGGCCAGGATCAGGCCGACCCCGCCGGCGGCGGCGTGGAGCAGAATCTCGTCGCCCTGTTTCACGTGAAACGTCCGGCGCACCAGGAACTCGGCGGTCATCCCCTTGAGCATGACGGCGGCGGCGGTCTCCAGGCTGACGTCATCCGGCACAGCGACCGCGGCGCTCTCGGGCAGGACGTGGAACTGCGCATAGGCGCCGACCGGGGCGGTGGCGGTGGCGACCCGATCGCCCACCCTGAAGCGGGTGACGCCGTCGCCGACCGCCTCGACCATGCCCGCCGCCTCCCGTCCGAGACCCGAGGGGAGGGGCAGGGGATAGAGGCCGGTGCGCTGGTAGATGTCGATGAAGTTCAATCCCACGGCGGCTTGGCGGATCAGGATTTCCCCGGGGCCGGGCGAGGGCACGGGGACCTCGACCAGCTCAAGCACGTCCGGTCCTCCGGTGCGGTCGAAGCGGACGGCCTGCTGGATCGAGGGGAGGGCCATGAGCGGGTTCCTTTACGCAGCCGGATCGGCCTAAAACGGTCCTGTTCAGATTGGAGCGATCCCATGAAAATCAATGTCGAGATCGACTGCACCCCGGCCGAGGCGCGAGCCTTCATGGGGCTGCCGGATGTGGCTCCACTGAACGAGCATCTGGTCGCCGAAATGAAGAAGCGAATGGATGACAACATCTCGGCCATGCAGCCCGACGAGCTGATGAAGACCTGGACCAGCTTCGGCCTGCAGGCCCAGGACCAGTTCCGCCGTCTGATGGAAAGCGCGGTCAAGCCATGATGCTGGTCTCCTCCCCCTCTTGGGGGAGGGGGACCGCGAAGCGGTGGAGGGTGTCCGTCCCGCGCCGCTGTCGCCCCCTCCGTCACGGCGCGCGCGCGCCGCGCCACCTCCCCCATGAGGGGGAGGAGATTTCGGCATGACCGACACCGTCTTCGCCCTAGCCACCCCGCCGGGACGGGGCGCCATCGCAATCGTGCGGTTGAGCGGTCCCGCGACCGACGCCGCCCTGGCCGCGCTCGGCGCACCGGACCTGAAGGCGCGGACGGCCTCGTTGCGGACGCTGACGCACGCGGGGCGGATCATCGATCAGGCGCTGGTGCTGCGCTTTCCAGGGCCGAACTCCTATACCGGCGAGGACTGCGCCGAACTGCACCTGCACGGGGGCCGGGCGGTGGTCGAGGCGGCCAGCGCGGCCCTGGTCGCGCTGGGTCTGCGTCCGGCGGATCCGGGCGAGTTCACCCGCCGGGCCTTCGAAAACGGGCGGATGGACCTGGCCCAGGCCGAGGCGGTCGCCGACCTGATCGACGCCGAGACCACGGCCCAGGCGGCGCAGGCGTTGGGTCAGCTGGACGGCGCCCTGGGCGCCGCCTACGCCGGCTTCCGCCGCGATCTGCTGAAAGCCCTGGCCCTGGTCGAAGCCGAGATCGACTTCCCTGACGAGGAGGTGCCGGACAATCTGGCGCGGACCGCGGGGCCGGTGCTGGATGGACTAATCGCTGACCTGAAGGCCGCCCTGGCGGATTCGGGCCGGGGGGAGCGGGTGCGCGAGGGCTATCGCATCGTCCTGATCGGCGAGACCAATGCGGGCAAGTCGTCGCTGTTCAATGCGCTGGTGGCGCGCGAGGCGGCGATCGTGACGCCGATCGCAGGGACCACGCGCGACGTGCTGGACGCCGACCTGATCATCGGCGGCTACGCCGTGACCCTGTCGGATACGGCCGGGCTGCGCGACAGCGCGGACGTGGTCGAGGCCGAGGGGGTGCGCCGAGCGCGGGCGCGGGCGGAACAGGCCGAGCTGCGACTGTGGGTCCGGGCGCCGGGCGACCCCGCAGGCGTGGCGGCGGACTATGTTCGGCCCGGCGATTTGCTGGTCCTGACCAAGGCGGATATCGAGCGCGCGCCTCGCCCCACCGGTCAGGAAGCGCTGGCGGTCAGCACCGCCACGGGGGAGGGGATGGCGGCGCTGCACGACTGGATCGCGGCCCGGTTGGCGCGCGACCTGTCCGGCGCGGACTTCCCGGCGGTGACGCGGGAGCGGCATCGGCGGCGGCTGGAGGAGGCCCTGGCCGACGTGCAGGCCGGGCGACGCGCCCTGGATATCGCGCCGGAGATGGCGGGCGACGACCTGCGCCGGGCGGCGGACGCTCTGGCCCGGGTGACCGGCGCCATCGGAGTCGAGGACATTCTGGGCGAGGTCTTCTCGACCTTCTGCATCGGGAAGTGATCTGTTTCACGTGAAACACGCCGCCGACTCCGGTGGCGAAAGGGGGCGTTTTCGACTATGTCCCCGCGATGAACTCCTTCGACGTCATCGTCATCGGCGGCGGCCACGCCGGCTGCGAAGCCGCCGCTGCGTCCGCGCGCACCGGCGCGCGTACCTTGCTGCTGACCCAGAAGCTCGAGACCATCGGCGAGATGTCGTGCAACCCGGCCATCGGCGGTCTGGGCAAGGGCCACCTGGTGCGCGAGATCGACGCCCTGGACGGCGTCATGGGCCGGCTGGGCGATGTCTCCGGCATCCAGTTCCGCCTGCTGAACCGCTCCAAGGGGGCAGCGGTGCAGGGGCCCCGCAGCCAGATCGACCGCCGCCTGTACCGCGAAGCCATGCAGGCCGAGCTGGCCCAGACCCCGAACCTGACCCTGATGGCCGGTACGGCCGAAAGTCTGACCCTTGACGGCGGTCGGGCGACGGGCGTGGTGACCGGCGGCGGCGCAGTTCTGTCGGCGGGCGCGGTCGTGCTGACGACCGGCACCTTCCTGAACGGGGTGATTCATAAGGGCAACCAGCGCATTCCGGCGGGCCGCCACGGCGAGGCGCCGTCCACCGGATTGGCCGCGGACCTGTACGGCGCCGGCTTGCAGATGGGCCGGTTGAAGACCGGCACCCCGGCGCGCCTGGACGGCCGGACCATCGGATGGGACCGGCTGGAGAGCCAGGCGGCCGATGAAGACCCCGTCCCGTTCAGCTTCCTGACCGACCGGATCGACGTGCCGCAGATCACCTGCGGGGTGACCCACACGACCGAGGAAACCCACCGGATCATCGCCGAGAACCTGGGTGAGAGCGCCGTCTATGGTGGGCATTTGTCGGGGCGCGGACCGCGCTATTGCCCGTCGATCGAGGACAAGGTGGTCCGGTTCGCCGACAAGACCTCGCACCAGATCTTCCTGGAGCCCGAGGGCCTGGATGATCCGACCGTCTATCCGAACGGCATCTCGACCTCGGTGTCCGACGCGACTCAGCTGGCCTTCCTGCGCACCATCCCGGGGCTAGAGCAGGTCGAGGTGTTCCGCTTCGGCTACGCCATCGAATACGACTATGTCGATCCGCGCGAGCTGACCGCGGCGCTAGAGGTCAAGAAGCGGCCCGGCCTTTATCTGGCGGGGCAGATCAACGGTACGACCGGCTACGAGGAGGCGGGGGCCCAGGGGCTGATCGCCGGTCTCAACGCCGCCCGCGCCGCGGCCGGTTCCGATCCGGTGATCCTGGGCCGGGACCAGGCCTATATCGGCGTGATGATCGACGACCTGGTCACCAAGGGTGTGACCGAGCCCTACCGCATGTTCACCAGCCGGGCGGAGTATCGGCTGACCCTGCGCGCCGATAACGCCGATCAGCGGCTGACGCCCATCGGCGTCGAGGCGGGCATCGTCGGATCGACCCGGGCGAAGGCCTTCGAGCGAAAGGCGGCGGCGCTGGCCGAGGCGGCCGCTGTTTCACGTGAAACACGGTTCACGCCCAAGGAAGCGGGGGAGCTGGGGATCAAGGTCAACGCCGACGGACAGCGCCGCTCGATCCGCGATCTACTGTCGTTCCCGGATGTGACGCTGGCGACCTTCGAGGGGGTCCGGCCTGAGATCCGCGACTGGCCACGGCAGGTCCGCGAGCAGATCGAGATCGATGCGGGCTACGCCGGCTATCTGGACCGCCAAGCCGCCGACGCCGAGGCCCTGCGCCGCGAGGAGGCGCTGGCCCTGCCGGTGGACCTCGATTACGCCGTCATCGGCGGGCTCTCGAACGAGGTCCGCGAGAAGCTGTCGATGGTCCAGCCGCGCACCCTCGGGCAGGCGGGTCGGATCGAAGGCATGACCCCGGGCGCCCTGACGGCCCTGCTGTCCCATGTGAAGAAGACGCCGAAGCCTTCCGGAGTCGCGGCGTGAGTACTTATGATGCGGCCGCCTTCCAGGCGGAGTTCAACGCCACGCCGGCCCAGATGGGCGATCTGCAGCGGTTCATCGATCGGCTGACCGAGGCCAATGCGGTGATGAACCTGATCGGTCCGGACACCCTGCCGGATATCTGGAGCCGGCATATCCGAGACTCCGCCCAGCTGCTGGACCTGGCGCCCGACGCCAAGATGTGGGCCGACCTCGGCGCCGGCGCGGGCTTCCCCGGCGTGGTGCTGGCGATCATGCTGAAGACTGAGCAGAAGAGCCACGTCTGGCTGATCGACAGTCTCGGCAAACGTTGCCGTTTCCTGCAGGAGGTGGTCGACGGCCTGTCCCTGCGCGCGACCGTGATCAACGGCCGGGCCGAGGAGAATGCGGTCACCGTCGAAGTGGTCACGGCCCGCGCGGTGGCCCCGATGGAAAAGCTCCTCGGCTATGCACAGCCTTATCTACAACGCGGTGCGCGCGGGCTGTTCCTGAAGGGGGAAAAGGCCGAGGTTGAGGTGGCCGAGGCCCGCAAGGTCTGGCAATTCAAGAGCGACCTCTCCGTCTCGCGCAGCGATCCGCGCGGCCGTATCGTATCCGTCCGGGGAATTAGCCGTGTCAAAAACTGGTAAGACTCGCGTTCTGGCCGTCTCCAACCAGAAGGGCGGCGTCGGCAAGACCACCACGGCGATCAACCTGGGTACGGCCCTGGCCGCGATCGGCGAGAAGGTGCTGATCGTCGACATGGACCCGCAGGGCAATGCGTCGACGGGGCTGGGTGTTCCACGTGAAACACGCCGGGTGACCATCTACGACGTGATTGTAGACGGCCGTTCGGTGGACGATTCCGCCGTGCAGACCTCAGTGCCGGGGCTGCACATCATTCCGGCCGACGCGGACATGTCTGGCGTCGAGATCGAATTGAGTCAGGCCGATCGCCGCTCCTTCCGCCTGCGCGACGCTCTGGCGGGACAGGGGAGGGACGGTCAGACCCGGTATGACTATGTCCTGATCGACTGCCCGCCGTCGCTGAACCTGCTGACGCTGAACGCTATGGCGGCCGCGGACGCCGTGCTGGTGCCGCTGCAGTGCGAGTTCTTCGCTCTGGAGGGGCTGACGCAGCTGATGAAGACGGTGGACATGGTCCGCCAAAGCCTGAACCCGTCGCTGGAGATCCAGGGCCTGGTCCTGACCATGTACGACCGCCGCAGCGCGCTGTCGGGCCAGGTGGCCAACGACGTGCGCGCCCACTTCGGCGAAAAGGTCTATGACGCCGTCATTCCGCGCAATGTGCGGGTCGCCGAGGCGCCGTCCTTCGGCAAGCCGGCGCTGATCTACGATCTGAAATGCGCCGGCAGCCAGGCCTATCTGCGGCTGGCGCGGGAGGTGGTGGCGCGCGAGCGCAAACGTCGCCTGCAAGTCGCCGCCTGAATAATTAGAAGAACGGAATCAGTATCTTGAGCGAACGTCAGCGCGGCCTGGGCCGGGGATTGTCGGCCCTTCTGGGAGAGCAGGCCGGCGAAGCCGTGCCGGTCGACGGGACGGCGACGCCCGCGGGCGTGCGCCTGGCGCCGATCGAGAGCCTGAAACCCAATCCGGACCAGCCGCGCAAGATCTTCACACCGGACATCCTCGAGGAACTGGCCGCCTCGATCCGCGACAAAGGCGTGCTGCAGCCGATCTTGGTGCGCTCGCAGCCCGGCGAGGACGGCGTCTGGCAGATCATCGCCGGCGAACGCCGCTGGCGCGCCTCGCAGCTGGCCCGCCTGACCGAGGTGCCGATCGTCGTGCGCGAGATGGACGACGTCGAGGTGTTCGAGGTCGCCATCATCGAGAACGTCCAGCGCGCGGACCTGAACCCGCTGGAAGAGGCCGACGCCTATCGCCAGCTGATGGAGCGTTTCGGCCGCACCCAGGACGCGGTCGCCGGTATCGTCGGCAAGAGCCGCAGCCATGTGGCCAACACCCTGCGCCTGCTGCAGCTGCCGGAAGAGGTGCTGTGGTACGTGCGGCACGGCAAGATGAGCGCCGGCCACGCCCGGGCCCTGGTGGGGTCGCCGAATGCGGTCGAGCTGGCCAATGAAATCGTCAACGGCGGACTGAACGTCCGTCAGGCCGAGGCGCTGGCGCGCCGCGCCGCCGAGGGTCCCAAGCCCGTCAAGGCGAAGGCCGTACGCGCCCAGGGCGAAGGCTCGGCCGACGTGGCCGCGCTGGAGCAGGATCTGGCCGACGCCCTGGGCCTGAAGGTCCAGCTGGTCGACAAGGATGGCAAGGGCGAGATCACTATCCGCTACGGCACGCTGGAACAGCTGGACGACCTGTGCCGCAGGCTGATGCGCGGCTGAGATGACGGATCCGGTCGAGGCGGCGGCCGAGGCGATCATCGGCCTCTACAGCCGGCACGCCGACGACTGGGCCCGGATGCGCGACGGACCGCCGACCGCGGATGAGCGCCCTCATCTGGAACGCTACGCGGCGGCCCTGCCCGAGGGCGCGGAGGTGCTGGATCTGGGGTGCGGCTCCGGGCGGCCGATCGCGGACTGGCTGATCGGGCGCGGTTTCCGCCTGACGGGCGTGGACGCCTCGCCGGGTCTGATCGCGCGCTGCCAGGCCGCCTTTCCGGAGCATGAGTGGCGGGTGGACGACATGCGCGGGTTGGACCTGGGCCGCCGGTTCGACGGCGTTCTGGCCTGGTTCAGCGCCTTTCATCTGACCGCGGACGCTCAAGGCGCGATGGCGGCGGTCTACGCTCGGCACCTGCGGCCCGGCGGCGTGCTCATGTTCATCGGGGGGCCTGAACGGGGCGTGGTCCTGGGAGAATGGATGGATCAGCCCTTGTATCACGCCAGTCTGGAGCCTGCGGAGTATCGCGCCGGGCTGGAACGGGCCGGACTGGTCGAGATCGAGGAGGTCGCGCTCACATCTGATCGAGATGAGGGGGCAAGAGTTTGGACGGCGCGGCGCGGCGTGTCAGACTGAGGCCATGACCGACAAGCCGACCAATCCGACCGCTGAAGCGATGAAGAAGGCGCTGGCCGCCAAGAAGGCCGGAGGCGGCGCGCCGTCCGCGGGCGGTTTCAAACCCGCCCAGCACGCCGAAAAGACCATGGCCCGTCAAAGCGCGGCGGCGAACAAGCCGGCCTTCCGCAAGGCGTCGAAGCGGGGCTAAAGCCCCAGCCTTCTGGCGCGCGACGAAATCTCCAGCAGTAGGCGTTCGGCGATCAGCTGGTCGGGCGAGCCCGTGCTCTTGGTGGCGATGTCGGCGGCGTTGACGCTGTCCAGGACCTTGTCGAGGTCGTCCAGACGCCAGCTGCGGGCTTGGCGGAGCATTTCCGCCTCCTGTTTCCAGAACACGCCCGCGGCTTTGGCAGCCTCCTTGGCGTTCGCCCCGTTCGCTTGCAAGACATTGATCCTGCGGAGCTTTCCGAGGTGGATCGACGCTTGTCTCACTGCCATGACAGGGCTTTCACCTTCGGCCAGGGCGCGCCGAAGACCGGACTGGGCGGGGCCGGGGCGTCCGCCGAAGGCCTGCAGGGCGGCGTCCTGCAGCGAGGCGTCGGGTTCGACTCCCAGATGCAGTTCCAGCTCCGCGGTGTCGATGCTGCGGCCGCTGCCCGGGCCGATGTAGAGCACCAGCCGCTCGATCTCCTGCCGCATCAGGCCGCGTTCGCGGGGCAGGCGGGCGACAAAACGGTCCAGGGCGTCCTGGGTCAGGCCGACCTTGTCGGCGGCCAGGGCTTCGCGCGTCATCCGGGCCACGTCGCCGGTCTCGTCCTCGTAGCAGGCGATGCCCACGGCGCCCTTATCGGCCTCGGCGGCCTTGCGCAGGGCGGAGTCACGGCCAAGGGCCCCGGCCTCGATGACCAGCATGCAGTCGGGATTGAAATCGCCGGCGGCGTGGGATTTCAGCGCCGCCGCCAACATCTTGTCGATCGAGGCCTTCTCGGCCGACAGACGCACCCGCACCAGCCGGCGGCCGCCGATCATGCTCAGCGCGGTCAGGGCCTCATCCAGCCGGACCTCGTCGCCGTCGATATCGCTGTCCGTCAGGACGGTGACATTGAAGGGGTCGTTGAGGTCCGGGGTGATCGCCTTGCACAGGATCTCGGCCCGTTCGGCCACGCCCGAGCGGTCCTTGCCGTGAATGACGGCGGCGCGAACGCCCTTGTCCGGAGACTTCAGGAAGCGATCGACCTCGGGCCGCTTCGACAGGATCACGGGGCGGACAGGGTCCTGAGGAGGTCCAGCCGGATCAGGCGCGCCAGTTCGGCCGCCGCACGCTCCTCACCGTCCTGCTGGGCGGCGATGGCGGCGTAGGGCTGGTCAGCCGCGGCGTAGGTGGTGGTGACGGTCTCGACGCCGGTGACGGGGTCGCCGCCGGTCGTCGGGGTCAGGGTCCAGGTCCCGCGCACAGTCAGCTCATAGCGGGTGGCGGTGTCGTCGATGCGCCGGCCCATGGGGCGGCGCGACTGTTCAAGGGTGGTCTGGAGACGCCACAAGGGTGTTTGAGACCCGTCGCGGCCCAGGGCGTCCTCGAGCTGCTCGCGGACGCGGTAGCCCAGGCGGTCATCCTGGGTGGTGACGGCGATGCGCGACAGCGACGTCCCGGCGCCGGCGTCGCCATACAGGGGCGTGAAGCCACAACCGGCCAGTCCCAGTGATGCGACAAGCGCCAACGCCAAGCCGCGGGGTGCGAGCATTCTCATCAGGCGACCACCACGTTGACGATCCGATCCTTGACCACGACGATCTTTCTCACGGTCAGACCCTCCAGCCGCGCCTGAACGTCCGGATCGGCCAGGACGATGGCCTCCACCGCCGCTGGCTCCAGTCCACGGGCGACGCGGATCTCGCCGCGGCGCTTGCCGTTGACCTGGATGGGCAGGGTGACCTCGTCGTCGGCCGCCAGCGCCGGATCGTATTCCGGCCAGGGCGCGTCGAGGATCATCCCCTCTTCGCCCAGCCGCGTCCAGCCTTCCTCGGCCAGGTGGGGGGTGAACGGAGCGACCAGACGCAGCAGGGCGGACAGGGCCTGGCGCCGGGCGTCGCCGCCCGCCGTCTGGTGGTCGCGCACGGTGGCGACGAAGGCGTAGAGCTTGGCGATGGCCGAGTTGAAGCGGAAGCCGGTGATGCCTTCCGACACGGCCTTGATGGCCTTGTGGGTCTCGCGCAGCAGGGCGGCGTTCGCGCCGGCCTCGCCGGCGAAGGCGGGGTCGTAGCCCTCGATCTCGGCCCAGACGCGCTGGACGAAGCGGCTGGCGCCCTCGACGCCGCCGGGGGTCCATTGCACGTCGCGCTCGGGCGGGCTGTCGGACAGGACGAACAGGCGTCCGGCGTCGACGCCATAGGTCTCGACGATCTCCTGCGGCGCGACGACGTTCTTCTTGGACTTCGACATCTTCTCGATGTCGCCGATGGTTAGGGTCTCGCCGGTCGAGAGCTGGCGGGCCGAGCGGACGCCGTTGTCGTTGGACAGCTCGACGTCCGTCGGCTCGACCCAGGCGCCGTCGGCGCGGCGGTAGGTCTCGTGGACCACCATCCCCTGGGTGAAGAGGCCGGCGAAGGGCTCCTTGACCGTCATCAGGCCGGCGTCGCTCAGGGCGCGGCTGATGAAGCGGGCGTAGAGCAGGTGAAGCACCGCATGCTCGACGCCGCCGATGTACTGATCGACCGGCAGCCAGTGGTCGGCCGCGTCGCGCGAGATCGGCTCGGCCGCCGTCGGATCGGTGAAGCGGGCGAAATACCAGCTGGAATCCACGAAGGTGTCCAGCGTGTCTGTCTCGCGGGTCGCATCACCGTGACACGACGGGCATTTGACGTGTTTCCAGGTCGGATGGCGGTCCAGAGGATTGCCGGGCGTGTCGAAGGTCACGTCCTTGGGCAGTTCCACCGGCAGGTCGGCGGCGGGCACGGCGCCGCAGGACGGGCAGTGGACGATCGGGATCGGACAGCCCCAGTAGCGCTGGCGGCTGACGCCCCAGTCGCGCAGGCGATAGATGGTCTTGCCCTCGCCCTGGCCGGCCGCCTCGATGCGGGCGATGGCCGCGGCCTTGGCCGCCTCGATTTCCAGGCCGTCCAGGAAGTCCGACTGGAAGATGGTTCCGGGGCCCGTGTAAGCCTCTGTTCCAACGACGAAATCATCACCGACGCCATCAGGTCTCACAACCGGGATGATCGGCAACCGGTATTTGGTCGCGAACTCGAAGTCGCGCTGGTCATGGGCGGGACATCCGAAGATGGCGCCGGTGCCGTAGTCGGACAGGATGAAGTTGGCGATCCAGACGCTGACCTCGCGGCCGTCGAACGGATGCCGGACCTTCAGACCGGTGTCGAAGCCGATCTTTTCAGCCTGTTCGATCTCGGCCTGGGTCGAGCCGCCCTTGCGGCATTCGGCGACGAAGGCGGCGGCGTCGGGGTTGGTCTCGGCCAGGGCGCGGGCGACCGGGTGGTCGGCGGCGATGCCCATGAAGCTGGCGCCGAACAGGGTATCCGGGCGGGTGGTGTAGATTTCCAGACCGTCGGGCGCGCCGGCGGGGGCGTCCCCGGCCCAGGCCCAGGTCATCTGCAGACCCTTGGAGCGGCCGATCCAGTTCTCCTGCATCAGGCGGACCTTGTCGGGCCAGCGGCCTTCCAGTTCCTTCAGGCCCTCGATCAGGTCGTCGGCGTAGTCGGTGATGCGCAGGAACCACTGGTTCAGCTTGCGCTTCTCGACGATCGCGCCCGAGCGCCAGCCGCGGCCGTCGACGACCTGCTCATTGGCCAGGACGGTGTTGTCGACCGGATCCCAGTTGACGACCGAGTCCTTGCGATAGACCAGGCCGCGCTTGAAAAGCTCCAGGAACCAGGCCTGCTGCTTGCCGTAGTAGGCCGGATCGCAGGTGGCGAACTCACGCGACCAGTCCAGCGAGAGGCCCAGCAGCTTCAGCTGTTCGCGCATGGCGGCGATGTTGGACCAGGTCCAGTCGCCGGGATGGACGCCGCGCTCGATGGCCGCGTTCTCGGCGGGCAGGCCGAAGGCGTCCCAGCCCATCGGATGCAGGACGTCGAATCCCTGGGCCCGTTTGGAGCGCGCGACCACGTCGCCCATGACGTAGTTGCGGGCGTGGCCCATGTGGATGTTCCCCGACGGATAGGGGAACATCTCCAGCACATAGTATTTCGGCTTTCCCGTGCCTTGGGTCGGGGTGCGGAAGGCGTCGGCGGCCGCCCAGCGGGCCTGCTGGCGGGGTTCGGCGGTCTTGGGCTCGTAGCGGGCCACGGGAATCCTTGAGGCTGCTCCTGAAGGGCGCGGCCTAAAGGAGGCGGTGGTCGTGAGAGGGTGTTAGCCGGCGTTCTGGAGGTTGAGCTGGCGCGCCTTGGTCAGGATCGCGTTCTCCAGGTCGGTTTCCGTCTGGGCCGCCACCGGAGCGCCGACCCAGTTGCCCGTCGCATCGCGCGTTTCCTTGGTCACGGTGACGTTCAGGGCGTCGGCGCGCAGGCGGGTGTCGAGGATGAAGACGGTCGCCTTGAAGCGCTCGTTCGGCGTCTGCGGGTCGGTGAACCAGTCGTAGTTGATCACGCCGCCCCACGGGTCGGCGTTGGCCAGCGGCATGAAGGCGAAGGTGTCCAGGGTGGCGCGCCACAGATAGGCGTTCACGCCGATGCCCGTCTGGGCGGCGCGCGCCGCTGTGGCCGAGGGCTTTCCGCCGCCGAAGACGTCGCCGACGGTGGGACCGAAGGGACGTTCGGCAGAGCAGGCGCCCAGCACCAGGCCCGAGGCGATCAGGGCGAGCGTCGCACCGCGAACCAGCACCATCGAGAGTTCTCCATTCGATCAAGGGCGTACGCCGGACCTTCCGTCGCACGCGCCGGGCCGCCCGAACGCGGGTCAGAGCCGAAGCGAGGCTCTATAACACGGCGAAAAGGGGCGATGACAAGGCGAAGACGTTTCAAGCGGCGCCGGATCGTGTCCGGGAGGCGGCGCGCACGCGGCGGGGGAGGCCGTGGCCGTGACGCTCGCGCCACAGGAGTCCCTCTGAGTCGTACGGAACTGACGTTCAGCGTCGCCGTTCCGTTGACCGGGCTGTCCGGTGGTGTCTAGTTGCCGGATACAGATCACGCCGGGACCCCCGGCGGGACATGAAGGGCAGGACATGCGCAAGAGCGCCGTCATCGCTGGACTGGTCGCGGGGCTCGCCCTCGTCGCCGCCGCTGACGCCGCCGCGGCCCAAACCGCGACGCGCGGGCGTGCGCCTGCGGTGTCCCTGAGTGAAGCCAGCGCCGCCCGCACCGCCACGCCGAGCCAGAACCAGAGCCGTCTGCGCTTCACCGAGCGCGGCCGCTGGGGCCTGGACCTGAACCTGAACCAGCCCGTCGGCCGCGAAGACTCCCTCGGCGACGTCGAGGCCGGGGCCTACTACCGCGTCAACCCGCGCCTGCGCGTCGGGGCCGCCGCCGGCTTGGCCGAGACTGAACGCGATCCGGCCCGCGCGCCGCAGACCGAGCGTCCGACGGCCCGCTTCCGTCTGGAATCGATCTTCCGCTTCTAATCGGCTTCGAAGGCCGCGCGGACTGACCCCACTCCCGCTATTCCATAGACGCCCGAGCCGATGAGCGTGTGCGCGTTCGACGCATCGACGCCGCCCAGAGCGTAGATGGGCGCCGGGGCGGCGGCCTGGGCTAGCGCCTTCAATCGATCCACGCCGAGCGGGACCTTGGATGCGGAGGCTCCGCCCGCGGGGAAGATCGGGGACACGATCAGGGCGTCGATCCCGACGATATCAGGAACGGCGGACAGGCCGTGGAAGGCGGCGGTGATCGTCCAGCCCGGATGGCGGGCCGCCAGGTCAGGGGCCTGGTCCGTCGCCGCTTCGGGCAGGTGGACGCCGTCAGCCTGGACCGTCTCGGCCAGGGCGGCGTCCAGGCCGATCAGCAGCAGGCCGTCGCGCCGCCGCGTCGCCTCGCGCAGCCGCAGCGCCGTCTCGAGGGCATTCGGCGCGCCGAAATGGCGCCAGACCACGCCGGCGCCGACGGGCAGGCGTTCGGCGACCTCCCACGGAGACGGCGTGCGTTCGGGATCGGTGAAGAACAGCAGGGGCGGCAGGTTGGGACGCGGACGGCCTTGCGCCCGGCTGACTTTGGCCGCTTCACGGGCTAGACCGCTGGCGATCCGCCACAGGGTATCCGCGTCCGACCGGTTCATGACCTCCTCTTCCCCCGATCCCTCCATCGCGTCCAGCTTCGACGCCGTCCGTCGCAAGATCGCCCGCGCCTGCCGCATCGCCGGGCGCGATCCGGCGACCGTGATCCTGACCGCGGTGACCAAGACCCAGCCTGACGTCGCCCTGGAGGCGGCGCTGGCCGCGGGACAGCGGGTGTTCGGCGAGAACCGGGTTCAGGAGGCGCAAGGACACTGGTCCGGTCGCCGAGACGCGCCGGGCCTCGAACTGCGCCTGATCGGGCCGCTACAGACCAACAAGGTCGCCGACGCCGTCGCCCTGTTTGAGGTCATCGAGACCCTGGACCGGCCGAAACTGGTCGACGCGCTGGCGACGGAGGGGGCGAAGGCGGGCCGGGCGCCGCGGGTGCTGGTGCAGGTCAATACGGGCGCCGAGCCGCAGAAGGCCGGGGTTCCGCCGGAAGAGGCCGACGCCCTGGTCGCGCAGGCGCGGGCCGCGGGGCTGACCGTCGAGGGCCTGATGTGCATTCCGCCGGCGGACGAGGCCCCCGGCATCCATTTCGCCCTGCTGCGCAAGATCGCGCGCCGCAACGGACTGGACGTCCTGTCGATGGGGATGAGCGGCGACTATGAGGTCGCGATCCGCTTCGGCGCGACCCATGTTCGCATCGGTTCGGCCCTGTTCGGGGAACGAAATCGCGGCGAAACGCCCTCTGTGGACTGAAAATCACGCCCTAACGGACCGGCGCCCTTGGCGTTTGGACCGGCTCTCTCCATTGTTGGACCCATGCCGACGCCCAAGACGATCCTGATCATCGACGACGACGACGACCTGCGCGAGGCGCTTGCCGAGCAGCTGGCGCTCCACGAGGCCTTCCGCCCGGTCCAGGCCTCGACGGCCACCGAGGGCGTGAAGATGGGCCGTGAGGTCCGCGCCGACCTGATCCTGCTCGACGTCGACCTGCCGGACATGGACGGCCGCGAGGCCTGCCGCCTGCTGCGCAAGGACGGCGTCTCGACCCCGATCATCATGCTGACCGCCCAGTCGTCGGATTCCGACACGGTGCTGGGGCTGGAGTCGGGGGCCAACGACTACGTCACCAAGCCCTTCCGCTTCGCGGTCCTGCTGGCGCGCATCCGCGCCCATCTGCGCAGCCACGAACAGTCGGAAGACGCCGTCTTCCGCATCGGGCCCTATGAATTCCGTCCGGCGGCCAAGGTCCTTGTCGACGACAAGGGCAAGAAGGTCCGGCTGACCGAGAAGGAAACCAACATCCTGAAGTATCTCTACCGCGCCGGGGCCAAGGCCGTGTCGCGCGAGGAGCTGCTGACCGAGGTCTGGGGCTACAACGCCGGGGTCACGACCCATACGCTGGAAACCCACATCTACCGCCTGCGCCAGAAGATCGAGCCCGAGCCCGGTCAGGCGCGGCTGCTGCTCACCGACGCGGGCGGCTACCGGCTCCAGCCCTAGACCATTTTTGCTTCAGGTCGTTTCGACCAGACTCCAAAAAACGGTCCAGCATCTGATTTCGCTCTAGACCAGGGCGGCGACCGGCGCGTCCGCGTCTCGGGAGCGGTGCGACCGGAACCCGGCCGCGATCGTCCGCAGGGCCTCGCGGGACTTGGCGTCGACGAGGGTGGAGAACAGCAGGATCTCCGAGTCGGGCAGGGGCGGCAGCGCATAGCGCTCGCTCACCTCGACCGTCCCGGGCGGCGCGAGCCGCAGGGGAAAGACCGCGATCGCGACCCCCGCCGACACGGCCGCGGCGACGGCCGAGGAACTGCCGCCCACGAACACCTCCGACCAGGCTATGCCGGCGGCGTCGAGCGCCTGGGTCGCGATGTTCCTGACGCCGCATTCGGCCGACAGGGCGGCGAACCGCAACGGCTCGTCCGGCCTGCAGCGAAGATTGGGCGACGCGAACCAGCCGAAATGTTCGGGTCCCAGCACTTCGCCGTCGCGCCGGACGTCCTCACGCCGGACGATGGCGGCGTCCAGCTCCCCACGGTCGAAGGCGTCCAGCAGCGCGCGAGGCGTCTCGATCCGCACCTCGATGGTGAGGCAGGGGTCGTAGGCGTTGAGATGCGCCAGGAGGGTGGTCACCTCCGGTCCAGCCACATGGGCGGCGACGCCCAGGGCGAAGCGCCGACGCGTCGCTGACAGTGTGGCGACCGCTTTTTCGTGCGCGGCCAGGAATTCGCGGGCGGCGTCGATGAACAGGGCGCCCTGGGGCGAGAGCCGGACCAGCCGGGGCGTGCGTTCGACCAGCCGCTGGCCCAATTGGTCCTCCAGCCGCCGGAGCTTGACGCTGATCGCCCCCTGGGTGGACCCGAGCGCCTCGGCCGCGCGCGTGAAGCTGCTCAGGTCGGCGATGGCGACGAAGACGCGTACGGCGGCGACGTCGAGAATGGTGGGTGATGTCATTCCGAATCGTTATCTCTGAAATGGTCAGACATCCAGTTCTGTTGTGACTGGAACCTCCCTAGGTTCGCCGCTCGCCATCACGAGAGGCTTTCCATGACGACCGCTCCCACTGCATCCGCGTCCCGACGCGGCGTGATCGCCCTGCTGGCGGTCTGCCTGTCCGCCCTGATGTTCGGCCTGGAGATTTCCAGCATCCCGGCGATCCTGCCGACGCTCAGGGACCCGGCGGTTCTGGGCGCGGACTTCGCCGAGCTGCAGTGGATCATGAACGCCTACACCATCGCCGTGACGGTGGTGCTGATGGGGACGGGGACCCTGGCCGACCGTTTCGGGCGCAAGCGGGTCTTCATGGCCAGCGTCGTCGCCTTCGGCCTGGCGTCCCTGATGTGCGGCCTGGCCCCGAACACGCCGGTCCTGATCGCGGCCCGCGCCCTTCAGGGCCTGGGCGGCGGAGCCATGCTGGTCTGCGGGATCGCGGTCCTGTCCAACCAGTTCCGCAGTGCGAGCGAGCGAAGCAGGGCCTTCGCCTGGTGGGGGGTCGTCGCCGGCGTCGGCCTGGGATTCGGCCCGCTGATCGGCGGCGGGATTGTCTCGGTCTGGGGCTGGGAATGGGTGTTCCTGATCCACGGCGTCCTGGCGGTGGCCGTGATCGTACTGGCGGCGCTCGCCATCGAGGAATCCCGCGATCCGGACGCGGCGCGTCTGGACCTGGCCGGCATGGCGACCCTTTCCCTGACGGTGTTCTGCCTCGCCTGGTACATCACCCAGGGTCCGGCGCTCGGCTTCGCCAACCCGGTGGCGCTCGCCGTGCTGGGCGTCTGCGTGGCCAGCACGGTCGCCTTCGTGCTGGTCGAACGGGCGACCCAGCGGCCGATGATCGATTTCTCGATCTTCCGCATCCGCGCCTTCTCGGGCGCGATCCTGGGGTCGGCGGCGATGAACGTCAGCTACTGGCCCTTCATGATCTACCTGCCGATCTGGTTCAGCGCCGGCCTGCACCTGGACAGCGTCGCCGCCGGGATCGGGCTGCTGGCCTATACGCTGCCGACGCTGGTCATGCCGCCGATCGCGGAACGCCTGTCCCTGCGCCTTCAGCCACGGGTCGTCATTCCGGCCGGGCTGTTCACCATCGGGCTCGGCTTCTTCCTGATGCGGCTGGGGAGCGAGGCGGCGGACGCCAGTGCCCTGACCATCCTGCCGGGCTGCGTCATCGCCGGCATGGGACTGGGACTGACGAACACGCCCGTCACCAACACCACGACGGGCGCCGCGCCGCCCGAGCGCGCCGGCATGGCGTCAGGCGTCGACATGAGCGCGCGCATGATCTCCCTGGCCGTGAACATCGCCTTGATGGGCTTCATCCTGTTGGAAGGCGTTCGCGCCTCCCTGGCCGCCGCCTCACCCGCGGGCGCCGACGCCGCCAGCCTGAAGGCGATCGCCGAACAGGTCGCCGCCGGAACCACGCCGCCGATCGAGGCAGGCGTGCCGGCGGCGGTCGTCCATCAGGCCCTGGCCGACGGCATGGGCGGGGTGCTGCTCTTCGGCGGTGTCAGCGTCTGGGTCTTCGCCCTGGCCAGCTGGCTCGCCTTCCGATCGGCGGCGGCCCCGGGCTCCCACCGTCCCTAGACCGGCGGCGGATTGACCGCCCGGAACCCGCCTTCGCCCCAGTACGGGTAATGGGGATAGGCCGGCGTCACCGCGCTGGCGGCGTCCAGGCGTGCGACCTGTTCAGGCGTCAGCGTCCAGCCCACGGCGCCCAGGTTCTGGCGCAGCTGGTCTTCGTTGCGCGCGCCCAGGATCACGCTGGACACCGTCGGGCGACGCAGGAGCCAGTTGATGGCGATCTGGGGCACGGTCTTGCCGGTCTCGGCCGCGATCTCGTCCAGGGCGTCGACGATGCGGTACAGGCGCTCGTCGTCGACGGGAGGACCGAAGGCGGCGGTGTCGTGCAGGCGGCTGCCGGCGGGCAGGGGCTGTCCGCGGCGGATCTTGCCGGTCAGGCGGCCCCAGCCCAGCGGGCTCCAGACCATGGCGCCGACGCCCTGGTCCAGCCCCAGCGGCATCAGCTCCCATTCGTAGTCGCGGCCGACGAGGGAGTAGTAGGTCTGGTTGGCGACGTGTCGCGGCCAGCCGTTGGCGTCGGCGAGCGCGAGCGACTTCATCAGTTGCCAGCCGGAGAAGTTCGAGGCTCCGACGTGCAGGACCTTGCCGGCCTTCACCAGGGCGTCCAGGGCGGCCAGCGTCTCCTCGATCGGGGTGTGGGCGTCGAAGGCGTGCAGTTGCAGCAGATCGATGCGGTCGGTCTGCAGGCGGGCCAGGGCGTCATCGACGGCGCGGAGCAGGCGCGCGCCTCCGGTCCCCTTGTCGGCGGGGTCGTCGCCGAACGGCAGGCCGACCTTGGTGGAGATCAGGGCGGCGTCGCGGCGGCCCTTCAGCGCCTCGCCGAGAATGCTTTCCGACGCGCCGTTGGAATAGACATCGGCGGTGTCGAACAGATTGACCCCGGCTTCCAGGCAGATGTCGATCAGACGCCGGGCGCCGGCGACATCGGTGTCGCCCCAGGCGCTGAACAGCGGCCCCTGACCCCCGAAGGTGCCGGCGCCGAAGCTGAGGACGGGGACTTCGAGCGTGGACGCTCCGAGACGGCGGGTTTCCATGGAGAACTCCTTCAGGCGGGAACGACGCGGGCGCGGCGCTCGATGGAAAGGCTGAGAACGGCCAGCCCCAGGGCGGCGAGGGGCACGGCGGCTGAGATCATCGGCACGGCGGCAATGCCGATGCTCGCGATCACCGCCCCGCCCAGCCAGGCGCCGAAGGCGTTGCCGAGGTTGAAGGCGGCGATATTCAGGCTGGACGCCAGCCCCTGGCCCGCGCCGCCCGCCTGCTGCAGTACGCGCAGCTGGAGCGGGGCGACGGTCGAGAAGGCGGCGGCGCCGAGGAAGAAGGTCGCGACGATGGCGCCGATCCGGTCATGGAAGGCCCAGCCGGAGACGAACATCACCAGCGTCAGGGCCGCCAGCGTGCCCAGCAGGGCCGGGGCCAGGCGCCTGTCGGCCAGCTTGCCGCCCAGCAGGTTGCCGCCGACCAGACCCGCGCCGAAGACCAGCAGGATCGGCGAGACGGCGGCCTCGGACCAGCCGGAGATCTCGGTCAGGATCGGCTGGATATAGGTGAAGATGGCGAACACCCCGCCGAAACCCAGCACCGTCATGGCTAGGCCGAGCAGGACCTGCGGGCGCTTGAGCACGGCGAACTCGTCGCGCAGGCGGCCCAGCGGCTCGGTGGTCTTCGTCGCGGGAACGAAGGCGGCGAGGACGGCCAGGGCCACGACACCGATGCCGGTGACGGCCACGAAGGTCGAGCGCCAGCCGAACTGCAGGCCCAGCCAGGCGCCGAACGGCACGCCCAGCAGGGTGGCCAGCGTCAGGCCGGTGAACATGATGGCGATGGCCGAGGCCTTCTTTTCCGGTGCGACGAGCTGGGTCGCCACGACGGCGCCGACGCCGAAGAAGGTGCCGTGGGCCAGGGCCGTCAGGATGCGCGCGGCCATCAGCAGCTCATAGGTCGGGGCCACGGCGCAGGCGAGATTGCCCAGGGTGAAGAGGACCATCAGCACCAGCAGGGTGGTCTTCTTCGGCAGGGTCCGCGTGGCGATGGTCAGCAGGGGCGCGCCGACGAAGACGCCCAGCGCATAGCCGGTCATCAGCAGGCCGGCGGCGGGGACGGAGACGCCCAGATCGCCCGAGACCTGCAGCAGCAGGCCCATGATGACGAACTCGGTGACGCCGATGCCGAAGGCGCCGACGGTCAGGGCGTAGAGGGCGAGCGGGGTGCGGGAGGGTGCGCTGGTCATGGAGCGCAGATGGCGGAGCGCTGGTTTCCGCACTAGATGTCATCAAAGACCTGCATCTGTGAGATCAAATCAACGATGGCCCGGCTCGACCTGAACCGCTCCGGCGAAATGGAGGTCTTCGTTCGCGTGGTAACGTCCGGCGGCCTGTCGGCGGCGGCGCGATCCCTGAAGATGACGCCCTCGGCGGTAAGCAAGCTGCTGTCGCGGCTGGAGGCGCGGCTGGGCGCGCGGCTGATCAACCGCTCGACGCGCAGCCTGACCCTGACGCCCGAGGGTCAGGTGTTTCACGATCAGGCGGTCCGGGTGCTGGCCGATATCGACGAGGCCGAGCGGTCGGTGACGGTCTCGGCGACGCCGCGCGGGCGGGTGCGGGTCAATTCCAGCGTGCCGTTCGGCCTGCATTGCCTTATCCCGCTCACGCCCCTGTTCCGCGCCCGCTATCCGGAAGTGGCGCTGGATCTGGTGTTGACCGACCAGGTGGTGAACCTGATGGACGAGCGGGCGGACGTCGCCATCCGCGTCGGCCCCATGCCCGCGTCGCAGCTGATGGCGCGCAAGCTGATCGAGACCCGGATGGTGGTGGTGGCCAGCCCCGATTATTTGGCGCGGCGCGGGACGCCGGAAGCGCTGGACGATCTGGCGGCCCACGACCTGATCGGCTTCAACTTCACCCGCAGCCTGGACGGCTGGCCCTTCATGACGGCGGACGGACAGCGCATCCTGCGGCCAGTCACGGGACCGACCACCGCCGGGGACGGAGAAAGCGCCCGGGCGCTGGCGCTGGCGGGCGCCGGTCTGGCGCGGCTGTCCCGGTTCCACATCGGCCCCGACATCACGGCGGGGCGGCTCGTCCCCGTGCTGGAGGCGTTCAATCCCGGCGACATCGAGGAGACGCGGGCCGTCTATGTCGGCCACGGCGGGCGACTGCCCTCGCGGGTGCGGGTTTTCCTCGACTTCCTGGCGGAAGAGGTCCGTTTCTAGACGTCGAGGTCCATGGTGACCGGGGCGTGGTCCGAGGGCTGTTCCCAGGCCCGGACATCGTCGTGGATGCGGGCGCTGCCCGGCTTCACCGCGGCGGTCAGCCCCGGCGAGGTCCACAGGTGGTCCAGCCGCAGGCCGCGGTTGGACTTGCGGAAGTCGGCGGCGCGGTAGCTCCACCAGCTGGCCAGCTTCGTCGGTTCCGGGATCTGGTCGCGCAGCACGTCGCAGAAGTCGCCGGCCTCCTGCAGGCGGCGCAGGGTCTCGACCTCGATCGGCGTGTGGCTGACCACCTTGGACATGTAGCGGTGGTTCCAGACGTCGTTCTCGCCTGGCGCGATGTTGAAGTCTCCGGCCAGGACCAGCGGGCGCTGCCGGTCGCGCGTCGCCATGTCGGCGGTCAGCCGCTCGTAGAAGTCCAGCTTGTGGTCGAACTTCGGGTTCACGGCCCGGTCGGGGATGTCTCCGCCCGCGGGAATGTAGAAATTCTGGATTTCGACGCCGTCGACCACGACGCCGACGCAGCGGGCGTGCCCCTCGCGGCAGACGTCCAGCCTGGGGGCCTCGGTGATCGGCTTGCGGCTGGCGATGGCCACGCCGTGCCAGCCCTTCTGGCCGCCGATTTTCAGGTGCGGCAGGCCCATGGCCTCGAAGGCGGCCCGGGGAAACTGGTCCTCCAGGCATTTGATCTCCTGCAGGCACAGGACGTCGGTCCCGCTCTCGGCGACGAAGCGGGAGACCTGATCGGCGCGCAGGCGGACCGAATTGATGTTCCAGGTGGCGATACGAAGCATGGGCTCAGCGCAGTTCCGGCAGACGGCGGGCGACCGAGACGGACAGGCGTTGCAGGCGCTCGGAGAGGGACTTGGTCCGGCCCTTGACGGCGACATGCTCGGGCGCGCCCCAGCGCTTGCGTACGGCGTCGGCCAGGACCTTGTGGCGGTCGTACTGGTGCATGACGGGGCTGACGCTTCCATCGGGATTGGCGATCAGTCCGTCCGGGCGCAGCGCCGGTTGGGTGCGATCGCCGATGGTGGCCACGCGTCCGTAGTTCGGCCGCACGTCGGCTTCGATCAGTCCGAGGTGGACCGCCAGGTTGCAGGCGGCCTGGTCCGCGCCGAAGATTCCGCCGATCTCGGACCGGGGGATGGCGGCCAGCAGAAGGATGGCCTTGCACAGGCGGCTGGCCTCGACGGCGGGACCGAAGACGGTGCCGACGCACAGGCAGGGCTTGTCCGCGATCCGGGCCGTGACGGCGGGACCGACCAGCGCCTTGAGGTATTTCTGGTCGAAGCTGTGATCGGCGAGGGTCGAGCCTTCGCTTTCGATGAAGACTTCCAGGCCGCGCGCGGGCTCCGCGAACGGATCGCCCTGGAACACCACGTCGCGAACGTCCGTCAGCAGGACCTCCTTCACCCACGGTCGCGCGGTCAGCCAGGCGTCATAGGCGGCGAAACGCTCCATCACGGGATGGGGCGACCATGATCCGGCGGGCAGGCGCTCGGCGGCGGTGACGCCGTATTCGGCGAACAGCGCGCGAATGTCGGGCCGGTCGTCGGCGGTCAGGACGATCTGGCCGTCGAAATGGGCCCGCAGCGACCGGACGAACGGCATCAGGTCAGCGGCGGCGTAGCCGGTCGCATAGCCCAGCACGGCGCGGGGATGGCCGTCCTCCGTCCGCGCGTGTTCGCCGGGCAGGGCGAGCTTGCTGCTGAGCCAGTCGAGGTAGCGGGACGATGCGGACATGCCTGTCCGTACAATGCCGGCGCCGCCCCGAACAGTCCTCGGCGGCGAGCGAAAAAAAGCGCCCGGTCGCAGTGGACCGGGCGCGGGGAAGTTCGTCTCTCTCGCCGCCGGGAAGGGGATGAAATCCGTAGCGGTTCAGATCGGCTCCCGCCGATCTGTTGCGAAAGTGCCACGCATGACGGAAAATGTCAAGCCGATTCCTGTCCCGGTTCCGGCGTGTCGATACGGCCACGCTTCTCGCGAAAGGCGAATGATCTAGTTTCGGCCCGGTCTGCGAGTGGGGTCGCGTAGCTGGAACAGGCTGGCGGCCAGGTTGGAGGCCGGCTCCAGCGTGGTGAGGCGCGTGGTGGTGCGCCCGCCCTGGGCGTCGATGATGGTCCATTCGCGCAGGCGGAAAGGCTCTCCGGCGAACGACAGAATGATCTGGCCGTCGTTCGGGCGACGCGCGTCTCGCGCCGTGATGGCGAAGGCGCCCGACTGCATGCGGGTGACGCGGTCGATGCGGACCCCCTGGTCGAGGCGGACATTGCGCGCCAGGAAGGTCGAGAGCGGCGTCTGGCCCAGCGGCACCTGCTGGAAATTGTTCAGGCGCGGATCGTAGCGCTTCACGTTGTGGCCGTCCGAGACGACCAGCAGGCCGGCCGGGTTGGTGTACTCGAAGCGCATCTTGCCCGGGCGCTGCAGGTAGAAGCGGCCCTCGCGCGACTGGGGTCCCGACACCTCGGTGAACCCGCCCTGGGCCGAGGTCAGCCCCTGCAGATAGGTCTGGGCGCGTCGCAGGGTCGCCTGGTCCTCGGCGGACAGACCGGCCTGGGCGTGGGCGGGCAGGGCCGCGATGGCGGCGACGGCGGCGGATCCAAGCGCGAAGGCTCTACGCGAGACGGTCATCAGGTCTTCTCCCGTTCGGGATGGTTGTCGATCATGCCGTCTTGCAGGTCTTGTCTGTCAGGGGCGTGACCCAAGCCAGACCATATTCCGGCGCTGCGATGAAGCCCTGTTCAGCTTCATCCGATAGACAGCGGGAGGCGAAACGCTCCCGGCGACGGGTCGTTGCCCGAAATCGACGGGATCGCCAGGATGGCGGCATGAGCGCTGATCCCCATCTTCTGGCGACCTGGACCCGCGGCTGGGCCCTGACCCGCGGGGCGCCGGCGCCGGTCCTGGACGCCGGGGCGTGGCGCGTGGACGTCGGCCAGCCCGAGCAGATCGCACGCTACGTCTATGCGGAGGCTATCGAAGCGGTCCGCGACCGGGCCATGCGAATCCGCGAGCCCCACATCTTCTTGAAGGTCTGCGCCGACGCCGAGACGGTTCGGCCGTTGCTGGACGCACGATGGGTGGTGCAGCCGCCGGGATTCGTGATGACCCTGGCCGGAAGCATGGGGCCTGCCGACGCGGCGCCGGACGGCTATCGGCTGGAGATCGAGTCGGACCCGACCGTCTTCGTCCGCCTGGTCGCGCCGGACGGCGAGGAAGCGGCGCGGGGGCTGGCGGTGGTGGTCGACGGCCGCATCATCTTCGACCGGATCATCACGGCGCTGGAGCACCAGCGCCGGGGACTGGGCAGCCGGGTGATGCGGGCGCTGGAGGCGATCGGGCGTGAACGGGGCGGGCGCGACGGCGTGCTGGTGGCCACGGAGGCCGGTCGCGCTCTGTACGAGCGCCTCGGCTGGCGGCTGCATTCCCCGTACACGACCGCCGTCATCCCAGGCTGAGCCCGGTCAGCCCATCGGCGGCGGGCCGGCCAGGACATCGCGCTTGCCGGCGTGGTTGGCGGGGCTGACGACGCCCTCCTGCTCCATGCGCTCGATCAGGGAGGCGGCGCGGTTGTAGCCGACCTGCAAGCGGCGCTGGACATAGCTGGTCGAGGCCTTGCGGTCGCGGGTCACCACCGCCACGGCGCGATCATAGAGGTCGTCGCCTGAGCTGCCGTTTCCGCCGCCGTCATCAAAGGCGTTGTCGCCGTCGCCGTCCGGATCGTCAGTGATCAGGTCCAGGTAGTCCGGCTCGGCCTGCGACTTCAGGTGATTGCAGACGGCTTCGACTTCCTTGTCGTCCACGAACGGGCCGTGCAGGCGGGTGATACGGCCGCCGCCGGCCATGTAGAGCATGTCGCCCTGACCCAGCAGCTGCTCGCCGCCCTGCTCGCCCAGGATGGTGCGGCTGTCGATCTTGGACGTGACCTGGAATGAAATCCGGGTCGGGAAGTTGGCCTTGATGGTGCCGGTGATGACGTCCACCGAGGGGCGCTGGGTGGCCATGATCAGGTGGATGCCGGCGGCGCGGGCCATCTGGGCCAGGCGCTGCACGGCGCCTTCCACGTCCTTGCCGGCGACCAGCATCAGGTCGGCCATCTCGTCCATGACCACGACCAGATAGGGCATGGGCTCGGGGCGGATCTTCTCGGATTCGTAGACCGGGCGGCCCTGTTCGTCGAAGCCGGTCTGGACGGTGCGTTCGAAATGCTCGCCCTTCTCGATCGCGGCGCGGGCGCGGTCGTTGTAGCTGGCGATGTTGCGCACGCCGAGCTTGGACATCCGGCGATAGCGGTCCTCCATCTCGCGCACGGTCCATTTCAGCGCGACGACGGCCTTCTTCGGATCTGTGACGACCGGGGCCAGCAGGTGCGGAATGCCGTCGTAGACCGACAGCTCCAGCATCTTGGGGTCGATCATGATGAAGCGGCACTGGGCCGGCGTCAGCTTGTAGAGGATCGACAGGATCATGGCGTTGACCCCGACCGACTTGCCCGAGCCGGTGGTGCCCGCGATCAGCAGGTGGGGCATGCGCGCCAGGTCGGCGACATAGGGCTCCCCGCCGATGGTCTCGCCCAGCGCCAGCGGCAGCAGATGGGTCGGCTTGTCGTATTCAGTCGAGGCCAACAGGTCGCGCAGATAGACGGTCTCGCGCTTGGCGTTGGGCAGCTCGATACCGATGGCGTTGCGCCCCTGGACCACGGAGATGCGGCAGGCGCGGGCCGACATGGAGCGGGCGATGTCGTCCGACAGGGCCACGACGCGGCCGTGCTTCACACCGGGAGCGGGGACCAGTTCGTACAGGGTGACGACCGGGCCGGGGCGGATCTGGTCGATCACGCCGCGGACGCCGAACTCCTGCAACACGCCTTCCAGCATCTTGGCGTTCTGCTTCAGCGCCTCTTCGTCGACCGAGGCGACGCGCTTGACCGGCTTGGACAGCATGCCCAGCGGCGGCAGGTCGAAGCCGTCGGAGGTCGAGGATTTGGCGAAGTCGAAGGCGCCCTGGCTGTCATCGATCTCGCGGCGCGAGGCCTTGGGGGCCTTGGTGGCGGCGACCTTGGGTTCCGGTGCGCTGCGAGCGGGTGTCGGCGCGGGGAGCGGCTCTTCCCACGGCGGGGCGCCGTCGTCGGCGTCATCAAGGCTGACGGGGGCGTAGCTCGCCTCGGGCTCCAGGTCCGGCTCCGGAGCCGGGCGGGGACGCGGCGCGGGCTTGGGCGCGGCCTCGCGGCGGGCGCGGGCGGGACGGGGCGCGTCGGAGCCGCCGCGGCCGCGGGTCCAGGCGAAGGCCTCGCCCAGGTCGGCGAGCCTCAGGCCGATGGCGTAGCCGACGCCCCACAGGCCCAGCGGCAGGAAGAGGAGCGCCCCGATGATCGGCGCGGCGCCGATGCGCAGGGCGTCGCAGGCCATCTTCAGCAGGCCGAAGACCGCATCCCCCCACAGACCCCCCAGACCGGCCGCCAGCGGCCAGGCCGCCGGATGGGTCAGGGCCGACAGGCCGGCGGACAGGGCCAGGACCCCGCCGGTGGCCGCCAGGGCCTTGAAGGGCGTCGGCTTCAGGCGCTGCTGGATGGCGTCGCCGATGGCGCCGGCGAGTCCAAACGCGATCAGCAGCAGGGCGCAGGGCCAGGCCGCCAGGCCCAGGGACTGCATGAACAGGTCGGCGAACAGGGCGCCGTTGGCCCCCAGCCAGTTGGTCGGCGCGGCGCCCGACGCCGCGTTCAGGCTGGGGTCGGCCGGATTCCACGAGATCAGGGCCACCACCAGCAGGGTCGCCAGCAGGGCCTGCAGCACGCCGCGGAAGCGCACCACGAAGGGCGCGTCCCACAGGATGCGGGCGCTGACCCAGGCGCGTTGACCGAGGGCGAGGGCGGCGGACATGCGAAGAGCGGACTCCGGACGAGGCTTCGGAGCCGCCTTTGTCGCGCGCAGAGGGTTAAGGGGCTGTTTACCAGAGGCGGTGCGGGGACGTGATTAGTGGCTGATGCGCGACCTTCGCGCACTGGACGCCGGCGCCCCGCAGAGCGACAACCGCTCCATGAGCACGCCTGATCGCTATGACGTCATCATCGCCGGCGCCGGCATGGCCGGGGCGACCTTCGCCCTCGCCGCCGCCCAGGGCGGCCTGAAGGTCGTGCTGGTCGATCCGCAGCCCTTCTCGGCCCAGCTGGCTCCGACCTTCGACGGGCGCTCGACGGCGATCGCCTTTTCCACCTTCCGCATGCTGGACGCCTTGGGCGTCGGGGCGGCCTTGCGCCCCCACGCCTGCCGCATGGACCGGATCCTGGTGACCGATGGACGGCGGCCGGGCGCGGCGAGCCGGCGCGCCTCATCGGCCTTCCTGCGCTTCGACGCCGATGAGATCGGTGATCGGACAGACGGCGAGCCGCTGGGCTATATGGTCGAGAACCGCCGCATCCGCTCGGCCCTGGCCGAGGCGATCACCGCCGCCGGGATCGAGGTCCGGGCCCCCGCCGCCGTCGCCTCGGTCGAGACCGGCCCGGCGCGGACGCGGGTGACGCTGGCGGACGGCGTGGTGCTGGAGGCGTCGCTGGTCGTCGGGGCCGAGGGCCGCGCCTCGCCGGTGCGCAAGGCGGCGAAGATCGACACCGTCGGCTGGGGCTATGGCCAGAGCGGGGTGGTGGCGACCGTGTCCCTGGGCCGGGACCACGGCAATGTCGCCCATGAGTATTTCCTGCCTGCCGGGCCCTTCGCCATCCTGCCCCTGACGGAACAGCGCGCCAGCCTGGTGTGGACCGAGACGACGCGCCGGGCCGATGCGCTGAAGGCGGCGTCGGACGAGGCCTTCCACGCTCATCTTATGCGACGCTTCGGCGACTATCTGGACGAAGTCTCTGTGGTGGGACCACGCTTCGTCTATCCGTTGTCCCTGCAGTTGGCCGAGCAGCTGACGGCCGCCCGCACCGCCCTGATCGGCGACGCCGCCCACGCGGTCCATCCGGTGGCCGGGCAAGGGCTGAACATGGGGCTGAAGGACGCCGCCGCCCTGGCCGAAGTGCTGATCGAGGCGATGCGCACGGGCGAGGACATCGGTTCGGAGATCGTGCTGGACCGCTACGCCCGCTGGCGGCGGTTCGACAACGCCGCCCTCGCCGCCGGCTTCGACGGCTTCGTCCGCCTGTTCTCCAACGACCTGCCGCCCGTGCGGCTGGCGCGCAATCTCGGCATCGCCGTGGTCAACCGCATCCCGGCGCTGCGCCGCGCCTTCATGCATGAGGCCGGCGGCGCGACGGGCGACCTGCCGCGGCTGCTGCGGGGTGAATTGGTGTGAGCCGCGCCCTGGCCCTCATCGGGATCGCGGCCTTCCTGGCCGGCTGCGCCACCGTCGCGCCCACGGGGCCGAACACGCGGGAGTTCTCGGCCCTCGTGCCCGACCATGTCGTTCGCCAGGTCGATTGCGTCTTTATCGCCGAGGAAGGGTCGGAGTGGACCTGCCGCTACCAGCGGTGGACGGCCGAAGGGCGTTGGGAGCCGCGCGAAGCCATTGTGGCCCGCGACGGGGGCCGCTGGGTCCTGATCGACGGCTGAAGCCTAGTCCAGCTGACGCGCCTCTTCCGGCAGCATGATCGGCACGCCGTCGCGGATAGGGAAGGCCAGCTTGGCGCCCGCCGACACGAGTTCCTGGGCCTCGCGGTCATAGGTCAGCTTGCCGCGCGTGACCGGGCAGACCAGCACCTCCAGCAGGCGCGGGTCGACGGTATTGGGAGTGTGGAAGGCGTCGGACATTCTGGAAGGGTATAGGGTCGGGGGCCGAGGGTCGAGGGTGGCGGGCGCGACTCAAAGCCCTCATCCCTCGACTCTCAGGCCTCGACCCTCGTCACTGCATCGACGGGATTTCGCCCTCGCCGTCGCCGGCGGCGCCGATGCGCATCAGGGCGGTCAGGACCTCGGCGCGAGCGTCGAGGTTGGCGGCTTCCAGCAGGGCCTGTTTCTCGGAAGGCTCGAAGGGCAGGGCCATGGCCAGGCTGTTGACCAGGGCCTCGGGCGGGGCGGTCTCGGCCGTGTCCCAGTCGATATCGAGGCCGCGGGTCTCCAGATAGGCCTTCAGCGCGTCCAGGAACCCCTCGCGATCCAGTCCGCCCTCGCCGGCGGGCGGGGCGGTCAGGTCGCCCTCCCAGGCTTCGAAGGCCGCGCGCACCTGCCGGTAGGGCGCCTGGGTCGGAAGCTCGGTGATGATGCGATAACGCGCCACCCCGGTCAGGGTGATCAGATACCGGCCGTCCGAAGTCTCGTTGAAGCTGGTGATCCGTCCTGCGCAGCCGATGGGCGACAGGCTGGGCAGGGGGCCAAGCCCGCCGGTCGGCTGGATCATGCCGATGATGCGGTCCCCGGCCATGGCGTCGTCGACCATGTTCAGATAGCGCGGTTCGAAGATGTTCAGCGGCAGCTGGCCGCGCGGCAGCAGCAGCACCCCGGACAGCGGAAAGACGGGGATCACCTGCGGCAGGTCGGCGGCCCTGATATACCCTTGAGCCACCGCGACCTCCTCCTTAAGCGAACAGCAGCGAGGACAGACGGCGGCGGCCGTCGCGGGCCACTTCCGAGGCCGCGCCGGCGGCGTCGAACACCGTCAGCAGCTGCTTGCGGGCGGCCTGTTCGTTCCACTCGCGATCAGCGGCGACGATCTTCAGCAACTGGTCGACCGCGCCCTTGAAGTCGCCCGAGGCGGCCAGGGCCTGGGCCAGGTCGAAGCGGGTCTGGTGGTCGTTCGGATCGGCGGCCAGCTTCGCTTCCAGCTCGGCGGCGGCGCCGCTCGGAGCGGCTGAGGCTAGGGACAGCTGGGCGCGGACCGACTGGACCGTGGCGTCGCGCGAATCCTGCGGGGCCATCGCGATGGTCTGGCGCGCCTGATCGACATCGCCGTCGGCCAGATAGACCCGGGCCATGCCGGCGATGGCCTTCTCGTGGCCCGGCTCCAGCGTCAGCACATGGGCGAAGGCCTGGGCGGCGCCGCCCAGATCGTTGAGCGACAGCGACTCCTCGCCCAGCGACAGCAGTTGCTCGACATCGGAGTTGGCGCTCGTTCCGCCGGTCAGCTTGTCGATGAAGGCCTTGATCTGGCTCTCGGGCACCGCGCCCTGGAAGCCGTCGACCGGCTGGCCGTTGACGAAGGCGTAGACGGTGGGAATCGACTGCACCCGCAGCTGGCCCGCATAGGCGGGGTTCTTGTCGACGTCGATCTTGACCAGCTTCACCGCTCCGCCGGCGGCGCGCACGGATTTCTCCAGCAGCGGCGTCAGGGTGCGGCAGGGTCCGCACCAGGTGGCCCAGAAATCGACCAGCACGGGCTGCGTCTTGGAGGCCTCGATCACATCGGCCATGAAGCCGGCGTCGGAGCCTTCCTTGATCAGGTCCCCATTGGCGTTGGGCGGCAGGTCGGTCGGGTCGGCGAGGGTCATGTCGGTCCTGGTCTCGGATCAGTCGTAACGCGTCAGGTCGTCAGATGGTCGCGTCGGGCGCCGCGCTCAAGGGTCGAAGCGCGGCGGGCGCATTAGGAAGGATCGTTGCCGGCGCCCGCGGGGCTGAGCTTCCAGCGGATCTTGGTCTCCGAATCCGTCCGGGCCGAGCCGCGCACGACGATCTGCAGCGAGCGGCGGGTCAGGCCCTCGTCCACATGGACGGACGGTTCAATCGCGACATCCGGTCCGTCGGTGCGGAACCACCAGCCTCGGCCCGAATGGCCGCGCAGCAGGATGGAGCGGCGGTCACGGGCCAGGGAGGCCTGGACGCCCGGTTCAAGCTGGAACCGCACGGCGTAGGGGGCGGCGATGGCGCGGACGACCTCCTTCTGGCCCGGGGCGGGGTGCAGCCGCTCCTCGGCGCGCAGCTCGTCGAGGCGCTGGTCCAGATAGAGGCGGCGCTGGTGCAGCAGGCCGAACTCATGAACCCAGCCGTCATGCTCGATCTCCAGCCAGACGGCGCCTTCGCCATCTCTCTGGTTGGCCTCCACATGGAGCGGACGGCCGACGAGGCGGGGGCCCAGCAGCTCGCTCTTCCAGCCCCCCAGCGGCTCGCCCGTCGAGGTCTCGCCCAGGGTCAGGGTGGAATGGCCGGGCGTCAGGCGGAGGCCCTGCCGGTCGGCGGCGCGGGGCGTCCAGCCACAGCCGGTGACCAGCCGGTCCTTGCCGCAGACGATCTCCAGCGACAGGGGCTGGGCGCAGGCGGCCGAGGACCACGGGCCGCGGGCGGGCGGGGCGGTGTCGGCGAAGACGGTCAGCAGGGGGCTGCGGATGCGGGTGGCGCCGGCGACGGTTCCGGCCCCGTCGGCGGGCTCGGCGTCCGTGCCCCGCGCGGCGGCGACGCGGGCCGCGGTCGACGGGCCTCCACCCTGCAGCGTGGCCAGGCGGCCGTCGGGAAGGGTCTGGATCCGCAGGGCGGCGCCGAGGCGGGCGATGGCGGCCGCGGCGGCGTCGGGCAGGGGTTCGGACAGCTGGCCCAGCCCGTCCTCGAGCGCCAGCAAGTCGAGCAGCAGCTCAAGTCCGGCCTCTGGGCTGCGGCTGGCGTGACCGCCGTCGGGACCGACGGCGCGGGGAAGGGCGCGCGACAGGCGGCCCAGCGCCTTGCGGCGGATCGAGGCGCCCGGCGCGCCGGCCAGGACGCAGCCGATCACGGCGGCGGCGGTCAGGCGTTCGGCGCGGGTAGCGACCCCGCCGGGCGGGCGCAGCAGCTGGCGGCCCTGACGGCCCAGCACATCGGCCAGCTTCAGCCGCTCGGCCTCGGTGGCGACCTGTCCCATGCGCCGGGCGGCGCAGGCCAGGTTGACCGCACGGCGGGCCAGGATGTCGGGATCCCAGGCGAAGGGCGACCAGCGGACGAAGACCTCGGCCCAGATCAGGGTCAGCCGCAGGGCCTCGCGCGCGCCGCGCTCGCCCTGGGTCATCAGCGACGGCAGCCAGGCGAAGGCGTGCAGATCGACGGCGAAGGCGCGGGTCGGGCTGGGGCGGTTGAACGGATCCTCGGGGGGCGGGGCTTCGAGGCTTGAGCCGGCGAGGACGAAACGACCGCCCAGGACGCTCTTGCCGACAGCCGGATCGACCGGGCGGAAGTCGCGGGGGGTGGAGGCGAAGCTCTGGGCGGTGCGGCCCCTCAGCGTCAGGGCGTAGCCGGGCAGGCCGTAAGCCTCGATCCACAGCTGGCGGCTCAGCAGGCGTCCGGCGATGGCGGGCCACAGGGCCGGGCCGGTGCTGGCGCCGGTCGCGCGCACCGGTGTGCGGACGGGCGCGCCGCGCAGGCCCGGGATCTCGCCGGGCGCGGGTCCGTCGCCTTCCGGCGGGGCGAAGGGTCCCAGGGGGCTCACGCGGACTTCAGGGCCTGGATGTTGGCGGCGTAGGCGTCGGGGCCGCCCTTGAACACGAACGAGCCGGCCACGAGGGCGTCGGCCCCGGCGGCGACGCAGGCGGCGGCGTTGGCGCTGGTCACTCCGCCGTCGACCTGCAGGTGCGCCTGCGATCCGGCGGCGTCCAGCAGGGCGCGGGCCTTCTCGATCTTGCGCAGGGTGGTCGGGATGAAGGACTGGCCGCCGAACCCCGGATTGACCGACATCAGCAGGACCAGATCGACCAGCTCCACCACCTCTTCCAGGATCGCCAGGGGGGTGCCGGGGTTCAGAACGACGCCGGCCTTGGCGCCCAGCTGGCGGATGCGGCCAAGGGTGCGGTGCAGGTGCGGTCCGCTTTCCGGGTGGACGGTCAGAATGTCGGCGCCCGCGTCCCGATAGGCTTCCAGCCAGGGATCCACGGGGGCGACCATCAGGTGCACATCGAAGGTCTTCTTCGTGTGCGGCCGGATGGCCTTCACGATGTCGGGGCCCAGGGTGATGTTGGGCACGAAATGCCCGTCCATCACGTCGATATGGATCCAGTCGGCGCCCGCGGCGTCCAGCGCGCGGACCTCCTCGCCCAGCTTCGAGAAGTCGCTGGCGAGGATGGAGGGGCAGATAAGGGGGGCGGCCATGCCCCCGGATAAGGCGGGTCGCGGGCGCGGGCAAGCCGGGCGCCGGGTTCACGCGCGCAACCGTGCTACACGGTTTGGTCATCACAGCCGGGGAGCCCGCCATGAGTGAATACGTCGCCACCGTCGAATGGGTCCGGGGAGACCAGCCCTTCCTCGACAACAAATACGCCCGCGCCCACGACTGGCGCTTCGACGGCGGGGCGGTGGTGCGGGGCTCGTCGGCCCCGGGCAGCGTGCCGGTCCCCCTGTCCGATCCCGCCGCCGTGGATCCGGAGGAGGCGCTGGTGGCCGCCGTGTCCAGTTGTCACATGCTGTTCTTCCTCGCCTATGCGGCGAAGGACGGCTTCGTGGTCGATCGCTATCTGGATCAGGCCGTGGGCGTGATGGGGCGGGACGAGCGCGGCAAGGTCTCGATCACCGCGGTGACCCTGAGGCCCGCGGTGGCCTTCTCGGGCGACAAGCGACCGGATGCGGCGGCGATCGCCGATCTGCACCATCGCTCGCATGAGCACTGCTACGTCGCCAACTCGATCCGGGCGCCGGTGACGGTGGAGCCGCAACCGGCCTAAGCAGCATCTTCCTCGATCAGGGAGCGGTGCAGGGCGATGCCGGCCATAACGCCGTCGGCGGCGGCCAGGGTGACATTCGACATGACGCGCGCCGCATCCCCAGCGGCGAAAACGCCCGGGACGGTGGTCTGTTTCATCTCGTCGGTGCGGATCATCTGGCCGATGGGCGTGTCCTCGATCTCGCAGCCCAGGGCCTGGGCGAGGTCGCCGTTCAGGCGCAGGCGCGGGCCGACGAAGACAGCCTTCAGCGGAACCAGCCGTCCGTCGGCCAGCCTCGCGCCGTCCAGCGCCGGGCCTTCGCCCTCCAGCGCGGCCACCGGCGTGGCTTCGACGGTGACGCCGCGCCGGGCTAGCATCCGCGACTGATCGGCGTCGGGCTCCAGCTTTCCGTCCAGGAACAGGACCACCTGCCCCCATTCGGCGACCATGACGGCCTGGTGGACCGACATCGGACCGGCGCCGAGCACGCCGATCGGACCGCCGCCGATCTCATAGCCGTGGCAGTAGGGGCAATGCAGGACGGTCCGCCCCCAGCGCTCCTTCACCCCGGGAAGATCGGGCAGGATGTCCTGGACGCCATAGGCCAGCATCAGCCGTCGGCCCGTGACCCGTGCGCCGTCAGCTAGATCGACCTCGAAGCCGCAACGGCCCTGACGCGCGTTCACGACTTCGCCGCGCCGGAAGGCGGCGGTGGGATAGGCGGAGACCTGGGCGCGGGCCTCGGCGGCGATCTCGGAGCCCGGCACGCCGTCGCGGCCCATGACGCCGTGGGCGCGGGCGGCGAAGCGGTTGCGCGGGCGATTGTCGTCGATGACCAGCACGCGCCGCCGGGCGCGGGCCAGCTGCATCGCCGCATTCAGTCCGGCGTACGAGCCGCCGATGATGATGGCGTCATGCGGCATGGTCGGATCCACGGGAGCCTCCGGTGTTGAGCTGGGCCTTCCGGTCGGCGAAATCCGCGGCCAGGTCGGCTAGGGTGATGTGCGCCAGCCGGGCCTCGATGAGGGCCCGGGCCTCGGCGTAGGCGGCTTCCAGCGAGCGATTGACCGCCGCCTCGACCAGACAGCCGTGGCTTTCGACCGGCGGCGCTTCCGGGGTCAGCGCCGGTTCTCCCAACGCCGTGTGCACGTCGCGCAGGGTGATGCCCGACAGGGGCCGCGCCAGCCGCCAGCCGCCGCCATGCCCACGCTCCGAGGTGACAAGACCGCCTTCGCGCAGCCCGGCCATGGTGCGTCGGACGACGACGGGGTTGGTCTGCAGACAGACAGCGAGCGCATCCGAGGTCATCGGCGCGTCGGCGTCTCCCATGTGCAGCAGGGCGTGCAGGACGCCGGACAGTCGTGAATCTCGTTTCATGTAACTTCAATTGTTACGTGATGGGTTGGTCGTCAAGGGCGGCGCGCGATAATTCCGGAAACCGGATGATCAGGCGGGGGCGACCGCCACGTCTTCCAGCAGGGCGACGAAGCGCCGCACGGCCTCATCGGCCAGCTCGGGGTGGTAGCGCATCGGCTTGGCCGCGCCGGGCTCGTCGAAGGCGTGGGTGCCCTCGGCGATCCAGGTCTCCACGTCCGCGCCGCAGTTGCGAACCATGGCGTGGACGGTCTCGGCGTTGCGCACGGTGGTCAGGTGGTCGCCGCGGGAGATGACGGCGAGGGTCGTCTTGGGGCAGTGCTTCCACGGCCGCATGCGGTTGAGGGCGGCGACGCCGATATAGGGGTAGGCGAGATAGACGGCGCGGACCCCGTCCAGGCTGACCGCGCCGGGGTCGGCCAGGCCCAGCATACGGTCATGCCGCTCCGAACTCATGGCCTCCATGATGCCCCAGCCGCCGTGGCTCCAGCCGGCCAGGGCGATGCGTGAGGCATCCACGTCCCGCCTGCGGGACACGCCGTCCAGCGCGGCCAGGACGTCTCCGGCGCGCTTGTCGCCGCGCAGGACCAGTCCGGTGCAGACCGTCATCAGGGCCCGTTCGCGACTCCAGCCGCGCGGACCGTAGGAGTCGACGATGAAGGCGCGCCAGCCCGCGGCCTTGGCGGCTTCGGCATAGCGCGGCAGGTGGTCGCGCAGGCCGCCGCAGCCGTGGAACAGGATCACCGCCGGGCGCGGCCGATCATCGTCCGGCCCCACCACGGCCACGCCGGGTTCGAGTATCGTCCAGCGGGCGGCGAGGGTGTCCATGGACGGGAGCTTAGCGGGAAGCGCCGGTGCGTCGAAGTGATTAGTGGTTAGTGATTGGTGGGTGGCTGGATCAGCCTCCGGCGCGAGGTTCGGAACCGCCGGCGCTCGCGACATCGAACCACTAATCACTAACCACTAATCACTAGCTGGGCGCCCTGCCTGCCGCAGATGGCGCTAGTGCCTGAACACCCGCACGCCCGTGAAGGCCATGGCGATGCCCTTTTCGTCGGCGGCGGCGATGACCTCGGCGTCGCGCATCGAGCCGCCCGGCTGGATCACCGCCGTGGCGCCCGCCGCGACCGCTTCCAGCAGGCCGTCGGCGAAGGGGAAGAAGGCTTCCGACGCACAGGCCGAGCCCTCGGCCAGCGAATGGGCCAGGCCCTTGGCCTCGCCGGCTTCGCGCGCCCGGATGGCGGCGATGCGGGCCGAGTCCCGGCGGTTCATCTGGCCGGCGCCGATGCCGGCGGTCTGGCCGTCCTTGGCGTAGACGATGGCGTTGGACTTGACGTGCTTGGCCACCGTGAAGGCGAACAGCATGTCCTGGATCTCGGTCGGCGTCGGCTGGCGGCGCGTGACGATCTTCAGGTCCGAGGGCCGGATCAGGCTGCGGTCGCGGCCCTGCACCAGGAAGCCGCCGGCGACCGAACGGAACACCTCGCCCGGGCCGTGCGGATCCGGAAGACCGTCGGTGATCAGCAGGCGCAGGTTCTTCTTGGCCGCGAAGACCTCGCGGGCTTCGTCATCAGCGCCGGGGGCGATCACGACCTCGGTGAAGATGCCGGTGATGGCGCGTGCGTCGTCGCCGTTCAGCGGGCGGTTGACCGCGATCACGCCGCCGAAGGCCGAGACGGCGTCGCATTCCAGCGCGCGGGCGTAGGCTTCGGACAGATCCTTGCCGACGGCGACGCCGCAGGGGTTGGCGTGCTTGACGATGACGCAGGCCGGGGCCTCGAACTCGGCCACCAGCTCATAGGCGGCGTCGGCGTCGGCGATGTTGTTGTAGCCCAGCTCCTTGCCCTGGATCTGGGTGGCGTGGGCGACGCCGGGGCGGGCCTCGCCGGTGCGGTAGAAGGCGCCCGTCTGGTGCGGGTTCTCGCCGTAGCGCAGGGTCTGGGCGAGGGAGCCCGAGATCGATTTGCGGGCCGGGGCTTCGTCGCCGACCTGGCCGGCGAACCAGCCCGAGACGGCGGCGTCATAGGCGGCGGTGCGGGCGAAGGCGCGGGCGGCCAGGCGCTTGCGCAGCTCCAGCGTCGTGACGCCGTCGGCCTTCAGCGCGGCCAGGACCTGATGCACCGCGTCCTTGTCGACGCAGACGGCGACGTAGCCGTGGTTCTTGGACGCCGAGCGGATCATGGCCGGGCCGCCGATGTCGATATTCTCGACCGCGGCCTCGAAACCGCCGCCCGAGGCGACCGTGGCCTCGAAGGGATAGAGGTCGATCCAGGCGATATCGATGCCGCCGATGCCGTGCTCGGCCATGGCCGCTGCGTGGCTGGGCTCGTCGCGGACGCCCAGCAGGCCGCCGTGGACCACGGGGTGCAGGGTCTTGACCCGGCCGTCCATCATCTCGGGGAAGCCGGTCAGATCCGCCACGTCCTTCACCGGCAGGCCGAACCCGGCGATGGCGGTGCGGGTGCCGCCGGTCGAGACCAGTTCGACGCCCAGACCGTGCAGGGCGCGCGCGGCGTCCTCCAGTCCGGTCTTGTCGCTGAGCGAGATCAGGGCGCGCTTCGGCGCCACGCGGTCCGGCGCGGGGGGAAAGTCGGGAGCGGCGGGCATGGCGGCGTCCGTATGCTGAGGGGTCGGGGAGACGCGCGGGGCTCTAGCACTGTCCGGCGGCGGATAGAACCGGGGAGGTCAGATCAGCTCAGAGAAATCGACCAAGATCGGCTCCCGCCCCATCGCCGCCAGCGCCTTGCGGAACTGATCCTGCGCCATCGCCGTCGTCGCCGTGTTCGTCAGCGGATGGAAGTTGACGATGTCCGCGTCCCACAGGGCCTTGTCGAGGACGAAGGTCACGCGGTGGTCGGGGTCGTTGATAAGTCCCAGCGCCGTGACCGAGCCGGGGCGCAGGCCCAGGGTCTCGTAGAGCAGGCCCTCGTTACCAAAGGACAGCCGGTCCGAGCCGATGGTCCTGGGCGCCCGCTTCAGGTCGATGACCGTGTCCTGACGGGCCGAGATCAGCCACAGCTTCCCCTTCTTGTCCTTGAGGAACAGGTTCTTGGTGTGGGCGCCGGGCATGGCCGCCTTGAGCTCCAGTCCCTCCTCGACGCGGAAGACGGCCGGATGGTCATGGGTGACCTGTTCGATCCCGTTCTGCGCCATCCACGCCAGCAGGCGGTCGCGGTCGTAGAGCGGTTCGGGCGGGTTCGGGTTGTCTTCGGTCATGAGGCGTCGTTAGGAGAGGGACGCTTTCGCTTACCCGCCGGAGACCGCCTGTGGAACTGGAATGCTACCCGATGGCGCCGCAGCCGCCGGACCTGGTGCCCGGCCGGGTGTCGCGGGACTGGATGGACGCCTTCGCCAGCCGGCATCCCTACCGCTGCCTGCCGCTGAACATGGCCAACACCACGGGCTGGGAGATCCTGTGCCCGTTCGGCTTCACGGCCGAGTGGAATGGCGGGCCGACCCAGGCCGACATCGTCATCACGCCCGAGCGGACGACGCCGAACGTGGCCCATTTCGTCACCTCCCACTTCACGCGCGGCATCCTCACCCTGCACCCGCAGTATCTGTTCCGCACGCCGCCGGGCTGGGGGATGCTGGCGGGGGGTGCGCCCAACCATGTGAAGGACGGCATCCAGCCACTGGTCGGCCTGATCGAGACCGACTGGCTGCCCTTCCCCTTCACCATGAACTGGGCCTTCACCCGCCCCGGCAAGGTCAGGTTCGAGAAGGGCGAGCCCTTCTGCTTCATCACCCCGGTCGAGCACCGCAAGGTCGAGGCCTTCCAGCCGGTGATCCGGACGCTGGAGTCCAATCCGACCATGAAGGGCCAGTATGACGCCTGGCTGAAGGCGCGCAGCGACTTCAATCACCGCCTCGCCTCGGGCGATCCCGACGCGGCCAAGGAGGCGTGGCAGCGCTTCTACTTCAAGGGCGAGATCCCTGAGGAACTGGGCTCCGCGCCCGCGACCCACACGAACAAGCGGCGGCTGAACAGTCCGCGGGTCGGCTAGAGCAAACAAAAGGCCCCGCCGGATCGGCCAGCGGGGCCTTCGTCAGTTCAGGCTCGGTGACCTCAGCCGCGCGGAACGCGGGGACCGAGGTTGTTGACCACCTCGCGGGCGTCGAAGGCGTTCGGATCGCCGGCCGGCTTGACGCCGCGACCGAAGACGATCTCGGCGGTGGCCTCGAACCGGTCGATCTCGCGGACATCGAAGTCCGGACCGAACGGATCGCGGTAGCCCCACGGGCTCCACAGGCCGCGGCGGTAGTAGCGCCACGACGGACCCCAGAAGGGGCTGTACCGGTCATAGTAGAAGGGATCCGGCGTGCCCGTCAGGCGAACGTCGCGGTCGGTGGCGCGGTTGACGGTGGCGAACCAGTCGTGGCCGCTTTCCAGCGTCAGCTCGGCCGCGCGCAGCAGCAGGGACATCTCGACCTGCTCGCGCGAGGTCACCGAATTGCCGGCGAAGCTGACGCGGTAGCGGTCGGCGTCGACGCGCTGCTCGGAATAACCGTAGCGGCTTTGCGGGCCGGCCGGACCATAGGGCGTGGCCGTGGCGCAGGCGGACAAGGCGAGCGCCGCCGCCGTCGCCAACAGCACGGGCTTCAGGAAACGGATGTTCATGGGATGCTCCTTGACGCGTCACTACGCGCCCTGACGGCTGAACGGGACATGAACGGCGCCGGTTCCCGCACCCGGCAAGCCGTTATAAACGTGAAAGAATAAGCACGGCGGCGGCGAGCAGCAAGGCGCCCGTCAGGAAGGCGAACCCCTTGCGGAAGCGGGGTTCGGACATGCGCCGGGCCAGCGCAGCCCCACCTAGACCGTAGGCGGACATGCTGAGCACGTCCATTCCGATGGTGGCCGCGGCGAACAGGGCCAGCTGCGGTGCGGCGGGCCGGTTCACGTCCAGGAAGGGCGGCAGGACGGCGGTGAAGAACAGCACCGCCTTGGGATTGGCGATCTGCACCATGAAGCCGTCGACGATGGCGCTGCGGCCCATCTTCACGGCCGGCGCGTCCGGCTGGGCGGCGGTGGAGAACGCGCCGCGCCAGGCGCGATAGCCCAGCCAGGCGACATAGAGGGCTCCGGCCACCGAGATGATGCGGAAGACCTGAGGGAAGGCGACCACCAGGGCGCCGAGGCCCAGCGCCGCGGCGCCGAACCAGACCAGGGTGGCGGCGTTCATGCCGACGACGCCCAGAAGCGCGCCGGCCTTGCCCCTCTGCACGCCGTTGGCGACCGAGAAGATATTGGCTGGGCCCGGGGTGATCGCCATCACGGCCATCACGCCCAGGAAGGTCGCATACAGGTGCGGATCGACGGGCAGGCTGGCCATGGCCCGATGTCGGGCCGCGACCGGTTGCGGTCAAGCCGTGAGGATCAGCGGGCGTCGTTTTTGGCGGGCGGCGCGGCCGGGACCGCTTCGACGGGGGTATCGAGATGGACGCTGATCTCGCCGGCGCTCGCTTCGTCGATGGCGTCCAGCGCCTCGCCGACGGCGTACTCGGCCATCAGGCCGTAGGTGGCCATGTGTTCGGGATCATTTGAGGCCCAGGCGCCGTTGCTCGCCACGCCGCTCGCAACCCGCAGGGCGCCGGATTCCTCGACGGCGTTCATGGCTTCGGCGACGATGCCCTCGACGTCGATCTCGGCTAGGGCCGCGCCGGCGATGGCGCCGACGTGTTCCGAGATGGTGGCGGTGAAGGCGGAGACGTCCGGCTCATACTCGGCCCAGATCTGGGCGATGCGGATCTTCTTCTGCGCGTCGGTCAGGCTGTCGTCATCGGAAATGGCCTCGGCGCGTTCGCCGTAGGCTTCCATGCGGGCCTCGAAGCGGTCGGCGGCGGCCTCGATGGCCGCCTCGGCGGCGTCCGACGAGGATCCGGTCGCGGTCTGCGGATCGGCCGCGAGCGCCGCCGACAACGGCAGGACGGCGAGGGCGGCGGCGAGGGAGAGGGCCTTGATCATCGAACGGCTCCGGGGAAGGGCAGGGCCCGAAGGTCCGCCCAACCCCGTTCGATCTCAAGTGAAATCGCCGTAACGCGTGCTTACTGAGCTGCGGCAGGGGCCGCCGGCGCCGCGGTCAGCGCCTGGGCGATGCCCGCGCGCATCTGCTCGGGAATGCTGCGGATCGCGGCCGGAGCGGCGTTGGCGGCGTTCACGATTTCGTCGCGCCGGGCCGCGTTCTCGGGCTTGTCGGCCATGGCGCGCAGGAAGGTCTCCAGGTCGGCGGCGAAGGCGTTAATTTCGGGCGCGTGACGGTCGATGATGGCGTTGGTCTCGGTCGCCTTGGTCGCGTTGTCCTTGGTGGTGTCCGACATCACCGCTTCCAGTTCTTCGCCGATCCCCTCCATGGAGGCCTGGAAGGCCTGGCCCTTGGCCTCCATGGCCGCTTCCTCGGGCGAGGGGGCGGGCGCGGCGGCGGCGGGCGGGGCCGGCGGCGCGGTCTGGGCCAGCACGGGGGTGGTGATGAGGGCGGTCGAGACGGCCAGGATCAGGCGCAGGGACATGGGTCTTCCATCGAAACTAAAGGGGCCGCAGCGGCCCGTTCGAGCCACCGTGGCGCATTTCCGTGTCGCTGACGAGACGGCTTTCGCGGCTCAGCTTCAGCCGCTCCGGTTTGATGCTGGACCATTTTTTGGATTCAGGTCGATCCGACCTGAAGCAAAAATGGTCTAGGGTCGGCCATGCGCCGTTCGGCCCTGATCCTGTCCGCCCTGTTCGCCGTGGTCGCGGCCCCGCCCGTGGTCGGCCAGTCCGCCACGCGCGCCTATGCGGTTCAGGGCGACTGCGCAGGCCGGCCGGCGACCCTCGTCGGCATGGCGCAGGGCTATTGCCTCGGTCTCGTCTGGCAGCGCGCCGCCGAGGGACCGCGCATGCCCCGGACCCTGTTCGAGCTCGACGACGGTGACTGGCTGGTCGCGGACCTCGGCACCTGGGACGCCGGGCGTGGCGCGCTGTGGCGGCTGTCGACGGCTTCGGGCCAACCGCGATGGACGCGTCTTCTGGCGGGGCTGTCCATGCCGCACACGATCGCGCGCGGTCCGGACGGACGTCTCTACGTCGCCGAGATGAGCCGGATATTCGCATTCGATCCCGCCCGTCCCGATCGTACGACCGCCGTGGTCGAGGGCCTGCCCGACAACCGGCTGCACGAGAACCGCCACCCCCTGTCGAGTTTCATCTTCGACGCCGACGGCGCGCTTCTGGTCAATGTCGGCGCGCCGTCCGATCGGTGCCTGGACGCCCGGGGCGCGCCGCGGCGGAACGCCGGCGGCCTGTGCGCCGAAGACGACGACCAGGCCATGGTGCGGCGCTACGCCTACCTCGGCGACGGCCGCTGGAGTGCGGACTGGACGCCCTGGGCGACCGGGCTGAGAAACTCCGTTGCGATGGCGAGGCACGCCTCGGGCGCGATCTACCAGGCCGAGAACTCCGTCGACCTGACGACGCCGGACCGGCCGTTCGACGAGATCAACCGGCTGAGGCGGGGCGGCGACCACGGCTGGCCCTATTGCACAGACATGGCGACGGCGATGCCGGGCTGGACCGCGCGGCAGGCGCGCTGCGGGTCGCGCACCGCACCCGTCTCGCTGCTGCCGCCCCACGCCGCGCCCTTGTCGATGCTCTACTACGACGGGGAGATGTTCCCCGAGCTGCGGGGCCGGATGCTGATGAGCTGGCACGGATACCGGCGGGCGGCGGGGCGGATCGTGGCGATCGAGACCGACGCGGAAGGCGCGCCCCTGACAGACGCGCGCGCCCGCTACGCCATCTATCCGCGCGGCTCACTGCCCTATCCGGCCAATGCGCCGGCGCCCCGGGGCCGGGTGCTGACGCCGGCCTGGAACGCGCAGGCCGGCCGTCATCCCATGGGGGCGCCGGTCGGTCTGGCGGTGGCGCGCGACGGCTCGATCTGGATCGCGGATGACCGCAACGCGGCCATCCTCCGGATCGCTCGACCCTAGCCCTGGCGCTTGTCGCGCTTGCCCAGCACGCGCAGGCGCAGGGCGTTCAGCTTGATGAAGCCCTCGGCGTCGTGGTGGTCATAGGCCTGGACGCCTTCCTCGAAGGTCACCAGGTCCTGGTCGTACAGGCTCAGGGGGCTTTCGCGGCCGATGATCGAGACATTGCCCTTGTAGAGCTTGACCCGAACCGTGCCGGTGACCTTGGCCTGCGAGTGGTCGATCGCAGCCTGAAGCATCTCGCGCTCAGGCGAGAACCAGAACCCGTTGTAGATCAGGTGGGCGTATTTGACCGCCAGCTCGTCCTTCAGGTGCATCGCTCCGCGATCCAGGGTGATGGACTCGATGCCGCGGTGGGCGGCCAGCAGGATGGTGCCGCCGGGGGTCTCATAGACGCCGCGCGACTTCATGCCGACGAAGCGGTTCTCGACCAGGTCGAGGCGGCCGACGCCGTTGTCGTGACCCAGTTCGTTCAGCTTGGTCAGGATCGTGGCCGGGGACATGGCCACGCCGTCGATGGAGACGGCGTCGCCCTTCTCGAAGCCGAGGGTGAAGATCGTCGCCTTATCGGGCGCGTCTTCCGGGGCGATGGTGCGCTGGTGGACGAACTCGGGCGCCTCGACGGCCGGGTCTTCCAGGACCTTACCCTCGGACGAGGAGTGCAGCAGGTTGGCGTCGACCGAGAACGGGGCTTCGCCGCGCTTGTCCTTGGAGATCGGGATCTGGTGTTTCTCGGCGAAGTCCAGCAGGGCCTCGCGGCTGCGGAACTCCCACTCGCGCCAGGGGGCGATGACGTGGATGTCCGGATCCAGGGCGTAGTAGCCCAGTTCGAAGCGGACCTGGTCGTTGCCCTTGCCGGTGGCGCCGTGACAGACGGCGTCGGCGCCGACCATCTTGGCGATCTCGATCTGGCGCTTGGCGATCAGCGGGCGCGCGATCGAGGTGCCCAGCAGGTACTGGCCCTCATAGACGGTGTTGGCGCGGAACATCGGGAAGACGAAGTCGCGCACGAACTCCTCGCGCAGGTCGTCGATGAAGATGTTCTCGGGCTTGATGCCCAGCTTCAACGCCTTCTCGCGCGCCGGGCCCAGTTCCTCGCCCTGGCCCAGGTCCGCCGTGAAGGTGATGACCTCGGCGTTATACTCAGTCTGCAGCCACTTCAGGATAATCGAGGTGTCCAGGCCGCCCGAATAGGCCAGCACGACTTTCTTGGGAGCGGAGGACGACGACATGGGGCAGAATCCTTCGGCGAACGCGGGGAGGCGTTCCTCTTTGCGCGCGCTTAAAGGACCAGACGCCGCGCGATGCAAGGGCGGGATTGGGGCGGCGGCCCCGCTTTCACGTTGAGGCGGCTCCGGCGCGGTTTTCAAAGGCCACGCCTGAATGAGGTTTTCGCGAAATTTCCTGTGGATTTCCGGCCTGCCCCGGCGCGCGGGCAAGCCATACCGATAGGGATCAAGGGTTTGAATTAAGGCCGGTTTGCGGCCCTACCGGCGTTCGTTCGGTAAGATTCGGTCAAGGTCCTGGAAGGGCGGTCTTAAGCTTTCGCGCTGCAAGGTCCGGCAGTGATCCCGAACCGCGCCCCTTCTCCGGTCGAAAAGCTGGCTCTCGCCGTCGTGCACCAGCCTGAACGCGCCATGCCCGCGCCCGCCGGCGCGCGCGAGGAGGCCCTGCGGTTCCTGCTCCAGACCGCCGCCGACGCCGGCGTCACCGTGGTGGCGTCCAAGCCGGACGGCGATGGCGAGCGCTGGCTGGGTCAGGCCTGGCCCTTCCCGTCGCCCTTCAAGGTCACCGTGCGCACCGTCTCCATCGAGGAGGGCGTCGATCGGGTCGAGGCCCGCGCCCGCCGCTCTCTGGAGCGCATGGGCCTGCCGCGCGGCGACACCCTGCTGGCGTCGAACGCCACCGATCTGGTCGGGGCCGAGGGCCGCGCCCTGTGGGACCGCATGCAGTCGCTCAAGGATCGGGGCCTGTTCCGCCGCATCGGCTTCTGCGCCACCGTCGAGGACGGCCCGGCGCTGCTGGCCCGACGCTTCCAGCCGGACGTGGTCCAGCTGCCGTGCAGCCTGCTGGATCAGCGGGTCCACCGCTCAGGCGCCCTGGACGAGATCGCCGAGCTGGGCGCCGACATCCACCTGTCGTCGGTGTTCGCCGGCGGACTGCTGTTCATGAGCGGCGACGCCCTGCCGGCCGATATGGCGCATCACGCGCCGCAGCTGTCGCGCATCCGCCGCCGTCTCGCCGAGGCCCGCGTCGATCCGATGCAGGCGACGCTGGCCTATACCCTGGGTCTGCCGCAGATCGCCGCCGTGGTGGCCAGCGCCGCCTCGGCCGCCGAACTGCGCGCCGTGGTGGCCGCCGCCCATGCGCCGGCGCCGGCGCTGGACTGGCAGAGCCTTCAGCTCGAGCACCCGGCCGCCGCAGCGGCCGGGCCTCGCGCGCGGATCAGTAGCGCAGCCTGATCCCGACGTAGCCGGAGCGACCCGGCTCGCCGTATCCCAGCACCTGTTGGTAGTGCTTGTCGGCCAGGTTCTCGACCCGGGCCGTCAGGGTGACGTTGTCGGTCAGAACGTAGGCCGCGTTCAGGTTCGCCGTGACGAAACCTTCGCGCGTCGCGGCCGTGGCCGAGTTGGTGTCAGGCTCGTCGCCTTCGGCACGCACGGTCAGGGCGCCCGACAGGCGATCGCCGGTCCAGCCCAGGGTCGCCGAGCCCGCATGTTCCGGCACCCGCGCCAACGCACGGCCGTTGCTCTCGTCCTTTGCGTCGGTCCAGGCGTAGGCCAGGCTCAGGTCGAAGCCGCCGCCCAGCAGGGCCCGGCCTTCCAGCTCGACCCCGTCCGTCGCCGTTTCGGCCAGGTTGATGTAGTAGCTGTCGAAGGTGACCGGATCGAAGAAGTAGGTGATCTGGTCCTCCACCGAGAGGTGGTAGGCGGTCGCCCGGCCTTCGATACGGCCGTCGGCCGAACGCCAGCCGATGGCGGCCTCAAAGCCTTCCGCCTTTTCCGGACGCAGGGTCGGGAAGGGGATCGACGAGAAGCAGAAGTCGCAAACCGCCTGGCTGACCGACGGAGCCTTGAAGCCCGTGCCGTAGGCGCCCGACAGGGTGAAGCCGTAACCGAAGTCCCACGCCGCCGAGACGCGCCCGGTGGTCCTGGAGCCGAAGTCGTCAGTGTCGTCGAAGCGCAGGCCGCCGGTGACGCTGAGGGCGTCGGTGACCTGATAGCGGCCCGTGCCGAAGACCGAGGTGGTTCCCAGATCGACCTTGGCGCCCGTCGAGATGCTGCCTTCGCTCTCTTCGCGCTCGGCGCCGAAGGCGTAGGTGGCGGCGCCGGTCTCGCCGTTGGCCTGCCAGCGGTAGGCCTGGCGGTCGGCTTCAAAGACCGAACCGAAGGCGCTGAAGGTCTCGCGCTCGATGTTCGAGGCCGAGACGCTGAACTGGTGGTCTAGGCCGAAGGCTTCGACGCCGGCGCGGGTGAAGCCCGACCATTGCTCGGATTCCGAACGGTCGGCGTTGTCCGAAACCGGGAAGCCGTTATCGAGGTCGGCCTCGCTGCGCGACCAGCGGGCCGAGCCCTCCAGCTTCACCGTCGGGGACACGGCGTAGCGGCCGCGAACGCCCACGGTGGTGTTTTCGAAGCCGTCGGCCTCAGGATTGCCGTTGGCCTCATCGGCGACGGAGACGCCGTCGGTGGTGAAGCGCGAGACATAGCCGCCCAGCGCCCAGGTCTCATTGGCCACGCCGCCGGCGAGGCGGCCGCGCGCAGTGCCGAAGCTGCCGGCCTCGGCCTCGGCGCGAACACCGTCGATTTCCTTGGTCGTGAAGGCGATCACGCCGCCGATGGCGTCGGAACCCCACAGCGAGGACTGCGGACCGGACAGGACCTCGATGCGCTCGATGTCGCCCAGGTCGAAGCCTGAGAAATCATAGGCTCCGTTGGGCTCGGCCGCGTCGTTGACCGGCGCGCCGTCCACGAGGACCAGGGTCTTGCCGGGGGTGGCGCCCCGCATGCGGACCTGGGCGACGCCGCCGAAGGCGCCCGAGCGAGTCACCGACAGGCCGGGAACGTCGGACAGGATGTCGGCGGCGAAGACGGCTCCCCGCTGTTCGATGGTCCGGCTGTCGATCACGCGGGCGCCGGGCGTGTCGGCGACGATAGAGGGAATGCGGGTGGCGGTGACCACGATCTCGGGCAGGGAATCGTCCTGCGCCTCCTGGGCGAAGGCGGGACCGGCGAAGGCCGCGGCCATGGCCGCGGTGGAAAGCAGAATGGAGCGCTTCATGAGCGAAAACCCCGTACGGGCCCCGCGAATGCGCGCGAGAGGCCTCATGTGAGCGAACCGATCCGCCGAACCCGAAGGTCCGGACGGCGCAAGATCGGGTCGCTGCGACGGAAGTCCCCGCGCCTCTGCCTGGTCCCGGACAGCGGCGAGCGACGGTGGCGGCCAGGTCTCCTGGCTTGCGGGTCGACAATCGAAGCCCTCGCCTTCCCGGCCCGAAGGCCAGTGGCGCCGGAGCGAGCTCCGGGCGGACAGCGATCTCGCCGCCTACAGTTGCGGGCACAGCCACGGTTTCACACCGTGTTCCCTTAACCGCCGACGCGGCTTGTCGCAGTGCAGCGACGCTTGTGCAAGGTCAGGCGGCGTCGTCGTTGCGCAGATGATCAAGGTAGACGCGCCAACCTTGGACGGCCGCCTGTCGCTCGGCCGGCGTGCTTCCGTTGTAGATGGAGCCGAAGTCCTCATTCGTGAGTTGGTTCAGAACAGCGGCCAGAGCCTCAGTCATGACATCGGGTCCGTAATGACGAATGCCTTCGAAGGCGTTGGGCGCATCGTTCACGAGGGAGATTTGCGGCTCCGGCAGGCGGCGTCTGTCATCCATCTGCTCGATGATGGCGGGCACGGCTGCCGGGCCGAGTGCGATCAAGCGATCGAAGAGGTGTTGTTGCAGGCTCGGTCCGCTCCGCCTTTCGTCACCTGATGCGGGCGGCAGGGCGATGATGGCCTCGATGATGGCCTGCACCTCGGCGTAATGGGGAACCGATGTGTCGCGCCGCCAACGAGCGAGCACGGCGGCCTGCCTTAAAACCTCCGTTTCGACCGCTGCCACGGATTCCGCATCGGCAGGACGGAAGGCGGTGGGTGTATAGCCGGCGAAATAGAGACGGCCTTCACTGCGCAGGGCGAACACAAGAGATCGAGAGCCGTCGGCGGCCCGCAACTGCTCCAGGGACGGCATGTACGTTCGAGGGGCCGAGTACCACTGTAGTTCAGGGCGTGCGCTTGTTTCCCCCTTCAGCGCCGCGACATCTCTCAGCGGCAGGGAAACATAGGCTCCGGGCGGCGGGACGGCAGGCGTGTCCACCGACGCCAGGACAATCACGTCAGACTGGGCGACAAGTTTCCAGAGAGGTGGTTCCTCCGCCATCGCCGGCAAGGCCGAGGCCGCCAGAATGAACATCGAAGCAAGGCCGCGCAGGATCATGGCCGAACAATGCATTCAGTTGTGAGCGGAGGTAAAGGACGCCCTATTCCGCTTGAGCCGTTCCCGGCATTCCTTCACCTTGCGCCGCTCTCATGAACGCTCCCCTCGCTCACCCGCCGCACGCCGACGCCGTCCCGTCCCTGGAGGGCGCGACGCCGTTCATGGCCCAGTATCTGACGGCCAAGGCCGGACAGCCGGACGCCATCCTGTTCTTCCGCATGGGCGACTTCTACGAGCTGTTCTTCAAGGACGCCGAGATCGCCGCCGCCGCCCTGGGCATCACCCTGACCAAGCGGGGCAAGCACAACGGCGACGACATCCCCATGGCCGGGGTGCCGGTGCATGCGCTGGACGGCTATCTGGCGCGGCTGATCCGGCAGGGCTTCAAGGCCGCCATCTGCGAACAGCTGGAAGATCCGGCTGAGGCCAAGAAGCGCGGCGGCAAGGCGGTGGTGCACCGCGGCGTCGTGCGGGTGGTCACCCCCGGCACCCTGACCGAGGACAGCCTGCTGGACGCGCGCGGCGCCAACCGGCTGGCCGCCGTGGCGGTGCGCAAGGGCCGGGCGGCCGTGGCCGTGGTCGAGCTGTCGGCCGGGGCGGTGGATGTGGTGGCCTGTTCGCTGGAGGATCTGGGCGCGACCCTGTCGTCCTTCCGGCCGTCCGAAGTGCTGGTCCCCGATCGCCTGTTCTCGGACGAGGCGACCAAGGATGCGCTGAACGGGTCCGGCGGCGTGGTCCAGGCCCTGCCGCAGGCGCTGGCCGAGCCGGTCGGCGCCAAGGCCAGGGTCGAGCGCCTGTACGGCGTGGCCTCGCTGGACGGCTTCGGCGCCTTCGAGGAGGCGGAGGTCTCGGCCCTGGGCCTGATCGCCGCCTATCTGGAGACGACCCAGGCCGGCAAGATCCCGGCCCTGATCCCGCCGCGCCGCACCGGCGACACCGGCTTCCTCGCCATCGATCCGGCGACGCGTCTCAGCCTTGAAATCGACCGGACCCAGCGCGGCGAGCGCGACGGTTCACTGCTGGCCTCGATCGACCGCACCGTGACCTCGGGCGGCGCCCGGGCGCTGGCCGAGCGGGTGGCGCGTCCGCTGCGCGATCCCGCCGCCATCAACCATGGACTCGATGCGGTCGAATGGCTGCTGGAGCGCCGCGATCTGCGCCGCGATCTGCGCGATGGGCTGAAGGCCTCTTCGGACGTGGCCCGCGCGGTGTCGCGGCTCGTGCTGGGCCGGGGCGGGCCGCGCGATCTGGCCGGCATCCGCAACGGTTTGTCGATCGCCGAGGGGATCGCCGGCCTGTTCCCGCCGGTGGCCGATCCCCTGACCGGTCCGCCGCCCCGCATCGCATCCTGCGTCGACCGCCTGACCCTGACGCCCGACCTGGGCCGCCTGCTGGTCGATCTGGCCGAGGGGCTGGTCGCCGAGCCGCCGCATCTGGCGCGCGACGGCGGCTTTGTGAACCCCGACTTCCGCCCCGAGCTGGACGAGGCGCGCCGCCTGCGCGACGACAGCCGCCGGGTCGTGGCCGATCTGGAGGCCCGCGCGGTCGCGGAGTCCGGCGTGGCCTTCAAGATCAAGCACAACGCCGTTCTGGGCTATTTCCTGGAGACCAGCGCCAAGGCCGCCGAGCCCCTGCTGCGCCCCACTGGCGAAAGCCCCTTCATCCATCGCCAGACCCTGGCCAACCAGGTCCGCTTCACCACCGTCGAACTGTCCGAGCTGGACGCCAAGATCAGCCAGGCCGGCCACCGGTCGCTGGCCATCGAGGGCGAGACCTTCGAGATCTGGCGGCGCACGGTCCAGTCCCTGGCCCAGCCGCTCCAGGCTGTGGCCGAAGCGCTCGCCGAGCTCGACGCCCACGCCGCCCTGGCGGAATGGGCGCAGGAGGTCGGAGCGGTGCGGCCGCACGTCGATGATACCCTCTGCTTCGAGGTCGCCGCCGGGCGTCACCCGGTGGTCGAGGCGGCGGTCAAGGCGGCGGGTGATCCCTATACGCCAAACGACTGCCGGCTTGACGGTTCGGGCGCGGCCGGCGCCCGACTGTCGATCGTCACCGGGCCGAACATGGCCGGTAAATCGACCTTCCTTCGCCAGAACGCCCTCCTGGTGGTGCTGGCCCAGGCCGGGGCGTTCGTGCCCGCGAAATCGATGCGGCTGGGCGTGGTCGACCGGTTGTTCAGCCGGGTCGGAGCGGGCGACGATCTGGCGCGCGGCCGGTCCACCTTCATGATGGAGATGGTCGAGACCGCCGCCATCCTGACCCAGGCCACCGAGCGCAGCTTCGTGGTGCTGGACGAGATCGGCCGCGGCACCGCCACCTACGACGGCCTGGCCATCGCCTGGGCCACGACCGAGGCGCTGCACGACCGCAACCGCGCCCGCACCCTGTTCGCCACCCACTATCACGAACTGGCGGTGCTGGAGACGCGGCTGGCCCACGTCTGCAACCTGTCCATGCGGGCCAAGGAGTGGAACGGCGAGCTGGTCTTCCTGCACGAGGCCGCGCCGGGCGCCGCCGACCGCTCCTACGGCGTGCAGGTGGCCAGGCTGGCCGGCGTGCCGGGACCGGTCGTCGCCCGCGCCCGCGAGGTGCTGGACCGGCTGGAAGGCGAGAAGACCGCCGGCGCCAATCTCACCGACCTGCCCCTGTTCGCCATGGCCGAGCCGGCCGCGCCCGAACCGGCCCGGCCTTCGATGGTCGAGGACGCGCTGAAGGGCATCGAGCCCGACGAGCTGAGCCCGCGCGAGGCGCTGGAGGCCCTGTATCGCCTCAAGGGTTTGGCCAAAGGGCCGGCAGGCCGGTGAACCAGACCCTCGACGCGCGGCTGGCGGAGACGGCCGGGGCGTCCGATGTGCGTCGGGCCGTGGCGGCGATCCTGCGCGAGAGCTGGGACGCGGGCCGGGCGAAGGCGGCCCGGAGGCTGGAGGCGGGGGGCGAGGGCGTCGAGGTGGCGCGGCTCTACGCCGCCGCCGCCGACGACATGCTGACCGCCCTGTGGCGCTTCACCACCGATGTCCTCTATCCGGCCCCCAATCCCACCGAGGCGGAGCGGCTGAGCCTGATCGCCGTGGGCGGCTACGGACGCGGCGTGATGGCGCCCTTCTCGGACCTGGACCTGCTGTTCCTGCGCCCGTGGAAGTCGATCCCGCGCACCGAACAGGTGATCGAATTCATGCTCTACGTCCTGTGGGACCTGGGCGTGAAGGTCGGGCAGGCGGCGCGGTCGGTCGATGAATCGCTGGCGCTGGCCCGAACCGACATGATGGTCCGCACCACCCTGCTGGAGGCCCGCCCCCTGGCCGGGGACGAGAAGCTGGCGGACGACTTCATCGCCCGCTTCCAGGCCTTCGTGGCCAAGGCCGATCCCCGCCCCTTCATCGCCGCCAAGCTGGAGGAGCGGAACGTCCGCCACCAGAAGACCGGCGCGGTGCGCTATCGCGTCGAGCCCAACGTCAAGGACGGCAAGGGCGGCCTGCGCGACCTCAACACCCTGTTCTGGATCGCCCGTTCGCTGGCGCCGGACAGCCCGCTGGGTGCGCGGGTCATGGACGATCTGCTGACCTCGCGGGAACGCCGGACGTTCGAGGAGTCCTTCGACTTCCTGTGGCGCACCCGGGCGCATCTGCACCTGCTGGCGGGTCGGGCCGAGGAGAAGCTGACCTTCGACCTGCAGCCCGAGGTGGCCCGCCGCATGGGCTGGCAAGGACGGGGCGACGAGCCGGCGGTGGAACGGTTCATGCGCCGCTACTTCATCGTGGCGCGGGACGTGGGCGCCCTGACCCGGGCCATGTCGGCCAAGCTGGAGGCGCGCCACCAGAAGCCGACGATGAGCCTGTCGCGGCTGATCCCGGGCCGGAAACGCAATCTGGGCGTCGAGGGCTTCGTCGAAGTCTCGGGCCGCCTGTCGGTGACGGGGCCCGAGGTCTTCGCTGAGGACCCGACCAAGCTGCTGACCCTGTTCCGCACTGCCGACGAACATGACCTGGACCTGCACCCCGACGCCTTTTCGGCGGTCACGCGGTCGCTGTCGCTGGTCACGCCGTCGCTGCGCCGCGACGCCGAGGCGACCCGCGCCTTCCTCGACATCCTGACGGGGCAGCGGCCCTATCGCGTGCTGACGCTGATGAACGAGACAGGCCTGCTGGGCCGCTTCCTGCCCGAATGGGGGCGGATCGTCGGCCAGACCCAATTCAACATGTACCACGCCTATACGGTCGACGAGCACACGCTGCAGGCCATCGGCATCATCAACGACATCTGGCGCGGCAAGCTGAGCGCCGAACATCCGACGGCCACCGAGATCGTCCACCGCATCGACGACTTCGAGGCCCTGATGCTGGCCATGCTGCTGCACGATGTGGGCAAGGGCGGCGACCGGGGGCAGCTGGAGGACGGCGCCATCGCCGCGCGGCGCGCCTGCGACCGGCTGGGCATCGACCCGCGCCGGACCGAGTTCGTGGTCTGGCTGGTGCGCCATCACCTGGCCCTCAGCGACTACGCCCAGAAGCGCGACGTGTCCGATCCCGCGACGGTGCGAGCCTTCGCCGGGCTGGTCGGCGATCCCGAACGGCTGCGGACCCTGCTGGTGCTGACCGTGGCCGACATCCGCGCCGTGGGCCCGGGGGTGTGGAACGGCTGGAAAGGCCAGCTGATGCGCGACCTGTATCAGCGCACCGAGGGCGTGTTCCGGGGCGAGGACGTGACCCGCGCCGACCCGCTGGCCGACTTCCCCGATCTGGTCGCCCGCGCCGGAGCCTCAGGCGCGGCGGCGAGCATCGTCGCCGAGCGCAAGAACGACGAGGGCAGCGAGCCCCTGGCCGCAGCGCGCGTCGCCGTGGCGGCCAAGGACCGGCCGGGTCTGTTCGCCGATCTGGCGGCGGCGCTGGCGGCGGGCGGGGCGGACGTGGTCGGGGCCCGGGTGGCCACCGCCGAGGACGGCACGGCGCTGGATGTGTTCGAACTGCAGGACGGATCGGGCGCCCCCTATGGCCAGGCCGAGCCGCGCCGGCTGACCCGGCTGGTGGCGGCGCTGGAAAGCGCGGCCCGGGGCGACCGGTCCGCCCCTCCGCCCGAGCCGCAGCCCAATCCGCGCCGCGCCGCCTTCGACGTGCGGCCGGTGGTGCTGATCGATCTGGACGAAAGCCCCGACGCGGCGGTGATCGAATTGTCGGGCGCCGACCGTCCCGGCCTGCTGGCCGAACTGTCGCGCATGCTGACCGACCACGGCCTGTCGATCCGCTCGGCCCATATCGCCGGCTTCGGCGAGCGGGCGGTGGACAGCTTCTACGTCACCGACGCGAAGGGCGGACGTCCCAGGCCGGGCGCCAAGCTGGAGCAGCTGCGGGCCGAGCTCGAGGCCGTGCTGGACCGCCGCGACGCCAACGGCCGCTCGGTTTCCGCGCCGGTCCGCGCCAGCCTGCGCGACGTCTCCGAATTCGACCGGAAACGGCCCGTATCGCCCCGTCCTGAAGCACGCTAATCCAGCAGCTCCCGCCGCCCTTGAGTTCCCGATGAGCCTCGCCCGCAACACCCTGGTGCAAGCGACCCTGACCCTGGGCAGCCGCCTTCTGGGCTTCGCCCGCGATCTGGTCCTGTCGGCCCGCTTCGGCCAGGGGCCGATGATGGACGCCTTCACCACGGCGTTGATGCTGCCCAACATGTTCCGGCGCCTGTTCGCCGAGGGCGCCTTCGCCCAGGCCTTCGTGCCGATCTACGGCGGCGTGCGCGAGCGCGAGGGCGAGGAGGCGGCCGCCGTCACGGCGTCCGAGGCGCTCAGCTTCATGTTCGCCGTCGTCGCCGGCTTCTGCATCCTGCTGCAGGTGCTGATGCCGTGGATCATGCCGGTGCTGCTGTCGGCCTGGAAGGACGATTCCGGGGTCATGTGGGCCGCCGTCACCGCCGCCCAGCTGACCATGCCCTATCTGGCCTGCATGACCATCGCCTCGCTGCTGTCGGGGGTGCTCAACACCAGCGGCCGGTTCGCCCTGTCCGCCGGGGTGCCGGTGTTCCTGAACCTGTGCACCCTCGTGCCGCTTCTGGCGCCCAGCCTGATCCCGATGAGCCAGCCGAACATCCTGCTGGCGGTCAGCGCGGCGGTCACGGTCTCGGGCGTGCTTCAGGCGAGTTTGCTGTGGTGGGGCGTGCGCCGGCTCGGCGTGCGGCTGAAGCTGTCGTGGCCGCGCCTGACCGCCGGGGTGAAGAAGACCCTGGCCCTGGCCATTCCCGGCGTTCTCGCGGGGGGCGCCCTGCAGATCAATTCGGTCGTCAGCCAGTTCCTGACCGGCTCGAACGAGGGCGCCCGGTCGGTGCTGTACAATGCGGACCGCCTCTACCAGCTGCCGCTGGGCCTTGTCGGGGTGGCGATCGGACTGGCCCTGGTGCCACGGCTGACCCGGGCCTTCGTCACCGGAGACCACGAGGGCGGCCGCCGCACGCTGGATGACGGCATCACCCTGTCGATGGCCTTCACCCTGCCGGCCGCCGTGGCCCTGTTCGTCATCCCCTTCTTCATCATCGACGCCACCGTGACGCGCGGCGCCTTCACCAGCGCCGACGCGGCCCGCACCGCCGATGTGCTGCGCCAGTTCGCCTGGGGCGTGCCGGCCTTCGTGCTGGCCAAGGTCCTGACCCCGCCCTTCTTCGCCCGCCAGGACACGCGTCGGCCGATGATCTTCGCCGTCACCTCGGTGGGGATCACCGTGGTGGTCGGCACGGGTCTGTTCTTCCTGCTTCAGTCCATGGGCGCCGACGGCGTGCTGGGGCTGGCGATCGCCACCAGCCTGTCGGCCTGGGTCAACGTCGCCCTGCTGGGCGGGACCTTGATCCGGGAGAAGGCGTGGCGCGCGACGACTCCCTTCCTGTCGCGCCTGTCGCGGGTGCTGCTGGCCAGCGCCGTCATGGCGGCGGGCCTGCTGGCGGCGGGGATCGGCTATGAGATCCTGAGCCGCGTCTTCCTCGCCAAGGAGGTCGCCGTGGTGGTCGTCTGCGCCCTCGGCGCGGTGGTCTACGGTGTCTGCCTGATCGCCTTCCGGGCTGTCAGCCTGTCCGAACTGAAGGCGGTGCTGCGCCGCGAGCCGGGAGCCTCCATCTCGTCCGGTCTGGACTGACCGCCAGCGAGACGATAAGCGCGATGAAATGACGATTTCAGGACAGACCTTCACCGTCCGCCGATGGCGCGGCTGATCTTCTCCGGCGCCTTCCCGCGCGCGCTGCCGCGCGCCTGATCCAGATTTCCTCCCGAGTACCGACCATGACCGATTCCACCCCGGCCCAGACCGTTCCGGCCTATGACGGCCCGCGCCGCATCCTGTCCGGCATCCAGGCCTCCGGCGCCCTGCACCTGGGCAACTACCTCGGCGCCCTGAAGCGCTTCACACAATTGCAGGACACGGGCGCGCCCTGCTTCCTGTTCGTGGCCGATCTGCACGCCATCACCGTGTGGCAGGACCCGGCCCTGCTGACCGCCCAGACGCGCGAGATCGCCGCCGCCTATCTGGCCTCGGGCCTCGATCCGTCGAAGTCCGTGATCTTCCCGCAGTCGGCCGTGCGCGCCCATTCCGAGTTGGCCTGGATCTTCAACTGCGTCGCCCGCCTCGGCTGGCTGGACCGCATGACCCAGTTCAAGGAGAAGTCGGGCAAGCACAAGGAGCGCTCGAGCGTCGGCCTCTACACCTATCCGGTGCTGCAGGCGGCCGACATCCTCCTCTACAAGGCCACCGAGGTGCCGACCGGCGAGGACCAGAAGCAGCACCTGGAGCTGACCCGCGACATCGCCGCCAAGTTCAACAACGACTTCGGCGTCCCGGGCTATTTCCCCCTGCCCGAGCCCCTGACCCAGGGTCCGGCGCCGCGGGTGATGAGCCTGCGCGACGGGGCGGCCAAGATGAGCAAGTCCGATCCGTCGGACGCCTCGCGCATCAACCTGACCGATGACGCCGACACCATCGTGGCCAAGATCCGCCGCGCCAAGACCGACCCCGACGCCCTTCCGGAAGCGGTCGAGGGGCTGGAGGGCCGCGCCGAGGCCAAGAACCTGGTGACCATCTACGCCGCCCTGGCCGACGAGACCCGGGAGCAGGTTCTGCGCGAATGGGGCGGCAAGGGCTTCGGCGCCTTCAAGCCGGCCCTGGCCGAGCTGGCCGTGGCCTCCATGGCCCCCGTCACCGCCGAAATGCGCCGCCTGATGGCCGACACGGCCGAGATCGACCGGGTCCTCAAGGACGGCGCAGAACGCGCTTCGGCCATCGCCGATCCGGTGGTGGACGAGGTCAAGAAGATCGTGGGCTTCTGGCGCGCGTGACGGCGATTTCCGGACCCCGCGTCCCGTGGGGTCTGGCGAACGTCGCCGGGGCGACTAGGTAGGGGCATGTCCTCGAACCATCCGCTCGACCGCGCCGTCTGGAACGCCCTGTCCACCCGTCAGGCGCCGCTCTCGATCCGTGAGGGCGGGGTGATGCGGTTCGATCCGGCCTACGCCCTGTTCGCCACCGCCGGGCCGGACGCGAGGGCCGACGACTGGGTCGCCCTGGCCCGTGAAATCGGCCGGGTCGCCCTGTTCGAGGCCGATCCGGTCGTGCCGCCAGGCCTCGTGGAAGTGGACCGGATCGACTGCCTGCAGATGACGGCGACGGCTATGAGCGCCGGCGGTCGGGAGGTCGCGTTCGAGGCCCTGACCGACGCGGACGGGCCCGAGATGCTGGCGCTGGCCGCCCTGACCCAGCCGGGGCCCTTTTTCTCGAAGACCCATCTGCTCGGCCCGTTCATCGGCATCCGGCACGAGGGGGCGCTGGTGGCCATGGCCGGCGAGCGGCTGAGCCTGGACGGCTTCAGCGAGGTCAGCGGGGTCTGCACCCATCCCGACCATCGCGGCCACGGCTACGCCGGGGCGCTGATGCGGGCAGTGGGCCAACGTATCCTGGATCGGGGCGACACGGTCTTCCTGCACGCCCGCATCGGGCATACGGACACCATCGCCTTCTACGAGACCCTGGGGTTCAAGCCCCGGATCACGCCCAGCTATGTGGTGATGGACGTCGCCTAGGCGACGCGGTCCAGCCGGGCGACAAAGAAGCCGTCCAGACCGCCCTTTTCCGCCCACATGGACGGCAGGATGCGCAGCCAGCCCTCGGGCGTCAGCGCCTCGTCCGGCGCGCCTACCTCGGCGGGGACGGCGGGGACGGTCCGGAAGGCCGGGTTGCGGCGCAGGAAGGCGATGATCTGGGTCTCGCCCTCTTCGCGCTCCAGCGAGCAGACGCAATAGACCATGCGGCCGCCCGGCTTCACCCGCTCGGCGGCGGCGTCCAGCAGGCGGTGCTGCACGTCGGCCAGCTTGGCGACCTCGGCGGGCTTGGTGGCGCGCAGGACCTCGGGATTGCGGCGGAAGGTGCCGGTGGCCGTGCAGGGCGCGTCCAGCAGGACGGCGTCGAAGGCGCGGGCGTCCTCCCAGTCCTCGGCCGGGGTGACCACGATCTCGGCCTCCAGCTTGGTGCGCTCCAGATTGGCGCGCAGGCGCTTCAGGCGTGTCTCCGACCGGTCCAGCGCTACGACCGAGGCGCCCGAGGCGGCCAGCTGCAGGGTCTTGCCGCCCGGCGCGGCGCACAGGTCAACGATGGATTCCCCGGCCTTGGGGGCCAGCAGGCGAACGGGGACAGCGGCGGCGGCGTCCTGCACCCACCAGCTCCCGTCCTCGAAGCCCGGCCAGCTCGCCACGTCGCCGCGGCGGCCGGTGCGGACGGTTCCGCCCGGCAGGGCTTCGCCTTCGACGAGGGCGGCCACCTCGGCGGGATCGGCGTCCGGCTTGACGCTGAGATCCGTCGCCGGCTCCTCGCGCGCGGCCAGCGCCAGGGCGTTCAGACCGGCCTCGCCCCAGGTCGCCTTCCAGCGGGCGGCCAGCCATTCGGGCAGATTGCTCTCGGCCGTGGTCAGGCCGGGGCCGTCGCGGCCCACGCCGCGCAGCACGGCGTTGACCAGGTTCTTGTAGGGCCGGGTCTTGGGATCGCGCTCGGCCAGCTTCACCGCCGTCGACACCGCGGCGAAGGCCGGGGTCTCCAGCACCAGGGTCTGGGCCAGGGCGACGCGCAGGATGGTCCGGATCGCCAGCGGCGGCGCTTTCTGCAGGCGACGGTCGAGGATCTGGTCGATCTCGCCCAGGCGGCGCAGGGCGGCCATGGCCACGGCGCGGGCGAAGGCGCGGTCGGGGCCTTCCAGCGAGGCGACCTCACGGAAGTTCAGGGCGGAGTCGAGACCGCCCCGGCCTTCCAGCGCCGCGTTCAGCAGCACGCCGGCGGCCAGGCGGGCCTCGACGCCGATGTCGGCCGCTTCGTCTCGCGGGGCTTCCACTCGCGGCGGGCGCGGACCACGCGCCTTGTCGGCCATGCGGCGCCCGCGGGAGGCCGAGTTCCGGCCGGTGTCACGTCCGGTCATACGGAAACCTGTGTGCCCAGCTCGACCACGCGGCCGGGCGGGATGTGGAAGAAGTCGGTCGGGTTGGCGGCGTTGCGCATCAGGAAGATGAACAGCCGGTCCTGCCACATGGGCATGCCCTCGGTGGCCGAGGCGATGACCGAGCGGCGGCCCAGGAAGAAGCTGGTCGACATGATGTCGAACTTCAGACCCTGTTTGCGGCAGACGCCCAGCGCCTTGGGCACATTGGGCTGCTCCATGAAGCCGTAGGAGATGACCAGCTTCTTGAAGTCGTCCGAGATCGGCTCGATCGACACCCGGTTGGCCGGATCGACGCGGGGCCGGTCCGTGGTCCGCACGGTCAGGATGACGTTCTTCTCGTGCAGCACCTTGTTGTGCTTGAGATTGTGCATCAGCGCGACCGGGGCGATGTCCGGATCGCTGGTCAGGAAGATGGCCGTGCCCGGGGCGCGGTGCGGCGGACGGGCGCGCAGCATCTCGATCAGGTCGAGCAGCGGCAGGCTGTCCTTGCGGGTCTTGGCCGACAGGATCTGGGTGCCGCGCACCCAGGTCCACATCAGCAGCACCAGCGCCGCGCCCAGCACCAGCGGCATCCAGGCCCCCTGCGGGATCTTCAGCAGGTTGGAGGTCAGGAAGACGCTGTCGATGAAGCCGAACGGGATCAGGCAGCCCAGCACGGCCCAGATCGGCCAGTTCCACTTCTTGGTGATGACGAACCACGCCATCAGGGTGTTGATCAGCATCACTCCGGTCACCGCCACGCCATAGGCGGCGGTCAGGTTGTGCGAGCTCTGGAACACGAACAGCAGCACCAGGACCCCGATCATCAGCAGGCTGTTGACCGCGGGCACGAAGATCTGGCCCGCCTGGCTTTCCGAGGTGTTCAGGATCTGGATGCGGGGCAGCAGGCCCAGCTGGACCGCCTGTTGGGTCACCGAGAAGGCGCCGGTGATGACGGCCTGCGAGGCGATCACCGTGGCCGCCGTGGCGAGCGCCAGCATCGGCCAGTAGATGACCTGTGGCACCATGCTCCAGAACGGGTTCTCGGCCGCGCCGGGGTGGGCGAGGATAAGCGCCCCCTGGCCGAGGTAGTTCAGCGTCAGGCAGGGCAGGACGAAATACAGCCAGCCGGCGCGGATCGGCGCCTTGCCGAAATGGCCCATGTCCGCATACAGCGCCTCGGCGCCGGTCACCGCCAGGAAGACGCTGCCCAGGATGACGAAGCCCAGGAAGCCGTCATTGAGCAGCAGCTGAACCCCGTAGTGGGGCGACAGGGCGCGCAGGATCGAGACGTCGTCGAAGATGTGGATCAGGCCCAGCACGCCCAGGCTCAGGAACCAGACGGCGGTGATCGGGCCGAAATACTTGGCCAGGCCGGCCGTGCCCCGGGCCTGCAGCAGGAACAGGGCGACCAGGATGCCGGCGGCGACCGGCACGATGAAGGGATCCAGGGCTCCGCCGATGCCGGGGGCCTCCTTGACCCCTTCGATGGCGGAAAGCACCGAGATGGCGGGGGTGATGATGCCGTCGCCGTAGAACAGGGCGGCGCCGCAAACGCCGAGCAGGAAGATCAGGGCGCTGCGTCGGCCGATGGCGTGCTGGGCCAGGGCCATCAGGGCCAGGGTGCCGCCCTCGCCCTTGTTGTCCGCGCGCATCAGGAAGAAGACGTATTTGAACGTCACCACCACCATCAGCGCCCAGAAGGCCAGGGAGACCACGCCGATCACGGCCAGGTCGCCGCCGACGCCGTCGCGGGCATGGGCGATCGCCTCGCGCAGGGCGTAAAGCGGGCTGGTGCCGATATCGCCGAAGACCACGCCGATGGCGCCGATAATCAGGCCGAACTTGCCCGCCTTGCCTGCCGTGTGGCCAAGCCCGTGCGCCTCCGCCGGCGAGGGCGGGGTCTGGGAGGCGGCGGTATCGGTGTCGGACGGCTGGCTGGCGGGGTTCTCGCCATCTTCAGCTTGGGGAGGGGCCCCGGCCATGAAGTTCCTCCGGGGCTCCGCGAGACGCGGCCCCATCAAAAGAGCCGCGAGCCTTTAGGCCCTTTCATAGAGCGATTCAATCGTGCTGCATCTGCGAAGGTGGCGCCGGTTTGTGAAACGCCCTTCGAGCGCTTATCTTGACGTCTGAAACGAGGACCCATGTCCGACAGCCAACGCTTTCCCGTCGCCGCCCACTCTCTGGCCTATCTGGCCCACAAGGGCGCGTATTCCGCCGCCGACGCCGCGCCCAGCGCGGTTCTGGCCGCTTCGGTGCCGACCAATCCCGTCGTCGTACGCCGGGTGACCGCCCTGCTGGCCAAGGCCGGCCTGATCGCCACCCGCCCCGGCGCGTCCGGCGGCGCCTGGCTGCTGCGCCGTCCGGAGGACATCCGGCTGAACGAGGTGCTCGCCGCCGTGAACGGCTGCGCCCACATCGGCTCGCCGCCCGCGGGAGCCAAGGGCTGCCCGGTCAGCGAGCATATTCCGCGTCAGGTGGCCAAGGCCTTGACCGCCGCCGAACTGGCCGCGGCCGACGCCCTGTCCAAGGTCACCATCGCCGACCTGCTGGCCGAGAACCCGTCCTCGCTGGCGGCCTTCACGCCGCACAAGTCCTGCCCCGTCGCGGCCTGATCCGCGCGTGAACCCCGGCCGGCGCCGCACCGTCCTGATCACCGGAGCCTCCGCCGGCATCGGCGCGGCCCTGGCCCGTGTCTACGCCGCCGAGGGCTGGGACCTGGTCCTGACCGCGCGCCGCGAGGGTCCCCTGCAGGCGCTCGCCGAGGACCTGCGGCGCGTCGGCTCGGCCGTCACCGTGATCCCGGAAGATCTCGCCGATCCCGAGGCCCCGCGCCGCCTGTTCGACGCCCTGGCCCTGCGCGGGATCGAGGTTGACGGGCTGGTCAACAACGCGGGCTTCAGCCGCACCGCCGGTTTCCTCAACACCGATCCGGCGGCCCATGCGGCGATGATCCGGGTCATGCTGACGGCGCCGATCGAGCTGGCCCGGCTGTTCGCGCCCGACATGGTCGCCCGCAGCCATGGCCGCATCCTCAATGTGGCCTCGCTGGCGGGCCAGATGCCCGCCACCGGCGGCGACACCCTGTACGGACCGATCAAGAGCTTCCTGATCAAGGCCTCGCAGGGCCTGCATCTGGAACTGCGTGATACCGGCGTGCACGTCACCGCCCTGTGCCCCGGCTACACCCTGACCGAGTTCCACGACGTCAACGGCACCCGCGACGAGGTCTCGACCGCCTATCCCGCCTGGATGTGGCAGACGGCCGAGCACGTCGCCCGCGTCGGCTATGACGCCGTCGAGGCCAACCGGCCCAAGGTGACCCCGGGTGTCATGAACAATGTGCTGGCCAGCCTGGCCAAGCACCTGCCCGACCGCATCGCCCTGAACATGGTCGGCGGCCACGCGAAGCGGTTGAAGCGGATCTGAAGCTTCGGGTCAGGTCCGCCTGCGGCTCGCGATCTCGTCGGAAAGCCGCTGCACGTCGGCGGGGTCCGCATCCCGGGCAAGGGCGACGTAGTGGTCCATGACGGCCGGCCGGTAGCGCACGGGCAGCGTCTGTCCTGGGGCGAGCCGGGTGAGTTCGGTGATCGTGAGCGCTTCGTCCGCGATACCGCGGAACGAGAGGCCATCGGCGGTATCCACGTCGAACATCAGGACGACGCGCGGATTGCTGTTGACCTCCCGCCAGTCGACGAGAACGCCGAGCGCGAGCACGCCCGTACGCAGCTCCGCATTGCGCTTGCGCGCCTCACTGCTCATCAGAGGGTTCGGGGCGACGCCAGGGAAGTCGGGGCCGACGCCGAGCGAGTCCCGGCTCAGGTCGGGCCTGAGCTGCTCCATCACATCGTTGAGCTTCTTGTTCCAACCGAACATCCTGACCTCCTGCTTCAAGCCGGCGCCGGACTCTCGGCCTGGGTTGCACGCTCAGGCGGCGCGGAACTCTCGCGTTTGCCGAGCCTCTGCGTCTTTCCGATGGTCCCAAGGGCCAGGTAGCGGGTCAAGGGCCGCCTTCGCCCAATCCCTACAAGAGACTGTGTCTCCAGAGGCCGGGACGCCTGTCCGGAGACGGCGAGCGCACCTGCGCGGTGCTCGGGTTCGACCCTCAGTCCCCGACGCAGAAAGGGCCGCCCCGAAGGACGGCCCTTTTCCAACTACGACTGGAGCGGGCGAAGAGATTCGAACTCTCGACCCCAACCTTGGCAAGGTTGTGCTCTACCACTGAGCTACGCCCGCACTCCGTGGAACGGCGAGGCCGTCCCGTGTCGAGGAGGGGGCGTATAGCGGACCCTCGCGGACCCTCGCAAGCCCCCTTTCGCGAATTTAGCGCGGAGCCAGACGAATCGCGCCGTCGAGGCGGATGCACTCGCCGTTGATGTAGACGTTGCGGGCCAGCTCCAGCACCAGGGAGGCGTAGTCGGCGGGCGTGCCGAGGCGGCTGGGGAAGGGGATGGCGGCGGCCAGGGCGTCCTGGATCTTCTGGTCCATGCCGGCCATCATCGGCGTCCACATGATGCCGGGCAGGATGGTGTTGCAGCGGATGCCTTCCTGGGCCAGGTCGCGGGCCACCGGCAGCGTCATGGCGTAGACGCCGCCCTTGGACGCCGAATAGGCCGCCTGACCGATCTGACCGTCCTGGGCCGCCACCGAGGCGGTATTGACGATCAGGCCGCGCTCGCCGTCGGCCATGGGCTCCAGCGTCACCATGCCCGCCGCAGACTGGCTGAGGACGCGGAAGGTGCCGAACAGGTTGACCCGGACGGTGCGTTCGAAGCCGGCCATGTCGTGGGCGCGGATCTCGCCGGTGTCCTTCTTGCGGCTGACGGTCTTCTGGCCCGTGGCGATGCCGGCGCAGTTGACGGTCAGGCGTTCCTGGCCGTGGGCGGCGCGGGCCTTGGCGAAGGCGGCGGCGACGCTCTCGTCGTCCGTGACGTCGACCTTGCAGAAGACGCCGCCGATCTCGGCGGCGATGGCCTCGCCCTTCTCCTCGTTCAGGTCGAACAGGGCGACCCGGGCGCCCGTGGCGGCGATGGCGCGGGCCGTGCCCTCACCCAGGCCCGAGGCCCCGCCGGTGACCACTGCGGCGATGCTGCTGTCGAGTTTCATGGCCGGAGCCCCTATGTCTTGTGTGAACCGAGTACTGTCGCGGGGGATTTAGCCGCCATGACCGCCAAAGCCAAACCTGTGACGCCTGAAGATGCGCTGGACCCGTCCAAGGCGCTCGTGCCCTCGGTGCTGGAGGTCAACGAGGTCAGGGTCCAGAAGGGCTTCTGGCCGAAGCTGCGGCGCACGGCGGCCCGGATCCCGTTCGCGGCCCAGCTGGTCAGCGTCTACTACGCCGCGCGCGATCCCGAGACGCCGCTGGCCGCCAAGGGGATCATGATGGGAGCCCTGGCCTATTTCGTCCTGCCCATCGACGCCATTCCCGACATCTTCGCGGGCATCGGCTTCACCGACGACGCGGCGGTGATCGCGGCCCTGATCGCCACCCTGGGCGCCAACGTCAGGAGCCGCCACCGCGAACAGGCCGAGAAGGCGCTGGAGCGCCTCAAGGATTAGGGGCGCTGTGATCGGATCCAGCCGGTGACGGCCAGCCGGTCGCCGCCGGCGAAGGGCGTGACCAGGGAGACCGAGTGCGGCTGCGGCACCTTGAAGATGTTCAGGGCGTTGAAGGCCGGGGTGTAGGCCTCGGCGACATGGCCGTCCTGATCGATGAACTGGAGCAGGCCGCCCCAGTCGACGCTCCAGCCGGGGGTGAGGTTCATCACATAGGCGAACAGCCGGTGCTTCCCTTCGGCCGCATCGGTGTGCCGGTTCAGATAGTCGCCGGGCCGGTAGCGGGTGCACTGGGCGTCGCAATAGGCGGCGCGGCTGTCGCCGGTCAGCGCCCGGATCCAGTCCAGGAAGACCGGGCTGTTGAGGAAGTCGTGGAAGGCCTCGGCCGGATGCCCGCTGCGCCGGCCGGCCTCGATCTCGTCCGACACCGGCCAAGTGTCGAAGGCGTACTGGAATCCGGCGCGGGCCTCGCTGAGGATGCCCGCCTCCAGCTCCGCCCGGTTGTCCGCGGGCAGGGCGTCCCAGTCCGCCGTCGGCAGGGTGAACGCCTTGCGGCCCAGCATGAGCGACCGGGACCAGGCGGTGGACGACGTCAGCGCCGTATGCAGCCGCGCGGCGCCGGCGCCGTCCAGGAAGTCGGGCATGTGCAGGCGCCCGGCGCGCTGGAACACCGGCCCGATCCGCGCCGGATCGAGATGCGGACCGATCTCGAAATCGGCCACCTCAGTCCTCGATCGTGACGACGACCTTGCCCATGACCGAGCGGTCGCCCAGGGCCTGGATCGCCTCGTGGGCGCGCTCCAGCGGGAAGGTGCGGCTGATGCGTGGGCGGATCTTGCCCTCGCTCCAGAACTGGAACAGATCGGCCATGTTGGCGGCGTGGATGTCCGGATCGCGCGCCACGGCCGCGCCCCAGAACACCCCGATCACCGACACCGACTTCAGCAGGGTCAGGTTCAGCGGCAGGGACGGAATGCCCGCCGGGAAGCCGACCACCAGATAGCGGCCGTTCCAGTCCATGGCGCGCAGGGCCGGCTCGCAATAGTCGCCGCCGACGCCGTCATAGACCACGTCCGGACCGTCGCGGCCCGAGGCCAGCTTCAGCTCGCCCGACAGCTGCTTCTGGGCCGCCTTGTCCATATTGCCCGACGGATAGATCAGGCCGTTGTCGGCGCCGGCCTCCAGGGCGAACTGGACCTTGTCGTTGGTCGAGGCGGCGGCGATGACGTGCGCGCCCATGGCCTTGCCCAGCTCGACCGCGGCGATGCCGACGCCGCCCGCGGCGCCCAGCACCAGCAGGCTTTCACCCGCCTTCAGCTGCGCCCGGTCCTTCAGGGCGTAGTAGGAGGTGCCGTAGGTCATCACCAGGGCGGCGGCGGTCTGGAAGTCCATCCCGTCGGGGATCTTGATCACCGAGGCGGCGGGCACGGCCAGCCGCTCGACCATGCCGCCCCAGCCGGGCACGGCGATGACCCGATCGCCCTTGAAGATCCCCTTCACGCCCTCGCCGACGGCCTCGACGATCCCGGCCACCTCGCCGCCCGGCGAGAAGGGCCGCTGCGGCTTGAACTGGTACTTGTCCTCGATGATCAGGGTGTCGGGGAAGTTCACGCCGATGGCCTTCACCTCGATGACGACCTCGCCCTTCATCGGACGGGGGTCCAGGACCTCCTCGACCACCAGGGTTTCGGGGCCGCCGGGGGCCTTGGAGAGAACTGCGCGCATTGTTGATCCTTGGGAGGAGGGAGCGCTCGCCCGTGGCGCTCGCGTCATTGGGACGCTAAGCAGCGCCACGCCCGTTGAAAAGAGGCGATCAGGAGACAGAGCGAATGACGGCCCTCATCCTCCACGGCGGCGCGGGCGCCCGGCGCGAGCGCAACTATGACCGCGAGGTCGTGCACATGCGCGAGGTGGTGGAGGCCATGAAGGCGCGCCTGGACGCCGGGGCGTCGGCGCTGGACGTCGCCGTCGAGGCGGTGACGATGCTGGAGGACTCCGGCCTGTACGTCGCCGGGCGGGGCGCCTCGCCCAACCTGGCCGGCGCCTATGAGCTGGACGCCAGCATCATGGACGGCGCGACCCGCCGGGCGGGCGCGGTCGCCGCCCTGCAGGGCTTCCGCAACCCGGTGATCGCCGCGCGCGCCGTCATGGACCGCACGCCCCACGTCATGCTGGCGGGGGAGGGGGCGGCCCTGTTCGCATTGGACCAGGGGCTGGAGCCCATCGCCGACGAGGAGGCCTGGTTCACCCGCGCCGGCCAGGGCGAGGACAATCATCCGCCGGGGACGCTGAGCCACGGCACCGTGGGCTGCTGCGTGCTGGACGCCGAGGGCCGGCTGGCCGCCGCCACCTCGACCGCGGGCGTGTTCGGCAAGATGCCCGGACGGGTCGGCGACACGCCGATCCCGGCGGCGGGGACCTGGGCCGATGGAAACGTCGCCGTCTCGGGCACCGGCCAGGGCGAATACTTCATCCGCGTCGCCGCCTGCGCCCAGACGGCGTGGCGGGTGGCCGCCGGTCAATCGTTGAGCGAGGCCGCGCGCGCCGTGATCGACGACATCGGATCGCTGGGCGGCGACGGGGGCCTGATCGCCCTGGACCGCGACGGCGCCATCGCCGCCCCGTTCAACAGCCAGGGCATGAAGCGGGCCTGGCTGACGACCACGGGCGAGGTCGGGGTCGAGGTTTTCGGACGCTGATCGCAGAAAAAACGGGTGCGAACAGTGCGAAACTTCCGCGTAAGTCACTGATTTCCATGACGTGGAAGAGTCGCACAGTGCGGATGCTGGCTGCGGCCGGTTCATAGCCGGCATTATGGCGTCGCGATCCGTCAGATACGGTCGCATGCGTGGAATTTCCCTGCGGGCGACCCGACAGGGCGTTGTCGTCTTCAGCCGTGCCCGGCGAGGCCGCGCGCGCTGGTCGGACGTCAGGGGTTTCCGCTGACCAGCGCCTGGCGGAAGAAGCGGACGATTTCGCGATTGAAGGTCTCGTGGAAGGCCGCCCGGTCGAAGCCCGGGGTGGGCGCGCAGATCATCGGGGCGTTGGCCGCCAGTTGCGCCGAGCAGGGCGGCAGGAAGTCGAAATGACCGGCGCCCGGAACGGTGTGGAACTCCGGCGGACGGGGCAGGCCGTCACGCACCGGTTCGACATAGAAGGGCGACGGCAGGACGCGGTCGTTCTCTCCCCGCCACAGCTGCACCGGCTGGGTGACGGCGGCCAGGCGCTCGGGCGTCAGGGTGAAGCCCAGCGCGGGGGCGGCGGCGACGACCGCCCTGATGCGGGGGCTGTGGGTCCAGACCGCGTCCGCGCCCGAAGCCGGGATGCCCCGGGCGGCGATCAGTGCGCAGTCGTAGAAGGCCGGATGGCTCTGACAGTGCGCCGCCACGCGCGACAGATCGGGCTCCGCGCCCGCCGCCGTGAGGACGGTCAGGGCGCCCGCCGAAAAGCCGAAGGCGCCTATGCGGTCCGGATCGACATCCGGCTCCCGCACCATGGCCTCGATCAGCAGGGACAGTTGGCGCGGCCGCAGGGCCACGTCGGTGGCCCGGCTCTGGTCGCGCCAGTTGTCGCCCGTATGGGTCAGGGAGGCGACGATGAAGCCGGCGGCCGCCAGGGCGCGGGCGGTGTCGTCATGTCCGCGATAGTCGCCGCCGTTGCCGTGCGAGATGACCACCAGCGGGAGGCGGGCGTTCCCGGAAGCTTCGGCGGGGCGCCAGACGCCGACCTCGACCACGACATCGCCGTCGGGGATCGTGCGGCGGGTGAAGGTGACGGCGTCAGCGTGCGCGGCGGCCTGTGTCGCGGACGCGGACGGAGGCGGCGACATGGACGGCGCGGCGGCGAGGGCGATGGCGGCGAGGACGGCGGTCAGGGACATGAGGCGGTTCCGGAAAAAGCGGGAGCCGTCTTCTTTCGCCTGCGGACCCGCCCCGCCACGCCGATTGCGTGAACGGGCCAACGGGCGCGTGATCCGGCCACCGGGCGCGAATGCGCATCCCATCAGGCTGTGTCAGGATCGGCCGATGGATTCGGGACTGCTGAAACGATGGGGGACAGGTTCGACAGCGGCGGGGTTCGCCGTGTCGACGGCGCTCGGCCTGCTGCTGGGCGTGATCGGGCCGTTCGGCAGCTATTCCAACGGTCCGCTTCCGGGGCGGGTGGCCTATTGGGTGCTCAGCCTGTGGGGCGGCTGGGCCGTCTTCGGTCTGACCGTGCCGTGGATCGCGGGCGTCGCCGCGCGACGTCGCATCTCCGCCTGGATCTGGGTCCCGCCGGTGATCGCGGTTCTGGCGCTGCCCGCCGCGATCCTCAGCCGCCTGCTGGCCGGCGCCATGTGGCCGGAGGTCGGACGGGTGCCGCGACTGGAGTGGTACGCCCAGTCCGTGGTGGTCAGCCTGATCGCCACGGCCGCGCTGCTGTGGTGGGTGAAGCGTCGTCCCGGGGGCGCCGAGGCGAACGCGGGATCGGCGGACCCGCGTGACCGCCTGCCGCCCGCGCTGGGGCGGGAGGTCCTGTGCCTGCAGATGGAGGACCACTATGTCCGGGTTCACACCCCGCGCGGCTCGACCCTGGTCCTGATGTCGCTGTCGCAGGCGATGGCCGGTTTGCAGGGCGTGGAGGGCGCGCGCACCCATCGCTCGTGGTGGGTCGCCCGTTCCGCCGTGGAGGGCGTGCTCGAGGACGGCCGGAACCTGCGGCTACGGCTGACGGGCGGGCTGGAGGCGCCGGTGTCGCGGGCGAGGGTGGGCGAACTGCGCGCCCAGGGCTGGCTCGACGCCTGAGCGGTTCTTGAAGACGGACAAGAAAACGGCCGCTGGATCGCTCCAGCGGCCGTTGTCTTTTCAAGCCGGCGTCGAGGCCTATTCCGCCGCGACGGCTTCCGGCGCCGGGGTCGCGCCGCCGGCGAGGTTGCGCAGCACGTAGGGCATGACGCCGCCGGCCTTGAAGTAGTCCAGCTCGGTCTGGTTATCGATGCGGCAGCGGACCGGGAAGCGGGCCATCTTGCCGTCCGACGGACGGAACAGCTCGACCCACAGGTCCTGACGCGGACGCAGCTTGCCGATGTTGACGTCCGACAGGCCGCGGATCGTGACGATCTCCTCGCCGGTCAGGTTCAGCTTCTGCCAGCCGTCCTGCTTGAACTGCAGCGGCACGACGCCCATTCCGACCAGGTTGGAGCGGTGGATGCGCTCGTAGCTTTCGGCGATGACGGCGCGGACGCCCAGCAGGCGGGTGCCCTTGGCGGCCCAGTCACGCGACGAGCCGGTGCCGTATTCCTTGCCGGCGAAGACGACCAGCGGGCGGCCTTCCGACTGGTAGCGCATGGCCGCGTCATAGATGGACATCGTGTCCTGCGACGGGAAATGCTTGGTCACGCCGCCTTCGATATCCGGCGTGATCTTGTTGCGGATACGGATGTTGGCGAAGGTGCCGCGCATCATGACTTCGTGGTGGCCGCGGCGGGCGCCGTAGCTGTTGAAGTCCAGGGCGTCGACGCCGCGGTTGGTCAGATAGGCGCCGGCGGGCGAGGTCTTCTTGATCGAACCGGCCGGGCTGATGTGGTCGGTGGTGATCGAGTCGCCGAAGATGGCCAGCACGCGGGCCTCGACGATGTCGGTGACCGGGGTCGGCTCCATCGACAGGCCTTCGAAATACGGCGGGTTGGCGACGTAGGTCGAGCTGTCGTCCCAGGCGTAGGTCTGGCCGCCGGTGACCTTGATGGCCTGCCAGTGCTTGTCGCCCTTGAACACGTCGGCGTAGCGCTTGGCGAACATGGCCGGAGTGACCGACTTCTTCTGGATCGCGGCGATCTCGGCGGTGGTCGGCCAGACGTCCTTCAGGAAGACGTCCTTGCCCTTCTTGTCCTGGCCGATCGGATCCTTGGTGATGTCGATGCGCATCGAGCCGGCCAGGGCGTAGGCGACGACCAGCGGCGGCGAGGCCAGGTAGTTGGCCTGGACGTCCGGGTTCACGCGGCCTTCGAAATTGCGGTTGCCCGAGAGCACCGACACGCCGACCAGGCCGTTGTCGTTGATCGCCTTGGAGACGGTCTCCGCCAGCGGACCCGAGTTGCCGATGCAGGTGGTGCAGCCGTAGCCGACCAGGTTGAAGCCCAGAGCATCCAGCTCCTTCTGCAGGCCGGCGGCCGTCAGATAGTCGGTGACCACCTGCGATCCGGGGGCCAGCGAGGTCTTGACCCACGGCTTGGCCTTCAGGCCCAGCTTGTTGGCCTTCTGGGCGACCAGGCCGGCGGCGATCAGGACCGACGGGTTGGAGGTGTTGGTGCAGCTGGTGATGGCGGCGATGACGACGTCGCCGTCGCCCAGGTCGAACTTCTCGCCCTCGACCTTGACGCGCGGGGCGTCGGCCGGGCGGCTGAAGACTTCACCCAGGGCGGTTTCGAACTGGGGCGCGGCGGTGGTCAGCTCGACCTTGTCCTGCGGACGCTTGGGGCCGGCCAGCGACGGGACGACCGTCGAAATGTCCAGTTCCAGCACATCGGTGAAGACCGGGTCTTCCGAGGTTTCGTCGATCCACAGGCCTTGGGCCTTGGCGTAGGCTTCGACCAGGGCGACGCGCGCCTTGTCGCGGCCCGTGGCGGTCAGATAGTCGATGGTCGCGCGCGACACCGGGAAGAAGCCGCAGGTGGCGCCGTATTCCGGGGCCATGTTGGCGATGGTGGCCTGGTCCTCGATGGTCATGCCGGCGATGGCGGGACCGAAGAACTCGACGAACTTGCCGACCACGCCCTTCTTGCGCAGCATCTGGGTGACGGTCAGCACCAGGTCGGTGGCCGTCGTGCCCTCGGTCATGGCGCCGGTCAGGCGGAAGCCGATGACTTCCGGGATCAGCATCGGGATCGGCTGGCCCAGCATGGCCGCCTCGGCCTCGATGCCGCCGACGCCCCAGCCCAGGACGGCCAGGCCGTTGATCATGGTGGTGTGGCTGTCGGTGCCGACGACGGTGTCGGGATAGGCGACGG
>Ga0209676_1000139_pt1 | contig 177886 bp, 172 predicted proteins | sample AraplaCvi_mLB_r2_FD_184282 | JGI IMG/M metagenome (GOLD analysis project Ga0209676, IMG submission 184282) | Arabidopsis root microbial communities from North Carolina, USA - plate scrape MF_Cvi_mLB_r2 (SPAdes) (version 2) | ecosystem: Host-associated > Plants > Roots > Endosphere | place... | reverse complement strand
GCGTGCCGATCATCGGCACCTCGCCCGACATGATCGACGCGGCCGAAGACCGCGAGCGCTTCCAGAAGCTGCTGCACGAGCTGGGCCTGCGCCAGCCGCCGAACGCCACCGCGCGCACCGAACCCGAAGCGCTCGAAAAGGCTGCGGCCCTGGGCTACCCGCTGGTGGTGCGTCCGAGCTACGTGCTCGGCGGCCGCGCGATGGAAATCGTGCACGAGCAGCGCGACCTCGAGCGCTACATGCGCGAGGCTGTCAAGGTGAGCAACGACTCGCCGGTGCTGCTCGACCGCTTCCTGAACGACGCCGTCGAATGCGACGTTGACTGCATCCGCGACGCCGAAGGCGGCACGCTGATCGGCGGCGTGATGGAGCACATCGAACAGGCCGGCGTGCACTCAGGCGACTCCGCCTGCTCGCTGCCGCCCTACAGCCTGAACGCCGACACGGTGGCCGAGCTGAAGCGCCAGAGCGCCGCCATGGCCAAGGCGCTGAACGTGGTCGGCCTGATGAACGTGCAGTTCGCCATCCAGCAGAAGGACGGCAAGGACGTCATCTACGTGCTCGAAGTGAACCCGCGTGCGTCGCGCACCGTGCCTTACGTGAGCAAGGCCACGGGCATCCAGCTGGCCAAGGTGGCGGCACGCTGCATGGCCGGCCAGTCGCTCGCGTCGCAGGGCGTGACCAAGGAAGTGACGCCGCCGTACTTCAGCGTGAAGGAAGCCGTGTTCCCGTTCGTCAAGTTCCCGGGCGTGGACACCATCCTCGGCCCTGAGATGAAGTCGACCGGCGAAGTCATGGGCGTGGGCAAGACCTTCGGCGAAGCCTTCGTGAAGTCGCAGCTGGGCGCGGGTACGCTGTTGCCCAAGTCGGGCAAGGCCTTCATCTCGGTGAAGAACAACGACAAGGCGCGCGCCGTCGAAGTGGCGCGCGGCCTGGCCAAGCTGGGCTTCGAACTGGTCGCCACCAAGGGCACCGCCGCGGCCATCAGCGCCGCCGGCATCGCCTGCGAGACGGTCAACAAGGTGACCGAAGGCCGCCCGCACATCGTGGACATGATCAAGAACAACGAGATTGCCTTGGTCATCAACACGGTGGAAGAGCGCCGCAACGCGATCACCGACTCGCGCCAGATCCGCACCTCGGCACTGCTGGCGCGCGTGACCACCTTCACCACGATCTTCGGCGCCGAAGCCGCGGTCGAAGGCATGGGCTTCATGGACGAGCTGGGCGTGATCTCGGTGCAGGAGATGCACGCGCAGCTGGCCGCCGCCTGACCGGGCACCGCCATCATGGAAACGCAGCTGGTCGAACTGGACCTCGCGGACTGGAATGCGGCCACGCCCAACGAGGCGTGGATTGCGGAACTGGAAGCCGGCAAGGTGCTGTACTTCCCGCGGCTGGGCTTCGAGCTGCTGCCTGAAGAGCGCAGCCTGCTGACGCCCAGCCTGCTGTCGCCCGACGTGCGCAACATCAGCCTCGACGCCCACGGCAAGCTCAAGGGCGCCGTCGGTGACGAGGCGGTACAGCGTGCCACGGCGGCGATGGTGAAGCGTTTTCGCACGCAGGCGCAGCAGCTCATTCATGGCTTGCTGCCGCACTACACGCCGGCCCTGCGCCTGGCGCCGACCAGCTACCGGCCGGCCCAGGTCGAGACGCGCGTGCAGTCGTGGCGCGCCGACGACCGGCGCCTGCACGTCGATGCATTCCCGTCGCGCCCCAACTACGGCGAGCGCATCCTGCGCGTGTTCACCAACGTCAACCCCGACGGCGCACCGCGCGTGTGGCGCGTGGGCGAGCCTTTCGAGGACATCGCCAAGCGCTTCCTGCCGCGGGCCAAGCCCTATGCGCGCTGGCAGGCCAAGCTGCTGCAGGCGCTGCACGTCACCAAGTCGTTCCGCAGCGAGTACGACCACCTGATGCTGCAGCTGCACGACGGCATGAAGTCGGACATGGCGTACCAGGAAAACTCGCCCCAGGAAACGGCGAAATTCCCGCCCGGTTCGGTGTGGGTGTGCTTCTCGGACCAGACCTCGCACGCCGTGATGGCGGGCCAGTACATGCTCGAGCAGACCCTTCATCTGGCCGCATCGAAGCAATACAATCCCGAATCGAGCCCGCTCGCCATCCTGAGCCGGCTGACCGGACGCACACTCGTCTGATCAATTCCCTCAATCGACCGCCGAACGGCAGCGTTCGGCGGTTTCGCTTTATGGAGAACCAACAACATGGCCACCATTCCGATCACCAAGCGCGGCGCTGAAAAACTGCGCGCCGAACTGCACCAGCTCAAGACGGTCGACCGTCCCTGGGTCATCAACGCCATTTCCGAGGCACGCGCCCAGGGCGACCTGAGCGAAAACGCCGAATACGAAGTCGCCAAGGACCGCCAGGGCTTCATCGAAGGCCGCATCCAGGAAGTCGAAGGCAAGCTCTCGGCCGCGCAGATCATCGACCCGAGCGAGCTCGATGCCGGCGGCAAGGTGGTGTTCGGCTCGACCGTCGAGCTCGAGGAAGAAGAATCGGGCGAAGCCGTCAAGTACCAGATCGTGGGCGAAGACGAAGCCGACCTGAAGCTGGGCCTGATCAACATTTCGAGCCCGATCGCGCGCGCGCTGATCGGCAAGGAAGAGGGCGACACGGCCGAAGTGCAGGCGCCGGGCGGCCTCAAGCGCTACGAGATCGTGGCGGTCCGCTACCTCTGAGCCGGATGAAAGACCGCGTCGCGCTGATGCTGGCGGCCCTCTGGTGGGGCAGCCTCAGCACCATCGGCTTCCTGGTGGTGCCGATGCTGTTCGCCCGGCTCGGCAACCCGGCGGTGGCGGGCAATTTCGCGGCCCAGCTGTTCGAGGCGCAAAGCTGGATCGCCATCGGCTGTGGGCTGATCCTGCTGATCCATTTCCGCCAGAAGGCCGACGACGGCATGACCGGGCCGGTGTTGACGGCCATCTTCCTGGTGCTGGCGGCGCTGCTGCTGGCGCTGTTGCAGCAGTACGCCGTGGCGCCGCGCATCGTGGCGCGCGACAACCTCAAGCTGTGGCACGCCGTGGGCACGGGCATGTATTTCGTTCAGTGGGTGTGCGCCGGCACGTTGCTGTGGCGCATGGGCGGCGCCGCTCGGGCGCCACGCTGAACCGGGGCGGCGACACGCATCGCCGCCTCCGGCTTCACTCTTTCCAGTGCTTGGCGACCCAGCTCGCCGGCCGGATGTAGCGGAAGGCGCGGTTGCGCCGCCCCGCCAACGCATCGGGCGGGTTGCACTCGCCGTGGAACACCATCACGCGGGCGCCTTCGGGCACGAAGGGCTCTTCCCAGTAGTTGGTCGGCCAGGTCGGGATGCCGTGGTACTTGAAGCTCGGGCACCAGGCCGCCGGCCAGTAGGCCAGCTTGCCCTGCTTGTGCAGCACGTCCGACAGGTAGGCCTGCTCGTTGCGGTATTCGGCCTGCACCTTGTCCATGTTGGCGCGAAAGTACGCCAGCACGTCGGCATGGGCGCCCAGCTCGAAGCGGTAGACCGATGAATTGCCCGTGATCCGCTCGCGCCGCCAGGGGCGGGCGTAGTCGTGAATGATCAGGAACTCGCCGGGCTGCTCGAAGAAGGCGTCCAGGCTGCCGACGATCACCACGTCGACGTCCAGGAAGAGGGCGGTGCCGCGCAGGCCGTGCAGGTCCTGCTCGAAGGTCGTGAGCTTCTTCCAGGCGCCGTCGCGCTGGCCCGGGGCCAGCTGGAGGTTGAGCGGCGAAATGGGCAGGCACGTCACTTCGGGGCGGATGCCGTTACCGTCGTCGGTCAGGCAGACGAACTTGAAGTCGCCGCTGAGGTGGCGGCGCACCATGGCGTAGAGCCGGTTGACGTACTCGGGGCCGTACTTGGTGCCCCACTTCATGCAGAGGATATGGCGCTGGGCGCCTTGCGCTGCCACCAAGTTCAGTCCGCCTGGTTGCGTTTCTTGGCCGACAGCGGACGCTTGGCCTTGGCGCGCTTGATGGTGCCGCCCGGGGTGAGGCGCTGGTTGCCGAGCACGCGCAGGGTCTTGATTTCAGGGCGCTGGCCGCCGCGCTTGCTGTACTTGACGATCTTCACGTCGCGCGGGCCGGGCATGCGGTCTTCGTCGATCACACGCTCTTTTTCGGGCTTCGGACGCCACAGCACGAGCAGCTTGCCGATGTGCTGGATCGGGGCGGCGTCGAGCTCGTCGGCGAGCTCCTGGAGCATGGCGTCACGCGCGAGGCGGTCGTCGGAGAAGACGCGCACCTTGATCAGGCCATGGGCCTTCAGGGCCGCGTCGGCCTCCTTTTTCACGGCAGGGGTGAGCCCGTCTCCACCGACCATGACGATCGGATCCAGGTGGTGAGCTTCGGCGCGGTGCACCTTGCGCTCGGCAGGGGTAAGTTGAATGGCGGGCATCCCCGTATTATCGACGCGTACACGAACACCCTCATGAGCACCAAAGCCAAAAGCAAAAAAGTCAACAAGGCGTGGCTTCACGACCACATCAACGACCCCTACGTGAAGCTCGCGACCAGAGAGGGCTACCGCGCCCGCGCGGCTTACAAGCTCAAGGAAATCGACGAGTCGCTCGGGCTGGTCAAGCCCGGCCAGCTGGTGGTCGACCTGGGCTCGACCCCGGGCGCCTGGAGCCAGTACCTGCGGCGCCGCATGTCGCCCGGCGGGGCGGCGGTCGGCGACCTCAACGGCACCATCATCTCGCTCGACCTGCTGCCGATGGAGCCCATCGAAGGCGTGACCTTCCTGCAGGGCGACTTCCGCGAAGACGCACTGCTGGCGCAGCTCCTGGCCGTGCTGGACGGCCGCAAGGCCGACCTGGTGGTGTCCGACATGGCGCCCAACCTGTCGGGCATCCATTCGGCCGACGCTGCCCGGGTGGCGCACCTGATCGAGCTGGCCATCGACTTCGCCCAGCACCACATGAAGCCCGAAGGGGCATTGGTGGCGAAGGTGTTCCACGGCAGCGGGTACGACGAATTGGTCAAGATGTTCAAGGCCAATTTCCGCGTCGTGAAGCCGCTCAAGCCCAAGGCATCGCGCGACAAATCGGCCGAGACCTTCCTCATCGGCAGGGGATTGAAGGCGCTCGATACGCATTGATACCTTGCCGCAGCGTGCCCTCCAGGGGCGCAAACCCTTGTCAGCCTATGGCTGCTATAGGGAAATGTCCGCTTTTCGCAGCTTGAAAAGCCTAAAATGGGGCGCAATTGCGTACCCTCAGCGCGTATTTCATATTCCCGTCACGCGCTTTCGACTGGAGCTTCGTTTGAACAATCAGTGGTTTTCCAAAGTTGCCGTATGGCTCGTCATTGCCATGGTGTTGTTCACTGTGTTCAAGCAGTTCGACACCCGCGGTGGCGTCGGCTCGGGAACGGTGAGCTATTCCGAGTTCCTGGACCAGGTCCGCAACAACCAGATCAAGAGCGCCATCATTCCTGAAGGTGCCGGCGGCGGCGAGATCGTCGCCGTCACCAACGACGATCGCAAGATCCGCACGACCGCCACGGTCCTCGACCGCGGCCTCGTGGGCGACCTGATCGACCACAACGTCAAGTTCGACGTCAAGCCGCGCGAAGAGGGCTCGCTCCTCATGACCCTGCTGGTCAGCTGGGGCCCGATGCTGCTGCTGATCGGCGTGTGGATCTACTTCATGCGCCAGATGCAGGGCGGCGGCAAGGGCGGGGCGTTCAGCTTCGGCAAGAGCAAGGCCCGCATGATGGACGAGAACAACAACACGGTGACCTTCGCCGACGTCGCGGGCTGCGACGAGGCAAAAGAAGAAGTCCGTGAAGTCGTCGACTTCCTGAAAGACCCGCAGCGCTTCCAGAAGCTCGGCGGCCGCATTCCGCGCGGCCTGCTGCTGGTCGGCCCTCCGGGCACCGGCAAGACGCTGCTGGCCAAGTCGATCGCCGGTGAAGCCAAGGTGCCGTTCTTCTCGATCTCGGGTTCCGACTTCGTTGAAATGTTCGTCGGCGTGGGCGCGGCCCGCGTGCGCGACATGTTCGAGAACGCCAAGAAGAACGCGCCTTGCATCATCTTCATCGACGAAATCGATGCGGTGGGTCGTCAGCGTGGCGCCGGTCTCGGCGGCGGCAACGACGAGCGCGAGCAGACCCTCAACCAGATGCTGGTCGAGATGGACGGCTTCGAAACCAACCTCGGCGTGATCGTGGTGGCTGCCACCAACCGCCCCGACATCCTGGACGCCGCACTGCTGCGTCCGGGCCGTTTCGACCGTCAGGTGTACGTCACGCTGCCCGACATCCGCGGCCGCGAGCAGATCCTGGCCGTCCACATGCGCAAGGTCCCGCTGGGCCAGGACGTGAACCCGAGCGTGATCGCCCGCGGCACGCCCGGCATGTCGGGCGCCGACCTGGCCAACCTGTGCAACGAAGCCGCCCTGATGGCCGCCCGCCGCAATGCGCGCGTGGTCGAGATGCAGGACTTCGAGAAGGCCAAGGACAAGATCTTCATGGGCCCCGAGCGCAAGAGCATGGTCATGCCCGAGGAAGAGCGCCGCAACACGGCCTACCACGAGTCCGGCCACGCCCTCATCGGCAAGCTGCTGCCCAAGTGCGACCCGGTCCACAAGGTCACGATCATTCCGCGTGGCCGCGCCCTCGGCGTGACCATGAGCCTGCCGTCGCAGGACCGCTACAGCTACGACCGCGAGTACATGCTGAACCAGATCAGCATGCTGTTCGGTGGCCGCATCGCCGAAGAAGTGTTCATGCACCAGATGACCACCGGCGCCAGCAACGACTTCGAGCGCGCGACCTCCATCGCCCGCGACATGGTCACGCGCTACGGCATGACCGACGCGCTGGGCCCGATGGTCTATGCCGAGAACGAAGGCGAAGTGTTCCTGGGCCGCTCGGTCACCAAGACGACCAACATGAGCGAACAGACCATGGAAAAGGTCGACGGCGAGGTGCGCCGCATCATCGACGAGCAGTACGCCCTGGCGCGCCGCCTCATCGAAGAGAACAGCGACAAGATGCACGCCATGGCCAAGGCGCTGCTCGAATGGGAAACCATCGACAGCGAACAGCTCGACGACATCATGGCCGGCCGCGCACCGCGTCCGCCCAAGGACTGGACGCCGCGCATTCCGCCTTCGGGCAGCGGCGGCAGTGGTGGCACGCCGGCCGTCAATCCTGACCCGGCGCCGACCGCCGCTTGAGGTGGGCTTGAAATCAAGCAAAAACGGGGCCCCTGGCCCCGTTTTCCATGGTGAGCCAGATGGTGCGGTTTGGCGGACCTCGCGTTTCAGGATTGACCTCGCGCAGCCGCGCGTGATGGGCATCGTCAACGTCACGCCCGATTCCTTCTCCGATGGCGGCGCGCACGCGTCGACCGAGACGGCGCTGAAGCACTGCGAGCAGCTGCTGAAGGAGGGCGCCGACATCCTCGACATCGGCGGTGAATCGACCCGCCCCGGCAGCCCCGCCGTGCCGCTCGACGCCGAGCTGGCGCGCGTGCTGCCCGTGGTGCGCGAGGCCGTGAAGCTGAACGTGCCGCTGTCCATCGACACCTACAAGCCTGAGGTGATGCGCGCCGTGCTCGACCTGGGCGCGGACATCGTCAATGACATCTGGGCGCTGCGCCAACCCGGCGCGCGCGAGGCCGTGGTGGCGCACCCGACCTGCGGCATCTGCCTGATGCACATGCACCGCGACCCGCAGACCATGCAGGCGCTGCCAATGCAGGGCGACGTGATTCCCGAGGTGCTGGCTTTCTGGGACGCGCAACTGGCGCCCCTGACGGCGCTGGGCATCGATCCCGCGCGCATCACGCTCGATCCGGGCGTCGGTTTCGGTAAGAGCGTGGCGCAGAACTTCGCGCTCCTCGGCCGGCAGCGGGAATTGTTGGCAACCGGTTACCCCTTGTTGCTAGGTTGGTCCCGCAAGTCCTCCATCGGGGCTGTCACCGGCATCGACAATGCATCCGGGCGTACCGTGCCCAGCGTGGCAGCCGCCGTGCTGGCCGTGGACCGGGGGGCGGCGGTCGTGCGGGTGCACGACGTGCGCGACACCGTCGCCGCCCTCGCCGTATGGCGTGCCATGCGCGCGGAAGCACCGCAAGAACACCTTCAAAGAGCAACAACATGACCCGTAAGTATTTCGGCACCGACGGCATCCGCGGCACGGTCGGCCAATCACCCATCACCCCTGATTTCGTGCTGCGCCTCGCGCACGCCGTCGGCCGCGTGCTCAAGAAAACCCAGGCCCGTCCCACGGTGCTGATCGGCAAGGACACCCGCATCTCGGGCTACATGCTCGAGTCGGCGCTCGAGTCGGGCTTCAACTCCGCCGGCGTCGACGTGGTGCTACTCGGCCCGCTGCCCACGCCCGGCGTGGCGTACCTCACGCGTGCCCAGCGCGCCAGCCTGGGCGTGGTGATCAGCGCCAGCCACAACGCCTTTCCCGACAACGGCATCAAGTTCTTCAGCGCACAGGGCACCAAGCTCGACGACGCCTGGGAGCTGGCCGTCGAGGCCGCGCTCGAAGAAGAGCCTGTCTGGGTGGATTCGGCCAACCTGGGCAAGGCCCGCCGCCTCAACGATGCGGACGGCCGCTACATCGAGTTCTGCAAGAGCACCTTCGCCAACGACCTGTCGCTGCGCGGCATGAAGCTGGTGGTCGATGCGGCCCACGGCGCGGCCTACCAGGTGGCGCCGAACGTGTTCCACGAACTGGGCGCGGACGTCACGAGCATCGGCTGCGCGCCCGACGGGCTCAACATCAACAAGGGTTTCGGCGCCACGCATCCCGAGGCGTTGGTCGCTACGGTGACGGCGCAGAAGGCCGACTACGGCATCGCGCTGGACGGCGACGCCGACCGGCTGCAGCTGGTCGACGCCACCGGCCGCCTGTTCAACGGCGACGAGCTGCTGTACCTGATGGTGGCCGAACGCATCGCGCGCGGCGAGAAGCCGGCGGGCGTGGTCGGCACGCTGATGACCAACAAGGCCGTCGAGATGGCCCTGCGCGCGCAGGACATCGAGTTCGTGCGCGCCAAGGTCGGCGACCGCTACGTGCTCGAGGAGCTCGACAAGCGCGGCTGGCTGCTCGGCGGCGAAGGCTCCGGCCACCTGCTGGCACTCGACCGCCACACCACCGGCGACGGCATCGTGAGCGCGCTGCAGGTGCTGCAGGCCTGCGTGCGCAGCGGCAAGACGGTGGCGCAGCTGCTCGAAGGCGTCACGCTGTTCCCGCAGACGCTCATCAACGTGCGCCTCGCACCCGACCAGGACTGGAAGAGCAACCAGGCGCTCGCCAGCGAAACCAAGCGCATCGAAGCCGAACTGGGCGATGCGGGCCGCGTGCTGATCCGTGCGAGCGGCACCGAGCCACTGGTGCGCGTGATGGTCGAGGCGCGCGATCCGAAGCAGTCGCAGTCCTGCGCCGAGCGTCTCGCGGCCACGCTCAAGCCTGCCGCATGACGACGACGGGCCGCATCGAAACCCGCCTGGCCGACTACCGCGATCCGCTGCAGGCTGCGGCCGTGGTCGAACTGCTCGACAGCTACGCGCGAGACCCCGCCGGCGGTGGCACACCGCTGCCGGCATCCGTGCGCGAGGGCCTGCCCGCTGCGCTCGCCGCGCGTCCGCAGGCGTTCAGCGTACTGGCCTTCGACGGCGACACGCCCGTCGGCCTGATCAACTGCATCGAAGGTTTTTCGACCTTCGCCTGCCAGCCGCTGGTGAATGTGCACGACGTGGTCGTGCGCGCCAGCCACCGCGGCCAGCGCGTGGCGCAGCAGATGTTTGCACTGGTGGAGCAGGAAGCCCGCCGGCGCGGCGCCTGCAAGCTCACGCTCGAGGTCCTGTCGGGCAATGCGCCTGCGCTGCGCAGCTACGAGCGAGAGGGCTTCGTCAGTTACCAGCTCGATCCGGAATTCGGCCACGCCGTCTTCCTGCAGAAGAAGCTCTGACACCAAAGAAAATGCCGCCGACGCGCAAGGCGTGGGCGGCATGGCTGGAACAGAAAGAGAAGGGCGCGGCGATCGCGCCCTTTCTTTTTTCCGGATCAGAAGCGCGTGACAGGCGCGTCGGCGGTGGCACCCGACTTGTCGGCGGCGTACTTGCCCAGCTCCCACTTGGCGATCGCGTTGCGGTGCACTTCGTCCGGACCGTCGGCAAAGCGCAGCGTGCGTGCCTGCGCATAGGCCGAGGCCAGCGGGAAGTCGTCGCACATGCCGCCGCCGCCGTGGACCTGCATGGCCCAGTCGATGACCTGGCAGGCCATGGTGGGCGCCACCACCTTGATCATGGCGATCTCGGTGCGCGCGACCTTGTTGCCGGCCACGTCCATCAGCCAGGCGGCCTTCAGCGTGAGCAGGCGGGCCATGTCGATCTTGCAGCGCGCTTCGGCGATGCGTTCCTGCGTGACTGTCTGCGAAGCGACGGTCTTGCCGAAGGCCACGCGCGACGAGGCGCGCTTGCACATCAGCTCGAGCGCGCGCTCGGCCAGGCCGATCAGGCGCATGCAGTGGTGGATGCGTCCGGGGCCAAGGCGGCCTTGGGCGATCTCGAAGCCGCGGCCTTCGCCCAGCAGGATGTTGCCGACGGGCACGCGCACGTTCTCGAAATACATCTCGACGTGGCCGTGCGGCGCGTCGTCGTAGCCCATCACGTTCAGGGGGCGCACGATGCGGATGCCCTTGGTGTCGGCGGGCACGATGACCATGCTCTGCTGCGAGTGCTTGGGCGCTTCGGGATCGGTCTTACCCATGGTGACGAAGACGGCGCAGCGCGGATCGGCGGCACCGGAGATCCACCACTTGTGGCCGTTGATGACGTACTCGTCGCCCTGGCGCTCGATGCGGGTGGCGATGTTGGTGGCATCGCTGGAGGCGACGTCGGGTTCGGTCATCGCGAAGGCCGAGCGGATCTGGCCTTCGAGCAGCGGCTTGAGCCAGCGCGCTTTGATCTCTTCCGAGCCGTAGCGGGCGATGGTTTCCATGTTGCCGGTGTCGGGCGCCGAGCAGTTGAAGGCTTCGGAGGCCCATGGCACCCGGCCCATGATCTCGGCCAGCGGGGCGTATTCCTGATTGGTCAGGCCCGCACCCTCATAGCCGGAGGCCGAGGCGCTGTCGACCGGCAGGAACAGGTTCCACAGGCCTTGCGCCTTGGCCTTGGCCTTGAGCTTCTCGACGGTCTGCAGGGCGCTCCAGCGCTTGCCGGCGACCGTGTTGGCGGCCAGTTCGGCGCTGTACTCGGCTTCGGCCGGGTAGATGTGGTCTTCCATGAAGGCGAGAACGCGCTTCTGAAGCTCCTTGGTTTTGGCCGAATATTCGAAATCCATGCTGTCTCCTGGTGGGGTTAAGGGGGAGGGCTGGCTATGCCTTTTGGGCAAATTGCCAGGCCATCTCGGCCATCGGCCGTGCGCCACGGGCGGACGCCACGGCTTGCTCGCTCGATGCAGTACCGGCTTCGACGCGTTTCGCAATGCCCTGCAGGATGGCGGCCATGCGAAACAGGTTGTAGGCCTGGTAGAAATTCCAGTCGGGCGCCAGCGCCTCGGGCGTGCTGATGCGCGTGCGCTCGCAATAGCGGGCGATGTATTCGCTCTCGGTGGGAATGCCCAGCGCCGCCACGTCCACGCCGCCGATGCCGCGGCCGGTGGTGGGGGGCATGTGCCACGACATGCAGTGGTAGCTGAAGTCGGCCAGTGGGTGGCCCAGCGTGGAGAGTTCCCAGTCGAGCACCGCGATGATGCGCGGCTCGGTGGCGTGGAACATCACGTTGTCCAGGCGGTAGTCGCCATGCACGATCGAAACCTTGGTCTCGTCGCGCGCGCTCGCCGGCATGTGGGCGGGCAGCCAGTCGATCAGGCGCTCCATGGCTTCGATGGGCTGCGACAGTTCGCCGGCGCCGTCGGCCGAGGCCTTGTACTGCTTGCTCCAGCGGCCGATCTGGCGCTCGAAGTAGTTGCCGGGCTTGCCGTAGTCGCCCAGGCCGCGGGCGGCGAAGTCGACCGTGTGCAGCGCCGCGATGACGCGGTTCATCTCGTCGTAGTAGGCCGCGCGTTCGGCGTTGCTGAAGCCGGGCAGCGACTGGTCCCACAGCACGCGGCCCTGCATGAACTCCATGATGTAGAAGGCGCGGCCGATGATGGACTCGTCTTCGCACAGGCAGTGCATGCGCGGCACGGGCACGTCGGTGCCCTGCAGGCCGCGCATGACCTTGTATTCGCGCTCGACCGCATGGGCCGAGGGCAGCAGCTTGGCGACCGGACCGGGCTTGGCGCGCATCACGTAGCTCTGCGTGGGCGTGACCAGCTTGTAGGTCGGGTTGGACTGCCCGCCCTTGAACATCTCGACCGTCAGCGGACCCTGGAAGCCCTCGAGGTTCTTTTCGAGCCAGGCCGCGAGCGCGTCCACGTCGAAGGTGTGCTGTTGGGACACCGCGCGGGTGCCGATGAAACTGGAGAAGTCCTGGCTCATGTCGATTCTTTTAGTTGTCTGCTACGGAGATTTGCATCAGCGCCGAGCGGTCCAGCACGACCAGTCCGGCCGGCTCGATCCGAATGGTGCCCTCGCGCTCCATCGTCTTGAGTTCCTGGTTGACCCGCTGGCGCGAGGCGCCGAGCAGCTGCGCGAGTTCTTCCTGCGCCAGTTGCAGGCCGATGCGCGTCTGGCTGCCGTCGTCCAGGCTGGGCACGCCGTAGCTGCGCACCAGATGAATGAGTTGCTTGGCCAGGCGTGCGCGCAAGGGCAGGGTGTTGAGGTCTTCCACCAGCCCGAACAGCGTGCGGATGCGGCGCGCCTGCAGCCGCATCAGCGCTTCGTACAGCTCGACGTGCGTGGCCAGGATCTTCTGGAAGTCGGCGCGCGCCACGCACAGCACGGTGGTGTCGCCGTGCGAGTACGTGTCGTGCGTGCGCCGCTCCCCGTCGAACATCGCCACGTCGCCGAACCAGATGCCCGGCTCGACGTAGGTCAGCGTCACCTGCTTGCCCGACACTGCGGTCGAGCTCACGCGCAACGCCCCCTTGGCACAGGCGATCCAGTGCTCGGGCGGGTCGCCGCGCGCGGCGAGCAGGTCGCCGTCCTTGTAGCGTTTGACAAAGGCGCATCGGAGGATGTCGTGCCGTAGCGATGGAGATAGGGAAGAAAACCAGCGACCACTGTTGATCGCTTCACGTTCTTCGATGGTAAGAATGGGGTCGTCCATGGTCTGTCCTCTCGGCGACTGAAAAGCTGTGGGGTGTCTCGGGAGCGACGCCGTGAGGCGTCACTCGTAGCGTGGCGGTGTCTTGTCGAGGAACGCGGCGATGCCGATGCCCGCGTTCGCGTGGTGCAGGTTGCGCACGAAATGATCGCGCTCCTGCGATAGCTGCGACGCCAGTGTGGCGCCGCGCGCGTCGCTCAGCAGCTCCTTGATGCTGGCCAGCGAGTTCGGTGCGCGCGCGTTCAGGCGGGTGGCCAGGGCCAGCGCGCCGGCCAGCGCCTGTCCGCTGTCGGTGAGCTCGTTGACGAGGCCGAAGGCATGCAGGCGCGCGGCCTCGATGCGCTCGCCGTTCATCAGCCATTCGCTCGCCAGCTGGCGCGGCAGCGCCTGTCCGAGGTGCCAGCTGAGGCCGCCGTCGGGCGAGAGCGCCACGTTGCTGTACGAGGCCGCAAACACGGCGTCGCGCGCGGCCACGACGAAGTCGCAGGCCAGCGCGAGCGAGAAGCCGGCGCCGGCCGCCGCGCCCTCGACGGCCGCGATGACAGGCTTGGGAAAGGTGCGGATCGAGTCGATCCAGTTGTGCAGGCCCTCGATGCTCTCGGCCTGCACGGAGCGGTCGAGCTGGCGGTTGGCCAGCAGCCGCTGCAGCGAGCCGCCGGCGCAGAACCAGGCGCCTTCGCCCACGATGACGACGCTGCGGATCTCGCCGCTGCTCTCGGCGCCGTTCAGCGCCTCGATGCCGGCGGCATAGATCTCAGGGCCCAGTGCATTGCGCTGGGTCGGGTTGACGATGGTCAGCACCATGGTGCTGCCTTCGCTGGTGCTCTTGAGTTCGGCGGTCATGGTGTGCGTGCTTATTCTTCTTCGTGCAGCAGGCTCAGGCCCAGCGCGCCGCGGCGGCGCAACCACGGGCTCGGGCGATAGCGCGGGTCGCCATACACGGTCTGCAGGTTGAACAGCACCTCGAGCATGTTGGTCGGCCCGTACAGGTTGCCCATGGCGAGCGGGCCGCGCGGATAGCCCAGGCCCAATTGCACGGCGGTCTCGAGGTCGGCCGGCGTGCACACGCGCTGCTGGCACATGTCGGCGGCGATGTTGACGATGGCGCCGATCACGCGCTGCGTGACGAAGCCGCCGCTGTCGCGGATCACGCTCACGGCCTTGCCGTCGCGCGCGAAGAGGGCGTGCGCGGCGTCGCGCACGTCGCGGCGCGTGGCCGGGTTGGTGGCGAGCACGCGGCGCTTGGTGGCGGCGTCGTCGATCAGCATGTCGATGCCGACGGTGCGCGTGGCGTCCAGCCGCTCGACGGCCGCGACCGTCGTCACGTCGAAGCCCAGCGGCGCGACCAGGATGATCGACTGCGGTGCGGGAGCGCTGCCGCTGTCGATCTGCGCACCCAGCGTGTTCACCAGGCGCAGCAGCTCGGCGCGGCGCGCGGCACGCGGCGACACCCAGACCGCGGGCGTGCCTTCGATCACCGGCGCGGGCGCCTCGGGCGCCTGCTGCATCACGCCGTTGTCGTAGCGGTAGAAGCCTTCGCCGGTCTTGCGGCCGAGTGCGCCAGCGGCCAGGCGCTGCGCGGTGATCACGCTCGGGCGGAAGCGCGGCTCTTCGAAGTACTGGTGGTAGATCGACTCCATCACCGGGTGAGACACGTCGAGCGCCGTGAGGTCGAGCAGCTCGAACGGGCCGAGGCGAAAGCCTGCCTGGTCTTTCAGGATGCGGTCGATGGTGGCGAAGTCGGCCACGCCTTCGCCGACGATGCGCAGCGCCTCGGTGCCGTAGCCGCGGCCCGCGTGGTTGACGATGAAGCCCGGCGTGTCCTGCGCCTGCACGGCGCTGTGGCCCATCTGCGTGGCATAGCCGGCCAGCTTCTGGCAGACCTCGGGCGAGGTCTTGAAGCCCGCCACCACCTCGACCACCTTCATCAGTGGCACGGGGTTGAAGAAGTGGAAGCCCGCGAAGCGCGCGGGGTGCTGCAGGCCGGCCGCGATGGCCGTGACCGACAGTGACGAGGTGTTGGTGACCAGCGTGGCGGTGGGCGCGACCACGTCCTCGAGCTCGCGAAACAGCGTGCGCTTGACCTCGAGGTTCTCGACCACGGCCTCGACCACGAGATCGCAGCCGGCGAGCGCCTGGATGCCGTCGACCGCCTTCACGCGCGCCACGTAGGCGTCGCGCGTGGGGGCGTCGATCTTGCCTTTCTCGTGCAGCTTGTTCCATTGGGCGGCGAGGGCTTCGCGGCCACGCTCGGCGGCGCCTGCGAAGCTGTCGAGCAGCAGCACTTCGCTGCCGGCCTGGGCGGCGATCTGCGCGATGCCGCGCCCCATGGCGCCGGCGCCGATCACGCCGATTCGGGGGTAGTTCACTGTCATGGGATCAAGGTTCTCATGGGTTGGTGGGTGTCCGGGGCGGCCGCGCCGGCGCGGGTGCGCGACGCGGACGAAAGCTCCGATTTTGCAATCTCGCGGGAGGCCCGCGCCCCGGGTGTTACGCGGGGCATCGGAATCAGGCCGGGCGGCGGCTGCGGTCGATGGCGATGCTCAGGCCCATCGCCAGCAGCATCAGTGCAAAACCGACCCGGCTCATCCACTCGGTGGCGTCGTTCGCCAGCAGCCAGCCGCCCAGCGCCGCGCCCAGGGCCTGGCCGATGTAGATGCCCGAGCTGTTGAGCGCCACCGAGCCCGGTGCCAGGGCGGGCGCCAGCCCCACGAGGCGCGCCTGCTGCGAGGAGTTGGTGGCGAAGCAGCCCAGGCCCCAGGGCACGAGCACCACCGCGAGCCACGCCAGCGTGCTGGCCAGCGGCCACAGCAGCAGGCTCAGCGCGATCAGCCCGGTCGTCAGCAGCACCATGCGCCCGGCGCCGACGCGGTCGATGTAGCGGCTCACCACCATGTTGCCCAGCAGGCCGAAGGCGCCGAACAGAGCCCACATCAGGCTCAGCGTGTTGGCGTCGGCGCCGAAGCCCTGCTTGAGCAGCGGACCGAAATAGCTGAACAGCACGAACTGGCCGACGCCCTGCAGGGCCGTGACCGACACGATGCCCATCAGCACCGGGCTGCGCAGCACGCGCGACCAGGCGGCGGCCGTGAGCGCGGCGGGCCGGATGCCGCTGGGCAGCGTGAGCCAGACCGAGGCGGCGCTCACGACGCTGAGCGCCGCGATGGCCATGAAGGCCATGCGCCAGCCCAGGTGGCCACCGATCAGCGCGCCGATCGGCAGGCCCAGCACCGAGGCCACCGACCAGCCGAGAAAGACGAAGGTGACGGCGCGCCCGCGCTGCTCGGGCGGCACCAGCATGCCGGCGCAGGCCGCGGCCTGGGGCGTGAAGATGGCGGGCGCGATCACCGTGAGCATGCGCACCGGCAGCAGCGCGCCGAAGCTGGGCACGAGCGCCGCGGCGACATGCCCAGCGGCGTACCAGAGCAGGGTGAGGGCCAGCAGCTTGCGGCGGTCCCAGCCGGCGACCGCGGCGGCCAGCAGCGGGGCGCCCAGGCACATCACGAAGGCGGCCGCGCTGATCAGCTGGCCTGCGGTGGCGACCTTGATGGCCAAGGAGGCGCTGATCTCATTGAGGGTGCCGGGCACGACCATCACGCCCGTGCCGATCACGAAATTGCCGGCCAGCAGCGCCCAGAGTGCGCCTCGCTGCGGCGCGGGCCGGCTCATGCGCTCACCGCCGGACCTGCAGCGCGCCGGGGTTCACGATGTTCGTGGGGTTGCCCTTGATGAAGCTCACGACGTTGTCGAACGCCTGGCCGAAGTAGCTTTCGTAGCTTTCCTGCTCGACGTAGCCGATGTGCGGCGTGCAGATGCAGTTTTCGAGGCGCAGCAGCGCATGGCCCTGCAGCGGCGGCTCGCTCTCGAACACGTCGATGGCCGCCAGCCCGGGGCGCCCGCGATTGAGCGCGGCCAGCAGGGCATCGGCCTCCACCAGCTCGGCGCGCGAGGTGTTGACGAACAGCGCCGTCGGCTTCATGCGCGAGAGGTCTTCGAGCTTGACGAGGCCCTGGGTGTCCTCGTTGAGCCGCAGGTGCACCGACAGCACGTCGGCCGCGGCGAAGAATTCGTGGCGGTTCTGCGCCACCTGGAAGCCGTCGGAGCGCGCCTTGGCGCAGCTGGCCTCGCGGCCCCAGATCACGACCTGCATGCCGAAGGCCTGCCCGTAGCGGGCCACCAACTGGCCGATGCGGCCGTAGCCCCAGATGCACAGCGTCTTGCCCTTGAGCACCGAGCCCACGCCGAAATTCGGCGGCATCGACGCCGACTTGAGGCCCGACTGCTGCCAGGCCCCGTGCTTGAGGTTGCTGATGTACTGCGGCAGGCGGCGCATGGCCGCCATGATCAGCGCCCAGGTGAGTTCGGCGGGCGCCTGCGGCGAACCCGAGCCCTCGGCCACCGCCACGCCGCGTTCGGTGCAGGCCGTGACGTCGATGTGGCCGCCGACGCGACCGGTCTGGGAAATCAGCTTGAGCTTGGGCAGCTTCTCGATGAGCTGGCGGGAGATCTGGCTGCGCTCGCGGATGAGCACGATGACGTCCGCATCCTTGAGGCGAACCGACAGTTGGCCGATGCCCTTGACCGTGTTGGTGTAGACCTTGGCGGCGTAAGCGTCCAGCTTGGCAGCGCACTGCAGCTTGCGCACGGCGTCCTGGTAGTCGTCGAGGATCACAATGTTCATGGCATGCCATTGTGCCTCGCAGCATCGGCACGTCGCACTTGTGAACGTTTGGATACCCGGTGCCGGATGGCGGCCGGAAGGCCTGTTTCAGGCTGTTGGGGGTGAATCCGCCGTGCGCGTGCGGGGCGCGCAGGCACGGCGGGTTCGTTTGCACTTTCTCAGTGCAGGTGGCTGGGGCGGGGCGTGCCGCTGCCGGTTTCCGCGGCTTCCAATGCGGCGAGCCGGTCGAGCTCGGCGCACACGTCGGCCATGCGACCGGAAATCACGACCCGGTTGGCGCAGCCGCGCTGCGTGCCTTGCCGGTCGACCACGCGGACCACGCGCAGCGGTCGGGCGGGCGTGGCGGCGGACGGTGACGCGGCCGGCGCCGGGCTGCCGGGGGTGCGTGCCGTGCAGGCCGGGCGAATGGCCACGTAGCGCAAGCCGGCCGCTGCGTCGCCGCTCTCACCATGCGACGGGCGACGAGCGGGCATCCAGCGGGTGGCCAGCGATTGCAGGGGCGACCAGAGGTCGGCGATGGCGAGGAGGGCGATTCCCATGTGAACTCCAAAAAAGTATGAGGTTGAACACAGGCAGGATTTCTTGAATCGGCCGCAACAGGGTGATGGCAACTTCGCGCCATACGCCCGCCACCTGTCGCGGCCGGATGAGGAGCAGCTGCCGTTGGCAGCAGGCCCGAGACCTACATCAGCATGGTGTTGCGGATGAGGCCGACCGCGAGGCCTTCGATTTCGAAGGGCTCGCCGGGCTGGACGATGATGGTCGGGTAGTCGGGGTTCTCGGCGTGCAGCTCGATCACCTGCTTGTTGCGCTTCAGGCGCTTCACGGTGACTTCTTCGCCCAGGCGGGCCACCACGATCTGGCCGTTGCGCGCTTCCTTCGTGGCCTGCACGGCGAGCAGGTCGCCGTCCATGATGCCGGCGTCGCGCATCGACATGCCGCGCACCTTGAGCAGGTAGTCGGGCTGGCGCTGGAAGAGCGTGTTCTCGACGTAGTAGGTCTGGTCGACGTGCTCTTGCGCGAGGATGGGGGAACCCGCCGCGACGCGGCCGATGAGCGGCAGCGCGAGCTGGGCCATGCCGGGCAGCGAAAGCGAGAACTGGTTGCCTTCGCGGTGGCGCGTTTCGTGGAGCGAGCGCAGCGCATCGCCCTTGAGGCGGATGCCGCGCGAGGTGCCGCTGACGAGTTCGATCACGCCCTTGCGGGCCAGGGCCTGCAGGTGCTCCTCGGCGGCGTTGGCCGACTTGAAGCCCAGCTCGTTGGCGATTTCGGCGCGCGTGGGCGGCGCACCGGTGCGTGCGATGGCGCCCTGGATCAGGTCCAGGATCTGCTGCTGGCGGGCGGTAAGCTTCACTGCGAACTGCATAGTGGTTTCCTTGCGGCACTGGCTAGATATCCAGTACCTGTATTTTTAACCAGTTTTCAAAAGTTGACAAGCCATGACTCATTCCTCTTCGTCCGAGACGCGCCGCGTGGTGGTGCTGGGCACCGGCGGCACCATCGCCGGCAAGGCCGCCAGCAGCGGCGACAACATCGGCTACACCGCCGGACAGGTGGGCGTGGCGGACCTGCTGGGTGGCATCGAAGCGCCGGCCGGCGTGACGCTGGTGGCGGAGCAGGTCGCGCAGCTCGACAGCAAGGACATGGACGCCGACACCTGGCGCCAGCTGGCCGCGCGCTGCGCACACTGGCTGGCGCAGCCTGACGTGGCGGGCATCGTGGTCACGCACGGCACCGACACGCTGGAAGAGACCGCCTTCTTCCTGCACGCCGTGCTCGCGCCGGCCAAGCCGGTGGTGCTGACCTGCGCGATGCGTCCGGCCACGGCCCTATCGCCCGATGGCCCGCAGAACGTGCGCGACGCGCTCGCGGTGGCCTCGACGCCGGGCGCGCAGGGCGTGACGGTGGTGTGTGCGGGCGCGATCCACAGCGGCCTCGATGTGCAGAAGGTGCACGCCTACCGTCTCGATGCCTTCGCGTCGGGCGATGCGGGGCCGGTCGGCTATGTGGAGGAGGGCGAAGTGCGGCGCGTGCGTGCGTGGCCGCAGGGAGCGCCGTTCGATGCGGCGCGGCTGGAGGCGGTGTCGAAGCCGTGGCCCCGCGTCGAGATCGTCATGAGCCACGCGAGCGCGAGCGGTGCGATCGTGGAGGCGTTGCTGCTCCCGTCGGCTGAGCCCTTGCGCGGGCTGGTCGTGGCCGCGACCGGCAACGGCACCGTGCACCACGCGCTGGAAGCTGCAGCGCTGAAGGCGCAGGGCGGTGGCTTGGTGGTGTTGCGCGCCACACGCTGCGCGAACGGACGCATCCTGCCGAAACCCGGTGACGGGCTGCGGGATGCGGGCGCACTCACGCCGGTGAAGGCGCGGGTTGCGCTGGTGCTGGAACTCTTGGGAGTGGCCGCCCTGCCGGAGTCGGAGGGCGGCTAGGAGAAAGAGGCTGACGAATCAGCCGCTGAATCAGCTGTTCAGTGCGGCAAGCGCGCGCTGCGTGATCTCGTCGACCGTGCCCACGCCCTGGATGGCGCGGTACTTCGGCGCGGCGGCCGGGTCGGTCTTGGCCCAGGCCGAGTAGTAGTCGACCAGCGGACGGGTCTGCTGGCTGTAGACGTCGAGCCGCTTGCGCACGGTCTCTTCCTTGTCGTCTTCGCGCTGGATCAGCTCTTCACCGGTCACGTCGTCCTTGCCTTCCACCTTCGGCGGATTGAACTTGACGTGGTAGGTGCGTCCCGATGCCGGGTGCGAGCGGCGGCCGCTCATGCGTTCGATGATGTCGCCGAAGGGCACGTCGATCTCGAGCACGTAGTCGAGCTTCACGCCGGCCGCCTTCATGGCGTCGGCCTGCGGAATGGTGCGCGGGAAGCCGTCGAACAGGAAACCGCCGTTGCAGTCGGGCTGCGCGATGCGTTCCTTCACGAGGTTGATGATCAGGTCGTCGCTGACCAGTGCACCCGAATCCATGATCGTCTTGGCCTGCAGCCCGAGGGGGGTGCCTGCCTTGACCGCGGCGCGCAACATGTCGCCGGTCGAGATTTGGGGGATGCCATATTTCTGGCAGATGAAGGTCGCTTGCGTGCCTTTGCCTGCTCCGGGCGCGCCCAGCAAAATAAGTCTCATGGTGTCCTCGGAAGGTTCTTAGATTTTGTGTCGCGCCCCATGCGCGCCCTCAGGCGCGCCGAGGCGGAATTGCATCGAGGATAGCATGCGTCCCCGTGACAAATTGCCGCCGTCTCCCTCGGAGCGGCCTGCAGCTCACGCAGGCGAGCCGGCCGCGAAGACGGCGCGCACGCGCGCCAGGTCTTCGGGCGTGTCGATCCCGGGGCCCGGTGCCACATCGCTCACATGCACTGCGATGCGGTGTCCGTGCCACAGCGCACGCAACTGTTCGAGCGCCTCGGTGGCTTCGACAGGGGCGGGCGACAGCAACGGAAATTGCCGCACGAAGCCTGCGCGATAGCCGTAGATGCCGATGTGGCGCAGCGGTGCGGGGCTGGGCAGCACAGACGGCGCCGCGCCGCCCGACGAGCCGTCGCGCCACCAGGGGATCGGCGCGCGGCTGAAGTACAGCGCATGGCCCTGTGCATCGAGCACGGCCTTCACCACGTTCGGGTTCATGAAGTCGGCCAGTGAGTCGATCGCGTGGACGGCGGTGCTCATCGCGGCCTGCGGTCGCGCGGCCAGCGTGGCTGCGACGGCGTCGATCAGCGCGGGGTCGATCAGCGGCTCGTCGCCCTGCACGTTGACGACGATCGCGTCGCCGTCGAGCCCGAGCTGTTCGCAGGCTTCGGCCAGCCGGTCGGTGCCGCTGGGGTGGTCCTGGCGGGTGAGCAGGGCCTCGACGCCGTGCGCCTTGCAGGCGTCGATGATGGTGGCGTCGTCGCCGGCCACCACCACGCGGGCGGCGCTGGACTGGCGGGCACGTTGCGCCACGCGCACGACCATCGGCAGTCCGGCGATGTCGGCCAGCGGTTTGTTGGGAAGTCGCGTCGAAGCCAGCCGGGCCGGCACCAGAACGGTGAAGCTCACAGGCCCAGCTCTTCGTCAGACAGCGTGCGGGCCTCGTTCTCGAGCAGCACCGGGATGCCGTCACGCACCGGGTAGGCCAGGCGCGCGCTGCGCGAGCAGAGTTCCTGCTTCTCGGCGTTCCAGGTCAGCGGGCCCTTGGTGACGGGGCAGACGAGCAGTTCAAGCAGCTTGGTATCCATCGAGCGATGATAGCTTTGCGTCGAGGGCCGTGAAGAACGCCGGCGAGGGTTCGAAGTGCAGCGGCACGGCGAGCGCGTCGGGCGCTTGGTGCCAGAGCTTGACCGCGTCTTTTTCCGTGCAGACGAGGGGCAGGGCGGGACCGGCCGGACGTTGCCAGTCAGTGAAATCGTGGTGATCGGGCAGCGCGAAGGTGTCCGCGAGCGTCAGGCTGTGCGCGCGCAGCATCGTGAAGAAGGCCTCCGGCCGCGCGATGGCGGCGAGCGCGATCACGGGCTGGCCGGCGAGCGTCTCGAGCGGGATGCGTCGGCCATCCTTCGCGAGGGCGTACGGCGCCAGTTCGCGGGTGGCGGTGTAGCCATCGGCGAAGGCGGGCCGCTCGCCGCTGTGCAGCAGCAGGTCGCAATGGCGCGGCCACGGCTCGCGCAGGGGGCCGGCCGGCAGCAGCCAGCCGTTGCCGACACCGCGGTCATCGAACACGCAGATCTCGATGTCGCGCGCCAGCGCCAGATGCTGCAGGCCGTCGTCGCTGACGATGACCTGCGTGGCCGGGTGCTGCTCGAGCAAGGCGCGTGCGGCCTCGATGCGCTGCCGGGCCACGAAGACCGGCGCGCCGGTGGCATGGTGGATCAGCGCGGGTTCGTCGCCGACGTCCTGCGGATCGCTGTCGGCGTGGACCTCACGGCAGTCGTCAGTGCGGCGGCCGTAGCCGCGCGACACCACCCCCACCCGCAGACCACGCGCCTGAAGGTGGCGCACGACGGCCATCACGACCGGTGTCTTGCCGGCCCCGCCCGCGATCACATTGCCAACCACGATCACGGGTACCGGCACGCGTCCGGTTTTCTGCCAACCCCATCGGTAGAAGGCGCGCCGCAACGCGAAGAGGGCGCCGTAGACCTGCGACAGCGGCCACAGCAGGCAGGCCAGCGCACCGCGGCGCAGCCAGGCATCCTGCAGCCGCTCGCCGGTCGACACTCAGTGACCGGCCTGGGCCGTCGACTGGGCGGCGAAGGTGATCTGCATCAGGCCGGCGCGGCGCGCGGCCTCCATCACCGTCACCACGGCCTGGTGCGGGCTGGCGGCATCGGCGCTGATGATCACGACGCTGTCCTTGCCGCCGGTGGCGGCGGCGCCGAGCGCGGCCGCCACGGTGTCGACGCTGCGGTCCGCTAGCGGCGATTTGTTAATCACGTAGCGGCCGTCAGCCGACACCGCCACGATCACCTCTTTCGGGTAGTCGCGCTGGGCGTCGACGTCCGCCGTCGGCAGCCGCAGCTGCATCTCGGTGAACTTGCTGTAGGTGGTCGACAGCATCAGGAAGATCAGCACGACCAGCAGCACGTCGATGAACGGGATCAGATTGATCTCCGGCTCGTCGCGCGCGCCGTGGCGAAACTGCATGCGGCCGCGCGAGCTCATTTGCGCAGGGCGTTCAGGTGACGGGCAAAGCGCTCGCCCGAGAGTTCGAGGTTCAGCAGGTACTCGTCGACGCGGCTGCGGAAGTAGCGCCAGAAGATCAGTGTCGGAATGGCCACGATCAGGCCGAAGGCCGTGTTGTACAGCGCGATCGAGATGCCGTGCGCCAGCTGCGCCGGGTTGCCCGAACCGACGGCACCGCTGCCGGGCGACTGCGAACCGAAGATCTCGATCATGCCGATCACCGTGCCCAGCAGGCCGAGCAGCGGCGCCGCCGAGGCGATGGTGGCCAGCGCCGGCAGGTAGCGTTCGAGCTTGTGCGCCACGGTGCGGCCCGAGGCCTCCATGGCGGCGCGCAGGTCTTCTTCGGTGCAGCGCGGGTTGGCGTTCAGCGCGCGCAGGCCGGCGGCCAGCACCTGGCCGAGCATCGAGTTGCTTTCCAGTTTGGTCACGACATCGGGGCCGGGAACCGCGCCGCGCGACACGGTGATGGTCTCGTCCAGCAGCTTCGGCGGCAGGACCTTGACGGTCTTGAGGCTGGTGAAACGTTCAATGACCAGCGCGAGTGCGATAACCGAACAGGCGAGCAATGGCCAGATTGGCCAGCCCGCGGCAACAATGATGGAAAACAAGAAAATCCTCCGGCCCGTAGACTGCAAATGCGCGGCGATTATCCACCGAGCCACCATCGGCTCGCGGCTTGTTTGCGTGTCGGCAAGGACGCACAGATTCTGTGGATAACTTTGTGATTAACCCATCGCGCAATGTCTCCGAACCCGCATGGGACGGGCTTTCCGTTAGATCGATTGAATTTTGAGCAGCACTTTTTTAAATGAAATCAACAGCTTGCACGAGAACTCGTGCATCTGTTCCACCATACCCCTCCAAAGTGGGGGGCGCGGCGCCCGTTGTGGAAGAGTGGCGCTCGGCGGCGGAGGGGCGCGATGAGCTTCAGGGAGCCGAATGCAGCGCCCGGGCCGCGCGTGTGGGCCGTGGGCGCGCTGTGCCGCGCAGTGGCCGATGCGCTCGATGCACGCTTCAACCCGGTCTCGGTGCGCGGGGAAATTTCGGGTTTCTCGCGCGCATCGAGCGGTCATTGTTATTTCTCGCTCAAGGACGAATCCGGCCAACTGCGCTGCGCGATGTTCCGTCGCGCGGCGGGCCTGCTCGACTTCACGCCGCGCGACGGCGACCAGGTCGAGGTGCGCGGCCGGCTGGCGGTGTACGAACCGCGCGGCGACCTGCAGCTGGTGGTCGAGAGCCTGCGGCGGGCGGGGCAGGGTGCACTGTTCGAACAGTTCCTGCAGCGCAAGGCGCGCCTCGAGGCCGAGGGCCTGTTCGATCCGGCGCGCAAGCGGGCGCTGCCGTCCATGCCGCGCGCCGTGGGCGTCGTCACCTCGCTGGGCGCTGCGGCGCTGCATGACGTCGTGACCGCGCTGCGGCGGCGCGTGCCACATATTCCCGTGGTGCTGGCGCCGTCGGCGGTGCAGGGCGCCAACGCGCCGGCCGAACTGGTGCGCGCCTTGCAGTCGCTCTACACGCTGGAGCCGGTTGTCGACGTGATCCTGCTGGTGCGCGGTGGCGGCTCCATCGAGGACCTCTGGGCCTTCAACGACGAAACGCTGGCGCGCACCATCGTGCAGAGTCCTGTGCCGGTAATCAGCGGCGTGGGGCACGAAACCGATTTCACCATCGCCGACTTCTGCGCCGACCTGCGCGCACCGACGCCGACGGCCGCCGCCGAACTCGTCAGCGCGCCGCGCGACCTGTGGCTCGGCGCGCTCGACCTGCTTGACGAACGGCTCGGCGATGCGCTGGGCGGGCGGCTCGACGTGCTCGGCCAACGGCTGGACCAGGCGGCCGCGCGGCTGGGCCGCCCATCGGGCCTGGTCGCGCGCCAGCAGTTGCGGCTGGCGCACCACGCGCAGCGGTTGCATTACGCGGTGCTGTCGCGCCGGGAGCGATTGGCGCAGGTGCCGCAGGCCATCGCCACCGATTTCTCCGCGAAATTCGCGCGTTCGCTGACGCAGCGGCGCGAGCGGCTCGAGCGCGTGGCCCTGCGCCTGCGCCTGCTCGACCCGGCCCTGGTGCTGCAACGCGGCTATGCCTTGCTGACCGACGGCGAAGGCCGCGCGGTCGTCAGCGCAGGCAGCCTGCAGGCCGGTGATGCCGTGGTCGCACGCCTTTCGGATGGCTCGGTCGACCTGACCGTGACGCCCGGCGGCGCGACGGGAACACATCTGACGCCGCCCCCCTGATTACTTCCTAGAATCCTTCATTCCCCACAACCAACCCACGAGAAAAAACCATGGAACATGTGCTCCCACCCCTGCCGTACGCCATCGACGCACTGGCCCCCGAGTATTCGAAGGAAACGCTCGAGTACCACCACGGCAAGCACCACAACGCCTATGTGGTGAACCTGAACAACCTGCAAAAGGGCACCGAGTTCGAAGCGATGACGCTCGAAGAGATCGTCAAGAAGTCCAGCGGCGGCATCTACAACAACGCCGCCCAGATCTGGAACCACACCTTCTTCTGGAACTGCATGAAGCCGCAAGGCGGCGGCGCACCCACCGGCGCGCTGGCCAAGGCCATCGATGCCAAGTGGGGCAGCTACGACGCCTTCAAGGAAGCCTTCGTGAAGTCGGCCGTGGGCAACTTCGGTTCGGGCTGGACGTGGCTGGTGAAGAAGGCCGACGGTTCGGTGGACATCGTGAACACCGGCGCCGCCGGCACGCCGCTGACCACCGCCGACACCGCGCTGCTGACGGTGGACGTGTGGGAACACGCGTACTACATCGACTACCGCAACCTGCGCCCGAAGTTCGTCGAGACCTTCCTGGCCAAGCTGGCCAACTGGGACTTCGCAGCGAAGAACTTCGGCTGAAGCCGGATCTGGCGCTCGCCATGAAAAAAGCCGACCTGCGGGTCGGCTTTTTTACGGGCGTTCAATTGTTCAGCGCTTGGCGGCCGAGAAGAGCTCGCCGCCGAGCTTGGCACCCTTTTTGATGTTCTTCTTGGCGAACCAGCCCTGGTTCATCTCGAGCACGTAGCGCACCGGCTCCTCGGAGCAATGCGAGTTCTCGGTCATCGGCTGCATGTCGACCAGATTGACGATGCGGCCATCGTCGGCCACGAAGGCGGCGGTCAGCGGCAGCAGCGTGTTGCGCATCCAGAAGCACTGTGTGGCCGGCTGCTCGAAGACGAAGATCATGCCTTCGGCCTGCGGCATCGTCTTGCGGAACATCAGGCCGATCTCGCGCTCGCGGGGCGATTGCGCCACCTGCGCATCGATCTTGTAGAGGCCGACCGACAACTGCGTGCGTGCCAGATCGGTTTGGGGTTGCGGTTGGATTTGCTGCTGCGCGTGGGCCGGCGCCAGGAAGGACGCGGACACCAGAAGCAGCGCGGCGAGACGCTGAAACATCGGATGACTCTTTCGGGGCGGCGACACACGAGGTCGGCCCGTGACCAATAAAAATGCCCGCTGAAGCGGGCATTGCCGGGAGCTTGAAAGCTTACACCTTCTTGGCGGCGGCGTGGGCCTTGGAGACGTGGCGCACCTTGTGCTTCTTGACCGTGTGCTTGGCCTTGGCCTTGTGGACGGTGGGAGCGGCCGGCGCTGCGGGAGCGGGTTCGGCGGCTTGGGCGAATGCACCGGCGGCGAAGAGGCCGGCGACCAGGGCTGCGATCAGCTTGTTCATGAGAAATCCTTTGAGATTGTTGATATGGATCACCTCCCTGCGGAAGGTCTCCATTCAACGGACCTCAAGAACCCCGGTTGACAGTGGTTGAACAAAACCGCGAACGAAAAAAAGCGCTCCGGAGAGCGCTTTTCTTAGGGGGGACAGACCAGCTTACTTGGCGCCGGGCATGTCAGGCGTGCCGCCTTGCGTGGCCTTGCGCTTCACGCTGCCGTCCTTGTTGCGACGACGATCGTCGCGGGTCTTGGCGCGCTTTTCGCCAGCAACGCCAGCCTTGTCGGCACCGAAGGCGCCGCCTTCGGGCGTCTTGGCGATGTCGCCAGCAGCGGGAGCCACTTGACCAGCGGGCTTGGCTTCCTTCTTGGCTTCAGCGCGAGCTTGCGGCTTGCTGTTGGTCGCGTTGCCTTGTTCGGGCGTGGTACCGGCCGGGTTCTGGGCGTACGCGCCAGCGGCGAACAGGCCAGCGATCATGACTGCGAGAAGTTTGCTCATTGATGATTCCTCTATCGAGAATTGGTTGGAAACGCCTCCCGGCGAGCAGAAGGTCAGCCAGTAACGGGCTCTATCGCCCTACGGTTGACAATTGTCCGCTGATGGGTTGCGTCTAAAATGTACAGCGATTTGTTAGCGCGCTGTACAGCGATTCTCCCTCGCTGTCTGAATTCGCAGACAGTCGTTCGAATTACGTCACTCCCGGAGTCAAGCCCCCTCATGTCCAGCTATCAGCACATCAAAGTCCCGACCGAAGGCCAGAAGATCACGGTCAACGCTGACAATTCGCTCAATGTGCCCGATCAGCCGATCATTCCGTTCATCGAAGGCGACGGCACCGGGCTGGACATCACGCCGGTGATGCTCAAGGTGGTGGACGCCGCAGTGGCCAAGGCCTACGGCGGCAAGAAGAAGATCCACTGGATGGAGGTCTACGCCGGCGAGAAGTCGACCAAGGTCTACGGCCCCGACGTCTGGCTCCCCGAGGAAACCCTGCATGCAGTGCGCGACTACGTGGTGTCCATCAAGGGTCCGCTGACCACGCCCGTCGGCGGCGGCATCCGCTCGCTGAACGTGGCGCTGCGCCAGGAACTCGACCTGTACGTCTGCCTGCGGCCCATCCAGTATTTCGAGGGCGTGCCCAGCCCGGTGCGCGAGCCGCACAAGACCAACATGGTCATCTTCCGCGAGAACTCGGAAGACATCTACGCCGGCATCGAGTTCGAAGCCGAAAGCGACAAGGCCAAGAAGCTCATCAAGTTCCTGCAGGACGAGATGGGCGTCAAGAAGATCCGTTTCCCCAACACCTCGGGCATCGGCGTCAAGCCCGTCTCGCGCGAAGGCACCGAGCGCCTCGTGCGCAAGGCTTTCCAGTACGCCATCGACAACGACAAGCCCAGCGTCACCTTGGTCCACAAGGGCAACATCATGAAGTTCACCGAAGGTGGCTTCCGTGACTGGGGCTACAACCTGGCCGCCAAGGAATTCGGCGCCGAGCTGATCGACGGCGGCCCGTGGATGAAGTTCAAGAACCCCAAGACCGGCAAGGAAATCACCGTCAAGGACAGCATCGCCGACGCGTTCCTGCAGCAGATCCTGTTGCGTCCCGCCGAATACAGCGTGATCGCCACGCTGAACCTCAACGGCGACTACGTGTCCGACGCACTGGCCGCACAGGTCGGCGGCATCGGCATCGCACCGGGCGCGAACCTGAGCGACACCGTCGCCATGTTCGAGGCCACCCACGGCACGGCCCCCAAGTACGCCGGCAAGGACTATGTGAACCCGGGTTCCGAGATCCTGTCCGCCGAAATGATGCTGCGCCACATGGGCTGGACCGAAGCGGCCGACCTGATCATCAGTTCGATGGAAAAGTCGATCGCCAGCAAGAAGGTCACCTACGACTTCGCGCGCCTGATGGACGGCGCGACGCAAGTGAGCTGCTCTGGCTTCGGTCAGGTCATGATCGACAACATGTAATTGCGATCGCTGACGTCGAGAAACGTCAGACCCTTATCAAGCCCTCGAGCTTCCGAAAGGAGTCGAGGGTTTTTTCTTGTCTGTCGCCCTCGCGATATCGTTAGTGAACTACCTCCTTTGTGCCCTGAACGTAAGGAGAGGCGGGCAAACATCACAGATCAATAGGCTCCGTCCTTCGTTTAACTATTGGTAGAAACTGTGCTGTGTTTGCCTCGCGGCAAGCCGCCAGAATCGCGCCCATTCCAAGAAGCATAGGGGGGCGCGAAGTGGGGAAAAAGAACGCAGGAATCTGCCCGGCAACAGGGGGCCTCGCAGACGACCCGATCGAACAGGGCGTGCACGCTGCACGGCAGATCGCGCAATGACGATCTCTCGGCGAGCGCTGTTCGGCAAGCTCAACCTCACCTTGTTTCGCGGCATCGAGTCCGCCACCGCCTTTGCCAAGCTGCGCGGCAATCCCTATGTCGAACTGACGCACTGGATCCACCAGCTCTGGCAGCTCAACGACAGCGACCTGCACCGCATCTGCCGGCACTACCAGATCGACGCGCAAGCCATTGAGAAAGACTTCACATCGGCCTTGTCCAGCTTGCCATCGGGTGCCACCTCGCTGACCGATTTTTCCAGTCACATCGAAGCTGCCATCGAGCGCGCGTGGGTGCCGGGCTCGACCGTTCGGAGGACGAGGCGTTCAGCCGCTACATCGCACGCCTGACGGGGCACGACCCGCTCGAGATCCGCGATTCGGTGCTGCCCGCGCACGCCCGGTTGGCGGCCTCGACCCATCTGGCCCGCGAAGCCCGCAACCCCGACGGGCTGGCCGCCACGCTGGCGCACTTTTTCGCCGTGCCCGTGCAGCTGCAGGAGTTCGTGCGCCACTGGATCCGGATCGATCCCGAGGACCAAAGCCACCTGGGGCGCGCGCGGACCTCCAGCATCATGGGCGTCGGGGCCATGGCGGGGGAGGTCGTGGCCGACCGGCAGAACAAGTTCCGGCTCGTGCTCGGCCCGCTGAGCCTGGAGCAGTACCTGCGTTTCACCCCGCAGGGGCAAGACCTGGGCTTGCTCGTCGAATGGGTGCGCGGCTTTGTCGGCTACGAATTCGTCTGGGAGGTGGAACTGCGTGTGCGCAACGACAGCACTCCACCGGCACGGCTCGACGATGCCGAGAAGCTCGGGTGGTCCACCTGGCTCGGCGGTTCCGGCCGCGCGGAAGACGGGCGGCCTGCCGTCGATGCGCCGCGTTCAACGCCCGGCTACACCGTCGGCATGGTGTTCGAGCCCGAGGCGTACATCGGCTCGCGCCATCACGGCCAAGCGGCCGTGGCGCGCTGAATCTTTCATTGGGAGAGCCTGCTCCATGACTGCCCCCATCCACACCGACGCCGAGCCCACCGCCTACGCCACGCGCGCCCCCAGCGAGGCGGGCGACCGGCTGTCCCCCTTCAGCGCGGCGGCGCCTTGCGGCCCCAGCCTGGAGTACGACGCCGAATACGCCGTCCTGCTGGCGCGCATGTCCCCGCGTGGCGATGCGCAGTACGGGCAGTTCGTCGGAGCACCCGACGCTCCGAACTGGGCCGAGATCGAACGGGACTGCCGCCGGCTGCTGTTGCGGACGCGGGACATCAATCTCTTTGTCTGGCTGTGCCGCGCACGCACCCGGCTGGCGCAGGCGGCAGGGCTTGCGCAGTCGTTGGTGCTGCTGGTCGAGGCGCTCCGGACCTGGCCCGAGGCGGTGCATCCCCAGCTGGTGATCGAAGGCGAGCGCGACCCGGCCGTTCGTGCCAATGCGCTCGCTGCACTGGCCGATCCGGAGGGCCTGTTGAGCGACATGCGCGAGGTGGTCATTGCCGCCAATGCCGCGCGGCACCTGACGGTGCGTGAAGTCGAGCGCGCTTTTGCAATGCCCCGGGCGCTGGACGCAGCCAGTCCGGAGGCCATGGCGCAGCAGTTGGCAGACCTTGCGGCCGCCGCGTCGGGCGACGACCAGGCGCCGCTGCGCCTGTTGGCGCAAGCGGCCGAGGCGGCGGCACAGATCGTCGCCTGGGCTGGCCAGCACCTGGGGCCGGACGCGCCTCCACTGCATCCGCTGGTGCGGTTGCTGGCCCCATTCCAGCGAACCGGGTCATCGGCGCCGCCTGCCGCGGCCGCAACAAGGCCTGACCCGCCTCCGTCATGGCCGGCAAGCACGCCAGCGGGCGAGGGCCTGGCGACACGCGACGACATCCTGCGTGACATTCGCAAGGCCCGGCGATGGTTCGAGAACCACGAACCGAGCAGTCCTGTCGCCGTGTTGCTCAAGCAGGCCGAACGCATGACCGGCCTGCGGTTTTCCCAGGTGGCCGATGCCATTCCACTTGATCTGCTGCGCAAATGGGATGCCGACGAGGAGGCTTCGCTGTGACGCTGATCCAGGCCAACTTTCTTGTCATCTGCTTCGCGGTCGGCGCCGCTGGCGCCTTGCTCGGCCTCTGGGTGTTCTCGCACAGGCTCGGCAGGCAACTTGAAGCGCAACGCCGTGCCTCGGATTCGGAGCGCGAACAGATGCGGCTGGCGATCCGCGCCGAATTGGCGCTGCTCGGGCAACAGCAGACCGCACATCAGAAAGCGCAACGCTTGGCACTGGCGCGGTGGCAGGCTGAGCAGGATGCGCGGCGGCTGGCAGAATGGCAGGCGTTGTCGCCAGCGCCCCCCCCTTTGGCGGACAGAAGAGGAGGGCCGGTTGCGTCGCCCGTCGCACCGTCACCCACGCAGCGGCCGAGAGCATCGCCACCAGTACCGGCCTTGCACGAGGATTCCGAGCCGCAAAACTCAACGGTGCCGCTCGCGCTACCTGCCGCCGTTCACCGGGAAGCAGAGTCGGCCCCCGAACGCGAACTCACCGACGAAGAAATCGACGCCTTGCCGCCCGATCTGCCGGTTCCGACCCGGGTGCCGGGCCGGAAATTGCCAGCGCCCAAAGGTCCCGTTCTGCGCAATCTGTAAAAAAGACCGGCAACCTGCCGGTTTTTTTACGTCTGTCTTCGTGCTGTCGTACACGACGCATGCCTCTTGATTTGTCGAATAGGCGTCACCAAGTCTGTTGGCGTCGGCACGGTGCTTGCACGCTCTATAGAATCTTTTTCATGGCAACGAGAATTCCCAAAACTCCCAGCACCCCACCGGCGCAGAAACCGGCGGGCGACGACGGAGATTCGGTCGTTCTGGAGCGCCGCCCGCAAAAAACGGCGCCGCCCCAGATGTACCAGGTCGTCATGCTGAACGACGACTACACGCCGATGGAGTTCGTGATCGTCATCTTGCAGGAATACTTCAGCAAGGACCGAGAAACGGCGACCCAGATCATGCTCAAGATCCACCTCGATGGCCGGGGTGTCTGTGGGGTTTATTCCCGCGACATGGCGGCCACCAAGGTCAATCAGGTGATGGAGGCCGCGCAGCAGGCAGGGCACCCGCTGCAATGTGTCAGCGAACCGGTCGCGTGAACCAGTTGAATTGCGCAAGCTCCAACCCATCTGAGAACTTATTTACAGCAAGGCAAAAGGAAATCACATGATTGCCCAGGAACTGGAAGTCAGCTTGCACATGGCCTTCGTCGAGGCCCGGCAGCAACGCCACGAGTTCATCACCGTGGAACATCTGCTGCTCGCTTTGCTGGACAACCCGAGCGCCGCGGAAGTTCTGCGCGCCTGCTCGGCGAACGTCGACGACCTGCGGGCGTCGCTCACCAACTTCATCAAGGACAACACGCCGCAAGTGGCGGGTACCGATGATGTCGACACCCAGCCCACCCTGGGTTTCCAGCGCGTGATCCAGCGCGCCATCATGCACGTGCAGTCCACCGGCAACGGCAAGAAGGAAGTCACCGGCGCCAACGTGCTGGTCGCGATCTTCGGCGAGAAGGATTCGCACGCTGTGTACTACCTGCACCAGCAGGGCGTCACCCGCCTGGACGTGGTCAATTTCATTGCCCACGGCATCAAGAAGAGCGATCCGCCGGAAGCCGTCAAGGGCAGCGGCGAAGCGCCTCAGGGCGAGGGCGAAGAGGGCGGCGGCGAACGCAACGAGAAGGCATCGCCGCTCGAGCAGTTCACGCAAAACCTCAACCAGCTCGCCAAGGACGGCAAGATCGATCCGCTGATCGGCCGCGAGTACGAAGTCGAGCGCGTCATCCAGATCCTGTGCCGCCGGCGCAAGAACAACCCGCTGCTCGTGGGCGAGGCCGGCGTGGGCAAGACCGCGATCGCGGAAGGCCTGGCATGGCGCATCACCCAGGGCGACGTGCCCGAGATCCTCGCCGAGGCGCAGGTCTACTCGCTCGACATGGGCGCGCTGCTGGCCGGCACCAAGTACCGCGGTGACTTCGAACAGCGCCTGAAGGGCGTGCTCAAGTCGCTCAAGGACAAGCCGAACGCCATTCTGTTCATCGATGAAATCCACACCCTGATCGGTGCGGGCGCAGCCTCGGGCGGCACGCTCGATGCGTCGAACCTGCTCAAGCCGGCGCTCTCCAGCGGCCAGCTCAAGTGCATCGGCGCCACCACCTTCACGGAATACCGCGGCATCTTCGAGAAGGACGCGGCCCTGTCGCGTCGTTTCCAGAAGGTCGACGTGGTCGAGCCGTCGGTGCAGGAAACCGTCGACATCCTCAAGGGCCTGAAGTCGCGCTTCGAGGAACACCATGGCGTGAAGTACGCCGTGGCAGCCTTGCAGGCCGCGGCCGAGCTCAGCGCCAAGTACATCAATGACCGTCACCTGCCCGACAAGGCGATCGACGTCATCGACGAAGCCGGTGCTGCGCAACGCATCCTGCCGCCGAGCAAGCGCAAGAAGACCATCAGCAAGACCGAGGTCGAGGAAATCGTCGCGAAGATCGCGCGCATTCCCCCGGCCAACGTCAGCAACGACGACCGCAGCAAGCTGCAGACGATCGAGCGCGACCTCAAGAGCGTGGTGTTCGGCCAGGACAAGGCACTCGAAGTGCTGGCCTCCGCGGTCAAGATGGCACGCTCGGGCCTGGGCAAGGGCGACAAGCCGATCGGCTCGTTCCTGTTCTCCGGCCCCACGGGCGTCGGCAAGACCGAAGCGGCGAAGCAGCTGGCCTACATCATGGGCATCGAGCTGATCCGCTTCGACATGTCGGAGTACATGGAGCGTCACGCGGTGAGCCGCCTGATCGGCGCGCCTCCGGGCTACGTCGGTTTCGACCAGGGCGGTCTGCTGACCGAGGCTGTCACGAAGAAGCCGCACGCGGTGCTGCTGCTCGATGAAATCGAGAAGGCGCACCCGGACATCTTCAACGTGCTGCTGCAGGTCATGGACCATGGCACGCTGACGGACAACAACGGGCGCAAGGCCGACTTCCGCAACGTCATCATCATCATGACGACGAACGCGGGTGCCGAGACCATGAACAAGGCGACCATTGGCTTCACGAACGCGCGGCAGGCCGGCGACGAAATGGGCGACATCAAGCGCCTGTTCACGCCTGAATTCCGCAACCGCCTGGACGCCATCGTCAACTTCAAGGCGCTCGACGAACAGGTCATCCTGCGCGTGGTCGACAAGTTCCTGCTGCAACTGGAAACCCAGCTCAGCGAGAAGAAGGTCGAGGTCACCTTCACCGACAAGCTGCGCAAGCATCTGGCGAAGAAGGGCTTCGATCCGCTGATGGGCGCACGTCCGATGCAGCGCCTGATCCAGGACACGATCCGTCGTGCACTGGCCGACGAGCTGCTGTTCGGTCGCCTGACCGACGGCGGTCGCCTCGAAGTCGACCTCGACGAGAAGGACGAAGTGCTGCTCGACATCCAGCCGATCCCGAAGAAGGAAGGCAAGTCGAAGCCCGAAGCCGAGGAAGCCGCCACGGGCTGATCGAGCCTCCGCAAGGAACGAAGTCAAAGGCCGGTAGCATTCGCTGCCGGCCTTTTTCTTTGGGCCGGCCGAAAACACGCCGCCTTCACCCGCTTTTGCCTTGATCCTCCCCGAACTCAGCCACGAATGGAAAACCGGCCTCTCCCTGGCGTGGAGCGGCTACATCGCCGTGCTGTCGATCTGGATCGTGATGCAAAAGCGCGCGCCGGTGTCCACCATGAGCTGGATCCTGTCGCTGGCGCTGCTGCCGTTCGCGGGCTTCATCGTCTATTACTTCCTGGGGCCGCAGCGGCTGCGCAAGCAGCGGCTCAAGCGCCTGCGCAACCGCGCGAACGCGCATGCGCAGGCCGACCTGGCGCGGCTGCGTGACGCCTCGCAGCATGCGCCGCCGGCGCTGCAGCAGATGGCTCGGCTGGGCACCGCGGCCTGCGGCCTGCCGGTGTCGAGCGCCACGGGCGTCGAGTTGCTCTCGGGCGGCGCGCGCACCTTCGATGCGATCTTCGAGGCCGTGCGCGCGGCGCGCGACCACGTCCACCTCGAGTACTACATCTTCGAGCCGGACCGCATCGGCACCGCGCTGCGCGACCTGCTGGTCGAGCGTGCGCAGGCCGGCGTGCGGGTGCGCCTGCTGCTCGACGCGCTCGGCTCCAAGCGCATCGGCCGCAAGTTCATGGCGCCGATGCACGCGGCGGGTGTGGAGGTGGCGCTGTTCCACGACACCAAGATCGGCCGGCGCCTGCGCCCCGTGACCAACTACCGCACCCACCGCAAGATCGTGGTGTGCGACGGCCGCGTGGGCTTCACGGGCGGCGTGAACATCACCGACGAGGAAGACAAGCGCACCAACCCCAAGGACGCGTACCACGACGTGCATGTGCGCATCGAGGGCAGCGCCGTGCGCTGGCTGCAGACCACCTTCCTCGAGGACTGGAGCTACGCCACCGGCGAAAAGCAGCACCGCTCCGACGCCGTGCTGGACGCGCTGCTGCCCCAGGTGGAGGCGGGCGACATCCCGGTGCAGATCGTCACCAGCGGCCCCGACAACGCCTTCGAAGCCATCCACCGCATGCATGTCGAGGCCATCCATTCGGCCACGCGCCGGGCCTGGCTCACCACGCCGTACTTCGTGCCGGGCGAGCCTGCGCTGATGGCGCTGACCAGCGCGGCGCTGCGCGGCGTCGACGTGCGGCTGCTCGTGCCGCGCCGCAGCGACTCGGCCATCGTGAGCGCTGCCGCGCGTTCGTACTTCGACGAGCTGATCGCCGCGGGCGTCAAGATCTGGGAGTACAAGGAACGCATGCTGCACTCCAAGACGCTGGTGGTCGACGACCATTGCGCGATGATCGGCACCGCCAATTTCGACAACCGCAGCTTCCGGCTCAACTTCGAGGTCTGCGCCGTGGTCTACGGGCCCGCGCTGACCCAGCCGCTGGCGGCGCAGTTCGAAACCGACCTGCACAGCTCCGGCGCCGTGCGCGCCCACCGGCCGCAGACTTTCTGGCGCCGCCTCGGCGATGCCATTGCGCGACTGTTTTCTCCCTTGCTCTGAATGAACCACACCTTTCTCTGGCACGACTACGAAACCTTCGGCGCCGTGCCGCGCCGCGACCGTCCCTCGCAGTTCGCGGCCATCCGCACCGACGCCGAGCTCAACGAGGTCGGCGAGCCGCTGATGATCTACTGCAAGCCCGCGCCGGACTACCTGCCCAGCCCCGAGGCCTGCCTGATCACCGGCATCACGCCGCAGGTCTGCCTGGAGCGCGGCATTCCCGAGCACGAGTTCGCGGCCCACATCGAGCAGGCCTTCTCGCAGCCCGGCACCATCGGCGTGGGCTACAACACCATCCGCTTCGACGACGAGGTCACGCGCTTCCTGTTCTGGCGCAACCTCATCGACCCCTATGCGCGCGAATGGCAGAACGACTGCGGTCGCTGGGACCTGCTCGACGTGGTGCGCCTCACGTATGCGCTGCGCCCCGACGGCATCGAGTGGCCGAAGAAGGAAGACGGCAAGCCCAGCTTCAAGCTCGAGGACCTGGCGCGCGCCAACGGCCTGCTGCACGAATCGGCGCACGATGCGCTGTCCGACGTGCGCGCCACCATTGCGCTGGCGCGACTCATCCGCGACAAGCAGCCCAAGCTCTTCGACTTCGCCTTCGGCCTGCACAAGAAGGACCGCGTGGCGATGGAACTCGGCCTGCCCGCGATGCGCGAGACCGCGAAACCCTTCCTGCACGTGTCGGGCATGTTCCCGGTCGAGCGCGGCTGCCTGGCCGTGATGTGGCCGCTGGCCAGCCACCCGACCAACAAGAACGAGCTGCTGGCCTGGGACCTGTCGCAAGACCCGAGCGAGCTGCGCGACCTCGACGCCGAGACGCTGCGCCTGCGCCTGTTCACGCGCACCGCCGATCTGCCCGAAGGCATGACGCGGCTGCCGATGAAGAGCGTGCACCTGAACAAGTCGCCGATGGTGGTCGGCAACCTGCGCACGCTGGCACCGGCCATGGCCGAGCGCTGGGGCGTCGACATGGACACCGCCATGCGCCACGCCGCCATCGCGCGCGATCTGCCCGACATGAGCGCGATCTGGTCGCAGGTCTTTTCCCGCCCGAAGGAGGCGACGCCCGATGTCGATGAAGACCTCTACGGCGGTTTCGTCGGCAACGGCGACCGCCGGCGCCTGAACCAGCTGCGCGGGCTGTCGCCCGAGGGGCTCGCCAAGGAGCGCGTGGCCTTCGACGACGGGCGGCTCGAAGAGATCCTCTTCCGCTACCGCGCGCGCAACTGGCCCGAGTCGCTGAGCGAGGAAGAAACCGAGCGCTGGGAAGCGCTGCGCGTGGCGCGCCTGTTCAAGGGCGAGGGCGGGGCACGCACCATCGAGGCGCTGTTCAGCGAAGTCGATGCGCTGTCCGAGAACGCCGACGAGCGCGGCGAGGAAATCCTGGGCGCGCTGTACGAGTACGCCGAGTCGATCGCGCCTGAGGCCTGAAAGACCGAGCGGCCGGCATGAGCAACGTCGCACACCCCAGGCTGTCTCGCGCAGGCATGGCGGGTGCGCTGGCCGCTGCGGTGCTTGCAGGTTGCGCCGCAGGGCCGTCCGGCAACTGCGCAACAGGCTTCGAGGCCTTCGAGCGCGACACCCTCTATTTCGGCCGCGCCATCCCCACGGGCGGTCAGGTGTCTGACGCCGACTGGGCCGACTTTCTCGACACCCGCGTCACACCGGCCTTTCCGCAAGGCTTCACCGTGCTCGACGCCGCCGGCCAGTGGCGCGGCGCGTCGGGGCAGGTGGTGCGCGAGCCTTCGAAGCTGGTCGTGCTGCTGCACCCGCGCGACGCGAAGACCGACGCGACCATCGCCGCGTTGATCGATACCTACCGCCAGCGCTTCGCGCAAGAGGCCGTGTTGCAGGAAAGGCAGTCCGTCTGTGCCCGTTTCTGAAGCCGCTCCTACCGTTCGCCGTCTGGTTCCCGCCGACGCGCCGGCCTACCGCGCGCTGATGCTCGACGCCTACGCGCGGCACCCCGCGGCGTTCACGTCCACGGTCGAGGAGCGCGCCAGCCTGCCGCCGGCCTGGTGGGAGACGCGCCTGCGCACGGACGCCAATGCTGCCGAGGTGGTGTACGGCGCTTTCGATGCCGCCGGCGCGCTGATCGGCGCGGCGGGGCTGGGCCGCGAATCGCGGCAGCGCACGCGCCACAAGGCGAGCTTGTTCGGCATGGTGGTGGCGGAATCGGCACGGCGCGCGGGTGCCGGGCGACAACTCGTGCGGGCCTTGCTCGCGCATGCACGCACGCTCAATGGCGTGCGCGTGGTGCAGCTGACGGTGACCGAAGGCAACCGCCCGGCGCAGGCGCTGTACGAGCGCTGCGGCTTCCAGGTCTTCGGCGTCGAGCCGATGGCCACCGTGCTCGATGGCGTGTTCTCGTCGAAGGTCCACATGTGGTGCGACCTTGAGGCCGCGCCGCCTGCGGCTTAGGCGTCGCGCTCGCGCACCATCAGCAGCGCGGGCCCGTCGGGCGTGACCACCTCGCCCAGCGCACGGAAGCCAGCCTTGGCGTAGCTGCGGATCGCGCGGGTGTTGCGGGGCGACGGATCGGTCTGCACGCGTGTCACGGCCGGGTCGGCGAACAGCTGGTCCGTGAAGGCGCGGACCATCGCGCTGCCGAGCCCGCGATTCAGCTGGTCCGCATGCGCGAGGAACTGGTCGATGCCGCGCGCACCCGGATCGCGCTCGTCTTCCCACCAGCCGTCGCCTGAACCCATCACGACGTACGACTGGATGAATCCCAAGGGCTGCCCGTCGCGCAGTGCGATGTAGCCGCGGTCGGGCGACTCGGCCGCCAGCATCGGCGTGAAGTCGGCCTCGACCTCGGCCAGCGTTGGCACAGGCGTCCACCACTCAGCCACATGCGGGCGACACAGCCAGTCGTGGAGCATCGCGAAGTCCGTGGATTGCAGCGGGCGGAACGAGATCGAATGCATGGCGGGCGTTCTAGCGGGTTATCCGGTCGGCGATGTCCTGCGCGAGCGAGGCGATGGTCAGCGGCGCGCAGCCTTCGGCGTTGTTGCTCACGGTGACGAAGGCGTTCTGCCCGGCGCCCGTGGTACCGGCGATCACCTTGGCCAGCGCGGCGCGGGTTTCGGGGTCGGGGTCGAGCACCTTGTCGAAGGGGCCGTAGAGTTTTTCGGCATCTTCATAGCCGAAGCGGCCGTGGCGGCGGTGCAGGTTCCATCGGCACACCAGCGGCCCGGGCCACAGGGCGCGCAGCATCGGCAGCTGGTCTTCGATGGACGGCATCTTCGCGTGCAGGCCCATGCAGAAGGTCGCGCCCACGCTGCGCAGTATGTCGGCGAAGGCGGGGCACAGCAGCTGCGGGTCGCGCACCTCGACGGCGAGCACGGCGTCGGGCGCAGTCGGCTTCAGGTCGGGCATTGCCGCCAGCATCGCGCCGATGCGGGCGATCAGCGCGGGCTGGTCGGCCAGCAGGTGCGCGGGGATCGGGCTCAGCTGGAACACCAGCGCGCCGATGCGGTGGCCCAGCCCGTCGAGCGCCGGCTGCACGAACTCCTGCAGCGCGATCTCGTGGCTCAGGAACACCGGGTTGGCCTGCGTGCCGCGGCCGCTTTCGTCGCGCACGGTGGCGTCGGTCACCAGGCTCGGGGCCTTCACGACGAAGCGGAAGTCGTCGGGCACCATGGCCGCGTAGCGCGCGTGCTGGCTGGCCGTGAGGGCGCGGTAGAAGTTGCGGTCCAGGCTCACGGTGCGCAGCAGCGGGTGCTGGGCGAGCGCCGACAGGCCGTTCTTCGACAACACGGTTTCGGCATAGTCGCCGTCCCAGACCAGTCCGGCCCAGCCCGGGTAGCTCCACGACGAGGTGCCCAGGCGCAGTAGTGGCGGCAACTCGGCGGCGAGGGCGACCAGCGCCGCGTCGGGTGCCACCGGCTTCACGGTGGCGCCGCGCGATTTCTTCGGCGAAGGCGGCGGCGCGTCGGCCGCTTCGGCCGGTCGCGGAAGTTCGGGGAGGTCGGAAAAGAGGGAGTCCTGCACGTCAGCCATGTCTGGGTCGGCATTTTCGGCCAAGCGGGGAGGCCCGTCGGCGCCGGGCACAATCCGCGCCATGACACAGTGGTTGCGTACGCGGGGTGGTTGGTGGCTGGCTTGGTTGGTGCTCACGGCCGCCGGCGCCGTGTGGTTCGCGCGCGCCGAGCTGACCCGGCTCCAGCAGGATTTCGAGACCGACGCGCGCATCGCGCACCGCCTCATGAGCCAGCAGGTGGTGCAGTACGACGCCGTGCTGGCCACGCTCGCCTTGCTGGAACCCAACGCCGGCGCCGACTACCCCGAGCGGCGGCTGCCGTCGGTGTACTCGTCGATCCTGCGCGTGCAGCGGCGTGCGGCCGACGAGCCCTGGCCCGATGCCGAACACGCCGACGCGCTGGCCGCCGCCGAGGCCCGCTCGCGCGCCGAACGCCGCGCCGACCTGGCCGTGCTCGACCTGGCGCATGGCCGCTACCAGCTCGTGATCGGCTCGGAGCCGTTGAGCTACGCGCTCGAGATTGATCTCGTCGGCTCGGTGCCCTGGCGCGACTGGCCGATGAACCCGCAGCGCAGTCCCGTGCGACTGGTCCTGCAGCGCGACGGCCAGCAACTGGTGCTGCAACACGGCCAGTCGGCCGAACATGGCTGGCGCTACAGCCTGAGCAAGGAACTGGCGTCGCCGAGCCAGCCTTTAGAGCTGGTGGCCGAGCGCCAGGTCGGCTGGGCCGAGTTGCCGTGGCGCACCATCGGCGGCTGGGCGGTGGCGATGGCGCTGCTGCTGGCCGGCCTGTGGGCCGCGCAGCGCCAGCGCATCGCGCGGCGCCGCGCCGAAGAACTGCTGCGGCTGGGCCAGGTGGCGCGCCTCAATGCGCTGGGCGAGCTGTCGGCCGGGCTGGCGCACGAACTCAACCAGCCGCTCACGGCCGTGCTGGCCAACGCCCAGGCCGCGCGCCGCCTGCTCGACGACGACCCGCCCGACCTCGCCACCGCGCGCGACGCGATGGGGCAGGCCGTCGAACAGGCCCGCCGTGCCTCGGGCGTGGTCGGCCGCCTGCGCCGCGTCATCGAACGTCCCGAGGCCGGCGGCGACGTGAAGCCGCTGGTGCTGCAGGAGGTGGTGCGCAGCGCCATGCACCTGCTGGCGCCCGAGTTCGCGCGCCATGGCGTGGCGGCCCAGTTCGACGCCAGCGCGCAGGCGCCCGTGCGCGTGCAGGCCGAGGCCGTGGCGCTGGAGCAGATCGTGCACAACCTGCTGATGAACGCGATGCAGGCGCTGGACCTCGTGCCCACCGCCGAGCGCCGCCTCGTGGTTTCGGTCGGCCGCAACGGCGAGGAGGGCGTGCTGACCGTCACCGACAACGGCCGCGGCATCGCGCCCGAGGCGCTGCCGCGCCTGTTCGAACCCTTCTTCAGCACGCGCGAAGGCGGCCTGGGCCTCGGCCTGAGCCTGAGCGAAACGCTGGCCAGCGGCATGGGCGGCAGCCTGAGCGCCGCCAATGCCTCGCCGCGTGGTGCGCGCTTCACCTTGCTGCTGCCGCTGGTGGCACCTTCGACATGACCACGCCAACCACCGCCGACCAGCCGCAATCGCCCCTGATCCACCTGATCGACGACGACCAGGCCGTGCGCGACAGCCTGTCGCTGCTGATCGGCACCGTCGGCCTGCGCGTGCAGGGCTGGGCCGATCCGCAGGCCTTCATCGACGGCTTCGACCGCGCGAGCGTCGGCGCCATCGTGCTGGACGTGCGCATGCCCGGCATCAGCGGCCTCACGGTGCTCGACCGGCTGGTGGCGCAGGGCGTCGACCAGCCCGTGATCATGCTGACCGGCCACGGCACGGTCGAGATGTGCCGCCGCGCCTTCAAGGCCGGCGCGGCCGAGTTCCTGGAGAAGCCGGTGGACGACGAGCAGCTGCTCGAAGCCCTGCAGCAGGCCGTGCGCCAGCATGTGCGCACGCGCGAGCGATCGCAGGCCGACAACGCCGCGCGCGAGCGGGTGGCGCAGCTGTCGGAGCGCGAGCGCGAGGTGCTGGCCTTCATCGTGCAGGGGCTCACCAACAAGGAGATCGCGCGCGTGCTGGCGCTGTCGCCGCGCACCGTCGAGACCCACCGCGCCAACCTGTTCGCCAAGCTCGATTGCGACTCGCTGGCGCAGCTGATCCGCCGCTACGCCGTGCTGGCGTCGGATGCAGGAGAAGAGGGCGCTCCGTAGTTCTACGGAGTGCCGGGCGTAGCCGTACGAATGGTTGCAGCGGACCGTATTTTTTACAGTGACACCGTGGTCGGCACAGGCCGGCACGAACCCTCTCATCACTGGAGAAACAACACATGCAATCGATCATCCGCGTTGGCGGCCTCGCCGTTCTGCTCGCTGCTTCCGTCGCCCAGGCCCAGACGCCGGCCCCCGCTGTTCGCACCGAGAAGAACATCTCGCTCGCGCTGGCCAACCAGATCGCCGCAGAAACCGTGGCCGCCTGCGCCGCCAACGGCTACAACGTGGCCGCCACCGTGGTCGACCGCGCCGGCACCGTGCGCGCCGTGCAGCGCGCCGACAACGCCGGCCCGCACACGCTGTCGTCGAGCGAACGCAAGGCCTGGACCTCGGCTTCGGCCAAGAGCCCCACGCAAGCCATGATGGAAAGCGCCCAGAAGAACCCCGGCGCCGCCAACCTCGTGTATCTGCCGGGCTTCCTGCTGCTGGGCGGCGGCGTGCCGATCAAGTCGGGCAACGAAGTGATCGGTGCCGTGGGCGTGGGCGGTGCGCCCGGCGGCCACCTCGACGAGCAGTGCGCCAACGCCGCGCTCGAGAAGGTCAAGGGCCAGCTCTGATGACGGCGCGCGGTCTCTGGTCGGCGGTGCTCGCCGCCGCGATCGGCTGGAGCGCCGCGCCCGGCGCGGCGGCCCAGGTGCCGCCGCTGGCCGCCGAAGTGCTGGCCTACGAGGGCCTGCACCGCGCCGCCTGGCACGGCGACCTGCCCAAGCTCAAGAGCCTGATCGCCTCCGGCGCCAGCCTCGATGTGCGCGACGCGCGCGGCCGCACGCCGCTGCAGGTCGCCACCTACGCGCGCCAACGCGATGCCGTGACGCTGCTCGCCAAGGCGGGCGCGAACATCGACCTGCTCGAAGACGACCGCTACGACGCCGTGACCATCGCGTCCGTGGCCGACGACGTGACCACGCTCACGCTGCTGCTGCAACTGGGCGCCAAGCCCGGGCAGGTCACCAGCCGCTACGACGGCACCGCATTGATTGCCGCTGCGCACCTGGGGCACGACGAGGTCGTGCGCCGGCTGGTCGCGGCCGGTGCGCCGCTGGACCACGTGAACAACCTGCACTGGACGGCGGTGATCGAATCGATCGTGCTCGGCGACGGTGGTGCTCGCCACCAGCGCACGCTGGCCGCGCTGATCGCCGGCGGTGCCAACCTGCAACTGGCCGACCGCCAGGGCCTCACGCCGCTGCAGCTCGCAAAGGCGCGCGGCTACACCGCGATGGTGAAGCAACTCGAAGCGGCACGCGCCAAGTAGCCTGCTGCACCGCAAGCCGGGGGCGACTCGGGGACAATCGGACCTCCCCACGAGGAACCCGCCCCATGTACATGCCTCCGCAGTTCAACGCCAAGGACCCGGCCGTCGCGCTGGGCCTCATGCGCGACCACCCCTTTGCCAACCTGATCTCGAACGACGACGAGGGCCTGCCTTTCGTCACCCATCTGCCCATCGTGGCCGAGCAGCGCGAGGGCGATGCGCTGGTGCTGCTGGGGCACTGCGCCAAGCCCAACCCGCACTGGCGCTACCTGCAGACGCGGCCGCGCGCGGTGGTGGTGTTCCAGGGGCCGCACGCCTACCTGTCGCCTTCGGTCTATCCCGACCTGGCGCGCGTGCCGACGTGGAACTACCTCGCGGTCCATTGCACCGTCGAAGCCCGGCTCGTCGAAACGCCCGAGGCGAAGGACGCGCTGCTCAAGAAACTCATCGGCGACCACGAGCCGGCCTACGCCCAGCAATGGAAGGACCTCGGCGAAGAGTTCCAGCGCAAGATGCTGGCCGGCATCATGGGCTTCGAGCTGCACGTGACGGCGCTGCAATGCAAGATCAAGCTCAACCAGCACCGGCCCGAATCGCATGCGGCGATGCGCGAGGTCTACCGCGCCGGCTCAGCCGACGAGCAGGCGCTGGCCGTGTGGATGGACCGGCTCGGCATGGCCGTCGCACCGGAGGCGCGCTGAGATGCGGATGTTCGGTTTGATCGGCCTCGTGCTCGCGCTGGTCGTCGTCGGGCTGCTGGCGAAGCAGCAGCTGTCGCGCTCCGCCATCGCCAAACAACCGGCCGCACCTGGCGCATCTGCGCCGGCGGCGGTCGATGCACGCACGCAGGCGCAGCAGGTCCAGCAACAGGTCAAGGACGCCCTCGACGCCGCGGCCCAGGCCCGCAAGATGCCCGATGACAACTGAGCCGGCCGCATCGACATCGGACGCGCATTGGATGGCGCTCGCGCTGCAGGAAGCGCAGCGCGCGGCCGACGCGGGCGAGGTGCCGGTGGGCGCGGTGCTGGTGAAGGACGGCCAGGTCATCGCGACCGGCCGCAACACGCCCGTGGCGCAGCACGACCCGAGCGCGCACGCCGAGATCAACGCACTGCGCGCCGGCGCCGCCGCGCTCGGCAACTACCGGCTCGACGGCTGCGAGCTGTTCGTCACGCTCGAGCCCTGCGCGATGTGCGCGGGCGCCATGCTGCATTCGCGGCTGGCGCGCGTGGTGTTCGGCGCCGCCGACCCCAAGACCGGCGCCGCGGGCTCGGTGCTCGATCTCTTCGCCGAGCCGAAGCTGAACCATCACACGCACGTGCAGGGCGGCGTGCTGGCCGACGACTGCAGCGCCTTGCTGCAGCGCTTCTTCCAGCAGCGCCGCAGCGTCGCACGCGCGCAAGCCGAGCCGCTGCGCGACGATGCCTTGCGCACGCCCAACGAACGCTTTGCAGCGCTCACCGATTTCGACTTCGCGCCGCATCACGCCCAGGACTTGCCAATCTTGCAAGGCTGGCGCCTGCACTGGGTCGACGAGACCGGCCCGGCCGGCAGCGACAGCCGCGTGGCCGATTGCCTGTGCCTGCATGGCCCGGGCGAGTGGGGCTACTTCTTCCGCCACCTCGTCGGCATGCCTGGCCTGCGCACGCTGGTGCCCGACCTGATCGGTTTCGGCAAGAGCGACAAGCCCAAGCGCGAAGCCACGCACCGGCTCGAATGGCACCGCGACGTGCTGCTGACGTGGCTCGACCAGGTGCATCCCGAGCCGCTTGCGCTGGTGCACAGCGAGGCAGGCGGAGAACTGGCCGCGCTGCTGCAAACCGCGGTGCCGGGCCGCTTCACCGCGACGCTCGCTGCCCCCGACAGCGGCGTTCGCGCCAAGGACGCCTGGCGCGCGCCGTTCCCCGACCGGGGCTACGAGGCCGCGCTGCGCGCGCTCGGTCCGCGTGCCGCATCGGGCGGGCCGACCACCGCGCAGGCCGCCACCCTGGCCCGGCAGCTCCGGGACGCAATGGGATACTCGACGACGTGACGTCCAAACATATCTACATCTATTCCCCCTCCAGTGCCATTCGCGACAAGGCCGCCTTCCGGCGCGGCGTGGCGCGGCTGAAGGCCCTGGGCCATGAAGTCGAAGTCGATGAAGCCGCGCTCTCGGCGCACCAGCGTTTCGCGGGCGACGACGCCACCCGGCTTGCCGCCATCTCGCGCGCAGCCGCCAGCGGCGCCGACGTGGCGCTGATCGCGCGCGGCGGCTACGGCCTCACGCGCATCCTCGACGCGCTGCCGTACAAGGCGCTGGCCAAGGCCATCGACAAGGGCACCGAGTTCGTCGGTTGCAGCGACTTCACGGCCCTGCAGAACGCACTGCTGGCCAAGAACGGCGCCGTCACCTGGTCGGGCCCGGCGGTCGGCGAAGACTTCGGCGCCGAAGGTGGTGCCGACGACATCATGGAAGCCTGCTTCGACGACCTGTTGAGCGGGCAGGGCGAAGGCACCGGCTGGCGCATGCCGGCGCGCGACGCCGAGCTCAAGATCAAGCCGATCGAAGACGCCGTGCTCTGGGGTGGCAACCTCTGCGTGCTGACCAGCCTGTTGGGCACGCCGTACTTTCCGGTGGTCGACAAGGGCGTGCTCTTCATCGAGGACACCAACGAGCACCCGTACCGCATCGAACGCATGCTCGACCAGCTGAAGCTCGCGGGCGTGCTGGCGCGCCAGAAGGCCGTCGTGTTCGGCCAGTTCACGGGCGTGCGCAACATCGCCGGCTACGACCGCGGCTTCGGCATGAACACGGTGATCGACCGGCTGCGCGCCAGCCTGAAGAAGGTGCAGGTCATTGCCGGCCTGCCGTTCGGGCATGTGCAGACCAAGGTGCTGCTGCCGGTGGGTGCGAAGGTGGCGCTGGCCGCCGAGGGGCGCGACGTGTTCCTGGTGTGGGGCCATCGGCACGGCCACCATGACCATGATCACCACGGTCACGACCATCACGGCCACGACCATTGAGCCAGCTCGCAGGCGGCCACCGGTGCCGCTGCGATGCCGGCCGATCAGGACATCACTGGTTGGTGAAACGCTGATGGACGCGCGGGCCCATCGAGCCGGGCAGGCCGCCCTTGAACATGCTGTTGATTTCTTTCATCTGGCGCCGCGCGGCCGATTCGCCGTCGATGGCGCTCAGCGCGACCATCACGTCCTGGCGCAGGTACCAGAGGGTCTCGACATCGACCGCAAAGCGCACGCGTTGGCTGACACGCTGGATCGACTGGCCGCCGCGGCCCTGGAGCACCGACAGCATCGCCGTGCGGATGCGCCCGAGCTGACTTTCCGCAACCTGCCGCGAGCCCAGGCCGGGTACGTTCAGGAGCTGAAAAAGGCGGCGAAAGAGCAGCATGTCACGAAAAGCGTATTGCCGGGAGCTGGGACGGTCGCTACCTTAAGCCTCAGTTCGCCGGGACACAAGATGTGAAACACCGTTTCTTGTTTGCAAACAACAAGCTTTAGCGGTCTCTTTTGTTGTCATTTGAATTTTGAGCGCAAAAGTATTAAAAAACTTTGGCATTCATCTGCACGATGCGCCAAGCTGGCCCAATCGCTGCAGCGTCAACAAGAAGCTTCTGCGGATCGTTCCTTGCATGTGAAGGCGCATGTCGGGGAAACTTCTCGCAGGAGCGGCGAAAGGTCCAGAGCAACATAACCAGCGCTTGCCGCCAAGAAAAAACAGTATGGGTGTCAATTCCACAGTCGTTTTCGCGGACTTGACCGGAAGTACCAGGGTCTTCGAGGCCATGGGGAATGCACGTGCCACCGAAACCGTGACGCGGCTGACCCAATGGATCGGACGCGTGTGCGAGGCCCACGGCGGCCGGGTCGTGAAATCGCTGGGTGACGGCGTGTTCGCCATCTTCACCAGCGGCGCTGCCGCCACGCACGCGGTCATCGAATTGCAGCGCTACCACCAGAAGCGCCTGGCCGGCTGGCCCGTGCCGCTGCGCATGGCGCTGCAGATCGGCGTGGCCAGCGGCGACGTGGTCGAGGTGGAGGGCGATTGCTTCGGCGACGCCGTCAACCTGGCCTCGCGCCTGAGCGACCTGGCCGGCCCCGGCCAGATCTGGGTCACCGAGGCGGTGATCCAGCAATTGCACGAAGGCGCCGTGCAGCACCGCGACCTCGGGCCGATCAGCATCCGCGGGCGCACCGAGATGTCGATCGTCCACCGCATCGACTGGCAGGAAGACCTCACCAGCTTCCTCACTGTGCCGGCCGCGCTGCTGCCGGCGCGCCTGCCCGATTCCACCTTCGGCCGCATCGAACTCGCATGGCTCGATGTGCGCTCCATGTTCCGCATCGACCAGCTGCCCATTCACCTGGGTCGCGTGGGCGACGCGCAGTTCGTGGTCAACGACCCGCGCGTGTCGCGGCTGCATGCGCGCATCGAGGAGCGGCAGGGCAGTTGCGTGCTGATCGACGTCAGCACCTACGGCACCTGGGTGCGCTTCCACGGCAACGGCGGGCCGAGCCACGAGATCGCGTTGCGGCGCGACGAGTGCGTGCTGCATGGCCGCGGCGAGATTGGCCTGGGCGCGCCGCTGAGCGATTTCAGCGCCCCGACCATCGCCTTCAACACGACGGGCGACGACGTGATGCTGTCGCGCCGGGCCATCGTGAACTGAAGGCCGACTGGGAATCCCGTTCACGTTTGGCAACCAGCTGGTGCGCTTCGAGGTGCACCACGCAGGGACATGTGGCGTTGCAGGACCACGCCGGCGCCGTTCGCGCCAGGCCTGGAGCCACCATGCATTCCCCAAGTGATTCTTCCGTTTTCAGATGGGCCGCCGTCGCCGCGATCGCGGCCGGTGCGCTGCTCGCCACGGGCGCTGCCAGCGCGCGTACGAGCTGGTCGGTGCAGATCGGCGCGCCCGGCCCGGTCTACGCGCCGCCGTACTACGTGCCGCCACCTGTCTACGGCTACCCGGCGCCGATCTACTACGAGCCGCCACCGCCGCGGGCCTACTACCGCCCGCCGCCGCCCGTGTACTACCGGCCGGCCCCGATCTACGTCCCGCCACGCGGGCGCCTGTACTACGGCCCCGGCTATCCCTACCGTGCGCCGAACGACGACGAGGATGACGACCGCGATTGACCCGCCGTCCGCAAGCTTGCAGGCATGCCAATTCTTGGCGTGAACTCTGACGAAAACGTCACATTCAGTCACATTTGTAAGATCAAAGAATTCATTTCATGCCTGCAGGAGGGTTGAGGCCCGGGGCATGACACTTGCCTTGCATCGTTCAACAGGCGCGCAGAGTGCCGAAGGAGCGACAAAAAATGCAGACCAGCGTTCGGCCTTTCACCGATGTCGAGGCCGCCATTGCGGCGGTGGAGGCCCTGGACGGCGAACTCCGTAAGTTCGAGCTGGCCGTGGGGGACAACCTCCAGGACAGCATCGGCCTGCAGATGGCGCAGATCACCGACCGTGCGCTCGCACGCGGCTGGGAACCCAGCGGCTTCATCCAAAAGGAAGGTTTTCGCCTCTACCGCTACCGCGCGATGCGCTGAAGGGCGATAGAAGGCCGGATCAGCCCGGCGCGAGGATGCGCTCGAGCGCCCCGATGTCGATGGGCTTTTGCAGGTGGTGGTCGAACAGCACCTCGCCCGGCGCCGCATTCGCCGCGTCCCGTTCCGAAAAACCGGAAATCGCCACCAGCAGCCGCGGCGTGCCTTCGGCGGCGGTGGCACGCAGCCGGCGCGCCACCTCGGTGCCCGGGAAGTCGGGCAGGGTGAGGTCGATCAGCGCCGCATCGAAGCGCTCGCCGGCCGCTGCGTCCAGCGCCTGTTGCGCCGTGTAGGTGCAGCGGGCGGTGTGATCCTGCAGCGTCAGCAGCTCCCGCAGCAGGTCGGCCGCGGCCTCGTTGTCGTCGACGATCAGCACATTCACAGTTGTTTTCTCTCGGCATCCATTGATTGCGATCCCGCAGTATCGACGCTGTGCCTACCGGAATCCGTAACAGAGGCCTTGTTTGTTACTTCCCGCTGTCGGCCGAGGCGGGCGGCGGTTGCAGCGGCAGCTCGACGAAGAAGCGCGCGCCGTGGCCCGGCGTGCTCTCCACGCCGATGCGGCCCGCGTGCAGGCTCACGATCTTGTGCGTGATGTACAGCCCCAGGCCCAGGCCGGCCGCGTGCTTGCGGCTGACGTCGGTGCGCTCGAACTGCTCGAAGATGCGCTGGTGGTCCTCGGGCGAGATGCCGATGCCCTGGTCGCGCACGCTCACGACCGCGTGGTCGCCGTCCTGGCGCACCGTCATCTCGACCGGCTTGCCGCCGCCGTAGCGCAGCGCGTTGGTCAGGAGGTTGGTCAGCACCTGTTCGATGCGGAACTCGTCCCACACGCCGCGCAGCGCCGAGGGCGCGTCCAGGCTGATGGTGCAGCCCGCGGCCTCGGCCTGGTGGCGCAGGTTGTCGACCACGGCGCGGGCCAGCTCGGCCAGGTCGACCGGCTTGGTCTGGATCGACAGCGCGTCGCGGCGCAGCCGCGTCACGTCGAGCATGTCGTCGATGAGCCGCACCATGTTGCGGATCTGCCGCTGGTCGCGCTCGATCATGGTGGGCAGCTTCTCGGGCGAGAAGCTGTCGAGCTTGCCCTTGGACAGGTGCAGCTGCCGCAGCTGCGCCTCCAGGTAGAGCGTGTTCAGCGGCGTGCGCAGTTCGTGCGACACCATCGACATGAAGTCGTCGCGCATGCGCACCGCGCGCTCCAGCTCGCGCTGCGTGTGCTGCAGCTGCTGCACCAGCTCTTCCTGCTTGCGGTGCGCGGCGGCCAGCGATTCCATTTCGTGGCGCAGCGCCTTGCGGTGCTGGTGCAGGTCGACGAACACGCTCACCTTGCTGACCACCGCGTGCGGATCGAGCGGCTTGTGCAGGAAGTCGACCGCGCCGCTTTCGTAGCCCTGGAAGGCGTAGTTCATCTCGCGCCCGGCGGCGCTCACGAAGATGATCGGGATGTGCCGCGTGCGCTCGGTGCCGCGCATCAGCTCGGCCAGCTCGAAGCCGTTCATGCCGGGCATCTGCACGTCGACGATGGCGAGCGCGAATTCGTGTTCCAGCAGCAGCGCCAGCGCGGCCTCGGCCGAACCGGCGCGGTACACCAGCCGCCCGGGCGCGCGAATCAGCGCCTCGAGCGCCAGCAGGTTCTCGGGCAGGTCGTCGACGATCAGCAGCTTGCTTTCGACCTCAATGGGCATGGGCGGGCTCCAGTAGCTGCAGCAGGATGCGCAGGTCGCGCAGCCGAAGCACGTGGTCGGGGGCGTGGCGCGCAATGGCGGCGAGGGGCATGGTGGGAACCAGGGCTTCTTTCGGGTCTTGCACGGCGGTGAGTCCGCCGGCGCGGTGGATGCGCAGCAGGCCTTCGGCGCCGTCCTCGTTGGCGCCGGTCATGAGAAAACCAGCCACCGAGGGCCCGTAGGCATCGGCGGCCGAGGCCATGAGCACGTCGATGGACGGGCGCGAGAACAGCACGGGCGGCTCGCAGCTCAATGAAAAGCGGCGTCCGCGCTCGATCGACAGGTGGTAGCCCGGCGGCGCGAAGTACAGGCAGCCGTCCACCAGCGGCATCTTGTCGAGCGCCTCGTGCACGGGAATCGGCAGGCGCTGCCCGAAGATCTCGGCCAGGTGGCTCTCGTGCGATTCGGGCAGGTGCAGCACCACCGCCATCGGAATGCGCCAGTTGGCCGGCAGGCCGTCGAGCACCGCACTGAGCGCGTCGATGCCGCCCGCCGAGGCGCCGAGCACCACGGCCTCGACACGGCGAACCGGAAACGGACGGTGCTGCGTGCCGGCGCGCTTCATGCGACCTTGCGGTAGATGCGCTCGGCGCGCGCGTGGGCGTCGAAGCGGTCGGCGTAGCCCGAGAAGTCGATGCTCTCCTTCGAGCCCAGGCCGAGAAAACCGCGGTGCGACAGCGACTCGTGGAACAGCCCGAGCGCGCGGTCCTGCAGCTGGCGGTTGAAGTAGATCAGCACGTTGCGGCACGACACCAGCTGCGTCTCGGCGAACACGCTGTCGGTGGCCAGGCTGTGGTCGGCAAAGATCACGTCGGCGCACAGCGAGGGGTCGAAGCGCGCGGCCTCGTAGGCGGCGGTGTAGTAGTCGGAGAACGCGCTCAGGCCGCCCGCACGCTGGTAGTTGGCCGTGTAGCCGCGGATCGCCTCGAGCGGAAAGATGCCCTGGCGCGCCTTCTCGAGCGAGGCCGGGTTGATGTCGGTGGCGTAGATCTGCGTGCGCTCGAGCAGGCCTTCCTCGCGCAGCAGGATGGCCAGCGAGAACACCTCTTCGCCCGTGCTGCAGCCCGCCACCCACACCTTGACCGACGGGTAGGTGTGCAGGATCGGCACCACGTGCCGGCGCAGCGCCAGGAAGTAGGCCGGGTCGCGGAACATCTCGCTCACCGGGATGGTCAGGAACTGCAGCAGCTGGCCGAACAGCGCCGCGTCGCGCAGCACGCGGTCCTGCAGCGCCGAGATGCTGGGCAGCTCGAGCTGCTCCAGCGCATACAGCACGCGGCGCTTCTGCGAGGCCGTGGTGTAGTTGCGGAAGTCGTAGCTGTACTTGAGGTAGATGGCCTCCATCAGCAGGCGCAGCTCGATCTCGGTGTCGCTCAGCGGCTGGGGCTGCATGGGGGCGGTGGCCGGGTCCTGCAGCGCGGCGGGCAGGGGCTTGCGGGTCACAGGCGCTCCATCTTCGGCATCCACACGCGCAACAGCGAGAACAGGCGCTCCAGGTCGACCGGCTTGGCCAGGTAGTCGCTGGCACCGGCGGCCAGGCACTGGTCGCGGTCGTCCTTCATGGCCTTGGCGGTGATGGCGATCACCGGCATCTTCGCGAAGCGCGGGTCGGCGCGCAGGTGGCGCGTGGCTTCCAGGCCGTCCATCTCCGGCATCATCACGTCCATCAGCACGAGGTCGATCTCGCTGACCTGGTCCAGGCGCTCCAGCGCCTCGCGGCCGTTGCGCCCGATCTCGACCGTGGCGCCGCGCTGCTCCAGCGCGCTGGTGAGCGCGAAGATGTTGCGCACGTCGTCGTCCACCAGCAGGATGGTGCGGCCCTCGAAGATGCGGTCGCGCCCGCGCGCCGTCTTCAGCATGCCCTGGCGTTCGCTGGACAGCGAGGCCTCCACCTTGTGCAGGAACAGCGTCACCTCGTCGAGCAGCCGTTCGGGCGAGCGCGCGCCCTTGATGATGATCGAGCGCGAGTAGCGCTGCAGCTCGGTTTCTTCGTCGCGCGTGAGGTTGCGCCCGGTGTAGACGATGACCGGCGGGAACGACACGATCTCTTCCGCCGCCATGGCCTTGAGCAGCTCGCTGCCCTGCATGTCGGGCAGCCGCAGGTCTGTGATCATGCAGTCGAACACGCGCGTGCGCAGCAGCGCGAGCGCCTCCTCGCCGGAGCCGACCGCGACGATCTCGATGTCGTCGTCGCCGATCAGCTTGATCACGCTCTCGCGCTGCAGGGCGTCGTCTTCCACCAGCAGCACGACCTTGACCTTCTGCGTGAGCTTTTCTTCCAGCCGGCCGAAGACCTTGGTCAGCTCCTCGCGCGTGGCCGGCTTCAGCGCGAAGCCGATGGCGCCCATGTGCAGCGCGGCGGCCTGCGCGTTGTCGGCGGCCGAGACCACGTGGATCGGGATGTGGCGCGTGTGCGGCGAGTCCTTGAGCTTTTGCAGCACGTCCAGGCCGGTGCTGTCGGGCAGCCGCATGTCCAGCAGGATCGCGTCGGGCACGAACTGCGTGGCCAGCTCGAAGCCGTCGGCCGCGCCGTGCGCCACCAGGCAGCGGTAGCCCAGCTCGTGCGCCAGGTCGTACAGGATGTGGGCGAACTGCGGTTCGTCCTCGATGACCAGCACGCGGCGCACCTGGTCGCGCGGAATCGAGCGGTCGTCCGCGAAGCGCGGGGCCGGCACCACGGGCGCCGGGGCAGGGGGCGCGAGCGGCGGCGGCGACAGCACGGCGGGCGCATGCGAAGACGAAGACGTCGACACCGAACGCAGCGTGCCCACGGGCACGGCCGGCGCCGGCATCGTCTGCGGCGCACGCGGCGGCAGCTGCAGCGTGAAGGTGCTGCCCTGGCCGGCTTCGCTCTTCACCGTCAGCGAGCCGCCCAGCAGCTGCGTGAGGTCGCGCGAGATCGAGAGGCCCAGCCCCGTGCCGCCGTAGCGCCGGCTGGTGGTGCCGTCGGCCTGGCGGAAGGCCTCGAAGATCAGCTCGTGCTGCTGCGGGTCGATGCCGATGCCCGAGTCGTGCACCGCAAACGCCGCGCCGCCGTCGGCCGTGGCCGACACCGTGAGCGCCACTTCGCCGCGCTCGGTGAACTTGATCGCGTTCGACAGCAGGTTCTTCAGGATCTGCTCCACGCGCTGCCGGTCGGTGACCAGCAGGGCCGGCGCGTCGGGCCGCAGCTCCAGGCGGAACTCCAGGTTCTTGTCAGTCGCGAGCGGGCGGAAGGTGCTTTCCAGGCTCTGGGCCAGCTTGTCGAGCGGCACCTCCTCGGGCACCAGTTCGAGCTTGCCGGCCTCGACCTTGGCGATGTCCAGGATGTCGTTGATCAGCACCAGCAGGTCGTTGCCCGAGGCGTAGATCGATTCCGCGAACTTCACCTGCTCCAGCGACAGGTTGCCCTGCGGGTTGTCGCCCAGCAGCTTGGCCAGGATGAGCGCGCTGTTCAGCGGCGTGCGCAGCTCGTGCGACATGTTCGCGAGGAACTCCGACTTGTAGCGGCTGGCGCGCTGCAGCTCGTCGGCGCGGTCTTCCAGGTCGCGCTGCACGCGGCGCAGCGCGGTGTTGCGCTGGTCGAGTGCTTCGGTGCGCTCCGACAGCTGGCTGTTCGTCTGCTCCAGCTCGGCCTGCTGGTTCTCCAGCATGGCCTGCGAGGCGCGCAGGGCGCGCGACTGTTCTTCGAGCTCTTCGTTGGCGGTGCGCAGTTCTTCCTGCTGCACCTGCAGTTCCTCGTTGAGCTGCTGCGTTTCGGCCAGCACGTCCTGCAATTGCTCGCGGTAGCGCGCCGCCGCCAGCGAGGTGCCGATGTCGTCGGCCACGAGGTCGAACAGCTGCTCGCTGCGCGCGTCGGGCGTGCCCGGCAGGCCGAGTTCGAGCACGCCGTTGACGGCGCCGTCGGCCGCCACCGGCAGCAGCAGCACGGCCTTGGGCGCCATCTCGCCGAGGCCGGAGTTGACCTTCAGGTAGTCGGCCTGCACCGGGTCGATCAGCATGCGGCGCTGCTCGGCCGCCGCCTGGCCGACCAGGCTTTCGGTGGGGGAGAACACCTGCGGCGAGGCTTCGGCCTCGCTGGAGAAACCGTAGCTCGCGGCGCGGCGCAGCGGCCCGTGGCGTTCACGCACATAGAGCGCGCCGACCGAGCTGCCGAGGTGGCGCGAGAAAAACGCGAGGATCTTGCGGCCCATGTCCGGCGCGCTGAGTTCGCCGACCAGCTCGCCCACCAGCTCGGTCTGCGCATTGCGCAGCCAGGCCTCCTGCGACAGGCGCTCGGCGTGCGCCGCCTGTTCGCGCAGCACCACGTCGTAGCTGTCGGACAGCCGCATCAGCTGCCGGCGACCGAAGAACGCCACCAGGCCCGAGTACACCAGCGTGAACAGAAGGAACAGCCCGACCACCCACCAGCTCGTGCGGTTGGCTTCGGTGTTGCGCTGGAAGCGCAGCGTCTGCTCGGTGTCCATGAAGGCCGTGAACTCGGCGCGCAGGTCGTCGGTCAGGCGCTTGCCGCGGCCCAGCCGGACGGTGGCCTGCGGATCGATGCCGTTGCGCCGTGCCTCGATCATTTCCCGCGCGAAGGTCAGCCACGACTCCTGCAGGCCGACGATGCGGTCGACGCGCTCCACCTGCTGGCGGTTGTCCGACACCTGGCGGCGCAGCGCGTCGGTGTCGGCCTTCAAGCGCGGCAGGGCGGACTGGTAGGGCTCGAGAAAGCTCTCCTCGCCGGTGATCAGAAAGCCGCGCATGCCCGTTTCCATGTCGATGGAGCGGCGTTGCAGTTCGCTGGCGGCGCGCGTGACCTGGTCGGTGTGCTCGACCCAGCTCAGGCTCGTCAGCAGATACAGGATCAGCGCGACGAACGCCACGGCGCCGATCAGTCCGCCCAGCAGCGGCAGCTTGAGGTTGCGGCTGAGCAGGCGGTCGAATTCGACGGGGTCGATCGCGGAGGGAGTTTTCATGAATGCATTTGTAAGCAAAACTTGTCAAGTCTTGCCGAAAAAGCTCATTTGACCTGTCGGAGAAGGCCTCGATACCGATTTGTGTGACGTATTGCCGCATTCGGTGCTCGCTATACTGTGATTTCATCCAGTATCGGCAGCATGCCTTCCGACCTCCATTCCGCTCCGTCAGCCGCCGTTTCGGCGGCGCACGTCGTGTCCGTCAAGGCCTTGTGCGCCTTCGGCGCGAAGGCGGGCGATCTCGACCTGCGCTTCGTGCCCGCGCCCAGCGCGCTCGAAGGCATGGCCGGTCACGCGCTGGTGCAGGCCCGGCGCGGCGGCGACTACCAGAGCGAGGTGCCGCTGGCCACCACCTGCGGCACGCTGCGCGTGCGCGGCCGGGCCGACGGCTACGACCCGGCGCAGGCACGGGTGGAAGAAATCAAAACCTTCCGCGGCGACTTCGACGCCATCCGCGCCAACCACCGCGCGCTGCACTGGGCCCAGGTGCGCTGCTACGGCTGGATGCTGTGCGAGCAGGAAGGGCTCGAGAGCCTGACCGTCGCGCTGGTCTACCTCGACCTGGCCAGCGGCGACGAAACCGTGCTCGAAGAACACCACACGCACGACACCCTGCGCACGCACTTCGAGACCCTGTGCGCCTGCTACAGCGACTGGGCGCAACGCGAGGCCGAGCATCGCGGCGCGCTCGACGACGCGCTGACGCAACTCGAGTTTCCCCACGCCGACTTCCGCACCGGCCAGCGCGAACTGGCCGAGGCGGTCTACCGCGCCGCCGTGGGCGGGCGCTGCCTGCTGGCGCAGGCGCCCACGGGCATCGGCAAGACGCTGGCCACGCTCTTTCCGCTGCTCAAGGCGCGCGCGGCGCACAAGCTCGACAAGGTGTTCTTCCTCACCGCCAAGACCTCCGGGCGGCCCGTGGCGCTCGACGCCTTGCGCGTGCTGGGGCAGGGCGGCGCGCACCGGCCGCGCGTGCTCGAACTCGCGGCCCGCGAGAAGGTCTGCGAGTACCCCGACCGCGCCTGCCACGGCGAGGCCTGCCCGCTGGCACGCGGCTTCTACGACCGCCTGCCGGCCGCGCGCGCCGAGGCCGCGCAGGTGGGCTGGCTCGACCGCGAGGCGCTGCGGCGGGTCGCGCTCGCGCACGAGGTGTGCCCCTATTTCCTGGCGCAGGAAATGACGCACTGGAGCGACGTCGTCGTGGGCGACTACAACTACTACTTCGACGGCAGCGCCTTCCTCTTCGCCAGCATGAAGGACGCCGGCTGGCGCGTCGCCGTGCTGGTCGACGAGGCCCACAACCTGCTGGAGCGCGCACGCGGCATGTACACCGCCAAGCTCGAAGGTGCGGCCCTCGAAGAAGCGCACCGCGCCGCACCCGCGGCCGTGCGCGGCCCGCTGGCGCGGCTGTTCCGCGAATGGGACACGCTGCAGCAGGCGCAGACCGCCGGCTACGACACCGCCGACGAAATCCCCGAGCGCTTTTTGCGCACGCTGCAGGCCGCCAACACCGCGATGGCCGAGCACTTCGCCGCCACGCCCGACGCGGCGCAGGGGCCGCTGCAGCGCTTCTTCTTCGATGCGCTGCATTTCGCGCGGCTGGCCGAGGTCTTCGACGACCACTCGGTGTTCGAGCGCACGCTGGGCGCCACGCAGGAACAGCGCGGCCTGGCCATCCGTAACCTCGTGCCCGGTCCGTTTCTCGAAGGTCGCTTCGCGGACGCGGTGTCGGTCACCTGCTTCTCGGGCACGCTCGCGCCGTTCGCGTTCTACCGCGATGCGCTCGGCCTGCCCGAAGACACGGCGCTGCTCGACGTCGAATCGCCGTTTCGCGGCCAGCAGCTTCGCGTCGAGGTGGCGACCGGCGTCTCCACGCGCTTTCGCGACCGCGCCGGCTCGCTGCGCCATGTGACGGACATCATCGGCGCGCAGTTCGAGCGCCTGCCCGGCAACTACCTGGCCTTCTTCAGCAGCTTCGACTACCTGGACAAGGCCTGCGCCGCGTTCTCGCTGCGCCACCCCGGCGTGCCCGTGTGGACGCAGACGCGCGGCATGCGCGAAACCGACCGCCACGATTTCGTCGCGCGCTTCGAAGAGGGCGGGCAGGGCATCGGCTTCGCCGTGCTCGGCGGTGCGTTCGGCGAAGGCATCGACCTGCCGGGCAGCCGGCTCATCGGCGCCTTCGTCGCCAGCCTGGGGCTGCCCCAGTACAACGAACTCAACGAGATCACGCGCGAGCGCATGCAGTCGCGCTTCGGCAAGGGCTACGAGTACACCTACCTCTACCCGGGCCTGCAGAAGGTGGTGCAGGCCGCCGGCCGCGTGATCCGCACCGAGGCCGACACGGGCGTGCTGCACCTGCTTGACGACCGCTTTGCGCGCGCCGAGATCCGCGAGCTGCTGCCGCGCTGGTGGCATGTGCAACTGGCCGGGGAGGCCGGGGAGGCCGGAGAAGACGATGCGCGCCACCCGACGCCTTGAGCACGCCGGCCAGCCCGACCTGTTCGGCGAGGCGCCCGTGGCGGCCATCGAGGGCCTGCGCTACGAAGCCGGCTTCCTGTCGCGCGAGGAGGAGGCCGGCCTGCTGCGCATCGTGCAGGGCCTGCCGCTCAAGGAGATGCGCTACAAGGAATACACCGCCCGCCGGCGCGGCACCAGCTTCGGCGGCAGCTACGACTTCGACACCAACCGCCTCAAGCCCGGCGCGCCGCTGCCCGAGGCGCTGCACCCGCTGCGCGCGAAGGCCGCCGCCTGGGCCGGCCTGGCGCCCGAAGACCTCACCCACGTGCTGATCGCCGAGTACCGCCCCGGCACGCCGCTGGGCTGGCACCGCGACGTGCCCGACTTCGAGGACATCGTCGGCGTCTCGCTGTGCGGCGACGCGGTGATGCAGTTCCGGCCGTATGTGCCCGGTGCGCCCGCGTCGGGGCCGGCCGCACTCGATGTTCTCGTCGAACCGCGCTCCGTGTACCTGCTGCGCGGGCCGGCGCGCTGGGCATGGCAACATGCTGTCGCCCCGACCGAGGGCCTGCGTTATTCGATCACCTTGCGTACCCGGAGACCCCGCGCGCCATGAACCGCACCACCTTCCTCAAGCTGCTCACGCACCGCCTCTTCCCCGTGCTGAAGGCCGAAGGCTTCCAGGGTTCGGGCCAGACGCTGCGGCGCATCGACGGGCCGGTGATCCACGTGTTCAACGTGCAGGGTGCCAGCGGCGGCAAGGCCTGCTACCTGAACCTCGGCACGCACTTGGACTTTTTGCCGCCCGAGGGCGGAACGCCGGTGGCGCCCGAGGCGCTCGAAGAATCGCACTGCGTGTTCCGCGACCGCCTGGACCCACCGCCCGGCGCGGCGTTCGGATGGGCCTATGGCGAGACGAAAGAACAGGCCGAAGAAAACGTCGAATTCATCGTGAGCGAGTGGGAAGGGCCGGGGCGTACTTTCTTCGCACGCCATGGCAGCTATCCGCAGAGCTTCGAACAGATGCTGCGCGAGACCGACCCGCACCAGATCCACGCGCGCACCGCCTTGCACTTCGCACGGATCGCGGTGCACCTGGGCGACCGCGCACGGGCACAGGCGCTGGTCGAGGCGGGGCTCGCGCGGGCGCCGGAACGCGCCACGGCCCTGAAGACCGACCTCGCGAACGTGTTGTCGGCCTGAGCGCGCACGACAGACTGCGCTGACGCGCAGCGCCTGCCTCTTCCGACCCATGGCGCCGCACGGGCGGCCAGCATGAAGGCTTCTTTCATCCCATTTGATTGAAGGAGCGCAGACATGCCACGAGGCGACAAGTCGTCCTACACGGACAAGCAGAAACGCAAGGCGGAGCACATCGAGGCAGGCTACGAGCACCGCGGCGTGGCCAAGGGGGAGGCCGAGCGCCGCGCCTGGGCCACGGTGAATGCCGAGACCGGCGGCGGCAAGAAGAGCGGTGCGGGCCGCGGCAAGGCCGAGAACCACGGGCCCTCGCGCAAGGGCGGGCGCCTCGGTGGCGCCGCCGCGGCGAACCGCACCGCCGCCGAACGCTCGGCCTCCGCGAAGAAGGGCGCCGCCACACGCAAGCGCAACGCCGAGAAGCGCGGCTGAAGCCGGTTGCGAATTTCAGCCATATCTTCTGTCCGAAAAGCGGAGTCCACCCACCGCACACCCTGAAAAGCGGACATTCCTTCGCCATCTGTGACGGCAGCCGGACAACTTGCGTCGGCCCCGCGCCGGCGCGGCCCCGCACGAAGTCGCCAGCTTGCGCGACGTTGGCCTGAACGCACGCGCTACACCGCCCAACCTCGGTCATTCCGCCTTCTTTTTGCACGCGTTCCGGGCGTTTGCCGGGGCGCGTTCGCGTCGATACGATCCGCCGCCTTGCCCTCCAGAAAGGAACGCGCGGGTGCCTCCCTCGAACGTTTTCTCCCCCACGACCGCGCCAGCCGCCGCAGGTGCCGATGCCGATGCCGCCAATGCCAACGCCGACTGGCAGCAGCGCAGCCGCCGCCATGTCTGGCACCCCTGCACCCAGAGCATCCGCCTCGACGTGGCGCCGCCGCTGCCCATCGCGCGCGGCGAGGGCGTCTGGCTGACCGACCATGAAGGCCGGCGCTACCTCGACGCCACCAGTTCGTGGTGGGTCAACCTGTTCGGCCACGCGCACCCGGCGATCAATGCCGCGCTGAAGGCGCAGCTGGACACGCTGCCGCACGTGATGCTCGCCGGCTGCACGCACGCGCCGGCGGTCGAGCTGGCCGAGCGGCTGGCGGCGCTCACGGGCCATGCGCTGGGGCATTGCTTCTATGCCTCCGACGGCGCCTCGGCGGTGGAGATCGCGCTCAAGATGAGCTTCCACGCCTGGCGCAACGCGGGCCGCGCCGGCAAGCGCCGCTTCGTGGCGCTGCGCGGCGGCTACCACGGCGAGACGCTGGGCGCGCTGCACGTCACCGACGTGCCCGTGTTCCGCGACGCCTATGCGCCGCTGCTCGCCAGCGCGCACCTCGTGGCCTCGCCCGACGCGCGCGCCGCCCGGCCCGGTGAAGACGCCGCTGCGGTGGCGAACCGCGCCGCCGACGAGCTCGAGGCACTGCTGGCCGCACAGCACGACAGCATCGCCGCCGTGATCGTCGAGCCGCTGGTGCAGTGCGCCACCGGCATGGCGATGCACGATCCGGCCTACCTGCGCCGCGTGCGCGCGCTGTGCGACTGCTTCGGCGTGCACCTGATCGCCGACGAGATCGCGGTCGGCTGCGGGCGCACCGGCACCTTCTTCGCGTGCGAGCAGGCCGGCATCTGGCCCGACTTCCTGTGCCTGTCGAAGGGCATCAGCGGCGGCTACCTGCCGCTGGCGCTGGTGATGACGCGCGAGGCCATCTACCAGGGCTTCGTCGACGACGACGCCGCGCGCAGCTTCCTGCATTCGCATTCCTACACCGGCAACGCGCTGGCCTGCCGCGCGGCGCTCGCCACGCTCGATCTGTTCGAGAAGGAGGACGCGTTGAACCGCAACCTCTCGCGGTCCGCGCGCCTGCTGGCGCGGCTGCGCGAGGGGCTCGCCGGCCATGCGATCGATCACCTGCGCCAGCGTGGAATGATCACGGCCTTCGACGTGCGCGAGCCCGGTGCGCGCTTTGCCGAGCGCTTCCATCTCGCGGCGCGCGACCACGGCCTGCTGATGCGGCCCATCGGTGCGACCGTGTACCTGATGCCGCCGTACGCCATCGCCGACGACGAGATCGACCAGCTCGTGGACGGCACGCTCGCCACGCTGAAGGCCGTCACCCACGCATCCGGCGCCGTCGCCGAAGAAGGAGCCCGCGATGCTGCGCTTGCTTGAACGCCTGCAGGACGAAATCACCGCGCTCGACGCGCGCTCGCTGCGCCGCCGCCGGCAGATCGCCGAGACCGCCTGCGCGCCCGAGCAGATCCTCACGCTGGCCGGCGCCAACGCGCCGCGCACCATGCTCGGCTTCAGCAGCAACGACTACCTGGGCCTGGCCGCGCACCCCGCGCTGGCCGAGGCGCTGGCCGAAGGCGCGGCGCGCTACGGCACGGGCAGCGGCGGCTCGCACCTCATCCTGGGTCACTCGCGCGCCCATGCGCAGCTCGAGGAGCGGCTGGGCGAATGGATGGCGCCGCACATTCCCGATGCGCGCAGCCTGTTCTTCTGCACCGGCTACATGGCCAACCTGGCGGTGTTGTCGGCGCTGGGCGACGGCGAGGCGGTGATCTTCTCGGAGACGCTGAACCACGCCTCGCTGATCGACGGCGCGCGGCTGGCCCGCGCCCGCGTGGAACGCTACCCGCATTGCGACCTGCAGGCGCTCGACGCGCAACTGGCCGCCTGCGACGCGCCGGTCAAGATCATCGTGAGCGACGCCGTCTTCAGCATGGACGGCCACATCGCCCCGGTGGCGGGCCTGCTGGCGCTGGCCGAGCAGCACGACGCCTGGCTGGTGATCGACGACGCGCACGGCTTTGGCGTGCTCGGCGCCACCGGGCGCGGCGCGCTGCAGGCGCTGGCGCTGCGCTCCGAGCGGCTGGTGCTCATCGGCACGCTGGGCAAGGCGGCCGGCGTGTCGGGCGCTTTCGTGGCGGCGCACCGCACGGTGATCGACTTCCTGGTGCAGCGCGCGCGGCCCTACATCTTCACCACGGCCGCGCCGCCGGCGGTGGCGCATGCGCTGCTCACCAGCCTGGCACTCATCGAGGGCGAGGAGGGCATGCGCCGCCGCGCGCAACTGCGCGCCCGCATCACCCAGCTGCGAAACGGCCTCAAGCAGGTGCTGCCGGCCGACGGCAGCGCCTGGCTGGCCGATTCGCCGACCGCGATCCAGCCGCTCATCGTGGGCGACAACGCGCGCGCCATGCAGACCATGGAACGGCTCGACGCGCACGGCCTGCGCGTGGGCGCGATCCGTCCCCCCACAGTGCCTGCCGGCACCGCGCGGCTGCGCATCGCGCTGTCGGCCAGCCACACCGAGGCCGACGTGGCGCGGCTGATCGACGCGCTGGGCGAGGCCCTGGCCGAACCGTGGCCGGAGGCGGCATGACGACGGCCGTAGCAGCCACACAGCGCCGCTGGTTCGTCACCGGCACCGACACCGGCGTGGGCAAGACGCTGGTGAGCAGCGCCATGCTCGCGCTGCTGGCCGCCTCGGGCCTGCGCGCAGTGGGCATGAAGCCGGTGGCTGCGGGGCTCGATGCCATCGACGGCGAATGGCGCAACGAAGACGTCGAGCGCCTGCAGGCGGCCGGCAACGTCGACGCGCCGCTGGCTTGGCGCTGCCCCTACGTGCTGAAGGCGCCGATGTCGCCGCACCTGGCGGCGCGGGAAGAGGGCGTGCAGGTCGCGCTGCCCGTGCTGCTCGATGCCTTCGAGCGGCTGTCGGCGCAGGCCGACGCGGTGGTGGTGGAAGGCGTGGGCGGCTTCTGCGTGCCGCTGGGCGACGACCTGGACACGGCCGACCTCGCGGTGGCGCTGGGCCTGCCCGTGATCCTCGTGGTCGGGCTGCGGCTGGGCTGCCTCAACCATGCGCTGCTCACCGCCGAAGCGATCCGTGCGCGCGGGCTGGTGCTGGTCGGCTGGGTCGCGAGCGTGGGCGAGCCGCAGATGCTGTCGCCCGAAGGCAACCTGCAGACGCTGCGCGCCCGGCTCGGTGCGCCGCTGCTGGGCGTGGTGCCGCACCTGGCCGAGCCCTCGGCGGCGCGTGCCGCCGAACACCTCGACCTGCGCGCGCTGCGGGCGAGCGCGGCCCATGCCGCGCGTCGCACCGAGGCCCCGCTCGTGTCAGCCGCGACGGCCTGAGTCGGCCAGCCGCTGGGCGCGCACGCCGCCCTGGCGCGCCAGCATCCACCCCGGGTACTCGGGCGCCAGCGCACTGGCCTTGTCGATCGCCGCGAGTTCGTCGGCCGTGAGCCGCACCTCGGTGGCGGCGATGTTGTCGTCCAGCTGGTCGATGCGCTTGGCGCCGACGATCACGCTGGTCACCACCGGCTGGTGCAGCAGCCAGGCCAGCGCGATCTGTGCCACCGACACGCCGCGCGGTTCGGCGAACTGGCGCATGAGGTCGATGCAGTCGTAGGCGCGCTCCACGTTCACCGGCGGAAAGTCGAAGCTCGCGCGGCGGCTGCCTTGCGCGGTGGCGGTGTGGCGGTCGACCTTGCCGCTGAGCAGGCCGCCGGCCAGCGGGCTCCAGACCATCAGGCCGAGCTGCTCGCTGCGCAGCATCGGCACCAGCTCGCGCTCCAGGTCGCGCCCGGCCACGGTGTAGTAGGCCTGCAGCGACTCGAAGCGCGCCAGCCGGTCGCGCTCGGCGATGCCCAGCGCCTTGGCGATCTGCCAGGCGGCCCAGTTCGACACGCCCACGTAGCGCACGTGGCCCTGGCGCACGAGGTCGTCGAGCGCGCGCACCGTTTCCTCGATGGGCGTGATCGGGTCGATGCCGTGGATCTGGTACAGGTCGATGTGGTCCAGCTGCAGCCGCTTCAGGCTGGCCTTCACGCCGTCCATGATGTGGTAGCGCGAGGCGCCGGCCGAGTTCACGCCCTTGCTGCCGGTTTCGCCGAGCACCTTGGTGGCGACCACCACGCGGTCGCGCGGCACCTTCAGGTTCTTCAGCGCCTGGCCGGTGATGGTCTCGGACAGGCCCTCGGAGTACACGTCGGCCGTGTCGAGGAAGTTGATGCCCGCGTCGAGCGAGCGGCCGATGAGGCCTTCGGCCTCGCCTTGCTGCAGCTGGCCGATGTGGTCCCAGATGCCCGGCGCGCCGCCGAAGGTCATCGTGCCGAGGCAGAGTTCGGAAACCAGGAGGCCGGTGCGGCCGAATTGGCGGTATTGCATCGAAAGTTGTCCTTTGGGTGGGGAGGGGCCGACCGGCTTGACGAATGGCCGGCGGTTGCGAAAAAGTATCCCGCCAGCACGCCCCGGCGGGCGAGCGCGTTTCTGCAAAGTCTTTGCCTATTTCTCCAGACCTCGCGCCGGGGCGGTGCAGAGAGGAGGATGCGACGCTAAGCTGCGGGCAGCCCAATCCTCCATGGCCGCCACCGCGGTCGCTCCCCTTTGTCAGAGGCCTACCCATGTCTGATGAAACCCCCGACACCGCCACCGTCCTCGCCATGCCGATGCCGCTGGAACCCGAACTCGATGCCGCCCGCGAAGAGCTGGTGCAGCTCATCCGCCACATCACGCGCGGGCAGGACGGCACGGTCGAATGCGCCGTGCCCGGCCTGCAGGTGCACTGCATCAGCAAGCCCGACGGCCCCAAGCACGGCTTCGCGACGCCGGCGCTGGGCCTCATCGCGCAGGGCTCCAAGCGGATCATCGTGGGTGACGACATCTACGTGTACGACCCCATGAACTACCTCGTCACCTCGGTCGACCTGCCGGTGTGCGGCCAGGTGTGCGTGACCAGCGAGAACGAGCCCTACCTCGGCGTGCGGCTGGAGCTGGCGCTCGACGAGATCGGCGACCTCATCGGCGACGAAAAACTGCCGGCCAAGGCCAACGCGCCGGCCTCGCGCGGCATGTACGTCAACCGCATCGCCATGCCAGTGCTCGAGCCCGTGCTGCGCCTGCTGCGGCTGCTCGACACGCCCGAAGACATTCCGATCATGGCGCCGCTCATCAAGCGCGAGATCATGTACCGCCTGCTGGTGAACGGCGAGGGTGCGCGGCTGCGCCAGATTGCGCTGCACGACAGCCACACGCAGCGCATCGCGAAAGCCATCAGCGCGCTGCGCACCAACTACGCGCAGTCGCTGCGCGTGGAAGACATGGCGCGCGCGGTGCACATGAGCGTGTCGTCGTTCCACCATCACTTCAAGGCCGTGACGGCGATGAGCCCGTTGCAGTACCAGAAGCAGCTGCGCCTGCAGGAGGCGCGCCGCCAGATGCTGATCGCCGGCACCGACGTGGCCAGCGCCGCGCACAACGTGGGCTACGAAAGCCCCTCGCAGTTCGCGCGCGAGTACGGCCGCATGTTCGGCGCGCCGCCGCTGCGCGACAAGCGCCGCTGGCTCGGCGAGGCCGGCAACGACGCGACCTCGATGGAAGCCGCGTAGGCCGCCCGGACCCCGCGCGAGGGGTCTTTCAACATAGCACCTGCCGCGATTTCTTGCGTCGTCGTGGAAATGCAGGTTTCGCAAATTCTCGCTATCGTTTTGTTCGCTGCAGCACCCGTCCGCCCGTGGAGGCGGGACTACTCAACAACTCGGAGAGATGCATGCTTTGGGAAAAGAAGCTGGCGCAGTGGAGCGCCGCGGTCCGCGCACGGGCGAACCTGCCCGCGCGGCTCACCTTGTGGGACGGCCAGTCCTACGACTTCGGCGACTTCAGCGGGCCGGCGGTCACGCTGCACGTGAAATCGCCCGCGGCGCTGTCGCTGATGCTGCAGCCCACGCTCGACAACCTGGGCGAGGCCTACGTCAAGAGCAAGATCGACATCGAGGGCAAGCTCAGCGACGTGATCGACATTGCCTACGGCCTGGCGAAGACCTCGCTCGACAAGCCCGGCGGCGCGCTGCAAAGCATGGCCCGCTACTTCGCGCACACCAAGTCGTCGGACAAGAAATCCATCGAGTACCACTACGACGTATCGAACGCGTTCTACCAACTCTGGCTCGACGCGAACATGGTCTATTCGTGCGCCTACTTCGAGAACGGCGACGAAGACCTGGCCACCGCGCAGCTGAAGAAAATCGACCACATCCTCACCAAGATCGAACTGCAGCCCGGGCAGACGCTGCTCGACATCGGCTGCGGCTGGGGCGCGCTGGTGATCCGCGCGGCGCAGAAGTTCGGCGCGCGCTGCGTCGGCGTCACGCTGTCGCAGAACCAGTTCGACCTCGCGACCGAACGCGTGAAGGCCGCGGGCCTGCAAGACCGCATCGAGATCCGCCTGCAGGACTACCGCGACGTGACCGGCCAGTTCGACCGCATCACCAGCGTCGGCATGTTCGAGCACGTGGGCCGCAAGAACCTGCCCGAGTACTTCAAGCGCGTGCAGAAGCTGCTGGCCGACGACGGCATCGTCATGAACCACGGCATCACCTCGTCCGACCCCGAGGGCGGCGGCGTGTCGTACGGTGGCGGCGACTTCATCGACCGCTACGTGTTCCCCAACGGCGAGCTGCCGCACATCAGCCTGGCGCTGCAGGCCATGCAGCAGGGCGGGCTCGAAGCCTTCGACGTGGAGAACCTGCGTCGCCATTACGCGCAGACGCTGCGCCACTGGAGCGACGCCTACGAGGCCCATGCCGACGAAGCGCGCGCACTCGTCGACGAAGAGAAGTTCCGCATCTGGCGCATCTACCTGGCGGGCTGCGCCTATGCCTTCGAGAACGACGACGTGGCGATCTACCAGATCGTCGGGCGCAAGGCGGGCAGGGCGGCAAGCACGCTCCCGTGGTCGCGCCGCTATATCTACGACGGCACCTCGGCGCTGCGCGCCTGACCCGTCAAGGCCGCGTTGCGGCTACTCGAGCGTGAAGCCGATCTTCACCGTCACCTGCCAGTGCGCGACCTTGCCGTCGACCACGTGGCCGCGCGTCTCGGTGACGGTGAACCACTGGATGTTGCGCACCGTCTCGTGCGCCTTCGCGATGGCGGTCTGCACCGCGTCCTCGATGCTGGTCTTGGACGAGCCCGTCAGCTCGAGCGACTTGTAGACATGGTTCGACATGGCGGCTGCTCCTTGGGTGGTTGCGCGCCCATCGTAGCCATCGCAGGGGGCGCGAGGCAACACCTTTGGGCGCGCGGATGCGATGCAAACCGCATCAGGACATTCGCAATCCGTCGTTGGCAACGGCGGGTGCGCTTCGCAGAATCGGCGGCATCGAACCAGGGAAACCGCCCGCCATGCCACTGCACACCGTCGCCTCTTCATCCCCGGCCGCACAGGCCCGCCACGTCCTCGCGCTGACCGCCATCGCCTGGTGCATCGCGCCGGCGTCGCCGCATGAAGTGGCACGCCGCGCGCCGCATGGCCACGTGCCGTTGCGCGTGCGCAGGCGGCTGCACGCCACGGCCGTGGCGGCGCTCCTGCCGTATGCGTGGTGAGCCGCGCGACCCCGCAGATTCCAGATATCGATAGAGGAATTCAGCGCAAACGGCCCGTGCGATGGCTCGCAGAATTTGAAGCACACCCGCTTCCACTGCGCCATCGCCGAACACCGTGTCCTACTCACTGTCCCTGCTCGACAAGAGCCTGATCCCCGAAGGTGCCGATGCCGCGCAGGCGTTCCAGCACACCATCGCGCTGGCCCGGCGCGCCGAACGTCTGGGCTACCGCCGCTATTGGCTGGCCGAGCACCACGGCAACCGCACCTACGCCGGTTCGGCGCCCGAGGTGCTGGCCTCGCACCTGCTCGCCAAGACCTCGCGCATCCGCATCGGCACCGGCGGCGTCATGCTGCAGCACTACAGCCCCTTCAAGGTGGCGGAGACCTTCAAGGTGCTGGCCTCGCTGGCACCGGGCCGTGTCGACCTGGGCATCGGCAAGGCGCCGGGCGGCCTGCCGCTGACCAGTAAGGCGCTGCAATCGCTGCACGACCCGGCGAAGGCGAAGGCCCTCGATTTCGAAGCGCGCCTGCGCGAGCTCGATGCCTTTCTGCACGACGGCGTGCCCGCCGACCACGCGCTGGCCGGCGCCGTGGCCACGCCGTTTCCGCCGGTGGCGCCGCAGCGCGTGCTGCTCGGCGGCAGCCCCGAGAGCGCGCTGCTCGCGGCGCGGCTGGGCTGGCAGTTCGTCTATGCGGGCCACTTCAACGGCGACCCCGTGAACATCGAACAATCGATCGATGCCTACCGCGGCGCAACCGGCCGCGCGCCGCTGCTCGCGCTGTTCGCCTTCGCCGCCGAGACGCACGACGAGGCCGCCGAGCGCGTGGGCGCGCTGCGCAGCTTCCGCGTGACCTTGCCCACGGGCCAGAGCGTGAACCTGCCCAGCCTCGAAGCCGCCGCCGAGTTCGCGCGGCAGGCCGGCGCCAGCGACTACCGCACCGAAGAGCGGCGCCCGCATGTCATCGCCGGCACCGGCGAGGAGGTGCGCGACGCGCTCGAAGCCCTCAGCGCGCGCCATGGCATCGAGGAGTTCGTGATCGACATCCCGGTGGCGGACTTCGGCGCGCGCGCCACGGCGGTCGAGCTGCTGGCGCAGGCCCGCGAGCCTGCACTGGCCTGAGTCTTTTCTTTTTCCCATCACAAGAACGATCGTCATGAGCAACATCCAGTTCGGCGTCATGCTGCAAGGGGCCGGCAGCCACATGAATGCCTGGAAGCACCCGGGCGGCCCGGCCGATGCCAGCGTCAACCTCGACTTCTTCATCCGCAGCGCGCAGAAGGCCGAGGCCGCGGGCATCGCCTTCGCGTTCGTGGCCGACGGGCTCTACATCAACGAGAAGTCGATCCCGCACTTTCTCAATCGCTTCGAGCCGATTTCCATCCTCTCGGCGCTGGCCGCCGTCACCACGAAGATCGGCCTGGCGGGCACCATCTCCAGCTCGTACAGCGACCCGTTCACGGTGGCGCGGCAGTTCGCCTCGCTCGACCTCATCAGCGGCGGGCGCGCGGGTTGGAACGTGGTGACCACGCCGCTGGAAGGCAGCGCGAAGAACTACAGCCGCGCCCATCCCGAGCACGCGCTGCGCTACGAGATCGCCGACGAGTACCTGGCCGTGACGCAGGGCCTGTGGGACAGCTGGGACGACGACGCCTTCGTGCGCGACCGCGAGAGCGGCCAGTTCTTCGACCGCGACAAGCTGCACACGCTGGACCACAAGGGCCGCTTCTTCCAGGTGGCCGGGCCGCTGAACATCCAGCGCTCGCCGCAGGGGCAGCCGGTGATCTTCCAGGCCGGCTCGTCGGACGCGGGCATCGGCCTGGCGGGCAAGTACGCCGACGCGGTGTTCACGCATTCGCCCTCGCTCGAAGACACGCGCACGTTCCTCAAGCAGGTGAAGGCCAGCGCCGTGGCGCAGGGGCGGCAGGCCGGTGACGTGAAGATCTTCCCGGGCATCGGCCCGGTGGTGGCGGCCACGGAAGCCGAGGCCGAGGCCAAGTACCTCGCCATCCGCGCACTGCTGACGGTCGAGGAGGCCTTGGCCTACCTGGGCCGCTTCTTCGACCACCACGACTTCAGCCAGTACCCGCTCGATGCGCCATTCCCCGAGCTGGGCGAGATCGGCCGCAACAGCTTCCGCTCGACCACCGACCGCATCAAGGCCAATGCCAAGGCCAAGGGCCAGACGCTGCGCGAGGTGGCGCTCGAAGTGGCCACGCCGCGCACGCAGTTCGTGGGCACGGGCGAGCGCATCGCCGACGAGATCATCCGCTGGGTGGACGAGGGCGCGGCCGACGGCTTCATCCTCGGTTTCCCGGTCCTGGGGCAGGGCCTGGACGACTTCATCGAGTTCGTGATCCCGGCGCTGGAGGCGCGCGGTCGCTACCAGCGCACGCTGCCCGGCCAGACCCTGCGCGACCACCTGGGCCTGCCGCGCAAGGCGAGCCGCCATGCCGCGCCGCAGGGCGGCGCCACCGCCGAGCGCAAGGCCGCCTGATGGGCGCCGCGCTGCCACGACCGGCCCTCAAGGACATCCACCGCGTCGAATCGACCATTGCCGGCTACGGCGACGAATTCATTGCGCTGCGGCGCGACATCCATCAGCACCCCGAGCTGTCGTTCAAGGAGCACCGCACCTCGGCGCTCGTGGCCGAGCGGCTCGCGGCCTGGGGCTACGAGGTCACGACCGGCCTGGCCGGCACCGGCGTGGTGGGCACGCTGCGGCGCGGGCCGGGGCGCAGCCTCGGCATCCGCGCCGACATGGACGCGCTGCCGATCCAGGAAGCCACGGGCCTGCCGTACGCCAGCGAGAACGCGGGCGTGATGCACGCCTGCGGCCACGACGGCCACACGGCGATCCTGCTCGCGGCGGCGCGCTTCCTGGCCGAGACGGGCAGCTTTCGCGGCACGCTGCACCTGATCTTCCAGCCCGCCGAAGAACTGGGCGCGGGTGCGAAGAAGATGATCGACGAGGGCCTGTTCACGCGCTTCCCGTGCGACGCCGTCCTCGGCCTGCACAACTGGCCCGGCGTGGGGGCAGGGCACGTGGGCTGCGTCACCGGGCCCGCGATGGCGGCCATCGACCAGGCGCAAATCACGGTGCGCGGCAAGGGCGGCCACGGCGCGCAGCCGCACGAAACGGTCGACCCCGTGGTTGCGAGCGCGCACCTGATCGCGGCATTGCAGACCGTGGTGTCGCGCAACGTCGATCCGCTGGACATGGGCGTGATCACGGTGGGCTCCATCCACGGCGGCGAGGCCTCCAACGTGATTCCGAACACGGTCGAGCTCAAGCTCACGGCACGCTCGTTCAAGCCCGAGGTGCGCGCGCTGTTGGCGCAGCGCATTCCCGCGCTGGCGCGGGCGCAGGCCGAGAGCTTCGGCGCGCAGGCCGAGGTGGACTACCGCCCGGGCTTTCCACCTGTGGTCAACCACGTGGAAGAAACCGCCTTTGCGCGCGCTGTGGCGCTGGACACCTTCGGCGCACAGCGGGTCGACCCGGCCTTCCGCCCGCGCACCGCCAGCGAAGACTTCGCCTACATGCTGCAGGCGCGCCCCGGCAGCTACGTGTTCTTCGGCAATGGCGAAAGCGCCTCGCTGCACAGCCCGCGCTACGACTTCAACGACGCGATCCTCGCGCCCGCGGCCGTGTACTGGGCCCGGCTGGCTGAGCGCTTTCTTTCCGCCGACGGCGACTTGCAGGAAACCACCCCATGAGCGAACAGTTTGTCTACACCACGCCGTTGGACCCGTTGGCCCGGCCGTTGATCGAGGGGCTCACCTTCGAGTACGACAGCCGCTACGGCGACGTGCTGCGCGAGCCCGGCGCACCGCGCGAGATCGATCGCTATGCGCCCGAGGTGTTCGCACCGCCGCACGGCAACTTCGTGCTGCTGTTGCGCGACGGCGTGGCGATCGGCGGTGGCGCCTTCATGCGCCACGACGAACGCACCGCCGAGCTCAAGCGCGTGTGGACGCACGGCGCGCTGCGCCGCCAGGGCCTGGCCAGCCGCGTGCTGGCCGAGCTGGAGGCGCAGGTGCTGCGCCAGGGCTACGAGCGCATCTACCTCACGACGGGCTTTCGCCAGCCCGAGGCCGTGGGCCTGTACCGCAGCCATGGCTACACGGCGCTCTTTACCGACGACGCCGACCCCGAGACGCCGCGCAAGCTGCCGTTCGAGAAGCACCTAGCGCAGTGGGCCACGCAAGGCCGCGTGGGTGCGGCGCTGAGCGAGGCGGTGTCGCGATGAACACGACCACTGTGCTCGACGCCGGTCCGGAGCCTCGTACCCCCACGGCACCCCTGCGCCGCAGCGATGCGGCACCGCCCGCCAAGGGCGACTACTCGCACTTTCGCATCGTCCCCGCGACCTACCCGGCGCGCACCGTCGGCACCATCTTCGCGGTGGCGGTGATCGGCCTCGTGCTGCATTCGGTGCTCACCAACCCGCGCTGGGGCTGGCCGGTGTTCGCGCAGTGGTTCTTCTCGGAACCGGTGCTGGCCGGGCTGGGCCGCACGCTGCTGCTCACGGCGCTGGGCGCGGTGCTGGGCTTCTTCTTCGGCACGGGGCTGGCGCTGGCGCGGGTGTCGCGCTCGCCGCTCCTGGCGCGGCTGGCCTGGGTGTTCACCTGGCTCTTTCGCTCGGTGCCGGTGATCGTGCTGCTCTTGATCATCAACAACCTGGGCTACCTGTACGAGACCGTGTCGCTGGGCGTGCCGTTCACCGATCTCACGTTCTTCTCGTACCCGACCACGCAGCTCATCAGCCCCTTCGTGGCGGCGTTGCTGGGCCTCACGCTGAACCAGGCGGCCTTCGCCTCGGAGATCGTGCGCGGGGGCATTTTGTCGGTGGACCAGGGGCAGCTCGAGGCAGCCGCCGCGCTCGGCCTTTCGCGCCGGCGCCAGGCTTCGCGCATCGTGCTGCCGCAGGCCATGCGCAGCATCCTGCCGACGGCCTTCAACGACATCATCGGGCTGGCCAAGGGCACCTCGAACCTCTACATCCTGGCGCTGCCCGAGCTGTTCTACACGATCCAGATCATCTACCGGCGCAACCTGGAAGTGATTCCGCTGCTCATGGTGGCGACCGTGTGGTACCTCGTGATCCTCACGGTGCTGTCGGTGGCGCAGCACTACATCGAGCGGCATTTCTCGCGCGGGGCGCTGCGCCATGCGCCGCGCTCGTGGCTGGGCGGCGTGGTGCACGGGCTGTGGGCGCGGGGCAGGGCGCCGGCCGTGGTGCCCGTGTCGGCACCGGCGCCGGCCCCCGCGCAGGTGCCGCGCTGGAACGGCTCGCGCGCCCCAGGCGGCGAGGTGACGATCCACGGCGTGTCCAAGCGCTTCGGCGCGCTGCAGGTGCTCGACGACGTGACCTTCACCGCGCCGCGCGGCAGCGTCACCGTGATCCTCGGCCCCTCGGGCTCGGGCAAGTCGACGCTGCTGCGCACCATCAACCACCTGGAGCGCGTGGACGACGGCTTCATTGCCATCGACGGCGAACTCATCGGCTACCGGCGCGACGCCGACACGCTGTACGAGCTGCACGAGAAGGACATCCTCGCGCGCCGCGTCGACGTGGGCATGGTGTTCCAGAACTTCAACCTGTTCCCGCACCTCACGGTGCTGGAGAACATCGTCGAGGCGCCGCAGTCGGTGCGCGGCCTGCCGCGCGCCGAGGCCGAGGCGCTGGCCACCGACCTGCTGGCCCGCGTCGGCCTGGCCGACCGCAAGGACGCCTACCCGCGCCGGCTCTCGGGCGGCCAGCAGCAGCGCGTGGCGATCGCGCGGGCGCTGGCGCTCAAGCCCAAGGTGCTGCTGTTCGACGAGCCCACCTCGGCGCTCGACCCCGAGCTGGTGGGCGAGGTGCTCGCGGTGATCGAGGAGCTCGCGAGCTCCGGCACCACGCTGGTCATCGTGACGCACGAGATCGGCTTTGCCCGCGAGGTGGCCGACACCGTGGTCTTCATGGAGCAGGGCCGCATCCTCGAGACCGGCACGCCCGAGCAGGTGTTCAACGCACCGAGGCACCCGCGCACGGCCGAGTTCCTGGCCAAGGTGCTCTGAGTTTTTCTCTTTCTCTTTTCCAACCGACCGCTTTTCATGACCCATCGACGCCTTCTCCTGTCCGTTCTCCTTGCAGCCTTGCTGCCGATCGCCGCGACGGCCCAGACCGCTCCGGCGCCCGACCTGAGCCCCGAGCAGCCCGGCCGCCCGCGCGCGCAGAAGATCGACGAGGCCGTGCGGCTCGCGAAGGACTTCAAGTTCCAGAAGGAAGGCGTGCTCGTCGTCGGCACCACCACCGGCCGACTGCCGTTCGCGGCCTACGCCACCGACACCAAGACGCCCGTCGGCAACGCGCCCGACATCGCGCAGCTCGTGGCCGACAGCCTGGGGCGCAAGCTGGAGCTGGTGTCCACCGCCTGGGCCGACTGGCCGCTGGGACTGCAGTCGGGCAAGTTCGACGTGGTGGTGTCCAACGTGACCGTGACCGAGGAGCGCAAGGAGAAGTTCGACTTCTCCACCTACCGCAACGACCAGCTGGGCATCTACGTGAAGTCGGACAGCAAGCTCGGCCCCATCAAGGAACCCAAGGACATCGCGGGCCTGAAGCTCATCGTGACGGCCAGCACGAACCAGGAGCAGATCCTGCTGCGCTGGAACAAGCAGAACCTGGCCGCCGGCCTCAAGCCCATCGAAATCCAGTACTACGACGACGATGTGGTGCAGCGCTTGGCCATCCAGTCGGGCCGCGCCGATGCGTACGTGGGCCCCAACGCCATCGCGGCCTACGAGGCGCGCGACGGCAAGACGCGGCTCGCCGGCCTGGTGTCGGGCGGTTGGCCGCTCAACGCCGAGATCGCGGTCACCTCGCGCAAGGGCTCGGGCATTGCCGAGGCCGTGACGCTCGCGCTGAACACGCAGATCAAAAACGGCAACTACGGCAAGGCGCTGTCGCGATGGAACCTGGCGTCCGAGGCCATCGAGGTGGCGCGCACCAACCCGCCCGGCCTGCCGAAGAACTGAGGGGAGGGGACCATGTCGCTCAAGAAGACACTGGGGGCGCTGGCCGCCCTCGGGCTGATGGCGTTCGCGCCGGCGCACGCCGCCGACGCCTTCGACTTCAGCCCCGAGCAGAAGGGCCGCCTGCACACCGGCAAGGACGCCGAGGCCGTCAACGCCATTCCACCGAGCTTCAAGTTCGTGAAAGAGGGCGTGCTGACCATCGCCATCGCGCCGTTCGCGCCGCCGATCTCCACCTATGCCACCGACGCGAAGACGGTGGTGGGCTTCGACCCCGACTTTGCCCATCTCATCGCCGAAGCGCTGGGCCTGAAGCTGGAGCTGCGGCCCGTCGCCTGGGCCGACTGGCCGCTGGGCCTGAGCTCGGGCAAGTACGACGCCGTGATCTCCAACGTGGGCGTGACCGAGCAGCGCAAGGAGAAGTTCGACTTCTCGACCTACCGGCTCGGCCTGCACGGCTTCTACGTGCGCACCGACAGCGCCATCCAGTCGATCAAGGAGCCCAAGGACGTGGCGGGCCTGAAGCTCACGACCGGCGCCGGCACGAACCAGGAACGCATCCTGCTCGAATGGGACCGGCAGAACGTGGCCGCGGGCCTGAAGCCGGTGTCGATCCAGTACTACGACGACGATGTGACGCGCTGGCTGGCCGTGACGACGAAGCGCGTCGACGCCAACTTCAACCCCAACGCGCCGCAGGCCTACGAGGCCGCGAAGAACGGGCAGCTGCGACTCGCGGGCACGGTGAACGCGGGCTGGCCGCTGAAGTCGGACGTGGCCGTGGCCACGCGCAAGGGCAGCGGCCTGGCGGTGGCGCTCACCACCGCGGCCAACGGCCTGATCCGCAACGGCACCTACGCCAAGGCGCTCGCGCGCTGGCGCCTGGCGGAAGAGGCGCTGCCGAAATCGGAAGTCAACCCGCCGGGGTTGCCGAAGTTCTGACCCTGCGAGCGACACGACCATGACCATCCACCACATCGGTTTTCTCACGCCCGGCAACTACGACGAGGCCGACCCGCACGCGGGCCTCGAAGCCGCGCTGCGGCTCTTCGAATTCGGCGAGCGGCGCGGCTTCGACAGCGCCTGGGTGCGCCAGCGCCACCTGGAGCGCGCCGTGTCGTCGGCGCCGACCTTCCTGGCCGCCGCCACGCAGCGCACGCGCCGCATCGAACTCGGCGCGGCCGTGATCCAGATGGGCTACGAAAACCCGTTCCGGCTCGCCGAAGACCTGGCCACCGTCGACGTGCTCTCGCGCGGCCGCCTGCAGGTGGGCCTGAGCGCGGGCGCGCCGCCGCACGGCGCCTTGCTCGGCGGTCGCTTCCAGGACGCACCGCCGGCCACGGTCGACTTCACGCACAAGCGCGTGGCGCGGCTGCGCGCCAACCTCGAAGACGTGCTGCTGGGCGACGAAGACACGGTGGTCGAATCCGCCGGCGGGCGCGTGCGTCCGCGCGTGCAGCCCTATGCACCCGGCCTCGTCGGGCGGCTCTGGTACGGCGGCGGGTCGCTGCGCTCGGCCGAATGGGCGGGGCGCAACGGCTTTCACCTGCTGCTGGGCAACGTGCTCACGGGCGAGACCACCGACGATTTCCTCGAGGCGCAGACCGGCCTCGTCGAACGCTACCGCGCCTGCGAAGCGCCGGGCGCGCGACGCGGGCGGATCGCGCTGGGCCGCGTGATCGTGCCGCTGGACGGCGCCGATGCCGCCACGCGGCGCCGCTACCGCGCCTTCGCCGCGGGCCGCGTCGAGCGCACGCTGTCGCCGCAGGGCGAACGCCGCACGCTGTTCGCCGGCGACCTCGTGGGCAGCGCCGACGAGATCCTCGAGCACCTGCACCGCGACCCGGTGCTGCCGCTGGTGAGCGAGCTGCGCGTGGAGCTGCCCTACAACTTCGACAGCGAGGCCTACGAGCAGATCCTGGACGACCTGGCGGTGCGCATCGCGCCCGAACTGGGCTGGCGCGTGCGCGCCGAGCTGCCACACGAAGCGCTCGCACTCGCCTGAGCCTCAGACGCTTTGCGCATGCGCTTATCGCAAACGCTTCGTTGGTGATCGCGTGCTGCCTGCCTAGAGTTCGCTCTGATCTGTTTCTGATGTCTTCCATTCAACACAAGGAGTCCCGCATGTCGATCTTCAGCAGATGGTGGCGCGCCGCGTCCCTCGCCACGCTGACCTTCCTGGCCACCGCACCGTCGGCCTTCGCGCAGGCCTCGGCCGACGGCAGCGGTCCGCTGGTCTCCACCGACTGGCTCGAGAAGAACCTGCGCAACCCGAAGCTGCGCGTGATCGAGGTCAGCGTGAACCCGGGCCTGTACGAGCGCGGCCACATCCCGGGCGCGGTGAACTTCTCGTGGCACAACGACCTCAACGACCGCGTGCGCCGCGACATCGTGAGCCAGGCGGAATTCGAGAAGCTGCTGTCGGCGGCCGGCGTCGACAAGGACACCACCGTCATCCTCTACGGCGACACCAACAACTGGTTCGCGGCCTGGGGTGCCTGGGTGTTCGACCAGTACGGCGTGCAGAACGTGAAGCTGCTCGACGGCGGGCGCAAGAAGTGGGAGGCCGAGAACCGCGTGCTCGACAACCGCGCGCCCGAGCATGTCGCCACGCGCTTCAAGGTGACGCAGCCCAACCCGCAACTGCGCGCGCGGCTGGCCGACGTGCTGGCCGTGGCCGAGGGCCGCTCCGATGCGAAGCTGGTCGACATCCGCTCGGCCGACGAGTACAGCGGCAAGATCTTCGCGCCGGCCGGCGCCGCCGAGCTGGCGGTGCGCGCGGGCCACGTGCCCGGCGCGGCCAACGTGCCCTGGGGCCGCGCGGTGAACGAAGACGGCACCTTCAAGTCGGCCGCCGAGTTGAAGGCGATCTACGCGGCCGTGGGCATCGACGGCAGCAAGCCGGCCATCACCTACTGCCGCATCGGCGAGCGCTCGAGCCACACCTGGTTCGCGCTGCACAAGATCCTGGGCTACAAGAACGTGCGCAACTACGACGGCTCGTGGACCGAGTACGGCAACGCCGTCGGCGTGCCGGTCAACAACCCGGCCGGCACGGTGTGGGCGTCCAAATGAATGAGTTGAGGTGAGATGAGTTCGAGGTGAGTCGGCGTTGGAGGGACCTCGCGGCCTCTCTGATGAGCGACATTGGGCGAGCCCTCGGGCTCGCTTTTTTTTGACCCAAAAAAGAGGAACCGGGGCATGTCCGCTTCGTCAATCCATGCGCCGCCCGCGCCGCTTTCTCGCACGGGCCTGGCCGCTGCAGTCGTCGTGTCGTTGCTGATCGCCGCCAGTGTTCATCTGCTCGGCGAGCGCAGCGGTGGCCGCGCGCTGGCTTTCGCGCTCGGGCTGGGCGCGGTGCTCGGCGTGGTGCTGCAGCGCTCGCGTTTCTGCTTCTACTGCCATGCGCGCGACTACTTCGAAGGCGGCGATGCACGCGGCCTGCTGGCCATCGTGGCCGCGCTGGCGGTCGGCACCGTGGGCATGCACGTCGTCATGACCGGCTGGCTGCCGGTGCCGCAGCCGGGCCGGCTGCCGCCCGATGCGCACATCGGGCCGGTCAGCGGCGCGCTGGTGCTCGCGGGGCTGGCCTTCGGCGCGGGCATGGTGGTGTCGGGCTCGTGCATCAGCGCGCACTGGTACCGGCTGGGCGAAGGTTCGCCGACCGCACCCTTTGCACTGCTCGGTGCCGGCGCGGGATTCCTGTTGGGATTCACCAGCTGGAACTGGCTCTACAGCGCCTCCATCGCCACCGCGCCTGTGGTGTGGTTGCCGCATCACCTGGGCTATGCGGGCTCGGCCGTGCTGCAGCTGGCGGTGTTCGCGGCGTTGAGCGCCTGGCTCTGGCGAAAGCTGCCGGCGGGCGGCGCGGCATTGCCCGCACCGCGCAGCTTCATTGACGCCGCGCGTCGCCTGCTGCACGGGCGCTGGCCGTATGCGTGGGGCGGCCTCGCGGTCGGCGCGATCGCCGTGATCGTGGTGCTGCGGCTGCGCCCACTGGGCGTGACGGCCGCGCTCGGCAGCGCCGCGCGCGACCTCGGCAACGCGAACGGCCTGCTGCCGCAGCGGCTGGACGGGCTCGACGGTTTCGGCGGCTGCGTGACGGCGGTGGTCGAAAGCCTCTGGCAGACGCCCAACGCGTTGCTGGTCGGCGGCCTCGTGGCGGGTGCACTGGCCGCGGCGCTGGCGAGCGGGCAGTTCAAGCCCGCATGGCCCACGGTGGGGCAGGTCGTGCGCGGCCTCGGCGGCGGCGTGCTGCTGGGGTGGGGCGCGATGACCGGGCTGGGCTGCACGGTGGGCAACCTGCTGTCGGGCACGATGGCCGGTGCGCTGTCGGGTTGGGTGTTCGGCGCGAGCGTGCTGCTGGCGGTGTGGGGTGGATTGCGATTGAAGCGGCTGGCGGCAAGGGCGTAGCGCCCGGTTCATCGCTGCGCGGCAGGCACCGCATTTCCATATGCGGAGTCCTTCTTTCGAGACGGCGCGGGGCAGGGCACAGTCCCTCACGCACAGGCACAGGACGACGCCGCCCCGCGCGGTCGTCCGCCTGTCTTCTCTTCCAAAGAACACCCGAGGGATTCCATGCTCCGACCACTCCTGACCGCGGCCCTGCTGGCCGCCGGCCTGCTGCAGGCGCCTGTTGCCACCGCCGAAACCGTGCGATGGGCGCGCAGCGCCGACCCCGCCACGCTCGACCCGCATGCGGTCAACACCGGCACCAACTTCGGGCTGCTGCACCAGATCTACGAACCGCTGATCCTGCGCGGCGCCGACAGCAAGCTGCAGCCCGCGTTGGCCACCTCGTGGAAGCTCACGGCCGACCCGACGGTGTGGGAGTTCAAGCTGCGTCCCGGCGTCAAGTTCCATGACGGCGCGCTGCTCACGGCCGACGATGTGGTGTTCTCGCTGCAGCGCGCGCAGGCGCCGAGCTCGGCGCTGAAGTCGCTGCTGTCGTCGGTGGCCGAGGTGAAGAAGGTCGATCCGCTCACGGTGCATGTGCGCACCAAGGGCCCGAACCTGATCTTCCCGAACAACCTCACGAACCTCTTCATCCTGAACGAAGCCTGGGCGAAGGCGAACAAGGCCGAGCAGTCGCAGGACGTGGCGAGCAAGACCGAGAACTTCGCCACCCGCAACGAGAACGGCACCGGTCCCTACGTGCTGGCTTCGCGCGAGGTCGATGCGCGCACGGTGCTCAAGCAGTTTCCGCAGTACTGGGGCCGCGGCCAGTTTCCGCTGGACGTGACCGAATTGGTCTACGTGCCGATCAAGTCGCCCGCCACGCGCGTGGCCGCGCTGCTGTCGGGCGAGGTCGATTTCGTGCAGGACCTGCCGGCGCAGGACGTGGGCCGCCTCAAGGCCGACAAGCGCCTGCGCGTGACCGAAGGGCCCGAGAACCGCTCGATCTTCCTGGGCCTGAACGTGGGCGCGAAGGAACTCAAGTACGCCGACGTGAAAGGAAAGAACCCGCTGGCCGACCCGAAGGTGCGCGAGGCCATCGGCCTGGCGATCGACCGCGAAGCGATCAAGACGGCGGTGATGCGCGGGCTGTCGAACCCCTCGGGCATCATCGCGCCGCCTTTCGTGCACGGCTACGAGAAGGGCTTCGCGGCCTACCCGAAGGCCAATGCGGTGCAGGCCAAGAAACTGCTGGCCGAGGCCGGCTACCCGCACGGCTTTGCGATCACGCTGCACACGCCGAACGACCGCTACGTGAACGACGAGGCCATCAGCACGGCGGTGTCGGGCTTTCTCGGCCGCATCGGCATCAAGACCACGGTGGCGGCGCGCCCGATCGCGCTGCACAGCACGGCCATCAACTCGGCCGACACCGATTTCTACCTGTTCGGCTGGGGCGTGCCGACCTATGACTCGGCCTACATCTTCGACTACCTGGTGCACACGCGCGGCAAGGACGGCCGCGGTCCGACCAACGCCACCGGCTACAGCAACGCCGAGGTCGACGCGCAGATCGCGTCGCTGGCCGCCGAGAGCGACAAGGCGAAACGCGACGCCACCATCAAAAGCATCTGGCAGACCGTGCAGAAGGAGCGCATCTACATCGCGCTGCATGACCAGGTGCTCAACTTCGCCTCGACCCCGAAGCTGGACATTCCCGTCAGCCCCGACGGCAGCGTGTTCTTCAAGAACGTGAAGGTGGCGAAGCCCTGAGCACACGCCATGTGGGTTCATCTCTTGCGCCGGCTCGGCCAGTCTGTGCTGGTGCTGCTGGCGGTGTCGTTCGTGTCCTTCCTGGTGTTCCGTCACATCGGCGACCCGACCATCAGCCTGCTCGGCGAGGACGCCACGCTGGAAGAGCGCGCCGCGCTGACGGCCGAGCTGGGTTTCGACCGCCCGGTGCTGGTGCAGTACCTGCGCTACGTGGGCCATGCCCTGCAGGGCGACCTGGGCGTGTCGTACCGGCTCAAGCGGCCGGTGGTCGAGCTCATCGCCGAGCGCCTGCCGGCCACGCTCGAACTGGCGCTGGTGGCGGCCGTGCTGGCGGTGGCGGGCGGCGTGGCGCTGGGCGTGTACACCGCGATCCGGCGCGACAGCGTGGCCAGCCGCGCGGTCATGGCGGTGTCGCTGGTCGGCGTGTCGCTGCCCACCTTCCTGATCGGCATCGGGCTCATCTACCTGTTCGCGGTCGAGCTGCGCTGGCTGCCCTCGTTCGGACGCGGCGACACGGTGCAGCTGGGCGGCTGGAGCACCGGGCTGCTCACGGCCTCGGGTTGGGCCTCGCTGCTGATGCCCGCGTTGACGTTGGGCCTGTACAAGATGACGCTGATCATGCGGCTGGTGCGCGCCGAGATGCTGGAGGTGCTGCGCGCCGACTACATCCGCTTCGGCCGCGCGCGCGGGCTGCGCGAGCGCGACCTGAACTACGGCCATGCGCTGCGCAACACGCTGATCCCGGTCATCACCATCACCGGACTGCAGATCGGCTCGCTGGTGGCCTTTGCCATCGTCACCGAGACGGTGTTCCAGTGGCCGGGCGTGGGCCTGCTGTTCATCACGTCGATCCAGGGGGTGGACGTGCCGGTGGTGGCGGCCTACCTGCTGCTGATCGCGCTGCTGTACGTGGCGATCAACTTCATCGTCGACCTGCTGTACGTGCTGGTCGATCCGCGCCTGCGACGCGCCTGACTCCTTTCTTGTTTTTCCGAATGACGTTTCCTTCCCCGACGGGCGCCCCCGCGCCGCGCCGCTGGCGCAACGCCGAGTCGCCCGTGCTGCGCGCCTTCGCACGCTCGCGCACCGTGCAGCTGGCCGCCTTCGTGCTGTTGCTGGTCGCGCTGGCCTCGCTGTTCGCGCCGTGGATCGCACGGCAGGACCCCTTCGACCCAGCCGTGCTCGATCTGATCGACGCCTTCACGCCGCCGGGGCAGCAAGGCGCCTCGGGTGCGTTCTACCCATTGGGCGCCGACGACCAGGGGCGCGACGTGTTCTCGGCCATCCTCTACGGGCTGCGCATGTCGCTGCTGGTGGGCGTGAGCGCGGTGGGGTTGTCGCTGGCCATCGGCGTGCCGCTCGGGCTGGCCGCCGGTTATGCGGGCGGCTGGTTCGACACGCTGGTGATGCGCGTGGCCGACGTGCAGTTGACCTTTCCGGTGCTGCTGGTGGCGCTCTTGATCTTCGGCATTGCGCGCGGCCTGCTGCCCGAGGGCTACCGCGACGACATGGCGGTGTACGTGATCGTGGCGGCCATCGGGCTGTCGGAATGGGTGCAGTACGCGCGCACGGTGCGCGGCGCCGTGATGCTCGAGAAGCACAAGGACTACGTGGCCGCCGCGCAGATCATCGGCCGTTCGCGCACCGGCATCCTGGTGCGGCACATCCTGCCGAACCTGCTGGCGCCGGTGCTGGTGATTGCCACCATCAGCTTCGCGCTGGCCATCGTGGCGGAGTCGACGCTGTCGTACCTGGGCGTGGGGCTGCCGCCCACGCAGCCGTCGCTGGGCACGTTGATCCGCATCGGACAGGGCTTCCTGTTCTCGGGCGAGTGGTGGATCCTGCTGTTTCCGGCGCTGGTGCTGCTGGCGCTGGCGCTGTCGGTCAACCTGGCGGGCGACTGGCTGCGCGACGCCTTGAACCCGAGGCTGCAATGAGCGCGCGCGACCCATCGCCATCGCCCCGCGGCGAAACGCCCGTGCTGCGCGTGCGCGGGCTCGACGTGGCCTTCGACACGCACCGGGGCACGGTGCAGGTGCTCGATGGCGTCTCCTTCGAGATCGCGCCGGGAGAAATCCTGGGCGTGGTCGGCGAGTCGGGCGCGGGCAAGTCGATGGTCGGCGCGGCCGTCATCGGGCTGGTGCCGCCGCCGGGGCGTATCGCGGGCGGCACGGTCGAGCTGCACGGCGAACGCATCGACACGCTGCGCGGCGAGGACATGCGCCGCGTGCGCGGGCGCCGCATCGGCAGCGTGTTCCAGGACCCGCTGACCAGCCTGAACCCGGTCTACCCGATCGGCCGGCACCTCATCGAAACCATCCGCACGCACCTGCCCGTGAGCGAGCCCGAGGCGCGCCGGCGCGCGCTGGCGCTGCTGGCCGACGTGGAGATTCCCGACCCCGAAAGCCGCATCGACCAGTACCCGCACCAGTTCTCGGGCGGCATGCGCCAGCGCGTGGCGATTGCGCTCGCGCTGTGCGCCGAGCCGCAGCTGCTGATTGCCGACGAGCCCACCACCGCGCTCGACGTGTCGGTGCAGGCGCAGGTGATCCGCGTGTTCCGGCGCGTCTGCCGCGAGCGCGGCACGGCCGCGATGCTCATCACGCACGACATGGGCGTGATCGCCGAGGCGGCCGACCGCGTGATGGTGATGTACCAGGGCCGCGTGCTGGAGACCGGTCCGGTGCGCCAGGTGCTCGACCGCCCGCGCGAGCCGTACACGCGGGCGTTGATGGCCGCCATTCCTTCGGTGCATGACAGGCTGCATCGGCTGCCGGTGCCGGAGATCGGCGCGGACATCAGCGTGGCCGCCGCGTTGCCGCCCGCGCAGGCCGAGACCGTGGCGCCGCCGGCCGACAGCCCGCCGCTGATCCGCGTGCAGGGCCTGTCGCGCGCGTTCGATCTTTCGGCCGGCTGGCTCGTGCGCACGCGCGCGCGCCAGCCGAAGAAGGTGCTGCACGCGGTCGACGGCGTGAGCTTCGACATCGCGCGCGGCCGCACCTTCGGGCTGGTCGGCGAGTCAGGCTCGGGCAAGTCGACCGTGGCGCGCATGATCGCCGGCCTCACGCGGCCCACGGCCGGCAGCGTGCATTTCGACGGCATCGACCGCTGGGGCGACGCCGCGCAGACGGCCGCGCTGCGGCGGCGCTTCCAGATGATCTTCCAGGACCCGCATGCCAGCCTCAACCCGCGCTGGCGCGTGGACCGGCTCATCGCCGAGCCGGTCGAAGTGCTGGGCCTGGCCGCCAGCGCCGACGAAACCGCCGAGCGCGTGGCCCAGGCGCTGCGCCGCGTGCGCATGTCGCCCGACGACGGGCGGCGCTACCCGCACCAGTTCTCGGGCGGCCAGCGCCAGCGCATCGCCATCGCGCGGGCCCTGGCCAGCCAGCCCGAGTTCATCGTCTGCGACGAACCGACCTCGTCGCTCGACGTGTCGGTGCAGGCCCAGGTGCTGAACCTCATGCGCGACCTGCAGGACGAGTTCGGCCTGACCTACCTGCTGATCAGCCACAACCTCGCGGTGATCCGCCACATGTGCGACGACGTGGGCGTGATGCAGCGCGGGCGGCTGGTGGAGCAGGGCAGTGCGGCCGAAGTGCTCGATGCGCCGAAGCACGCGTACACGCGGGCGTTGATGGCGGCGGTGCCGGACATGCGGCACGCACCGGCCGCTGCCGTGCTCGCCACGACATGAAGTGCCCTCAGGGCACGCGCTGCAGCTGCTCGCGCAGGATGCGCCGGATTTCCAGGATCGCCAGCGGGTGCTCCTGCACGCTGTGCGCCGACGGGATCACCAGCTCCGACACCGCGCCGTCGAGGTGCGCGCTGGTGTAGGGCACGATGCCGTCGCTCGACTCGGCCAGCGGCAGGCCCGGCGTGTCGTTGCCGATGATCGAGTGGTAGCGCACCTTCGGACTCAGCGGCAACCCGGACGACAGGCGCACGAACGCATCGCGGTCGCTGAGGTTGTCGATGCTGTTGGGAATGCGCAGCGGGCCCATGTCCTGCGAGCTGGGCGCCACGCGCATCAGCTCGCGCGAGATGTCGTTGAGCTGGCCCAGCATGGCCACCGGCAGCGTGATGAGATTGGCCACCCAGCGCGAGATGCGCTTGTTGGCGAACGAGGTGCCGCGGTGCGGCGACGCGATGAAGATGGCGTCGCTGACCTGGGGCAGCGGCTCGAAGCGCAGGTAGGGCCCCAGCCCTTCCTCGATGCGGCGGCGCTGCGCGGCGGGCATCGGGTAGCCCTCGCGCAGCGCGTCCCACAGCACGTCGCCCGACGACGACACCAAGAGGCGCGAGAGCACGCCGCCCATGCTGTGGCCGATGAGCGTGACGTTGCGCGAGGCCTCGGCGCGGCCCTGCGGATCGAAGTGCGCCAAGGTCTGCGTGATGGCTTCGCGGATGGCCAGGTTGTTCAGCGGCAGCGGCGCATTCGTGGGGTAGTACACCTGCCAGATCTGGTAGCGGCGGCGCAGCGTCTCGTCGCCCAGCACTTCGTTCGCCACGTTGATCCAGGCCTCGGGGCTGCTGGCCAGGCCATGCAGCATGACGATGGTGCGGCGCTTCGGGTCGTAGGGCTGCATCAGGTAGATGTGCGGCCGGGTCAGGCCCTCGGCGCCGCCGAACAGGCTGCGCAGCGCCTGCAGCGCGAAGTCGGAGCGGGCCAGCCACAGGCCGTAGCCCGAGGTGAAGTTGGCGGCCAGCGGAATCTCCTCGCCGGCCAGCTTGATCGTGCTGGTGCGGTAGGGGTCGAACACGGCGATGCGCAGCGTGCGCGTGGCCAGCACGTCCTGCAGGGTGGCGCCGTCGAACTGCAGCAGCGCGGTGAGGGCGGGGAAGGGCGTTTCGCTGAAGGGCGGGGCGTCTTCGTCGGCCTGTGCCGCGGTCGGACGGTCGTCGCCCGCAGCGACCAGCTCGGCGCCGAAGCCGTCGCGGCGGTAGATGTTGCGCAGGCCCGAGAAGGTCAGCGAGGCGGCGGGAATCAGCTCTTTGGGCGGGGGCGCGTCGGGTGCGAGCTGCAGTGCCGACAGGTCGGCGTCGATGCGCCAGCCGCTCACCTGCGGAATGGCGGCCACCGGCATGTCGCTCTTGCGGTAGCGGCTGAACAGGCCGGTGATGGCGCGCTGCACCGCGTAGTTGTAGTAGTCGCGCACCTGCGTCTGGCGGTCTTCGAAGGCGCGGTCGCGCGGCTTGCGCGCCGTATGGAACAGGTAGGCGTAGGCGTGGCGCGCGGTTTCCAGCCAGGCCTCGATGGCCTCGGGCGCCATGGGCTGCGCGGCCGAGCCGCCGTCGCCGCCCGCCAGCGCGAGCTGCAGCCACACCTCGGACAGCGCCGACATGCGTTGCTCGTCGTTCAGGCCAGCGGAGGTGGCGAGGTTCTGGCGGCAGGCGCGGCCGTCCTTGCGGCACTGGTCGGCGTCGGAGCCGATGACGCGCAGCACCTCTTGCGCGGAGCTGCTGAGCTGGCCGGTGGTGAGCACGTCGCCGCGCCGCTGCGCCAGGTAGTCGGCCGGCGAGATGGTGCCGACCGTGACGCCCGCGCAGCCCGTGAGCAGCGACAGCGCCAGCAGCAGGGCGGGGAGGAAGCCGATGCGCCTCATGGCGTCACGCCCGGCAGGCCGTGGCGGATGGCCTGCGAGAAGTTCACGCCGGGCTGCCGGTCGGTGGCGATGGCCCGGTCGGTGATGCGGCCGCCGGCGCGCAGCGCGTCCATGCTCAGGCCCGGCGTCAGGCCGCCCACGTCGTGCAGGTACTCGGGCAGGTAGCCCGAGGCCAGCAGGCGGTAGTCCATCGGCAGGCCGGGCACGACGTGCCGGGCGAGGCTGTAGACGATGGTCGTGCAGTTGGCGGTGAGCGTGTTGTAGAAGCTCGGCGCGCGCGCCAGCGCATTGGCCTCGCCCACGTAGCCGAGGAACAGCGAACGCATCTCGGCCTGCGGCAGGCGCACGCGGTACATGTAGACGTCTTCGCCGCGCACGTTGGTGCGCACGCGCAGGATGTCGTGCTCGTCGGCGGCCACGAGGCTGTTCTCGAACTGCTTGAAGAAGCCGCCCACGGACGAGAAGCTCTCGCCGCGCTCCTTGCGGATCTCGATGGAAAAAGTGACGTACTGTCCGTCGTCGAAGCCGAAGGACACCAGCGTGTGGGCGATGGCCGGGCCGGTCCAGTACGACAGCGACACGTCGACCGAGCGCAGGCGGTCGAGGTCGTAGCGGCGCGTGTCCCAGCGCACGGTGTAGTCGGTGTCGCTGCGCCAATCGAAATTGCGCACGTTCTCCATCGTGACCACGTTGCCTTCGACGCGCGGCTTCAGGTGGCGCGCCACGTCGTCGGCCCATTCGCGATGCTGCGAGGGCGCGATGGTGCCCCACCACTCGAGCAGCACGACGAAGCCGATGGCGTAGGCCAGCAGCGAGCGGCCGGCCTTGCCGCGCCACAGCAGCACGATCGCCGCCAGGCCGAAAAGGCCCCACAGCACCATCGCGCCGACCTTGACCGGCAGCGTCGCGGGCAGCTGGTACCAGAGGGCCGCGCAGGCCCAGGCGGCCGACAGCAACACGGCGAGGCTCACGAGCAGACGGCCGAGGGAGCGCAGGAGGATTCGGAGCATGAAGAAACGCGGAGGTGGAGGGCGGCCGATTCTCGTCGAGTTGCAGCCGCCGTCGTCGGGCTACAGCGGGTAGGTCACGAGCTTGAAGTCCGGGTCCTCGGGGAAGGACTTCACCGAGAAGCCCAGCCGCCGCACCAGCTTGAGCATGTCGGGGTTGCCGGCCAGCACCAGCCCGTCCATCTCGGAAAGGCCGCGGTCGCGCGCCACGTCGATGATGCTTTCCATGAGGCGCGAGCCGATGCCCTTGCCGCTGAACTCGTCGGCCACCACGAGCGAGAACTCGCAGCTGGTCTGGTCGGGGTTGGTGATGTAGCGCGACACGCCCACGATGCGCTCGCTCTCGAGGATGCTGCCGTCGGGCGCGGTGCTGCGTTCCATCACGGTGGCGACCAGCGCCATCTCGCGGTCGTAGTCGATGAGCGTGAAGCGCGACAGCATCGACGGTGGCAGCTCGTGGAAGCGCGAGACGAAGCGGAACCAGCGGCTCTCGGGCGACAGGCCCTGCACCAGCGCCTGCAGCATCTGCGCGTCGTTCGGATGCACCGGCCGCACCACGTACGCGCCGCCACCGGGCAGCGGCCATTCGCGCCGGTAGCGCGCGGGGTACGGCATGATGGCCAGGTGCTGGTAGCCGTTGCCCACCGGGCCCGCCACGGCCTGCGTGCTGCTGTCGACCACGATGCGCGCATCGACCGACACCGCGCCGTGCTCGTCCACGATGATGGGGTTGATGTCCATCTCGCGCAGCTCGGGCAGCTCGCACACCATTTCCGATACGCGCAGCAGCACGTCTTCGATGGCTTCCATGTTCACGGGGTTGGCGCCGCGCCATTCGCCCAGCGTCTCGGCCACGCGCGAGCGCTCGATGAGGTGGCGCGCCAGGAACTGGTTCAGCGGCGGCAGCTCCATCGCGCGGTCGTTCATGAGCTCGATCATGGTGCCGCCCGCGCCGAAGACGATCACCGGGCCGAAGGGCTGGTCGGTGACCAGGCCCACGTAGATTTCGCGCCCGCGCCGCGCGCGCACCATCTTCTGCACGGTCACGCCGTTGATGCGGGCGTCGGGCGCCAGGCGCGCCACGCGCTCCATCATCTCCAGGTAGGTGTCGCGCGCGCTGGTGCCGTTCATCACGTTCAGCGCCACGCCCTCGACGTCGGACTTGTGCGAGATGTCGGGCGAGTCGATTTTCAGTGCCACCGGAAAGCCCAGCTGCGTGGCGATCATCATGGCCTCGTTGGCGCTGCGCGCAAGCAGGGTGCGCGTGATCGGGATGTGGAAGCACGACAGCAGCGACTTCGATTCCATCTCGGTCAGCACCTTGCGCCGCTCGGCCAGCACGCTCTCGATGAGCAGGCGCGCGCCGTCGATGTCGGGCTTGGCCAGTGCCGACAGCGGCGGCGGCGTCTGCTGCAGCAGCTGCTGGTTCTGGTAGAAGGCCGCGATGTTGCCGAAGGCACCGACGGCCGCCTCGGGCGTGCGAAAGCTCGGAATGGTGGCCTCGGCCAGCACGGCCCGCGCATTGCCCACCGAGGCATCGCCCATCCAGCACGACAAGAGCGGCTTGGGCATGGGGCGCGGAATGTCGGCCAGCGCGCGCGCCGTGGCGGCTGCGTCGACGCCGGCCTTGGGCGAGAAGATGGCGAGCACGCCGTCGATCTGGCTGTCGGCCGAGGCCGTGTCGATGGCGGCGCGAAAGTGCGCGGGCGTGGCGTCTTCCGACAGGTCGATGAGGTCGGTGAGCGAAGCCAACGCCGGCAGCGAGGGCTGCAGCGAGCGCTGTGCGGGGGCCGAGAGGCGGCCCAGGTCGAGCCCGATCTCGTTGATCCAGTCGGCCGCGAGCACGCCGGGGCCGCCGCCGTTGGTGACCACCGCCAGCCGCTTGCCCACCGGCCGGTAGCGCGAGGCCAGGCACTTGGCGGCCGAGAACAGCTCGACGAAGGAGCGCACCCGCACCGCGCCCGCGCGGCGCAAGGCGGCGTCGAACACGTCGTCGCTGCCCACGATGGCGGCGCTGTGCGTCTGCGCGGCCTCGTTGCCGGCCGGCTTGCGGCCCGCCTTGAGCACCACCACCGGCTTGGCGTGCGAGGCCGAGCGCAGCGCGCTCATGAAGCGGCGCGCATCGGCAATGCCTTCGAGGTACACGATGATGCTGTGCGTGCTCGAATCGTTGGCCAGGAAGTCGAGCACCTGCGGAATGTCGACCGAGGTGTGCGGGCCGAGCGACACCACGCTGGAAAAGCCCACGCCGTTCTGCCGCGCCCAGTCGAGCATCGAGGCCGTGAGCGCACCCGACTGCGACACCAGTGCCAGCGGCCCGGTGCGCGCGAGCGGGCCGGCCACGCTGGCGTTCAGGTGCAGCGGCGGGCGCTGGAAGCCCAGCGAATTCGGGCCCAGCAGGTGCACGCCTTCGCGGCGCGCGATCTTGCGCCACTGCGCGGCCTGCTCGGCAGCGATGCCGGTGGAGATGACCACCGCGGCCTTGCAGCCGATGCGCCCCGCGATCTCGAGGGCGGCCGCCACGTCGTGCGGCGCCAGCGCGATCAGCGCCAGGTCGGCATGCGTCTGCGCCAGCTCTTCGAGCGTGCCCTGGGTGCGCACATCGAGAAAGCGCAGGGTGCCGTCGAAGCGGTCGGCGCGGAAGGCTTCGCGCAGCGTGTGGCCCAGGGCGGTCTGGCCGCCCGGATCGCTGGGCTGGCCGACGAAGGCCACGATCGACGCCGGGGCGAACAGGGGGGTCAGGAAATGCTTGTCCATGCCCTAGTTTGCCCGGATCGGGGCGTGCCGCAAGCACCGCGTGTACACTCGCCGGCTCATGTCGTGCCTTTCACTTTCCCCCGTTGCAGCATCCAGCGCCGCCGTTGTCGGCCGCTCGATGCCGTTCGCCGCCTGCGTGCGAACGAGCGACGCAGTGAATGCACGAATGATTACCACCATGACCGCCGCGGCCCCCTGAGCACGCGCAGGGTGGCCGCTCCGGCAGCCACCTGGTGTCTCTTCTCCCGAATGAACGAAACCCAGCTGGCAGCTGGGTTTTTTTGTTTTTGTCCTGTTCGTTCGTTGTTTGGAGAAGCCCATGTACCGCGATCCCGTCTCGTCCTTCCTGCCCCAGCCCAGCCATCCTGCGGCCATTCGCCCCCTGCGCGTCGGCATGATCGGCATCGGCACCGTCGGCGCGGGCACCTTCCGCGTGCTGGCCCGCAACCAGGACCTCATCGCCGCCCGCGCCGGGCGCGGCATCGAGGTGACGGTGGTGGCGGCGCGCAACCTCGCGCGCGCCCAGGGCATCGTGGGCGAGGGCGTGGCGCTCACGGCCGATCCGATGCAGGTCGCCACCGACCCCGATGTCGACGTGGTGGTCGAGGTGGCCGGCGGCACCGGCCCGGCGCGCGACTGGGTGCTGGCGGCCATTGCGCACGGCAAGCACGTGGTCACGGCCAACAAGGCGCTGCTGGCCGTGCACGGCCCCGAGATCTTCGCCGCCGCCAGCGCGCACGGCGTGGCCGTGATGTACGAGGGCGCGGTGGCGGTGAGCATCCCCATCGTGAAAGCGCTGCGCGAAGGCCTCACGGCCAACCGCATCGAATGGGTGGCGGGCATCGTCAACGGCACCACCAACTTCATCCTGAGCAAGATGCGCGACGAGGGCCTGGACTTCGGCGAAGCGCTCGCGCAGGCCCAGGCGCGGGGCTATGCCGAGGCCGATCCGGCCTTCGACATCGAGGGTGTCGACGCCGCCCACAAGACCGCGCTGCTGGCCGCCAACGCCTTCGGCATGCCGGTGCGCTTTGCCGATGCGCAGGTCGAGGGCATCACCGCGCTGCAGCGCCTGGACGTGGCCTGCGCCGAACAGCTGGGCTTTCGCGTCAAGCTGTTGGGGGTGGCGCGCCGACGTGAAGAGGGCGTGGAGCTGCGCGTGCAGCCCGCGCTGGTGCCGGCGACGCACCTGCTCGCGCAGGTGAACGGCTCGATGAACGGCATCATGGTCAAGGGCGACGCGGCGGGCGTCACGATGTACTACGGCGCGGGCGCCGGCTCGGAGCAGACCGCCTCCGCCGTGATCGCCGACCTGGTCGACGTGGCGCGCCTGGACGGCACCCACGCCGGCCAGCGCGTGCCGCACACCGGCTTTCATGCGCATGCGGTGCGCGAACTGCCGGTGCTGCCGCGCGCGGCCGTGCGCAGCGCGCACTACCTGCGCGTGCCGGTGCAGGCGGCGACCGACATCGCGGCCGTGGCCGAGCTGCTGGCCGCGCAGCGGTTGCCGGTGCGGCAACTGGTGCTGGCGAACGGGCCGGCGGAGGCGGCGCCGCAGGTGCTGGTGATCACCGAATCGGCGCTGCAAGGCGCGGTCGATCTCGCCTTGCACGCGTTGCAGACGAGCCCGGTCGTGGCTGGCCCGGTGATCGCACTGCGCGTCGAAACGCTCGACGACTGAAGGGCGCTCAGGGGTCGGACGCGGGTGCCCGCAGCCGCGGCTCCCAGTCTTCGACGCGCCCCGCATCCACCCGCTTGCGAAACGTGGCGCGCCAGCGCTCGGCCAGGGCGGGCAAGGCGGCGGCCTGTTCCCACTCGGGGGCGAAGCGCGCGTCGCGCGAGAACAGCAGCGCGATGAGGCGCGACAGCGGCCAGTCCGGGTGCGGGCGTTCCACGCGCGTGGCCAGGGCGCCGGCCCGCACCCAGCCGGGCTCGAGCACGCGGTAGTACCAGCCCGTGCAGCCGCGCGCCTGCATCTCGCGCGCCATGCCGGGCCTGCCGAAGTGGGCATCGAGCTTCCAGCAGGGCTGCCGGCCCTGCGACACCTGCACCCGCGCGTCGCCGAGCTGCACGATGTCGCCAATGCACACGGTCGATTCGTCCCAGCCCGTGGTCGAGATGTTTTCGCCGAAGGCGCCCGCGTGCGCCAGCAGTTCGGTGCGCTGGCCGCCCGCCGCCCAGCCCGCGTAGTGCTCGCGCGGGTAGTGGTGCACGGCCTTCTCGACACCGCCGTGGATGCGCAGGTCGGCCTGGGCATCGCCCTGCAGACTGGTGGGCGACAGCCACAGCGCATCGGCCGTGGGCGTCTTGCGGATGCCGCTGCGCGTGCGGCCGTCGGGCAGCAGGGCCACGGGGCCGACCAGCAGGGCGTCGATGGGCAGGGCGGGCTGCGTCATGCGAGCTGAGCCAGCCATGCCGCCAGCATGCGTGTCGCGGCATCGGAGCGCAGGTCGGCCAACGCGGCGCTGCGGGCGCGCAGCGCGGGAATGTCGATGCCGGCCGCGGCCAGTTCGTGGTGGTGCCCGATGAGCCAGGGCTCGATGCGCGCGGGGTCGGCCTCGGGGTGGAACTGCAGCGCCAGTGCATGGCGGCCGTGGCTGAAGGCCTGGTGCGGCGTGCGCGCGGTGCTGGCGAGCAGTTCGGCGCCGGGCGGCAGGTCGAAGGTGTCGCCGTGCCAGTGCAGCACGGGCTCGCCGTCCAGCGCCGCGAGGCACGAGGCCCGGCCCGCCGCGCTCAGGTGGACCGGCGCCCAGCCGATCTCCGTGTGCCCCGACGGGTACACGCGCGCGCCGAGCGCACGGGCCATGAGCTGCGCGCCCAGGCACAGGCCCAGTGTCGGGCGCTGCAGCGCCAGCCGTTCACGCAGGCCGGCGATCGCTTCGGCGAGCCAGGGGTAGGTCGCCGTGTCGTACGCCCCGATGGGGCCGCCGAGCACCACGACAAGGTCGGCGTGGCGCCACTCGTCGGCGCTGAGCGCGGACGGGCCCGCCTGCCGGTAGTCGATGGCGTGGCCGGCCCGGGTGAGCACGTTCGTGAAACGCCCGAGGTCTTCGAAGGCGAGGTGTTGCAGGGCGATGCATGGCATGCGGCGAGTGTCCTTTCTTCGTTCAGGCGCGGCAGGCGGTGTCGTCGCACGGGCCGTCTGGCGATGCATCGTCCGCAGGCTGCGCAATGAGGTGCGCGGGCGCCTCTTCGGCCGCAAGCTGCCCGATGGCGGCGCCCAAAGCCATGTCGTCGATCAACCCGAAGTGGCTCATGCGCAGGCGCCCCTGCCGGTCGACCAGCACCGTGCTCGGCGTGCCCTGCCACTGGTAGTCGCGCATCGTGGCGGGAATGCCGCCGGTGGGCGAGGGCTGGTCGATGCCGATGGGAAAGCCCAGCCGGTATTCGCGCACGAAGGCGTCGAGCGCGGCGGGCGTCATGACGTCGTGGTGCTCGAACACCGAGTGCAGGCCGATCACCGCGACGTCTTTCGCGGCGAACAGTTTCTGAGTCTTCTTCGCCTGCGGCAAGGCGTGCGACACGCAGGCCGGGCACAGCATCTGGAACGCGTGCAGCACCACGACCCGGCCGCGCAGCGACGCGAGCGTGACGGGCGCATCGGTGTTGAGCCACTGCGCGACCTGCAGCTCGGGCGCCTCGGGGCGCGGCCAGGCCATGTCAGGCAGCCTCGGTGCGTAGCTTCACCTGCGGGAAATCCACCGGCACCTGGAACGCCACGTTCACGTAGTTGGTGAACAGGTTCAGCGCGACGTGGGCCAGGATCTCGACGATGTGCCGGTCGTCGAAGCCCACGGCGCGCAGGGCCTGCACGTCGGCGTCGTTGACCTGGCCGCGCGCATCGACGAGCTTGAGCGCAAAACGCAGCGCCGCCGCCGTGCGCGGGTCGGCCGATTCGCCGGCCTGCGCGGCGGTCATGTCGGCCGCCGACACTCCCGCCTTGCGACCCAGCGCGGTGTGGGCCGCGAGGCAGTAGTGGCAGGCGTTGCGGTCGGCAACGGCCACGGCGATCTGCTCGCCGAGCTGCGCCGGAATGACGCCGCCGCCGAGTGCGCCGAACGATCCCCACAGGCTGCGCAGCGCCGCGGGCGAGTTGGCGACGGCGCGGAACATGTTGGGCGTGGCGCCGAAGGCACCGTGGATGTCGGCGAGCAAGGACTGGGCGTCGCCAGTGGCGGCGGTGTCGGTGACGAGGTTGACGCGGGGCATGAAGACTTCCTTTCGGTGATGACGATGCAAGCAGTGTCTTCCCGCAATCCGTATGATTTGAACGCTTTCATCCATTTAACATGCCTTTTCGTCCAATGCTGAGCGCAACACCGCCGACGCCCATCGACAGGCTTTCATCCCTGCTCGAACGCTTCCGTGTCCGGGCCCACCTGTTCCACACGGGGCCGCTGTGCGGCGTGACGCACTTCGCGGCGAAGGAAGGGCGCAGCTTCCTGCATGTGATGCGGCGCGGCGAGATGGTGGTCACGCATTCGGCGCCGTCGGTGCGTTCGGCCGGCGTGCCGCGCAAGCTGGTCGTGAAGGAGCCCAGCCTGCTGTTCTACCCGCGCCCGCTGGCGCACGACTTCCACAACGCGCCCACCGAGGGCTCGGACTTCGTCTGCGCCACGGTCGACTTCGACGGCGGCGAGGCGCATCCGCTGGTGCGCGCCTTGCCACCGCTGGTGCAACTGCCGCTGCATGCGGTCGACGGCCTCGAAGCTTCGCTGGCGCTGCTGTTCGCGGAAACCGGGCGCGTGCTGTGCGGGCACCGTCTGCTGGCCGACCGGCTGTTCGAGGTGGTGCTGATCCAGCTGCTGCGCTGGCTGCTCGACCATCCGCAGGAGAGCGGTGTGCCCGCAGGTTTGTTGACCGGGCTGGGCGATCCGCAGCTGGCGCGCGTGCTGGTCGCGCTGCACGAGCGCCCGGGAGAGCCGTGGCCGCTCGAACAGATGGCCACCGAGGCCGGCATGTCGCGCAGCGCGTTCGCGGCGCGCTTCAAGTCGGTGGTGGGCGCGACGCCCGCCGACTACCTGGCGCAGTGGCGCCTGACGATCGCGCAGGCCGAGCTGCGCACGGGCGCGTCGGTCAAGGCGATTGCCGACAGCCTCGGCTACGCGAACGCCTCGGCGCTGTCGCGCCTGTTCGCGCAGAAGGTGGGCGTGTCGCCGCGCGAATGGCTCGCGCGGCAGTCGGCTTGAGCGCTCAACCCTCCGCGCGCAGGAAGCGCTCGGTCAGCAGCACCCAGTAGGCGCCGCCCACGGCAACGTTGCTGTCGTTGAAGTCGTAGCCCGGGTTGTGGACCATGCAGGCGCCGTGCGCGTCGCCGTCGCCATTGCCGATGAGCAGGTAGCAGCCGGGCACGCGCTCCAGCATGAAGGCGAAGTCTTCGCTGCCCGGCAGCGGCGGCGTCTGCCAGGTGACCTGCGCCGGGCCCACGAGTTCTTCGGCCACGGTGCGCGCGAAGGCGGTTTCTTCGGGCGTGTTGACCAGCACCGCGTAGCCGGGCCGCCAGTTGATCTGCGCCTGCACGCCGAAGCTCTCGGCCTGCGCGGCCACCAGCGCCTTGATGCGGGTCTCGATCTTCTTGCGCACCTCGCGGTCGAGGGCGCGCACGCTCACCTCGAGCACGGCACCTTGCGGGATCACGTTGTTGGCCTTGCCCGCGTGGATGGCGCCCACCGTGACCACCGCCATCTGCAGCGGATCGATGTTGCGCGAGACCACGCTCTGCAGCGCCATCACGATGCTGGCCGCGGCCACGATGGGGTCGGCCGCGCGGTGCGGCATGGCGCCGTGGCCGCCCACGCCGGTGAGGGTGATGGTGGCGTAGTCGGACGAGGCCATGGCCGGGCCTTCGCGCATCGCCAGCCGGCCTTGCGCCATGCCGGGCATGTTGTGCATCGCGAAGATGGCGTCGCAGGGGTAGCGCTCGAACAGGCCGTCGTCGATCATGCGCACCGCGCCGCCGCCGCCTTCCTCGGCGGGCTGGAAGATCAGGTTCAGCGTGCCGTCGAAGCGCCCGCGTTCGGCCAGGTGCTGCGCCGCCGCCAGCAGCATCGCCGTGTGGCCGTCGTGGCCGCAGGCGTGCATCACGCCCGTGTGCGCGCTGGCGTAGGCCAGGCCCGTGGCCTCGTCGATGGGCAGGGCGTCCATGTCGGCACGCAGGCCGAGGCGGCGCGTGCCGCTGCCGCGCACCAGCCGGCCCACCACGCCGGTGCCGCCGACGTGGCGCTCGACGGTGTAGCCCCAGGCTTCGAGCTTCTCGGCCACCAGCGCCGAGGTGCGGTGCTCGTCGAAGCCGAGTTCGGGGTGCTGGTGGATGTCGCGGCGGATGCCGATGAAGGTGTCGGCGCTGGCGTGCAGGTCGTTCAGGAGGGCGGTGGTGCTCATTGGGGTTCCAGGCGGATGGACTTGGCGATGTCGCGGTAGCGCGCGGTCTCGGCTTCGTAGAACTTCGCCGATTCGGCCAGCGTCGTCTGCGGCGAGGCCAGCTGGGTCTGGGCCGCGAGCTGCTCGCGCACGCTCGTTTCCTTCAGCGCCGCGCCGACGGCCTGGTGCAGCTTCTGCACCACGTCTTCGGGCGTGCTCTTGCGCACGAAGAAGCCGCTCCAGGTCTTGTAGTTGACGTTCTTCAGCTCCTTGCCTTCGCTGGCGGTGGGCACGTTCTTCAGCAGTTCCGAGCGCTGTCCGCCGAGCTGGCCGAGGATCTTCAGCCGGCCCTGGTCGGCCAGCGCGCCCATGGCGGCGCTGTAGACCAGCACGGCAAAGTCCACCTGGCCGCCGCCGATGTCCTGCAGCAGCGGCGCATTGCCCTTGTAGGGCGCGTGCATGAGCTTCACGCCGGTGTCCAGCTGCACCTTCTCGAGGATCAGGTGGTAGAGCGAGCCGATGCCCACGCTGCCGTACGACAGCGGCTTGTCGGGCGACTTGCGCGCCAGTGCGATGAGCTCGTCGACGCTGTTGGCTGGCAGGTCCTTGCGGGCGACGAAGACCATCACGGCCTCGGCCACCGGGTGCACCATGCGGAAGTCTTCGGCCTTGAGCTTCACGGCCGCATTGGCCAGCGGCGCAAGGATGATCTCGTTGGGCGAACCCTGGAAGAGGTAGTAGCCGTCGGCCGGCGCGGCCAGCACCTTCTGCGCGGCCATGGCGCCGCTCACGCCGCCCAGGTTCTCCACGACCACCTGCTGGCCCAGCGCCTTGCCCAGCGGCACGGTGAAGATGCGCGCGGTGGCGTCCGAGGGGCCGCCGGCCGGATAGGGAACCATCAGGTTCACGGGCTTGGCGGGAAAGCCGTCGGCGCGGGCGGGGCCCGCGGCCGCCAGCATCAGCCCGCAGCCGAGCAGCAGCGCGGATCGGAAGAGCGAAGTCGTCGTCAAAGTCATGTCTCCTGGGGTAGTGCCGGCTCGTGGGGCCGGATGCAGGGGAATGCTAGGAGCGGCCCGACGCAACGTCCAATGCATTGTTGGCTGCATTAGCATGAGTCCAATGCATTCATGAAAACGAGGCTTTCGCCATGACGCTGGTTCAACTGAGGCACCTGATTTCGCTGGCCCACACGGGCTCGTTCAGCCAGTCGGCGCAGGCGCTGCACCTGACGCAGCCCGCGCTCAGCCGCAGCGTGCGTGCGCTCGAGGACGAGCTGGGCATGCCGCTGTTCGACCGCATCGGCCGGCGCAACGAGCTCACGGTCTTCGGGCGCGAGGTGCTGGAGCGCGCGCGGCTCTTGGTGTCCGAGGCCGAGGCGCTGCGCGACCGCGGCCGGCAGATGCGCGAAGGCGAGGGCGGCACGGTGCGCATCGGGCTGGGCTCGGGGCCGGGCGCGCTGCTGATGACGCCCTTCTTGCTGCACATGGCGACGCACCACCCGGCCGTGCGCACCGTGATCGCGCGCGGCAGCACCGACCTGCTGGCGCAGGCGCTGCGCGAGCGCAGCCTGGACGCACTGGTGGTCGATGCGCGCGCGCTCAAGCCCGCGCCCGACCTGGTGCTGACCCACGTGTACGAGCTGCGTGGCGCCTTCCTGTGCCGCCGCGGCCATCCGCTCACGCGGCTGCGCAAGGGCGTGAGTTTCGAGGCGGTGCAGCGCTACCCGATCGCCTCGACGCCGCTGAGCGACGAGGTGGCGCGCGGGTTGGTCGAAACCTACGGCCCGCAGGCGCATCCTGCCAACTGCGTGACCCTGCAGTGCGAGGAGCTGCCCAGCATCGCCGACGTGGTGCGCCAGAGCGACACGGTGCTGCTCGCGGTGCACGAGTCGGCACCCGACCTGGTCGAGTTGCGGATGGAGCCGCCGATGCGCGGCACGGCGCGCTTCGGGCTGGTGACCTTGCGCCAGCGCACCGAGGCGCCGGCGCTGGCGATTCTTCGCCGGCTGATGAAGGAACGGATGGCGGGGGCGTAGGGCGCCGTCTGCTCAGGACGCCGCCTGCGCCGACAGCGCACGCTGGAGTTCGTCCAGCAGGTCCGCCACGCGCATGTGATCCGAAGCGGTTTCGCCGCGAGCGATTTCCTCCAACGCATCGGCGGGCGCTGCCACGGCCGCAGCGTCGACCATCAAGGCCGCGCCCCTGATCCGATGCGCGTGGTGCGCCGCACTCGCAGTGTCGCCCGCAGCGAACGCCCGACGCAACGCCGCAAGGTCTTCCGCCATGGCCTCGTGAAACTGCGGCGGCAGGGCCGTGTCGGGGCGTTGCGGCGACGACGGCGTTCCGCCCAGCCAGAGCTGCAGCATGCTCGATAGCTCGTCCAACCGCAGCGGCTTCTTGAGCACGCCGTCCATCCCGCTTTCCATGCATTCGTCGAGGTGCGCCGAGTCGGTCGCGGCCGAGATCGCGATCACGGGCAGATGGGTGGCGCCGGCCTCGCGCTCCCGGATACGGCGCGTCGCCTCGTAGCCATTCATCCCCGGCATGTGGCAGTCCATGAGCACGAGCGCAAAAGGATGCGGCGGCGCGAGCGCGGCCAGTGCCACCGCGCCGTCGGCTTCGACCCGGGCGTCGTAGCCCAGCATGCGCAACTGCTCCGCGATGATGAACTGGTTGCCCGGATGGTCCTCCACGACCAGCACGGTGGCCGCAGGACCGGAAGACGGCTTGCCATGCGCCGCAGCGGCGTCATTGAACGGTTCTTGTGGGGGCGATACAAGCTTCACCGGCAGGGCGAACTCGACCGAGGTGCCCGCACCGAGGCGGCTGGTCAACCGGATCTCGCCGCCCATCAATTCGACCAGCTCCTTGCAGATGGTCAGCCCCAGCCCGGTGCCGCCAAAGCGCCGGGTCGTGGTGCTGTCGGCCTGCGTATAGGCATCGAAGAGGGTGGCCTGCTGCGAGGGTGCAATGCCGATGCCGGTGTCGCTCACCGTGACCGTCAGCAGGCCGTTCATGTCGCCATCGTCCAGAAGCTCCAGTGTCACGTCGATGCGCCCGCGCTCGGTGAACTTCACGGCATTGCCCAGCAGGTTGAGCAGCACCTGCCGCAAGCGCGTGGGGTCGATCAGCACCTGCCGGCCCGACGGGTTGTGCGTGCGCACCGCGATGACGAGCGGCTTGTCCTGCGCGTTCACGCGCGCCACATGCGCGACCTTCTGCGCGAGTGCGTCGACGTCGGTGGGCACCAGTTCCAGCGCGAGGCGCCGGGCGTCCAGCTTCGAGAGGTCGAGCACATCGTCCAGCAGCGACAGCAGGGCTTCGGCCGCCGCCGAGGCGGTGCGCGTGAAGCGCGTCTGGCGCGCATCCAGCGGCGTGTGCGTGAGCATCTCGATGGAGGCCAGCACCGCGTTCATGGGCGTGCGGATCTCGTGGCTCATGACCGCCAGGAAGTTCGACTTGGTGCGCTCGCTCTTCTGTGCGGCGCGCTGCGCCAGGCGGGCGCGCCAGGCGAACCAGCCGAGCAGCAGCAACAGCTGCGGCAGGCGGTAGCGCACGATCGACAGCAGCGAGGGCTCGCCGAGGTCGGTCTGCTCCAGCCACCGGTCGTTCATCTGGCCGGTCTCCGTCGCCGAGAGGCTGGCGAGCGACTTCTCCACGATGGAATGCAGCAGCGGCAGGTCGGCGCGAACGCCCATCTGGGCCACGTACAGGAGATCGCCGATCGTGCCGGAGATGCTCAGCTGGCGTGCATGCCTGCGGCGCATCATGGGAAGGAACACTGCGTCGGAGCCGATGGCGGCGTAGGCCTCGCCGGTGATCACCGCGTCGAGGCTTTCCATCGGCTCACTGGTGGGCAGCACGCGCACGCCGGGGTAGCGTTCGGCGAAGACATGGGCGTAGGTGCCTCCGCCGCGCACGGCCGCCACCTTGCCATCCAGGTCCTTCATGTGCAGGACGAAGGGGGCGTCGGTGCGCGTGACGATGATCGTCTGCGCCACGAAGAAGGGATCGGTCAGGCGCAGCCGGGCGCCGACCTCGCGCGTGGTGCGGTCGGCGCTGGCGTTCGGGAACATGTCGACCTTGCCGTCGAGGAAGGCCTGCTGGGCTTCCTGCCAGTCATGCGTGGCGTGCAGCTCGAAGCGCAGGCCCGACTTGCGGGCGACCGCCTCGAGGTACTCCGCGATCAATCCCTTGTAGCGGCCGTGCTCGATGGATTCCAGCGGGCTCAGCCGCGTGTCGGCGGCATAGCGCACGACGGGGTTGGCCTTCATCCAGCGCTGTTCCTCGTCGGTGAAGAGGGGCTGCGCCTGCGCCCATGCGGGGCCGGCGGGGAGGGCCATCGCACTCCACATCGCCCAGCGGGCCGTTCGCCCGAGAGTGAGCCAGGCATTCATGTCTTGTCCAGCTGGTGGCGGATCTTGAACAGCTCGTTGTCCGTGCGGATGCCCAGCTTGCGGAAGGCCGCGTGCTTCTGCGTGCTGATGGTGTTCACGTTGCGGGAGAACTTCGTGGCGATCTGCGTGACCGACAGGCCCTCCAGGCAGCAGCGCAGCACCTCGCGCTCGCGCGGGGACAGCAGCGGGTTCTTCGTGAGCGCCTCGGCGTCGGTGTGGGGCGACGCGGCCTCGGAAAGGGTGGCGATGTCCGCTGCCATGTCGGGATGCAGGTGGATGCGGCCCTTGCCCACCGTGCGCACGGCCGCCACGAGCTCGTCCAGCTCCTGGCTCTTGCCGACATAGCCGCGCGCGCCGGCCTTCAGCGCCAGCGCCACGGTGGCCGCGCTGTAGTGCGCGGAGATGACGATCGTCCGGCTGCGCGGATGCCGCACCTTCAGCGCCCGCAGGAGGTTGAGCCCGTCGATGTCCGAAGGCCCGAGCGAGAAATCCATGAGCACGACATCGGCCGCCACGGTGGCCAGGGCATCGAGCAGTTCGCGGCTGGTGGCATGGCTGCCGACCACCGACAGGTCGGGCTCGTCCGCCAATCTGGCGATCAGGCCATGCCGGACGACCGCGTGGTCGTCGAGCAGCATCAGGCGAAGCGGCTGCGCGGTGAGGTGGTGTGCCATCAGGACCTCCCAGTGGGCGGATCGTAGGTCGCTGGCCCACGCGCCGACACCATCACAACGAGGGGATGCGCGAGCGCACGCCGCGCAAGCCCGCGCCGCCCCGGGTTCGAATTTTCGAACGATCCCTAAGTCGACCTCCCGGTTTTTCGTTGCATTTCTATATCGGGAAAAGCACCCGAAAAGAACAATTCATCGGAACAAAACACGCCGCCGCTCACACGCTTTTCGTGCGCACTTTCAAGGGTGCTCGCTGCAAGAGGCTCAAGGCCCTTGCAACGCGAAACCCGACGCATCGGCGGTTGGATCGGGTTCGTTGCGGTGCAGTCAAACGCATCGTTTCGAGGCCATGGGTGGGTTTCAACGAATCCTTCGTTGAACCTTTTTTTTGAAGTTCTTGAGGAAATACCAGTGAAGAAAATTGCAACCCTTGCCGCTGTCACCTGCGCGGCTGCCGTGATGTTCGTGCCCGGCCAGGCGAGCGCCGAAAGCGCCGAGCTCCGCATCGCCGGCACCATCATTCCGGCCGCCTGCACGCCCGCTTTCACGGGCGGCGGCGTGGTCGACTACGGCAACATTCCCTCCGGCTCGCTGAATCCGACGGCCCAGACCACGCTCGCGGACAAGTCGACCCAACTGACGCTGAGCTGCGATGCGCCTGTGCTGTTCGGCTTCAAGGTGATCGACGAGCGCGCTGCGACGGCGGTCGCCGCGTTGGAAACCATCCCGGGGTATGCCACGAACGCGAAGTTCGGCCTGGGCGCCGTGGATGGCAAGAACATCGGCGCCTATTCGTTGCAGATCACGAAAGAGACGGCCGATCAAGGCAGCACCAAACACATCAACAGCGTGGACGGCGGCGCCACCTGGTTGGACTTTGCCGGCGGCATGACCGGCGACGGCGGCACGCTCGTTGCGTTCGCCGCCAATGCCACGGGAACGGTGCCAGGCGCCCACACCGCCATCACGGCCGACATCCGTGTGGTGACCGCCATCGACAAGGGCAGCAACCTGCCGCTGACCCAGCAGATTCCGCTGGATGGCCTGTCGACGTTCGAACTCGTCTACCTGTAAGCGGCGGCTGACGAACAGCCCGTCGATCCATCTCCATCCCTGCTTCCTCTGCCGTCAAGGGCAGCGTTTCGGGATGGGGAGGATCTCAACGAATCCTTCGTTGAAACTTTTTTTGAAGTTCTTGAGGAAATACGTGTGAAGAGAATTGCAACCCTCGCCGCCTTCGCTGGCGCGGCCGCCGTGGTGATCGCGCCTGTCCCGGCGAGCGCCGAAAGCGCTGAACTGCGGATCACCGGCACCATCGTTCCGGCCGCTTGCACGCCCGCCTTTGCAGGCGGTGGCGTGGTCGACTACGGCACGATCCCCGCCAGCTCGCTGAACCCGACGGCCCAGACCACGCTCGCGGAAAAGTCGATCCAACTGACCATGACCTGCGATGCGCCTGTGCGGTTCGGCTTCAAGGTGATTGACGAACGCGCCGCGAGCGCGGTCACTTCGCTTGAAACGATCCAGGGGGCCACCCCGAACATGAAGTTCGGCTTGGGCACTTCGGATGGCAAGAACATCGGCGCATATTCATTGCAAGTTGTGCGTCAGAACGCCAATGGTGGAGGCTTCTCGCTTGCCCTTGAGAGCGGGGATGGCGGAGTCAGTTGGGGGTTCCTCAACCAAAGGGGCCTGTGGGGTGATGGGAGCAGACTTGTTTCATTCAGCAACACCACGTCAAATACGCCGGGTGCCAACACGTCTGTCACGGCCGATATCCGTGTGACGACCGCCATCGACCAGGGCAGCAACCTGCCGTTGACCCACGCGATCCCGCTGGATGGCCTGTCGACCTTCGAACTCGTCTACCTGTAAGCCACACGGCTGTATCGGGCGGTCCTTCCGCCCGATACAGGGTGGTGCCGGGCAGGGCGCCTGGCGCAACCCTTTCCAGGACATCCCATTCTCGAGCCCGCTACGGCATTGAGCACCGGCCGGCATCGCGTCCGGACCGATCGGGATCGACGCGGTGCCACTGCCTGGCGCCACGGCTGGCGAGCAGCCCGTCGGTCCATCCCCATTTTTGATTCTTCTCGAAAGCGCCCCTTTCGAGACGGCGGACGCGCTCGTCCGACCACAGGAAAGAGAACCGTGAACTTCACTCCCGCCAGATTTGTTTTCGCACTGTCCGCCTCGGCCGCATGGATCGCGGGCCTTGCCCCGTTGCCGCTGCATGCCGCGGGCATGCTGCCGGAGACCTCGGTCGTCATCGTCAACGAGAGCGACGGCGAAGCCAGCATCAACGTCAAGAACACCGATGCCAAGCCGGCGCTCATGTTCACGTCGCTGACGGGCATTCCCGGGGACGACGACACCCTGCTGATCGTGACCCCGCCGGTCGCCCGGGTCGAGCCGGGTGAGACGCAGCTGGTGCGTTTTCTGCTGCAGACCAAGGAGCCGCTGAAGACGCAACGCCTGCGGCGCGTCATCTTCGAAGGCATCCCTCCGAAGAACACGGAACCGGGCCTGCGCGTGACCATGAACGTGCGCCAGAACCTGCCGGTGCTGATCCACCCCAAGGGCCTGGCGAAGGACGACCAGCCATGGAAGCGGCTGAAATGGTCGGCCGGGAGCGGCACGCTGCGCGTCGTGAACGACAGCCCGTACGTGGTGCGCATGGCCGCCGCGGTCCAGTTGCTCCCGTCGACCGCGACGGTCGAGTTGCCGCGCCCCTATGTGCTGCCCGGTGAGAAGGTGGAAGTGCCCCTGCCGGCCGCGGCCCAGGGCGCCGCCACCGTGCGGATGGCGCCTGCGACGGTGTACGGCTTCACCGTGGCCAGCTACGACGTCAGGCTCGCGGCGCATTGACGATGGCTGCGCAGTCCTTCCGCAGCGCAGCCCCGGCGGCCGCACGCCGGCCGCACGGTCGCGCCTTGCGTCGCATCCCACGCCGCTCGCCGGTCGCTGCGGCCGCCATGGGCGGGCGCACGAAAGGCGCTTCGGTCGGCCTGCCGGCGATGCTCTGCGTGCTGCTGGCTTCTCCGTCGGCCTTTGCCCTGGCCGGCGAGGAGCGCGCCGATGTCATCGAGCAGTTCCTCAAGGAGAAGCAGGGCGCCGGCTTCGACCTGGACGTGCTCAAGCAGCGCGGCATCGATCCGAAGCTGGCGGACTACTTCCGGCACGAAGCCCGCTTTCGCGCCGGGACGAGCGTGGTGACGCTGTTCGTCAACGGCGAGCGGCGCGGGCTGGTGCCCGCCACCTTCGATGCGGACGGCCGCCTGTGCTTCGACGAGACGCTGCGCGACAAGGCCGGCCTCGTCACGGGCAGCGAGACGGGGGCGGATGACGCAGCTGCGGGCGCCACGGCCTGCGATGAATTCCAGCGCCAGTTCCCCAGCACGATCGTCGAGCTGCGCCCCGGCAGGGACGAGGTCCGCCTCATCGTGCCGACGGACGCGTTCCGCGCCCGCGAGCGCGCCGACACCTTCAGCAGCGGCGGCGTCGCCGGCCTGCTGAACTACGACCTGCTGACGATGGACAGCCGCCATGCCGGCGGCACCAGCAGCTTCCATTCGCTGGGCACCGAGGCCGGCCTGAACGTCGGCGACTGGATCTTCCGCAGCCGCCAGAGCTACACCTCGAACAACGGCAAGGAGAAACTCCAGCACCTGTATGCCTACGGCCAGAAGACGCTGACCGGCCTGGGCTCGACGGTGCAGGGCGGCCAGATCACCATCGCCAGCTCGATCTTCCCGGGCGATCCGATCCTGGGCGTGCAGATCGTCCCGGAGGAGGCCCTGCGCGCCGACGCACGCGACAACGGCGCGGTGGTCGAAGGCATCGCCCACACGCAGGCCCGCGTCGAGGTGCGGCAGAACCACGCGCTCATCTATTCGACGGTCGTTCCGCCCGGGCCGTTCTCGCTGACGGGCCTGCCGCTGCTCAGCGGCGCGAGCGACCTGGAAGTCACGGTCATCGAGGCCGACGGCTCACGCCGGCCGTTCACCGTGCCCGCCGCCGCCCTGGGCGCGACAGCGCTTCGCACGACGGCCGGCTATTCGTTCGCCATCGGCCGCTACCGCCCGTATGGCCACGGCGAACGGCAGGACAAGCCCTGGGTGGCGACAGGCACCGGCACCTGGGCCCTGGACAAGCGCACGCACCTGACGGCGGGCGCCATGGCGGCCACGCGCTACCAGGCCACCGCATGGGCCGTGAATCGTATGGTGGTGCCGGGCACGATGGCGGGGTTTCGCCAGGCCGTGTCCAACGCCACAGGGGAGGGCGTGCGCGGCACGCAGGTCGATGCCTCGGTGAGCAGCGTGATCTCGCCCGCGTTGTCCGCGTCGATGAGCGCCACGCAACAGACCCGGGGTTACCGCGCCCTGGCGGACACGGTCAATCCGAACCTGTTCGACACAACATGGACGCGCCAGCGCTACAAGGGCCAGTACACGGGCTCTGTCGGCTGGACCCACGCGAGCCTCGGCGGTTTCCGGTTGGCCTATTCGGCCTCCTCGAGCTTCGACGGACGCCACATCCAGCGCGTGGTCGGCTCGTGGGTGAAGTCGTTCCCGCACGCCACGGTGTCGCTCAACCTGGAACGCAGCACGGGCGACCTGGGGCGCTTCGACAACCGGCATGCGGCCTATGTCACCGTGAGCATTCCGCGGGGCTCGAAGACGGTGAAGACGTACGTCAACCGCTACGACGACCGGACCCGCGCTGGCGTCACGCTCAACGAGCGCATCAACGACACGACGAGCTACCAGGTCTCGGCCGAGCGGGACAGCCGCGACGGGCGCAACGACTTCGCGGGGCGTCTGAGCCTGCTGCCGCGCTACACGCAGGCCAACCTGGGCTTCTCGCGCAACGGCGCGAGCACCACCTACAGCGGGCAACTACAAGGCGGCATCGTCGCCCACAAGGACGGTGTCACGTTCTCGCCGTACCCCGTGCAGGACACCTTCGGTATCGTCTCGGTGGGCGGCGTGTCCGGCGTCCGGATCGGCACGCCGCAAGGCCCGGTATGGACCGATGCGTGGGGGCGCGCGGTGGCCCCGCAGCTGTTCCCGTACCACACGAGCCGGCTGGAGGTCGCGACCCGGTCGCTGCCCCGCAACGTCGACCTGGTGAACGGCTACCAGGAGCTCGATGCGGGCCGCGGATCGGTGAACCACATCCGCTTCGGCGTGGTCAACGCCCGCCGGGTGCTGCTGAAAGCGGTCGGTCCTGCAGGGCAGGCGCTCGAGAAGGGCGGGGCGGTGGTCGACGGCGACAACCAGTACGTCACCTCGGTCGTCGACGGCGGGCAGGTTTTTCTGCCCGACGTGCGGGACGGCGCGGACCTGCGGGTCACGCTGTCGAACGGCAGCACCTGCAGGCTCGTGTTTTCGCTGCCGAATAAGCCCGACGCCTCCGCCTACTTTGAATCGGCCGATGCCACCTGCACGGCCATGGATGCACACCAATGATCACGATGAAAAACCTGCGCCGAATGGGCGCGATGTTCGGCATGGCACTTGCCGCGCTGGCCGCAACACCGGCGCATGCACAAGCCTCGGCACGCTGCGATGCGCAACTGAGCGAGTCGCTCGTCGACTACGGACGGATGACCCGCGCACAGCTGCTGGAACGCCAGCCCGACCCCGCCCGGGCCTCGCTGGGCAAGCGCCTCGTGACGCTCACGGCGGTGTGCGCCGAACGCACGGCGATGGCGCTGTCGTTCCAGGGCGCGGCAGCGGACGACACGGGGTTCCGGTTTGCCGGGACCGGCCGCTTCACCCTCCGGATCGTGCAGGCGCAGCTCGACGGCAAGCCGGTTCGCCTGGCCGCATCGCACACGGATGCCACGGGCGCGGCCCCTTCGTCGTTCTTTCGACCCGGCGACCGGATGTCGCCGATGGACGGCGCGGGCCTGGCCCAGGGCCAACGCCTCACGGTCCAGTTCGAGATCGAGCCCTTCGTGGGCGCTGGCGCCACGCGCGTCGCGGCCGAAAGCACCTGGGAAGGCGCGGGGCGTTTCGAAGTTTTGCGCCGCTAGCCCGTCATCCGGCGTACAGGCCACCCCGTCGACTTGCCCACAAGGCGATTCGACATCCGATCCATCCATCCACCTCTGGAGCGATCCTTGAAGCAGAGTCATTGCACAGTCCACACCGCCATTCCCTCCACGCTGCGGCTGCCCATCCTGTGGGGTGAGCCCGTGTGCGCCACCATTGCGGTGATCGACCCGGAACTCCGGACCCGACGGCAGATGGGGCGGGCCATCCGCAGGCTCGGTCATTGGCCGCTGGTCTTCACCAGCGCACTGGAATTGATGCAGGCGTGCCGCTACCTCCAGCTTCGCTTCGACGCCGTGGTCGTGGCCTGCCCGGTGGACGCCGGCGCCGCAGGCGCACTGATCGCCCAGGTGCGGGAACAGGTGGGCCCGGAGTGCCCCTTGGTCCTGAGCGGCGGCAAGCGCGGCCTGCGTGAACTGGCGGTCCTGCATGCGCGCGAATCCGACCACGTGGAGGTCGCGCCGTCTTCCTTCGAAGAGGCGTACCTCCTGATGCGGTGCTTCCTGCAGTGGCGCCGGGCACAGGTGGCGGGCCAGTTCGTCGAATGGGGTGCGTTCCGCTTCGACCTGTCCGCGGACAGTGCGCAGGTGGCCGGCATCCGGGTCGAATTGACGCCCAATGAATTCGACCTGGCCATCGTGCTGTTCAGGAACATCGATCAGGTCCTGACGCACCATGCATTGCGCGCGCTGGTGTGGGACAGCGGCCATCGCTGCGGCTCCGGGGTGCTCTCCACGAACGTGTGCGGCCTGCGCCGCAAGCTCGGCCTTGGCGCCGGACGCCATGGGTTGGAGCTGCAGGCCGTCCCGGGGCAGGGCTACCGGCTGAGCACCACGGTCAGCACGCCGGAAGAGAACAGGCGCCGGCAGCGGGAACCTGTCCGAAGGGCAGGGGAGCGCGCGTGGGGGAGCGCAGCCGCTGCGCCGGGCTCGGCCGCCTAGGCGCTTGCCGATGCGGCTTCTGCCGCCGCATCGGGCCGCGCCAACCCCGACGCCACCGCCGCCAGGATGCCGCGCAGCCAGCGGTGCGCCGGCTCGTGCTGCGAGCGGTCGTGCCACAGCTGGTAGAAGCGCATGCGCGGAAAGCCCTGCGGCGCGGGCACCGCCACCAGCGGCAGCGTATGCACGAACTGCATCGCGAAATGGCGCGCGGTGGTGAAGACCAGGTCGGTGCCCACCAGCAGGTGCGGCGCCACGGTGAAGTAGGGCACGGCAATGCAGGCCTCGCGCGTCTGGCGCAAGGTGGCCAGGTGCGTCTCGACCACGCCGCGCTGCGACGCCGCATACGGCGTGGGCACCACGTGGCGCGCCGCGATGTAGCGCTCCATCGTCATGGCGCCCTTGGCGGCCAGCGGGTTGTTCTTGCCCATGAGGCACATCAGGTCGTCTTCGAGCAGCAGCGACAGGTGCAGCCGGTCGGGCGGCTGCGGCCAGTTGCCGATGACGATGTCGAGCTCGCCCTGCGCCAGCGCGCGCTCGTAGTCGTAGGTGACGCTCAGCGGGTGCACCACCAGCCGCGCATGCGGCGCTTCGGCGCGGAACCGCGTGGTCACGTCGGCCAGGAAGCTCATCGCCAGGTAGTCGGGCAGCGCGAGGTGGAAGGTCATCGCGCTGGAGGCGGGCTCGAACTGCTCGGGGCCCGAGAGCATGCGGTCGATCTCGAGCAGCGCGCCACGCGCGCGGTCGCGCAACTGCAGCGCCCGCTCGGTGGGCACCATGCCGCTGCGCTCGCGCACCAGGATGGGGTCGGCGAACACCTCGCGCAGCCGGCGCAGGGCGGTGCTGATGGCGGGCTGGGTCTGGTTCATCCGCACGGCCACCCGGGAGACGCTGCGTTCGGCCACCAGGGCGACCAGCACGCGCAGCAGGTAGGTGTCGACGGGGGCGTGGGAGCGTGACATGGCGAAGAGAAATGGCCTCTGGGGCCGCTACGGGCGGCAGGACCCTCATTGCAAACCGTTATGTCGCACATTCTAGAGAGCGTGATCCGGGGCCGCGATATCTGCCTACAGTTCGCCACCAGCGGGAACGGCAGCCGCAAGCGGACCCACAGAAGGTCCCAGGCGGCGCGTCCCGTCCACACCTAGAAATGGAGACAACCATGAGCATGGACGCCACGATGGCGCCGGTCCGGGAACACACCGCCACGGCGGAACTGGACGGCATCTACCGCAAGATCATCTTCCGCCTGATTCCCTTCCTGATGCTGCTGTGGGTGCTGGCCTGGATCGACCGGGTCAACATCGGCTTCATCAAGCTGACGATGCTGGACGACCTGAAGTGGAGCGAAGCGGCCTACGGGCTGGGCGCGGGGATCTTCTTCCTGGGCTACTTCTTCTTCGAGGTGCCCAGCAACCTGTTGCTGCAGAAGATCGGCGCCAAGAAGACCATCATGCGCATCACGATCGGCTGGGGCCTGACTTCGATCGCCACGATGTTCGTGAAGAGCACCGAGATGTTCTACCTGCTGCGCTTCCTGCTGGGCGTGTTCGAGGCGGGTTTCTACCCCGGCATCATCCTGTACCTGACCTACTGGTTCCCCGACAGCCGGCGCGCCAAGGCCTTCGGCATGTTCATGTCGGCCTCGGCCTTCGCGGGCGTGATCGGCGGGCCGCTGGCCGGCACCATCATGAACAACATGCATGGCGTGAACGGCTGGGCCGGCTGGCAGTGGGTGCTGCTGCTCGAGGGCATTCCCTCGGTGCTGGCCGGCATCGCCACCTACTTCTACCTGACCGACCGGCCCGAGCAGGCCCACTGGCTCACGGCGCGTGAACGCCAGCTGGTGCACGACGACCTGGAACGCGACCGCAAGACGCTGGGCCACCGCGAGCACAGCATGCTGGCCTCGCTGAAGAACGGCAAGTTCTGGCTGCTGATCCTGATCTTCTTCTGCATCATCGCGGCGAACTCGTCGCTCACCTTCTACGGCCCGACGCTGGTGAAAGAGATCGGCTTCACCAACCCGCTGACCGTGGGCTGGATCATGGCCGGCGCCTACCTGTGCGGCGCGGCCGGGATGATCTGGAACGGCTTCCACTCCGACCGCCACCAGGAGTCGCGCTACCACTGCGCGCTGGCCGCGGCGCTGGGTTCGGGTGCGTTGCTGGTGGTGGCATTGTTCCTGCGCCAGAGCCCGGCCCTCGTGCTGGCGGGCCTCACGCTGGCCATCGTCGGCACCATGAGCGCGATCCCCGTGTTCTGGCAGATGCCCAACCGCTTCCTGGCCGGCACCGCAGCCGCCGGCGGCGTGGCGCTGATCAACTCGATCGCCAACCTCGCGGGCTTCGGCGCGCCGTGGATGCTGGGCCTCATCAAGACCGCCACCGGCAGCCTCGCGCCGGGGCTGTATGTGGTCGCGGCGGTCGAGATCTGCGCCACCGTGCTGATCCTGCTGTTCGTGCCGCGCCTGCACAAGACGCCCGCGCGCTGATTCCTTCCACCCCTTCGTCCGACTGTCTGAATACAAAGGAGATGCTCTCCATGCCTTCCCACGCCCATCGTTTCGATCTCCAGGCGCTCAACGCCATGGACTGCGACGCGTTCGTCGCCGCACTCGGGCCGACTTTCGAGAACTCGCCCTGGGTCGCGCGCTCGGCCTGGTCGCTGCGGCCCTTCGCCACCATCGACGCGCTGCACGAAGCCATGCTCGACGTGGTGCGCCGCGCACCCGACACCCAGCAGCTGGCGTTCCTCTGCGGCCACCCCGAGCTGGCGGGCCGCGAAGCCCGGTCCGGCACGATGACCGCCGAGTCGGTCGGCGAGCAGGGCAGTGCGGGCCTGAATGCGCTGAGCCGCGAAGAGATGGCCGAGATCCAGCGGCTGAACCGCGTGTACCGTGAGCGGCACGGCTTTCCTTTCATCATCGCGGTGCGGCGCAGCACCAAGGGCCAGATCTTCGAGGCGCTGCGCAGCCGTGCCGCCGAGTCCACCGAAGCCGAGCGCCGCGCGGCGCTGACGCAGATCGGCCTCATCACCCGCGGGCGTATCGACACGCTGCTGGGTGCGTCCACCTCCCAAGGAGCGGTCCATGCCTGAGAAAGAAATTTCCCTGCCCGCACGCCGTCGCTTCGCGCTGTCGGGCCTCGCGCTCGGCGCCGCAGCCCTGGCGCCCCACGGTGCTGTTGCACAGACGGCCGCACCCGCCGGCCCGGCCCAGGCCAGCGGCCCCATCGTGCTGCACGGGGTGAGCCCGCGCCTGACCGTGCACGCGCTCGACACCTTCCACGGCGCCGCGGCGACCGGCCTGCGCATCGATTTCTCGGTGCGCGAGGGCGACGGCTTCAAGCTGCTGCGCACCGTGACCATGAACGGCAACGGCCGCGCCGACGAGCCGCTCTTGATCGGCGACAGCTACCGTGCCGGCGACTACGAGCTGCTGCTGCACGTGGACGAGTACTTTGCGCGCAAGCAGTCGCGCCTGCCCACGCCGCCGTTCCTGTCGAAGCTGCCGGTGCGCATCCGCGTGGCCAACGTGGCCGAGCGCATCCACCTGCCGATCCAGTTCGGCCCGTGGAGCTACACCTACTCGCGCGGCAGCTGACCAAGCAGGCCCCGTTCGTTCCCATCGTCTGCAAGGAGTTTTCTTCGTATGACCGGCATCACCACCCATGTGCTCGACATCACCACCGGCCGCCCGCTCGTCGGGCTGAAGGTCGACCTCTACGACGTGGCGACCACGCCGCCCACACGCCTGAACAGCACGCGCACCAACGCCGACGGCCGCACCGACGCGCCCATGCTGGCCGCCGCCTCGGCGCGCACCGGGCAGTTCGAGCTGCAGTTCCACGTCGGGGACCACTTCAAGGCCGCCGATGCGCTGTCGGACGTGGTGCCCGTGCGCTTCGCCATCGCCGACGCCGCGCAGCATTACCACGTGCCGATGCTGTGCGCCCCCTGGTTTTTTTCCACCTATCGCGGCAGCTGACCGCGGGAGCTTTTGCTGAATGACCACATCCCATGACCCCCACGCAGGCGCGTACCTGCTCGACTCCATCCGCCTCGCCATGGGCAACATCCGCGAACGCAAGACCTGGCCTTTCGGCGCCGTGATCGCGCGCGACGGCAAGGTGATTGCCACCGCCGTCAACGAGGTGGACGCCCTGTGCGACCCCTCGGCCCACGCCGAGATGCAGGCCGTGCGCGCCGCCGCCAAGGCCCTGAAGAGCACCGACCTGTCGGGCTGCACCGTGTACGCCAGCGGCTACCCGTGCTCGATGTGCCTGACGGCGATGTACCTGTCGGGCGTGAAGGAGGTCTTCTACGCCTACTCGAACGAAGACGGCGAGCCCTTTGACCTGTCGGCCGCGCGCGGTTATGTGGAGATCGCCCGGCCGCTGGAGCAGCGCGAGATGAAGCTGCATTCGCTGCCGGTGCGCGACGAAAGCGACGAGGACCTGTACGAGGCGTGGAGCAAGGTGGCGCAGCCGGCGGGTTGAGCCAGAGACAGCGCTGCGCCCGGGCCTGCCGGGCCGATGCTGCGTGCCATACTGCCCGCGTGTTCACGTGGCGCAGCAGCCATCGAGGAGAAAGACGCACATGGTCCAGCAGGCCAAGCGCAGCGCAACCACCATCGGGGCCATCCTCGCCTCGGCGCGACAGCTGTTCATCGAGCGGGGGTTCGCGGCCGTCAGCATCGACGACATTGCAGCCGGTGCGGGCATCGCCAAGGGCGGCCTGTATCACCACTTCCGCTCCAAGCACGATGTCTTCGAAGCCGTGCTCGATGCGGTGCAGGCCGAGCTCGCAGCGGAACTCGGCACGCGCATCCAGCGCATCGAAGGGCATCGCTCGCCCCACACCATCGCGACCAACCTGCGCATCTACCTCGAAGCGGCCACACAGGAAGGCCTGCGCCAGCTGATCCTGGTCGACGGGCCCGTGGTGCTCGGCTGGGAGCGCTGGCGCGGCATCGACGATCGCCACTTCATGGACTCGATCCGCACCGGGCTGGTGGCGATCATGCCGGCGGGCACGCCATCCGAAGAGATCGAAGCCGCCACGCGGCTCATCGCCGGCGCGGTGGCCGAAGCGGCGCTGGCCTGCGGGGCGGCGCAAGACCCGATGGCCGCCGTGCAGCTGCACTGCCGGTTGCTCGAAACCATGCTGTGCGGGCTGCAGCAGCACGGGTCGGGTTCGCACCCGGATTGACAAACCGACTTTGAGTCGGTAAATTTTCTCCATCGCATCCGATGGAGACAGACATGGCGTTTCCTGGCAAGACCGATCCCGCCGACCCCGCCCTGGGGACCGAAGCGTTGTTCGCGCGCTACCACGTCGGATGGGAAACACGCGACCCCGACCGCATCGCGTCGCTGCATTCCGAAGACACGACCTATTGGCTGCACGACGGTTCCGCACCGGTGCGCGGGCGCGAGGCGCTGCGCCAGTACTGCGTCGGCGTGTTCGCCCGCTATCCCTTCAGTTTCGAGCTGCGGCGCAGCCTGTTCGGCGCGCGGCACTGGGTGCTGGAGTGGGTGATGGTGCTGCCGCTGAAGGACACGGCAGGGCAGCCGTTCACCGCGCGCGTCGAGATGCTCGACGTGGTCGACGTCAACGACGCCGGCGAGGTGACGCGCAAGGACGTCTACATGAACGGCGCCCAGTCGCAGGCCGCCTTTGCGCGCGCGGGCATCGCGCCCGGCCAGCCGTAGTCGTCTCGTTCTTGAAGCATCGCTCCCGCCTCCGGCACGCCGGAAGCGGGCAGGGCGCAGCCACGCCCAACGACCGGTTACCACCCACCAGGAGCACGCCATGCACACCCGCCCGCATCACACGTTCTGGCCCCGGCGCCTGCCCCGCGCCTTGCACGCGGCGCGCACGCCGCTGTGGGACAACCTCGCGGTCAATGCCCGCCGCTTTCCCGACAAGGCGGCGCTCATCTTCATGGGCCGCACGATGAGCTACGCGCAGCTGTGGGCCGCCGTCGAGCGCCTGTCGGCCGGCCTGCATGCGCTGGGCGTGCGCCCCGGCGACCGCGTGCTGCTGGCGATGCAGAACTGCCCGCAGCTGGTGATCGCGCATTTCGCGATCCTGCGCGCCGATGCCGTGGTGGTACCGGTCAACCCGATGAACCGCGCCGAGGAGCTGAAGCACTTCATCGTGGACCCCGATGCGCAGGTGGCGATCGCGACGGCGGACCTCGCGGTCGAGCTCGCGAAAGCCAGCGATGCCTTGCCGCAGGCGCAGCAGCTGCGCCACCTCGTCGTGACGCAGTTCACCGATGCCTTCGACCCGGCCGCGCTGTCGGAACAGGACATGCCGGCAGCCTGGGCGCCGTGGCTGCTGCCACGGCGCGAACTGCCGATGCTGGCCGGCGGCGCGGTGCACGCGTGGTCCGACTGCCTGGCCTGCGAAGCAGCGCCGCCCACGGCCCGCGCCGATGCGGACGCACTGGCCCTGTTGCCCTACACCAGCGGCACGACCGGCCTGCCCAAGGGCTGCATGCTCAGCCACGCGAACGCGATGCACAACGCGATGGCCATCAACGCCTGGGGCAACGTGACGCCGCAGAGCATCCACCTCGTGGCCGTGCCGATGTTCCACATCACCGGCATGGTGGGCGTCATGCATGCGGCGATGCAGGTGGGTGCCACGGCCGTGCTGATGCCGCGCTGGGACCGCGAGCTGGCGGGCCGGCTGATCGCCACGCACCAGGTCACGCACTGGGCCAACATCCCGACCATGGTCATTGACCTCTTGGCCAGCCCGAACGTGGCGCGCTTCGACCTGTCGAGCCTGGTCGCCATCGGCGGCGGCGGGGCGGCGATGCCGCAGGCGGTGGCGCAGCGGCTGTTCGAGCAGTACGGCCTGCGCTATGTCGAGGCCTACGGCCTCACCGAAACCGCGGCACCCTCGCACTACAACCCGCCCGACGCGCCCAAGCTGCAGTGCCTGGGCATCCCGTTCATGAGCACCGACGCGCGCGTGATCGACCCCGACACGGGCCGCGAGGTCGCGCCGGGAGCGCAGGGCGAGATCGTGATCCACGGGCCGCAGGTCTTCGCGGGCTACTGGAAGCGGCCGGCGGACACCGAGGCTGCTTTCGTCGAGATCGACGGCAAGCGCTTCTTCCGCTCCGGCGACATGGGGCATGTGGACGGGGAGGGCTACTTCTTCGTCACCGACCGGCTCAAGCGGATGATCAACGCGAGCGGCTTCAAGGTCTGGCCGGCCGAGGTGGAGGCGTTGATGTTCCGCCACCCGGCGATCCAGGAGGCCTGCGTGATCGCGACCCGCAACGCCTACCGCGGCGAATCGGTCAAGGCGCTGGTGGTGCTCAAGCCCGCGCAAGCGCCAGTGAGCGCGCAGGACATCATCGACTGGTGCGGAGCGAACATGGCGGCGTACAAGGCGCCGCGCGTGGTGCAGTTCGTCGATGCGTTGCCCAAGAGCGGCAGTGGCAAGGTGATGTGGCGCGCGTTGCAGGAAGCAGAGGCTGCGTCAGCGTGAATCCGACGGGCCCGGGCGAACGATGACCGGCGCATGCTGCGCCATCAGCCCGGCGACCCACTCGATGAACGCCCGCAGCTTGGCGCTCACGTGCCGGTTCGGCGCGAAGGCCACGTAAAGCGGCATCGGATCGAGCTGCCAGTCTTCGAGCAGCGACACAAGTTCGCCGCGCGCCCGGTGCGGCGCGGCCATGTAGTCCGGCAGCCAGAGGATGCCCAGGCCCGCCAGCCCCGCTGCGAGGTAGGCATTGCCGTCGTCGACCGAAAGCACGTAGCGGGCCTGCACGTCGACGCGCTCGCCGCCCCGGCGCATGGTGTACGGAAAGGTCTTGCCGTGGCGCGACCACAGGAAGCCGACGATGCGGTGGTGCGTGTCTTCCAGCTCGCGCGGGTGCGTTGGCGTACCAGCCAGTTCGAGATAGCCCGGCGCCGCGTAGACGCCGAGCTGCAGGTCGCCCACGCGGCGGGCCATGAGCGAGGGATCGGTGAGCTCGCCGCCGCGCACGACGCAATCGACGTTCTCGCCGATCACATCGACCATGCGGTCGCTCACGCCCATGTCGAGCTGGATGTCGGGGTAGCGCGCATGGAAGGCCGGCAGCGCGGGCACCAGGATCATGCGGGCCAGCGGGCTGGGCACGTCCACGCGAAGGCGGCCGCGGGGCAGGGCGGCGGCACTCGACAGGCTGGTCTCGGCGTCGTCCAGGTCGGCCAGCAGCCGCACCGCACGCTCGTAGTACGCCGCGCCATCGGCCGTGACGTTGACCTTGCGCGTCGTGCGGTGCAGCAGCTTCACGCGCAGCCGCGCCTCCAGCTGCTGCACGAGCTGCGTCACGCTGGTCTTGCTCATGTGCAGCGTGTCGGCGGCCTTGGTGAAGCTGCCGGCTTCGACCACGCGGGTGAAGGCCTGCATTGCATCGAAACGGTCCATGGGAGGGCTCCTGCGCGGCGATTGTTTGGGATCTGCAAACAGTGATTGTTGGCTTTGCCCGTTTATCGATGGCGCATGGCTTCCTAAAGTCCCTGCATCGTCCTCATTCACCGCAGAAAGAAAACACCCCATGGCCTCACGCGACGTCGTTTTTCCACCCGGGCGCCAGGCGCTCTACGAACGCAACCGCTATTCGCCGGCCGTCCGCTCCAACGGCTTCCTGTTCGTGTCCGGGCAGGTCGGCAGCCGCGAAGACGGCTCGCCGGAACCTGAGCTGGAAGCGCAGGTGCGGCGCGCGTTCGACAACCTGAATGCCATCCTGAGGGCCGCGGGCTGCACCTTCGACGACGTGGTCGACGTGACGGTCTTCATCGTCGATCCGGAATCGAACTTCGAAACGATCTGGAAGCTGGTGCCCGAATACTGGGGCGAAGCGCCGCACCCGACGCTGACCGGGATCGGCGTGACGTGGCTCTATGGCTTTCAGTTCGAGATCAAGGTGATTGCGAAGCTGCCGGATGGGAGCACGCTGAGCTGATTCGACTCGGGGCCACTTCGCCCAGGTCTGAAATGAAGGGCTGGGCGAAGTGCGAAGGCCGGAAGGGCATTGGGCTCGGGTCGAGGACTGCCAAGGCTCTCAGATTCACCGCGGCAAGCGTTCCGTACGCACACAAGTCATTTTACATAATGCACATTGTGTTTAATGTGAATGGGCTACCGTAAAGTTGACGGGACTCAAGAAACCCAGGCAAGCATCCCGCAAGTCAAGAAAGGAACGCCCACAAGTGACATCGAACGTCCTTGCCGACCAGGAAGAAATGAGCCGCTGCTTCTGCTGGCGATCAAGCAAGGAAGGATCGAGCGCTCGTTCTTCCTTTCTGTTGGCAGCCGCGGCTTCTCTGGCGGTACTCGCCATGGCCGCACCCGTCTATCTCCTCGGGCTCGGCTTGGCGAGCCTTGCCTCGCTCGCGAACGGCGTGAACCCGTTTTCATCCGGTGTGTTCGCAGATCCGGCAATTTGGATCCCGCTGTTCGGAACGAGCGGCCTCGCGGGTCTCATGCTGCTGGTCGCGACCTCAAGAAAAACAGTGATCGCTTTCAGCTTCAATTCGGAAACCAGGCAGCTCAGTTATGTCGAGACGGCGCCACTGCGAAAGCTGCGCACCACCGTGGTCCCGTTTGAGTCCATTCGCGCAGTGACCCCCACGGCGCTCACCAGCTACGCCACTGCGGGTTATCTCAGCGTGGTCACGCGCTTGCCAGGACAGGATGAAAAGTCCCTATGGCTGGGCAACGATATTCCAGTGGAAAGCCTTCAAGAGCACTGCACATGGTTGTCCAGATGCCTGGGCGACCGTGTTCACCCCCTGCTGCGTCAGGATTGCTGAGGCCTGCGGGCGCTCACCACTTCCCATCCTTCGGCACCGCCTTCACCCCATTCGCCTTCGCATCCCCAGCTGCCTTGATCAGTTCCGCAGACTCCGCCCGATTCGCCTTCACTGCAAAGTCGACCGCAGTCATGCCAAGCTGGTTCTTCATCGCCGTATCCGCGCCTTCGGCCAGCAGCAGCTTCACGGCATCGTTCGATCCGTACATCGCGGCCATCATCAGCGGCGTCGTGCCGTTGGGCGACTGGGCGTCGATGAAGGCGTGGTTCTCGAGCAGCAGCTTCATGATCGACAGTTGCCCGCTGCTGGCCGCGTAATGCAGCGGTGCCCAGCCGGTCTTGTTGACGGCAGCGTCGCGCTTGAGCAGTTGCACCACCAGGTCCTGCTGGCCCTTGATCGACGCCAACATGAGCGGCGTCTCGTCCTTGGCATTGGCCAGGTCGACGTTGAGCTGCGGCGACTCCATCAGCACCTGGATGACCTTCGGCGACGGCTCGCGCAGCGCGAGCATCAAGCCGGTCTGGCCGTGTTCGTCGCGCGTGTTCGGGTCGAAGCCGCGGTTCAGCAGGGTGCGCACACCGCTGGCGTTGTCGCCGCGCACGGCGCGGAAAAAGTCTTCGAACGAACCCGCATGCGCTGCAAAAGATGCAGCCATGACAACAAGATATATCGACTTCTTAAAGTAGTTTTTCATGATTTGACTTCCCTGAACAATGTTTCGAAGTTGTCGCTTGTCGCCTTGGCGATGTCCTCTACGGGCATTTGTCGCAGTTCGGCGATCTGTTGTGCCACGAAGGGCACGTACGACGGGTTGTTGGTCTTGCCGCGGTACGGCACGGGCGCCAGGTAGGGGCTGTCGGTCTCGATCAGCATGCGGTCCAGCGGCACGAAAGCCGCCACGTCGCGCAGGTCCTGGGCTTTCTTGAAGGTCAGGATGCCCGAAAAGGAGATGTAGAAACCCAGGTCGAGCGCGGCGCGCGCCACCTCGGCGGTTTCGGTGAAGCAATGGAACACGCCGCCGGCCGCCCTGCCCGCGCCGTCTTCGCCCTCCTCCTTGAGGATCGCCAGCGTGTCGGCCGAGGCGTCGCGGGTGTGGATGATGAGCGGCTTGCGGGTCTGCTGCGCGGCGCGGATGTGCACGCGGAAGCGGTCGCGTTGCCACTCCATGTCGGCGATGCTGCGGCCGCCCTTGCGTTCTTCCATCTGGTAGTAGTCGAGGCCGGTTTCGCCGATGGCCACGACACGCGGGCGTGCCGACAGGCGCACCAGCTCTTCCACGGTGGGCTCGGCGATGTCCTCGTTGTCGGGGTGCACGCCCACGCTGGCCCAGAAGTTGTCGTAGCTGGCGGCCAGGGCCTGTACGTCGTCGAATTCCTCGAGCTTGGTGCAGATGCACAGCGCCCGGTCGACCTTGGCGGCGGCCATGGCAGCGCGGATCTGGGGCATCTGGTCCGCGAATTCGGGAAAGGTCAGGTGGCAGTGGGAGTCGGTAAACATCGGAAAGGATGAAGTGCGGCGCGCCTGTGGGAGATCGCGCCGTGTCCGGAGTTCCGCGTCACGGGGACGGCGGCGGAGAAAGAACTCAGATGGTCTGGGTCGGGCGGTCGGAGGCCATGGAGCCACCGAGCGCAGCTTCGATGCGCGCCTTCAGCTGGCGCGACTTCTCGTCCGAGGGAAAGCGCACACCGACGCCCGGCGCCCGGTTGCCGGCGGCGCGGGCCGGCGTGATCCAGGCGACCTTGCCAGCCACCGGATAGCGCTGCGGGTCTTCGGGCAGCGTGAGCAGCACGTAGACGTCGTCGCCCAGCCGGTACTCGCGCGTGGTCGGAATGAAGATGCCACCCTCGGCAAACAGTGGGATGTAGGCCGCGTAGAGCGCGCCCTTTTCTTTGATGGCGAGCTGGATGACGCTCGGCCGGGCGGGCGTGGCAGACGAAGCGGCGGCGGGAGCGACAGGTTGGTTCATGGGCGGCGAGCGGCAGAGTTTAGGGTGCTTCGCGCCTCGCTCACAAGCGCTTCGAGCATGAGGCCGGCGTTGAACGGGTGCTCGGCGGTCCGCGCGGCGGCGGCGAGCGACTTCGACCAGCGCGCCAGCGCCAGCTTGTGCGGGGCCGGCGGCAGGTCGGCCGCGTCGAAGAAACGGGGTTCGGCGCCGTGGCCCACGGCCATCAGGTCGTGGCAGAGCTTCTGCAGCGAGACGACGGCCTGGGCCGGCGCCTGGTCGGCCAGCGCGCCCACGTCGCCGCGCAACACGGCCTTGGGCAGCAGCGACCACGCCTTGGGCGACTGGCCCGAGCGCGCCAGCCGCAGCGCATCGCTGGGCCGTCCGCCTGCGGCACGCAGCAGTTGCGCGGCATCGGCGGCCGGCACGTCTTGCGCCACCAGCCAGGCCTCGGCCTCGGCGGTTTCGGGCCACGGCAGCGTGAAGCCCAGGCAGCGGCTGCGGATGGTCGGCAGCAGCTGCCACGCAGCTTCGCTGGCAAGCACGAAGCGCACGTCGCCGACGGGTTCCTCGAGTGTCTTGAGCAGCGCGTTGGCGGTGATGGTGTTCATGCGCTCGGCCGGATACACGAGCACGACCTTGCCGCGACCGCGCGCGCTGGTGCGCTGCGCAAAGCCGACCGCATCGCGCATGGCTTCGACGCGGATCTCGCGGCTGGCCTTGCGCTTCTTGTCGTCGATGTCGGACTGCGCCTTTTCGTCAAGCGGCCAGCCCAGTTCCTGCATCGCGACCTCGGGCATCAGCACGCACAAGTCGGCGTGGGTGCGGACCTCGATGGCGTGGCAGCTCGCGCAGTGGCCGCAGGCGGCACCGCCCTCCTCCACCGGCTGTTCGCACAGCCAGGCGGCGGCGAGCGCCAGCGCGAGTTCGTACTGGCCGATGCCCGACGGGCCTTGCAGCAGCCAGGCATGGCCGCGCTGGCGCAGCAGTTCGGCCAGGGGCTGGCGCAGCCACGGGGTCAACGTGTTCACCGGCTCGCTCATCGCGCGGCCCCCTGCACCGGCGACAGCACGCCACGCGCCACCAGCGCCGTGTCGATCTGCTGCCAGACCTGGTCGCGGGCCTGGCTCGCATCGATGCGTACGAAGCGCGAGGCATCGGCGGCGGCGCGGTCTGCATAGCCCTGCGCCACGCGGCGGAAGAACTCGACGGGCTGGGCTTCGAACTTGTCGGGCACGCGCGCGCCGGCCAGGCGCTGGGCGGCGATCTCGGGGGCGAGGTCGAACCACACGGTCACTTGGGGTTGCAGCAGCTGCGAAGCCGGCACACCGGCCCGCCCCGCCTGCACCCACTGTTCGAGGGTCGCCAGCACGGCGGTGTCGAAGCCGCGTCCCGCGCCCTGGTAGGCGAAAGTGGCGTCGGTGAAACGGTCGCACAGCACGACCTCGCCGCGCGCCAGCGCCGGTTCGATGACCTGTGCGATGTGGTCGCAACGCGCCGCAAACACCAGCAGCGATTCGGTCAGCGGGTTCATCGGCTGTTCGAGCACCAGCCCGCGCAGCGTTTCGGCCAGCGGCGTGCCGCCGGGTTCGCGCGTGCGCACCACGGTGCGACCCTGCGCCTTGAAGCGGGCTTCCAGCGCGTCGAGGTGGCTCGACTTGCCCGCGCCGTCGATGCCTTCCAGCGTCAGAAACAGACCGCCATTGCTGATCGAACTCATTGGGTCGCCTTGGGTTGGGAGCTGCTGCCACCGCCTCGCTGGTAGCGGTTGACCGCGCGGTTGTGGTCGTCGAGCGAACTGCTGAACTGGCTCGTGCCGTCGCCACGCGACACGAAGTACAGCGACTTGCTCTGCGCCGGCTGCACGGCTGCCAGCAGCGCGGCCTTGCCGGGCATGGCGATCGGCGTGGGCGGCAGGCCGCCGCGGGTGTAAGTGTTCCAGGGCGTGTCGGTCTGCAGGTCGCGCTTGCGCAGGTTGCCGTCGAAGGCGGTGCCCATGCCGTAGATCACGGTCGGGTCGGTCTGCAGCGGCATGCCGATGCGCAGCCGGTTGGTGAAGACGGCGGCAATCTCCGCGCGGTCGTTGGCCTTGCCTGTCTCCTTTTCGACAATGCTGGCCAAAATAAGCACTTCATCGGCCGATTTGAGGGGCAAATCGGCCGCGCGGGCCGCCCAGGCGGCTTCGAGCTTCTTGTCCATGGCCCGCATGGCGCGCTGCAGCAGCGCAATGTCAGTCGAGCCCTTCGAATACGTGTAGGTGTCCGGGAAGAAGCGGCCTTCGGGGTGCAGGCCCGGCTTGCCCAGCGCGGCCATCAGCGCGTCTTCGCTCATGCCCGTGCTTTCGGGCTTGAGCTGCTCGGCCTTGGCGAGCGCGGCGCGCACCTGGCGGATGTTCCAGCCTTCGACCAGCACCACGCTGCGCGTGGCTTCCTCGCCGCGCACCAGGATGTTGAGCAGCAGCTTGGGCGTGACACCACGTTCCAGTTCGTAACTGCCGGCGCGCATCTGGCGGTCTTGCCCCGAGACGCGGAACCACAGGTACAGCAGCTGAGGCTGCACGTCGACACCGGTGTCGGCCACGGCCTGCGCAATGCCGCGCGGCGTGGTGCCGGGCTCCACCGACAGGTCGACGCTGGGCGTCGGCAACTTGAGCGGCTGGTGCACCCACCAGAGACCGGCGCCGCCGAGCGCCAGAACGGCCAGGGCCACGAGCAGGAAGAGCGTGAGGAAGAAGCTGCGCACGAATCCGAGGAAAAGACGGAGGAAGAAAAAGGGCCAGCAAGAGGATGAACACCGACCCGCGGGAACGGCCGGCCCCGTCGCCGCGACGGGGAATCCCTGCCGCCCCGAAGGAACAGGCACGGCCATGATAATTCAGCGATGACCACAGTCGTTCTCAACGGGGTGAGCACCCTGCCCCACCTCGGCGTGATCCGCGCCGAAGGCCCCGATGCCGCCAGCTTCCTGCACGGCCAGCTCACGCAGGATTTCTCGCTGCTCGGCGCCACCGAAGCCCGCCTGGCGGCGCTTTGCACGGCCAAGGGCCGCGTGATCGCCAGCTTGATCGGCATCCGGCCACAACCCGAACTCATCCTGCTGGTGTGCAGCCGCGACATCCTGGCGGCCACGCTCAAGCGCCTGTCGATGTACGTGCTGCGCGCCAAGGTCAAGCTGACCGACGCCACCGAGCAGTTCGCGCTGCACGGCGTGGCCGGCACCGCCCTGACCGCCAACGGCCTCGATGCGGCCCTGCCGCCCGGACGCCGCACGGCCATCGGCGAAGACATCAGCGTGGTGTCGCTGTACCCGGCCGACGGCGTGCCGCGCGCGCTGTGGATCGCCCCCGCCGACCAGAAGGCGCCCGTGGGCCCGACGCTCGACGCCGCCCTGTGGCCCTGGAGCGAGGTGCGCAGCGGCATCGTCACGCTGACCACGCCGGTGATCGAGGCCTTCGTGCCGCAGATGATCAACTACGAGTCGGTGGGTGGCGTGAACTTCAAGAAGGGCTGCTACCCCGGCCAGGAAATCGTGGCCCGCAGCCAGTTCCGCGGCACGCTCAAGCGCCGCACCTACCTTGCGCAGACCGACGCCCCGCTGGCCGCGGGCCAAGAAGTGTTCGCGGCCAACGACGCCGAACAGCCCGTGGGCACCGTGGCGCAGGCCGCGCCCGCGCCCGATGGCGGCTGGTCGGCGCTCATCTCCATCCAGATCGCCGCGCTCGAGGCCGGCGGCCTGCACGCGGGGGCGCCCGGCGGACCGGCGCTGTCGGTCGAGCCGCTGCCCTACCCGCTGCTCGAAGACATCTGATTTCCCCTGCGTCCCTGCCTTCTTTCCGGGGGCGCTTGGCGCTGTCTCACCGACAACGCCATTTTTTTGCGCGGCGCTTAACCCCGTTCGCGAGGCCCCGCCGTAGAAGCCTGCATCGATCCACTCCTGGCAAGGAAGCCACCATGATGCAGCGCAGACTTCTCCTCACCACCGTCCTGGCCCTGACCGCGCTGTCGGCGGGGGCGGAAAGCCCGATGCGGCCGTACCCCTCCGGTGCCAGCCGCATCGGCGGCCTGATGAACATCAGCATCGTCGACCGCACGAGCGGCGCCGAGCTGCCGATCTACCGCCACCGCGGCGAATACTGGGTGGCCGGCCGCCCCGGCGCGCGCTATGCGATCCGGGCGCGCAACGCGATGGGCGAACGCATCATGGCCGTGATGTCGGTGGATGGCGTCAACGTCGTCACCGGCGAAACCGCCGGCGTCGGCCAGAACGGCTACGTGTTCGGCCCGCGCGAGCGCAGCGACATCGCGGGCTGGCGCAAGAGCGATTCGCAGATCGCGGCCTTCGAATTCGCCGCCGCCGGCAATTCCTACGCGAGCCGCACCGGCCGCCCCGACGACGTGGGCGTGATCGGCGTCGCGATGTTCCGCGAACGCCGGCCGGAACCGCCGCCGCCGGTCGTGACGCCTTATCCGTCGCGCGACGAATACAGCGGCGGCAACAGCAGCCGTGAACGGCGCAGCGAGGCGCCGCCGGCACCGTCGTCGATGGGCGATGCGCGCGCCAAGGCGGCCCCACCCGCAGGCAGCGCCGGCAACGCCGACATGGCCGCCGAGTCGTCGGCCGGCGCCATGGCCCGCCAGTCGGCGCCCAGCTCGAGCCTGGGCACGGCCCACGGACGGCGCGAGACCTCGTACGTCGGCAAGACGACCTTCGAGCGCGCCAGCTCGCAGCCCGACGAGGTGATCCGCATCCGCTACGACAGCCGCGAGAACCTGGTCGCCGCGGGCGTCATCCCGGTGCCGCAGCGCTGGCCGCGCCCGTCGGGTCCGTCGCCGTTCCCGGGCTCGGACCCCGGCTACGTGCCGGACCCGCCGGCCCGCTACTGATCGGGAGTGCTCAGCGCAGCGCGCGCCGCATCTCGATGTGCGCGATGCCGGCTTCCTCGAAAGGCTGGCCGTGCACCGCGTAGCCGAGTCGCGCATAAAAGCGCTCGGCGCTGCGCTGCGCATTGAGCGCCACCTCGCGGTCGCCGCGTGCGCGGGCTGCCTCTTCGAGCGCCTGCACCACGGCCGCGCCGTGGCCGCCGCTGCGCAAGGTGCGGTGCACCGCCATGCGGCCGATGTGCGAGACGCCGTCCTCGGCGGGCAGCAGCCGGCCGGTGCCGATGACCTGGCCAAGCCGGTTGCGCGCCACCGCGTGCAGCACGACGGCGTCGTGCGCGTCCCACTCCAGCTCCTTGGGAATGTTCTGTTCCTCGATGAACACGGCGCGGCGCAGCGCGCTCGCGCCTTCGCCGAGCGTGGCCCAGTCGCCGGTCTCGACGGTGCGCATCGGCTCGCCGGCCTCGAAGGCCGTCAGCGTCTCGCGCAGGGCCGCGGGCACCGGCTTCGAGGTCTGCGTGGCCGGGTCGGCGAACACATAGACGAGCTCGCAGCCCACCAGGAACTCGTCCTGGCGGAACAGGCCGCCCTGGAAAATGATCGACGAGTTGCCGATGCGCGCGCACTTCATGCCCACGTCGATCACGTCGTCCATGCGGGCCGAGGCGCGGAAGTCGATGGTCGCCTTGCGCACGTACAGGTCGCCGCCCAGCGAATGCATCGCCTCTTCGTACGGCAACGCCATCGCGCGCCAGTAGTCGGCGATGGCGGTGTCGAAGTACATCAGGTAGTGCGCGTTGAAGACGATCTTCTGCATGTCCACTTCGGCCCAGCGCACGCGCAGGCGGTGGAAGTAGTGGAAGTCCTCGCGGTGGACCGGGGTGTTGTTGTTCTCGCTCATGGGTTCAATGCCTCTTTCAGTGCGCGGGCCGCGTCGTTCTGCGCCTGCAGCGCTTCGGGAATCGCGCGGCCCATCTTGATGAATTCGTGGATCACGCCACGGTAGATTTCCAGGTCGACCGCCACGCCGGCGGCGCGCAGCTTGTCGGCGTAGGCGATGCCTTCGTCCACCACCGGGTCGGCCTCGGCCAGGCCGATCCAGGCCGGCGCCACGTCGTCAACGTCGTCGGCCAGCAGGGGCGCGAAACGCCAGTCGTCGCGGTCGGCGGGCGTGTTCACGTACTGGGCGAAGAAGAAGTCGATCATGGCCTTGGTCAGCAGCGGGCCATCGACATGGCGTCGGTGCGACTCGGTGTCCTGGTGCGCGGCCATGCCGGGGTAGATGAGCAGCTGCAGCGCCACCGGCAGGCCGGCATTGCGCGCCAGGATGGCGCACACGGCCGCCAGCGTGCCGCCCGCGCTGTCGCCGCCCACCGCCAGGCGCGTGCCGTCCAGGCCCAGGCTCGCGCCCTGCGTGGCGATGAACTGGAACGCGTCCCAGGCATCGTTCGACGCGGTCGGAAACTTGTGCGCGGGCGCGAGCCGGTAGTCGACCGACACCACCGCGCAGCCGCTCTTGAGGCTGAGCACGCGGCACAGCGTGTCGTGCGTGCGGATGTTGCCGACCGTGAAGCCGCCGCCGTGGAAGTACACGAGCACCGGCAGCACCTCGGCCGACGGCGCATACAGCCGCGCGGGAATGGCGTGGCCGTCGCGCGCGGCGATGTGGAAGTCTTCGATGCGCGCCAGCTCGGGCTTGGGCACCTCAAGCACGCCCGCGCCTTTTTCGTACGAGGCCTTGGCTTCGTCGGGCGTGAGCTGGTCGAGCGGCGGATGGCCCGCGCGCGCCATGCGCTCGACCACGCCGGCCATCTTCGGGGTGAGTGCGGGTTGCGCGAGGCGGTTCGCCCTCGTGGTCGTGCTCACTTGAAAGACACCACCACCGGTTGCATGCGCGACAGCCCTTCGTAGCTCACCACCACCGTCTGCCCGGCCTTGGGCGGCAGCAGCGGCGAGAACGAACCCAGGCTGATCAGGTCGCCCGGCTTCAGCGCGATGCCTTCCTTGGCCAGCGCGCCGGCCAGCCACACCACCGCGTTGAGCGGGTGCTCGAGGATGTCCGATCCCTTGCCGGTCGCCAGCTCCTTGCCCTGCCCGTCCTTCATGACCACGCGCATGTCGCGCAGGCTCTCGAGCATCCAGGACTGGCCGTCGGCCGTGGCCGGCACATCGACCGGCAGCCCGCGCACGCCGAGCCGCGCACCGACGTTGATCGCCGCCACGCCCGGGCCGTTGAGCTTGGACGGCGTCTGCACCGCGAGGTCGGGCAGCTCGATGAAGGGAATGAGCTGGTCGATGTTGGCCAGCACCTCGGCCGGCGTCTTCGCCTTGTGGATGTCGGCACTCTTCACGCGCACCAGCATGTCGGCCTCGAACAGCGGCCGCGCGCCGAAGGCCGCATCGACCACCGCGCCGCTGTCCAGCAGCATGCGCTGGTAGAGCACGCCCCACACCGGCTGGTCGTAGTTGAAGCGCTTCTGCACCGCGGGGTTGGTGAGGCCCGCCTTGTAGCCGACCACGTCACCGAGGTTGCGCGCATGCAGCACGTTGAGCTTGGCGCGCGTGCAGGCGGCGTCGGCCTCGCTGAGGTTCTCGATGTCGGCGGCGGGCGTGCGCGCTGCCTGCGCGGCGGCGAAGTCGGCCACCTGGGTGTCGCTGAGGCAGGCGGCCTGGGCCGAGGCGGCCAGCAGCGCTGAGCCCAGTGCGACAGACGCAAGGGTTTTGTTGGTGGGCAAGAATGTCCCCTCTTGTTAGATTCGAACGGTCAGCAATCGTACTGCCCTCGGGCGTTCCCCCTCATGGCCCTCATCCAATACCTCACCCAGATCCAGTTCGAATTCGGCGCCATCAAGCTCCTGTCGAGCGAGTGCGCGCGCATCGGCATCAACCGCCCCCTGATCGTCACCGACGCCGGCGTGCGCGCGGCCGGCGTGCTGCAGAAGGCGCTCGACGCCATCGCCGATCTCGAGGTCTCGGTGTTCGACCAGACGCCGTCCAACCCGACCGAAGCCGCGGTGCGCGCCGCCGTCGAGCTGTACCGCAGCGGCCGCTGCGACGGCCTCATCGCCGTGGGCGGCGGCTCGGCCATCGACTGCGCCAAGGGCGTGGCCATCGCGGCCACGCACGACGGCCCGCTCAAGACCTACGCCACCATCGAAGGCGGCTCGCCCAAGATCACCGAGCGCGCGGTGCCGCTCATTGCCGTGCCCACCACCAGCGGCACCGGCAGCGAGGTGGCGCGCGGCGCCATCGTCATCGTCGACGACCACCGCAAGCTGGGCTTCCACAGCTGGTTCCTCATGCCCAAGGCCGCCATCTGCGACCCCGAGCTCACGCTCGGCCTGCCGCCCCGGCTCACGGCCGCCACCGGCATGGACGCCATCGCGCACTGCATGGAAACCTTCATGTCGGCCGCCTTCAACCCGCCGGCCGACGGCATCGGCCTCGACGGCCTGGAGCGCGCGTGGGGTCACATCGAGCGCGCGACGAAAGACGGCAGCGACCGCGAGGCGCGCCTGAACCTCATGAGCGCGTCGATGCAGGGCGCCATGGCCTTCCAGAAGGGCCTGGGCTGCGTGCACTCGCTGAGCCACAGCCTGGGCGGCGTCGATCCGCGCCTGCACCACGGCACGCTCAACGCCCTCTTCCTGCCGGCGGTGATCCACTTCAATTCGGGCGCCGAGTCGGTGCAGAAGGAACAGCGCCTGCAGCGCATGGCGCAGGCCATGCACCTGGATTCGGCCGGCGACCTCGGCCACGCGATCCGCGACATGAACGCGCGCCTGGGCCTGCCCAAGGGCCTGGCCGAAGTGGGCGTGACGCCCGCGATGTTCGAACAGATCATCGACGGCGCCATGGCCGACCATTGCCACAAGACCAACCCGCGGCTGGCCACGCGCGACGACTACAAGGCGATGCTCGAAGCGTCGATGTAAAACCTTTGCGTCACTCCTGCTGCGCAGGCGTGCATTCGCTTTCACAAAAGGCCGTTTCGACGGCCTTTTGCATGGGGCGCGTCATGGATGTGACACGCGGCGTTTTCATACTGGCTTGGCCCCATCTGCAGAGGCTTCGCATCCGTGAAAGCCCGAGGGGTCAGGGAAGTGTCGAATGCCGCGTACCGTCCAAGTCCATACCGTCCTGAGCGCCGAGCAGCTCAAGTTCCGCGCGATGCGGGGACATGAAGGACTCTCGCAACTCTTCGAGTTCGAGGTCGACATGGTCAGCACCAGCTTCAACCTCGACCTGAAGCGCCTGCTCGGCACCTCGCTCACGCTGGCCATTGCCGACGACGGCGCAACGCGCCACCTCAACGGCACCGTGGTGCGCTTCGAACTGGTCGGGCGTGCCAACGAAACCGGCCGCCACTACATCTACCGCGCGCTCGTGCAGCCGTGGCTGTGGTACCTCACGCGCACCACCGACTGCCGCATCTTCCAGAACCAGAGCGTGCCCGAGGTGCTCGACGCGGTGCTGGGCAAGTACGGCTTCCAGTTCGAGAAGCGCCTCACGGGCAGCTACCGTCCGTGGGAATACTGCGTGCAGTACCAGGAGAGCGACTTCGCCTTCGTGAGCCGCCTCATGGAGCACGAAGGCATCGCCTACCACTTCGAGCACGGCAACGGCTCGCACCTGCTGGTGCTGGCCGACGACACGGGCGGCTACCACCCGCTGCCGGGCCACGCCCGCATTCCCTACCGCCCACGCGACCGCGTGGTGAATGCGCTGGAGCCCTGCATCGACCGCTGGCGCGTGGCCGAGCAGATCACCTCGGGCCGCGTGATGCTCGATGACTTCGACTTCAAGAAGTCGCGCGCCTCGCTGCAGAGCGTGCAGCAGGACCCCAAGGGCCACGACCACGCGACCTACGAAGTCTATGAATGGCTCGGCGGCTACAGCGAGCACCAGCAAGGCGACGCCTACGCGAAGATCCGCCTGCAGGAGCTGCAGTGCGCGCACGAGCTGGCCTCGGGCCACACCAACGTGGTGGGCATGGCGCCGGGCCACCTGTTCGAGATGACGCACTGCCCGCGCGAGGCCGACAACCGCGAGTACCTCGTCACCGGAACGCGCTACGACCTGCGCGAGCCCGAATACTCGACCGGCGGCAGCAGCGAATCGGTGTGCGAGTTCGACTTCACCGTGCTGCCCTCGGCCGTGCCCTACCGCCCCGCGCGCACCACGCCGCGCCCGCGCACCAACGGTCCGCAGACCGCCACCGTGGTCGGCCCCGAAGAGATCTGGACCGACCGCTTCGGCCGCGTGAAGCTGCAGTTCCGCTGGGACCGCTACGGCCAGTCGGACGAGAACAGCTCGTGCTGGGTGCGCGTGTCGAGCAACTGGGCCGGCGCCAACTACGGCACCATGCACATGCCGCGCGTGGGCCAGGAAGTGATCGTCGATTTCATCGGCGGCGAGCCCGACCGCCCCATCATCACCGGCCGCGTCTACAACAGCGACCAGATGCCGCCATGGGAGCTGCCCGCCAACGCCACGGCCAGCGGCATCCTCACGCGCTCCAGCGCCGGCGGTGCGGCCAACCAGGCCAACATGCTGCGCTTCGAGGACCGCTCGGGCGCCGAGCAGATCCTGCTGCACGCCGAGCGCAACCTCGATGTCGAAGTGGAAGCGGACGAAACCCGCGACGTGGGCGGAAACCGCACCAGCGTCATCCACGGCAACGAAAAGATCGACGTGCTGGGCACGCGCACCACCACCATCACCCGCAAGGAAACCGCCACCTACAACGGCGGCGAAGAGCGGCTCGTGAACAGCGGCGGTGTCGAGACCATCAACGGCGGGCAGACCCGCACCGTCAACGGCGGCGAGACCGAGACCATCCACAGCGGCGAAACGCGCACCGTGACCGGCGGCCGCACCGAGACGATCTCCGGCGGCGAAACCCGCAGCATCACAGGTGGCCAGAGCGAAACCATCGCGGGCGGCGAATCCCGCACCATCACCGGTGGCGCGACGTGGACCATCACCGGCGGCCTCACGGCCACGGTGGACGGCGCGGAGATACTCAACACCAAGGGGCCGCGCACCGAGAACATCACCGCAGGCGAGACCCGCAACATCACCGGCACCGTCACCGAGAACGTCAGCGTCGAGATCATCGTGAACGCGCCGAAGGTCACCTACAACGTGCCGCAGCACACCATCAGTTCCTCGCAGGAGAACAACTGGCGGGTCGGGCGCGCCAGCGGCTGCGTCTTCCGCTTCGGCGCGGTGGCCACCTCCTTCGACGTCTGGGGCGCGAGAGCGCAGATCTACGCGGCCCTTAACCTGCAGCTGGCAGCCGTGAAGATCGACATCTCGGCCTTCAAGAACAAGGACAACGGGCTCACCCTCGAAACCTCGGGCGCCAACGTGAAGGCCGCGGGCGCCAAGATCCGCAGCGGCGGGCTGGCGATCCAGGCCAAGGTCATGAGCATCTTCAGCTGAGCACGACGACCTTGCCCATGCAGTTCTGGTTGCCAGTTATTTCCGGTGTGCTGATCGTCCTCTTCCTGGCGTTCGTGATCGTGCACACCGTGCGCAGCAACAAGCCCTACCGCGAAGAAGAACAGCGCTACGAACGGCTCGCGACCCAAGGTCAGCCCGCCAGCGCCCAGGTGCTGGCCCTGCGGGAGCTGGCGCAAGGCACCTACGACAACGACGTCGAACTGCGAGTGCGCACAGCCGCCCTGGCCGGTCGTCCACCACTGGAACAGACGCTCAAGACCCGCATCGCGCGCGAGCTGGTGGTCAATTTCATGCCCGGCCGGACGATCCACGTACTGGTCGACCCGGCCGACTCCACGGCCGTGGCCATCGACCGCCGGCAGTCGACCACGACCATTTCCCGCTGATCGCGCGCGCATCTCCTGTTTCATGAAAGTCATCAAGCCGCTCCGGCTCAGCGTACTGAGTCGCCCCTTTCCATGGCAGCGCCGCCAGCGACTGGGCCTTACCGTGATCGCCATGACGGGCATGGATGCCGTGCCCGTGCTCCATCCCGATGCCGAACTCTGGCCCCTGGTCGCCGAGGAGATCGGCGAGCAAGGTGTGCTCGACCTGGGCATGCCCAAGCGCAGCGCGGAGTTTCTTGTCACCGGCCACGCCTATACCGCGCACCAGCAGACCCGCAACCAGTGCATGGTGAAGATGCGCGTCGGCACGATCGAGAAAAGCCTGCGCGTGTCGGGTGACCGCTACTGGCTCGACAAGCGCGCCACCCCGCCGCAGGCCTTCGACAGCATGCCGCTCGACTGGCAGCACGCCTATGGCGGCGCGTCGTTCGCGGACAACCCGCTGGGCATCGGTGCCGACGAGGAGACCATCAACGGCGTGCGCACGCGCCGGCTTCCGAACATCGAGTCACCCGATGCACCCATCCAGCGCCACGACCAGCGGCTCTCGCCGGCCGGCTTCGGCGCCATCGACGTGATGTGGCCCCGGCGCTTCGCCCGCATCGGCAAGGACTATGGCGACCGCTGGGCGAAGGAAGACTTCCCGGCCTTCTCCGGCGACATGGACTGGCATCTCTTCAACGCGGCACCCGAAGACCAGTGGTGGCGCGACGCCGACTGCGTTCCCGGCGCAGCGCCCTACGAAATCTGGAACATGCACCCGCACAAGCCGCATCAGGAGGGCCGGCTGCCCGACTGGCGTGCACGCTGCTTCCTCACGCTGGCGTCCGAGGCCGGAGGGACCACCTTCACCGACGTCCCCATGCGGATGACCACCGCCTGGTTCTTCCCGCACCGCGAGCGCATCGTGCTGATCTATCACGGCGTGGCGGACATCCGGGAAGATGACGCGGCCGACGTCGTCCACCTGATGCCCGCTCTCGAAGAAGCAGGCGCCGAGCCGCTGCCGGTCAGCCACTATCAATCCGTCCTGCAGCAGCGACTGGACCCGGAAAGCGGCGCACTCTACAGCTTTCGTGATCGCGATCTGATTCCCGCCAGAGCAATCGCCCCCTGGCTCGACACCTTGTCGCTGAAAGACCGTCCGCTCGGCCCGCTGGCGAGCAATGCACATCGGCACGGCGCGTGGATGCGCGAGCAGATGCGCCAGAAGATGATCGACGACGGCCAGGACCCCGAGCGCTACTTTCCGCCACCGGACCCGGCCGACGAACTGCCCACACTGGACGCCCTGCCCGAATTCATCGCGCGCAGCAAGCGTCTGCAAGAGGAAGCCAAACAGAAGCTGCACGAGCAGCGGCAGCAGCTGTCAGAGACGCTTCGCGCGGGCGCGGCCGAAACCGGCTCCACGGGGCCGGACATGAGCCCGCTGCTCGCGCTGGCCGAGGGCCGCGAGCGCTCCGCGCTCAAGGGGCCTCCCGCCGCGGCAATGACGCCGCATCTCCGGAGCATGGGTGCATCCATCTCGGAAGTGCCGGGGACGCTTGCGGCCGACATGGCTCCAGTCACAGAACTCCTGGGCCGCGGGGAGTTCATCGCCGCGGCGCAACGCAAGATGTACCTGAGCAGCGCCCACCATCAGGACGCTGCCGACCCGATGACGCCGGAGCGGGCTGCCGAGACACGCCAACAGGTAACGGCGATCCTCGCCGGCAACCGCGATTTCTCGGACATGGATCTGACCGGTGCCGACCTGTCGGGCATGGACCTGAGCGGCGCGCACTTCCGCGGCGCTCTGCTGGAGAGCGCCAACCTGCGCGGCGCGCGGCTCGACGGCGCCGACTTCTCCCGCGCGGTGCTCGCGCGCGCCTGCCTCGACGGCGCCTCGCTGCGCGCAACGCTGCTCGAAGGAGCCAACCTCGGCTTCGCCCGGTGCCGGCAGACCGTGTTCGTCGGCGCGCGTCTGCGCAATGCCACGCTCGAAAACATCCTGTGCGAAGACTGCGACTTCAGCGCCTCGCAGTGGGAAGACAACACGGTGGTCGAAGCCTCATTCGCGCGCTGCCGCTTTCACCGCGCAAGCCTCAAGGTGGTCATGTTCCTGGAGAAGGTGCGGCTGGACCAGCTCGACTTCGAAGAGGCGGAGCTCTTCAAGCTGCACTTCGTGCGCTGCAAGCCCGGCGCGATCGGCTTTGCTGCGGCCAGGCTCGACAGCTGCGTGTTCGTCGACGTGGAGGCCGACGGGCAGATGGATTTCGCGCGCGCGAATCTGCGCACCACCTGCGTCGTGGGCACGAGCAGTTTTCGCGAGGCGAAGTTCCAGGGCTCCCATCTGCGCGAGTGCAGCCTGCGCGCGGTGGCTCTCTCCGGCGCCAGCTTTGCCGATGCCCGGCTGGACAACAGCGACTTCTCCGGCTGCGACCTCACGCGCGCCGATTTCTCGCGCAGCAACGCACGCGACTCGCGCTTCGTGCGCGCCAATCTCCAGCACGCCAATCTGCGCGACGCCGACCTGATCGACGCGAGCTTCCAGAAGGCCGACTTTCGTTTCACCGACCTGCGCGGCGCCAACCTCTTCCGCGCCGACGTCTCCCAGAGCCTCATGGACGGCACCACGCTGCTCGACGGCGCCTATACGCACCTGGCCAAGGTCTATCCGTTGCGCCAGGAAGCCTCGGCCGCATGACGCCGCACCGGTTGCAAACCATGGTGCAGCGTGGCGAACCGATCCGGGAGCGAAGCTGCAAGGGCTGGCGCCTCGACGGAATGGATCTTTCCGGCGGCGTGTTCATCGAGGTCGATTTCGACGGCGTGAGCTGCATCGGCACGCGCTTCGAAGAGAGCCAGTTCGAACGTTGCACGCTCGGCGGCGTGCGGCTCAACGACGCACAGCTGAAGAAGGCCGCCTTCTCCCAATGCGCGCTCACGTCGGCTGACCTGACGGCCGCCGTGCTGGACGACGCCGTATTCCATCGCTGCAAGCTGCCGGGCAGCGACTTCTCGCAGGCCAGCGTGGTCGACACCAAGTTCATGGAAAGCACGCTTTCGCGCAGCCGCTTCGCGGGCGGGCTGCTGGACCGGACGCTCTTCTTCCAGTCGCCACTGGACGGTGCCGATCTCTCGGGCACCCGTCTGGACAAGGCGGTGTTCTACCAGGTCGACCTGCGCACGACCGCGCTCGCCAGCGCGCGTTTCGAACGGGTCGTCTTCGTCGAGTCGCGCCTCGGTGGCCAAGATTTCTCGAGGCACCACTTCCTGCTGTGCCAATTCACGGATGCGGACCTCGAAGGCTGCAACTTCGAGGGGGCGCACATGGCACAGTGCAACTTCAAGGGCGCCAGCCTGCGCGACGCGGTTCTGCGCGGCGTGCATGCGCCGCAGGCGCTCTTTCCCGAGGCCGACCTGAGTAGAGCCGACGCGCGCGGCGCGCATTTCGACCAGAGCCTCTGGATCGAGGCAGTGCTCGCAGGCACCGATTTCGGCGGGGCCAGCATGCAGCAATGCATCTTCCACCGCGCCGATTGCACCGGCACCAGCTTTGCCGGCACGGACCTCACCTACGCCGACTTCTCCGAGGCCATGCTCCCGGGCGCGAATCTCGACGCCCGCCTCTTCCGCACCCAGCTGCACGGGGCACGCGACGTTCCCGACGCCTTGCGCGGCAATGCCGGCGTGCTGCCCAACGACCCCGACCTGTTCGAGGCGCAGCGCTGGTCCGCGCACCGCAAGCTACATCCCACCCCGTTCACGAAAGGCGAAACCCGATGAAGAACATCGCAGCATTGCGCAGCTCCCAGGCAGGCACCGCCGACGCTCCCGTGCAGCGCCTTGGCAAGGTGGTCGAGTTCCTGGCCGAGGGGTCGCTGTACCGCGTCGAATGCGAGGACGGTGCCTGGCAATGCCGCCGCGCCGCCAGCTGCCTGCTGCGGCCCGAGCCGGGCGACACGGTACTGATCTCGGGTCCCGACCGCTACCACGTCTACCTGATCGCGGTGATCGATCAGGCCGACACCAGCGCGGCGCGCATCGAGACCACCGGCCGCCTCGTGCTGGCCGCGCCCTCGGGCGGCGTGCAGATCGAAAGCGGCGAGACCATCCGGCTGCAATCCGCCAAGGCAGTGGAGGTCAGCAGCGAGCGCTTCGCACTCAATGCGAGCGAGGCCGATTGCAAGGTGGACCAGCTCAACTACGTCGGCAGCACGGTCCGGGCCATGACGGCCAGCATCCACGTCGTCGGCAGGTTGTGCGAGACCGTCATGGACCGGCTGGTGCACATCAGCCGCACGGCCTTTCGCATGACCGAGCAGACCGAGCAGCTGCGGTGCGGCCAGCTCGATTACGAAGCCGCCGACCTTGCCCGCATCCATGCGGCGCAGACGGTAGTCACGGCGCAGGCGGTCGTGAAGGTCGATGCCAAGCAGATCCACATGGGCTGAGCCCTTTCAGGAAAAAGGAAAGGAACCGACACCATGTTTGCCAACTGCCAGATGATGGGCATCGACCTGGCCTTTCCCGACGTGTGCAAGACACCACCGGCCATTCCCATCCCCTACCCCAACTTCGCGCTCGGCCCGACCGCGATACCCAATGCGTGGAACATCCTCTTCATGTTCGCGCCAGCGCACAACCTCGCGACCGTCACGCCGCTGACCAACGGCGACAACCCCGGCGTGACGCTGGGCGTGATCTCGCCTTCGGTCATGGGCCCTTCCCGCCACATCACCGGCTCGTTCACCGTGCTGTTGAAGGGCAGCCCGGCCACGCGCATGACGAGCCTGTCGGTGCAGAACCGCAGCAACGCGATCGGCATGCGCATCGTGCCCAGCCAGTGCAAGGTGCTGATGCTCGCTGCCTGACACGTCCTCCCAGGGCTATTCCGCCTTCACCCCCGCCGTACGGATCACCTTGCCCCACTTCGCCGTCTCGGCGGTGATGAAGGCGTCGAACTCCTCCGGCGTGCTGCCCACCGGAATGGTGCCCATCGCATCCAGCTTGGCACGCGTCTCGTCGCTCCTGATGATGCGGCCCAGTTCCTCCGACATGCGCTTGACGATGTCGCGCGGCGTGGCCGCCGGCGCCACCATGCCGGCCCAGGTGCTGCCGGTAAAGCCCGCGAAGCCCTGCTCGATGAAGGTCGGCACCTCGGGAGCCGCTGCCAGGCGCTTGTCGCCCGCCACGCCGATCAGCCGCACCTTGCCTGCCTTGGCCTGATTGATGAGGCCCGTGGGCGCGTCGAAGAAAAGCTGGATCTGCCCGCCCATCAGGTCGGTCAGCGCCGGCACCGCGCCCCGGTACGGGATGTGGATCATGTAGGTCTGCGTCAGCGACTTCCAAAGCTCGGTGGTGAGGTGTGCGGCCGAGCCGTTGCCCGAGGAGCCGAAGCTCACCTTGCCCGGGTTGGCGCGCGCATAGTCGATGAGCTGGCGCGCGGTCTTGAACGGCGCATCGATATTCACCGCGGCCAGCAGCGGCGACACGCCCATCAGCGACACGCCGGTGAGGTCCTTGCGCGGGTCGTATGGGAGCTTGGGGTACAGCGTGGTGTTGGCCGCGTACGCGGCGATGACAACGCCGAAGGTGCTGCCATCGGGCGCGGCCTTGGCGATGGCGTCGACGCCGATCAGGCTGTTGGCGCCGGGCTTGTTGTCGACCAGCACCGGCTGGCCGAGCTTTGTCTGCAGGCCGATCTGCACCAGCCGCGCCATCTGGTCGGTGAAGCCGCCCGGCGTGTAAGGCACGATGATGCGGATCGGCTTGGTGGGCCATGTGCCCTGCGCGAACGACGGCAAGGCGAGGCTTGCGGCGGCAGTGGCGAGCGTGAACCGGCGGCGCGACAGCGTGGCGTGGGGCATGGTGGCGGGAACCTTTTCTTCTTTGCTTCGGAATGGATCGGATCATTCTCGAAGCGCTGCGCGGGCGGCACGGTCAGGGTTTGCCCGGCCGGCCGCCGTGTCATCACGCCAGCGGCAACCGCATGTCGAAGCGCGCCCCGCCACCCGCTTCATTCGCCGCCTCGATGCGCCCGCCATGCGCATGCACCACGGCCTGCGACAGTGCCAGCCCAAGTCCCAGGCCCGGTGTGTTCTCGTCCGAACGCGCGGTGGCGCCGCGGTAGAAGCGCTCGAACAGATGCGGCAGTTCGTCGCCGCGGATGCCGGGCCCGCTGTCCGCCACGCTGATGACGGCCTCGTTCGCTTCCGCATCCGCGCGCAGGCTCACGCGCACCGTGGTGCCGGCCGGCGAAAACTTGAGCGCGTTGTCGAGCAGGTTGGCCAGCGCAAGGCTGGCCGCGCCACGCGCCACCCGCGCGGCCACGGGCGGAGCAGGTGCCAACGCGAACTCCAGTTTCCGCTCGCGAGCCAAGGGCTCCAGTCGCCGCACCGCCTCTTCCGCCAGCTGGTTCAGCGACACCGTCTCGGCCGCGCCGCGCTCCTGTCCGGCGTCGAGCCGGGCCAGCACCAGCAGTTCTTCCACCAGCAGCGTGAGCGACTCGACTTCTTCGAGCGAAGAATGCAGCGTCTCCACATAGGCGACCGGTTCGCGCGGCCTGCGCAGTGCGAGTTCAAGCTCGGTACGCAAGCGCGACAGCGGCGAGCGCAGCTCGTGCGATGCATCGGCCGTGAACCGCCGCTGCGCCTCCATGCCCTGCTCGATGCGCCCGAGCATGTCGTTCAGCGTGTCCACCAGCCGCCCGATCTCGTCATGCGTGCCTGGGTGCGGCAGGCGTTCGCCGAGGTTCGCGTCGCCGATGCGGTGTGCGTGCTGCACCACGTCGTCGATGGCGCCGAAGGCGCGCCGCGTGATCATCGCGCCCGCCGCACCCAGCGCCAGCAGCAGCGCGCCGCCGAGGATCACGAACAGCACGCTGGCCATCGCCACCGTACGGTTCACGTCGTCCAGCGAGCCCGCCACCTGCACCGCCAGCAGCGAACGGTGGCCCTGCACGGGCACGGAGACCATGCGCGTCGGCTCTTCGCCAAAGCCGTCGAGCGTTTCGAACACGGTTTCGCCCGCCGCGAGCCGCTCGCGCAGTACCGGGGGAATGGGCAGCTGCGCCTCGCCGAGGTTGGCGCTGCGCGCCAGCACACGGCCCTCGGCGTCGACGATCTGCACCAGCCGGTCGAGCCGCACGAACGACGGTGCGCCGGGGCCGGGCGGGGCCTCGTGCACGATGACGGTGTCGCCCTCGCCGGCGGACAGCAGCATGCCCATTTCGGTTTCGGCCAGCGCCAGCAGCGCCGCGTCGAGCTCGCGGTGCACGTTGCGCGCGAACACGAGGTACGAGCCGAAGGCGGCAATCGCCATCACCACCACGATCGCGCCGACGTGCGCCAGCGCCAGCCGCTTGCGAAAACTAAGCATGTGCGCTGCCGCCGCCGTTGTGGTCGTCAGCCAGCGCCAGCCTGAAGCCGCGTCCGCGCACGGTCTGGATCAGCGGCGCGGCCGGCGGCGCGTCGACCTTGCGGCGCAAGTTGCTGATATGCACATCGATCAGGTTGTCGATGGCGATCAGGTCGTCCTTCCACACCTGCTCGGCCAGGCGCGAGCGGCTCACCACCTCACCGGCGTGGCGCAGCAGTATCTGCAGGATCGCGAATTCCTTGTGGGTCAGGTCGAGCGCCATGCCGCCGCGCAGCACGCGCTGGCTCTGCGGATCGAGGCTCAGGTCGGCCAGCGCGAGCACCACCGGTCGCATGATCTCGGAGCGGCGCAGCAAGGCGCGCACGCGGGCCAGCAGCTCGTCGAAGGCGAAGGGCTTGGTCAGGTAGTCGTCGGCACCGGTGTTGAGGCCGGCCACGCGATCGCTCAGCGCATCGCGGGCGGTGAGCATCAGCACGGGCGTCTTGCAGCCGCGCTGGCGCAGGTCGCGGCACAGGGTGAGGCCGTCCTTGCCGGGCAGCATCCAGTCGAGCACGATCAGGTCGTAGGCGACGACGAAGGCTTCTTCGTCGCCCTCCTCCGCCGTGTGCACGACATCGACGACAAAGCCCTCTTCCTGCAGGCCCCGGGCCAGCAGCCGGGCGGCCTTGCGGTCGTCTTCGATCAACAGGATTCTCATGGGCGCGGATCATGCCGGGCCTACCTGACTGCTGGCCGCCGGGTCCCGGATCCTGAAGACATCTTCAGGATTTCTTGAGGGCTTCTTCAGTCGCGCTTTCGTACCCTCCCCCGCAGGAGACGGGAGCGGATCGAAGGCACGGGAAGCATCCCGCGCACGGCGCGCCCGTCCGTGACGGACGCATCGCGATGAAGAAAAAATCCCTCTACCAGATCACCCCCGCACGCATCGTCTTCGGCGTGCTGACCTGCGCGGCCCTGTGCGTCGATTCGTTCGACAACACGGCCCATGCCGCCGCCACCGTGGCCGCCGCACCGGCGCCGATGCTGGTTCGCAAGGACAACCGATTGAGCGTGCCCGCCGGCTCGCCGCTGCGTGACCGCTTGCTGGTCGCCACGGTCGGCCAGGACACCCTGCCGCATGAAGTGAGCCTGCCCGCTACGGTAGAGGCCAATCCGGCCAACACCGTCAACATCCTGCCGCCGCTGACCGGCAAGCTGCTCGAGCTGAAGGTACGCCTGGGCGACACGGTCAAGCGCGGCCAGGTGCTCGCCACGATGGCCTCGCCCGACCTCGCGCAGGCCGTGGCCGATGCGCAGAAGGCTCGCGACGCGCTCGAACTGGCGAAGCGGGCACTGGTGCGGGCGCGCGGCGTGAACGAGGCCGGCTCCAACGCCGCGAAGGACGTCGAAGCGGCGCAGAGCAGCGTTGCCCAGCAGACGGCCGAGCTGCACCGCAGCGAGACGCGCCTGCGCAGCCTTGGCGCGGAAGGCAGCGGCGGACAGGCGGGCCAGGTGCTGAAGATCGTCGCGCCCTTGGCCGGCACGGTCACGGCCCTGAACGCGGCCGCGGGCGCCAACCTGAACGATGCCAATGCAGTGCTTATGACCGTGTCGAACCTCGATTCGGTCTGGGTCACGGTCAACGTGCCGGAGAACATCGTCGGCGCGGTTGCGCCTGGGCAGAACGCGGTGATCACGCTGGCGGCCTACCCGGGGCGCAGCTTCACCGGCAAGGTCGGCTTCGTGAGCGCGGTGCTCGACGCGGACACGCGCCGCGCCCGCGCGCGCATCGTCTTCGCCAACCCCGACGGCCTCTGCAAGCCCAACATGTATGCGACGGCCGTGCTGGGCGTGCCGCAGGGCGCGCAGCCGCAGGTGCCGTCCTCGGCGCTGCTGATGAACAACGACAGCGTGAGCGTGTTCGTCGAGGCTGAACCGTGGACCTTCGTGCGGCGCACGGTGGAACTGGGCCGGGAAGACGGCGACAAGGTTCGCATCCGCAGCGGCCTGACCGCCGGCGAGCGCGTGGTGGTCCGTGGCGGCGTGCTGCTGAATGATTAATCTCATCATCACCCAGTTCTTTCGCCGCAGGCACCTGGCCTGGGCGATGTCGATCGCGCTGGTGCTGTTCGGCGCCTGGTCGTGGACGCAGATGACGGTCGAGGCCTACCCGGACCTCGGCGACGTGACCGTGCAGGTGACGACGCAGGTCAACGGCCTGGCCGCCGAGGAGATCGAACAACAGATCACCACGCCGCTGGAGCGCGCGCTGAGCAACACGCCGGGGCTGGCCTCGATCCGATCGAGCAGCACCTTCGGGCTGTCGCTGATCAACCTGAGCTTCAAGGACGGCACCGACGACTATTTCGCGCGCCAGCGCGTGACCGAGCGCATCGGGCAGGTCAGCCTGCCTTCGGGCGCGCAGCCGGGCCTGGGGCCGGTGGCGGGGCCGGCGGGCGAGATCTACCGCTACACGCTGGAGTCGGACACGAAGAACCTGATGGAGCTGTCGGAGCTGCAGCGCTGGAAGGTGATTCCCGCGCTCAAGCAGGTGGCGGGCGTGGTCGACATCAACAACTTCGGCGGCTTCACCAAGGAGTTCCAGCTCGAACTCGACCCGGCGCGTATGCAGAAGTACGGGCTGGTGCTGAACGACGTGGTCACGGCCATCAACAACAACAGCGCCAATGCGGGCGGCGGGCGCATCGCGCGCGGCGACCAGAGCTATGTGGTGCGCGGCATCGGCCAGATCCACACGCTGGACGACCTGGGCACGGTGGTGGTGGCGCAGAACAGCGGCTCGCCGGTGCTGGTGCGCGACCTGGGCCGGCTGCAGTTCGGCCACCAGGAGCGCGGCGGCATCCTGGGCAAGGACACCAACCCCGACACCGTCGAGGGCATCGTGCTGATGCTCAAGTACGAGAACCCCTCGCGCGTGCTCGAAGGCGTGCACCAGAAAATCGACGAGCTGCAGGCGCAGCTTGCGCCCATGGGCGTGAAGATCGTGCCCTACATCGACCGCGACGACCTCGTGAAGCTCACGGTCGACAAGGTGACGCACACGGTGCTCGAAGGCATGGCGCTGGTGTGCTTCGTGCTCATTCTTTTCCTCGGCAGCCCGCGCAGTGCGGTGGTGGCGGCGGTGGCCATTCCGATGTCGCTGGTCACGGTGTTCATCGTGATGCACTTCACGCGCATGCCGGCCAACCTGTTCTCTCTGGGCGCGATCGACTTCGGCATCATCGTGGACGGGGCCATCGTGGTGATGGAGGCGATATTGCGGCGAAGGGAAGAAGAACCACATGCCACGCTCACCGAGGGCAACATCCTCGAAACCGTGAGCCACGTTTCGGGGCCGATCTTCTTTGCCACGCTGATCATCATCACGGCGTACTTTCCGCTTTTCGCCTTCGAGCGCGCGGAGGGCAAGCTGTTCAAGCCGATGGCTTTTACGGTGGGCTACGCGCTGGTGGGCGCCCTGCTCTGCGCGCTCACGCTCATTCCCAGCCTGGCCTACGTGGCGCTGCGCAAGCCGAGCAAGCCCTTCGTCAACAAGCCGCTGGTGTGGCTCACGGGCGCGTACCGCCGCGTGCTGTCGAAGCTGCTGGACGTGCCGGCCATCGCCTACGGCCTGAGCGTGCTGGCGCTGGCCGCGGTGGTGGTGCTCGGCGCCACGGCCGGGCGAGAGTTCTTGCCCGACATCGACGAAGGCGCGCTGTGGCTGCAGGTGCAGCTGCCCTCGGGCCTGTCGCTCGACAAGGCCAGCGACATGGCGACCGAGCTGCGCCACGTGCTGCTCGAATACCCCGAGGTGTCGTACGTGGTGACGCAGATCGGCCGCAACGACGACGGCACCGACCCCTGGACGCCCTCGCACATGGAAGTGCCCGTGGGCCTCAAGCCGTATGGCGAGTGGCCGGCCGGCGTGAACAAGGCCGCGTTCGTGCACACGCTGACCGAGCGCTTCGCGCGCATGCCCGGCTTCGACGTGGGCATCAGCCAGCCCATCATCGACGGCGTGAACGACGCCGTTGGCGGCGCGCACAGCCCGCTGGTGCTGCGCATCTACGGCGACGACCTGAAGGAAAGCCGGCGCATCGGCAACCAGATCGTCGAGCTGCTGGGCACGGTGCGCGGTACGGCCTCGGCCTCACTGTTCCAGGAGCCGCCGATTCCGCAGGTGGTGATCCAGCTCAACCGCGAGGCGGCCGCGCGCTTCGGCGTCAATGCGAACGACGTGGCCAACCTGGTCCAGACCGGCATCGGCGGCGCGCCCGTCATCACGGTGTATGCGGAGAACCGCACCTACAACGTGGCGGTGAAGATGCCGAAAAGCGCCAAGGGCAACACCGAGGCCCTCGGCGCGCTGCTGCTCAACAGCTCGAGCGGCGCCAAGGTACCGCTGTCGCAGGTGGCCGACATCCGGCTGCAGACTGGCGAGAGCACGATTTCGCACGAGATGAACGAGCGCCAGATCACGGTGCGCGTGGACAACCGCGACCGCGACCTGGCCTCCTACCTGGTCGAGGCGCGCGAACGCATCGCGAAGGAAGTGAAGTTCGATTCGACCAAGTTCCGGCTGCAGTGGGCCGGCCAGTTCGAGAACCAGCAGCGCGCGCAGTCGCGGCTGGGCATTTCGCTGGCCATCGTGGTTGGCATCATGGCGGTGCTGCTGTTCTTCCAGTTCGGCAAGATCCGGCAGGTGGCGCTGATCCTGGGCGTGGTGCCGATGGCCATGCTGGGCGGGCTGATCGCGGTGCACGTGGCGGGCGAAACGCTCAACGTGGCGACGGCGGTAGGCTTCATCGCGCTGTTCGGGGTATCGATACAGAACGGGATCATCATGGTCGCGAATTTCCGGCGCGTGCGCGGCGAAGGGCTGGCGCTGCAGGCCTCGGTGCTCGAAGGCGCGGCCGAACGGCTGCGTCCGGTGCTGATGACGGCCACGGTGGCCTCGGTCGGCATGCTGCCGGCGGCACTGGCCACCGGCGTCGGCACGGATGTGCAGCGCGGGCTGGCGACGGTGGTGGTCGGCGGGCTGGTCGTGTCGACGCTGCTCACGCTGTTCATCCTGCCGACGCTCTACTTCGCGATGGAACGTGTGTTCGAGAGCAAGGGCTGGGGCATGCGTTCGCGCCGCGACCGCTAGGAAAGCAGAAAAATGACGACGAAGAACACAAGCCTTGCAACGCCCGTGGCGGCCTGCATCGTGCTGCTGCTGGCCGGCTGCGCGGTCGGCCCCGACTATGCGCGGCCGCCGCTGAACCTGCCCATGCCGTACACGGCCGCACCGCCCGCGAGCCGGGAGGCCGAAGGCGTGCCGCTGGCGCGCCTGTCGCCCGAACTCGACGTGCCGGCGCAGTGGTGGCAGGCCTTTCGCTCCGAGCCGCTGAACGCGCTGGTCACGCAGAGCCTGGCCGGCAATCCGACCATCGAGGCCGCCGACGCCGCCCTGCGCGCGGCGCAGGAGAACGAAGCCGCCGACCGCGCCGCCTTCTGGCCCAGCGTGGCGCTGGGCTACTCGCCCACGCGGCAGCGCGTGGCCGCTACGGTCGCGAGCCCGGTGTCGTCGAACGCGAACCTCTACACGCTGCATACGGCGCAGGTGACGGTGTCGTACACGCCCGACGTGTTCGGCGCCACGCGCCGGCAGGTCGAGGGCGCGCAGGCGCAAACCGAACTGCAGCGCTTCCAGAGCCTGGCCGCAAAGCTCACGCTGAGCAGCAACGTGGTGACGGCAGCGATCACCGAGGCGTCGCTGCGCGCGCAGCAGCGCGCCACGCTGGAGATCATTGCGGGGCAGAAAGAAGTGCTGCAGGCCTATCGCAAGCAGCGGACGCTGGGCCAGGTGGCGCTGGCCGACGTCGATGCGCAGGAGGCTTCTCTGGCCGCCACCGAAGCCACGCTGCCGCCACTGGACAAGCAACTCGCGCAGCAGCGCAACCTGCTGGCCACGCTGGCGGGCCGCTACCCGAGCGAGGGCGTGGCGGCGCATTTCGATCTCGACGCGTTGCAGCTGCCGACGGAGCTGCCGTTGACGCTGCCTTCCACGCTGGTCGAGCACCGCCCCGACGTGCGCGCCGCCGAGGCGCAATTGCAGGCAGCGAGCGCCGCCATCGGCGTTGCAGTCGCCGCACGGCTGCCCAACATGACGCTGGGCGTGAACTCGTACGGTTCGTCGGCCTATACGCTGTCGGGGCTGTTCAAATCGTCGTCGCTGTTCTGGACCGTGGCCGCGAGCGTGACGCAGCCCATCTTCGACGGCGGCGCGCTGAAGCACCGCGAAGCCGCCGCGCGGGCCTCGTTCGACCAGGCGGCTGCGCAGTACCGCGCGACGGTGCTCACCGCCTTCCAGGACGTGGCCAACACGCTCGAAGCCATCGACGCCGACACGCGCGCGCTGCAGGCTGCCATCAAGGCTGAGCGCACGGCCTCGCAGAGCCTGGCGCGCACGCAGGCGCAGGTGCGGCTCGGCGATGCCAGCGCGCTGTCGCTGCGCGTCGCGCAGCAAGCCCGGCAGCAGGCGCTGCTCAACCTTGTGCAGGCCCGCGCGCTGCGGTTGACCGACGCGGCTGCACTCTTCCAGGCGCTCGGTGGCGGGTGGTGGAATCCGCCGCCGGCGCAACTGGCCGCTTCGCCCTCTTCTTCTCTTTCCCCCCAACTGCCATGAACATCATCCGCCACGAGATGGGCCCCCGCTTCAGCGAGATGGTGACCGTCGACCTGGGTACCGCACGCCTGCTGTACCTCTCGGGCCAGGTGGCCGAGAACCCGTCGCTCGACATCACCGGGCAGATGCGCGAGATCCTGCGTCACATCGACGACATGCTCGCCACGCAAGGCGCAACCAAGAAAGACTTGGTGAGCGTGACGATCTACCTGCGCACCGTGGGCGACTACGCGGCGATGAATTCGGTATGGGACGAATGGGTGCCGGCCGGCCACACGCCGGCGCGCGCGACCGTGGGGGCGAAGCTGATCGACTCCGAATACCGCGTCGAGATACAGGCCACGGCGGCGATCGGGCCCAGGGCATGAAACGCATTCGGCGCGCAACAGCCCTGTGCGCATTGACGCTCGGCGGCTGCACCGCCTTCGACGCGCACTCCTTCGACCACTCGGCAGGCTGGCGGGCCGCAGAGGTGGTCAGCGTGGGCCGCGCGGGCGAGCTGGCCAGGTCCGTCGATCGCGATTGCGGTGCCGAGGGTGGCGCCGCGGCGCCCTACGCCATCGTGCGCTACCGCAACGGCGGCGTGCATTCGCACTCGCTCGGCACGGGGCACTGGCCTGCGCGCGCCGATCCCAAGGTCGGCGATGCGGTGGAGGTGAACATCCTTGACTGCGCCGTGCCGCTGGCGCTGCCGGGTCAGAGCGGAAGCATCTCCGGTACGCCGTCGCGCTGAAGCCAACCCTCGAACTCGTCCGACAGCCGCTGGGCCTCGCGCGTGGCCCGTCCCCACGCCGCGATGCGCGCCTGCGCGTCGTTGGCGAAGTGGATGAAGTCCTTGCGATCGGGCAGCTTGCCGTTGGGCAGCGACCGCACCCATTCGGGGTCGGGCGCGAGCAACACCATGCGGTCGAGGAAGCCGCTGGCTTTGTGACGCCAGCGCAAGCCCTTGTCGAGCCAGCCCGGCACCACCGCCTGCTGGAAGTGCGGGTACAGCACGATGCCGTCGTCGGTCGGCTGGTAGTCCAGGTGCAGGTGGTAGTCGGTGATGCCGCCATCCCAATAGGCGCCGCGCGGCGCGCCCGGAATGTCGTGCACCGCTGCCAGCAGGAAAGGAATGGAGCACGAGGCCTGCAGCACCATGTTGAAGTTGGCCTCGCTCAGCGCGTGCTGGCGCGTGCGGAAGTCGCGCGTGCCGAAGGGCAAGGCGGCGCCGGGCGTGGAGAACACGCAGCGCTCCAGCCATGCCCCCAGGCTCTTGCGGTGCAGGCTGTTGGTCGCGAAGGCACCCAGGTAACCAACGGGGGTGCGTGCCCTGCCCTCGCGCCCGAGGATGTGGCGTCCGCGCGAGGTCACCACGTGCAGGCGGTAGCGCGGATGGTTGAGCACCTCGCCGATGCGCCCGCCATAGAAGTCCTCGAGGCTCTGGGCGAACTTGTCGCTGAGCTGGCTTGGGCTGAGCCGCTTTTGTCCCGGCGGCACTTCGAACTGCTGGTGCACGTAGTCGTGCTCGAAGCGTTCGAAAGCGGCGTCAGGGTCGGCCAGGCAGGCCGTCGAGAGTCGCCATGCGCCGATGGACGCGCCCACCAGATGCACCTGCTGGCTCGACTGCGTGAGCCAGCGCCCGAAGATGAAGCGGTCGAGCGGCCCGAGGATCAGCCCCTTGGGACCGCCGGCCGCACCGGGGATGGTGCGCACGTCCTGCGGGCGCAGGCCGTGCCGTTCGATGTGCTTGCGGGCCGCGGGGCCGGCGTAGATGCGCAGGGCTTTCATGCCGGCCTCAGCGAAGTAGCGCGACGCGGCGTCGGCGCGCGACACCCCTCGGCGGGACGAGGAACTCGGTACGCGCCTCGGCGCAGAGCAGCAACTCCTTGAGTGAGTGCTCGGCGCCTGCGTTCGATCGCAGCCACCACGCCGCAGGCACGAGCACGGCGGTCTCGGTACCGTGCTTGGTGATCATCTGCGGCCCATCCACCAGGCAAGCTTCGAGAAGCTCGCCGAACCGGGCTTCAGCTTTCTGTACAGACCAGGTTTTCATGGCGACCACCTATCAATCTGGAATGCGCAGGCGCACCGTTACTTGCGCAACCCCTGCAGCTTGGCAAACGCGCTGGCCATCTGCCCCGCCGGCTGCGGCGAGTTGTCCCGCCGGCCTTGCTGCTGCTGGCCGCGCCCTGCCCCTTCGAAGCGGTTGTCGCGCGGACCGTCGCGGCGCGCGGGCGCCGCGTCGAGCTTCATCGACAGGCCGATGCGCTTGCGCGCCACGTCCACTTCCATCACCTTGACCTTGACGATGTCGCCGGTCTTGACGACTTCGCGCGCGTCGTTCACGAACTTGTGGCTCAGCTGGCTCACGTGGACCAGGCCGTCCTGGTGCACGCCCAGGTCGACGAAGGCGCCGAACTGGGCCACGTTGCTCACGGTGCCCTCGAGGATCATGCCCTCGGCCAGGTCGGAGATGTCATCCACGCCGTCGTTGAAACGCGCCACCTTGAAGTCGGGGCGCGGGTCGCGGCCCGGCTTCTCGAGTTCGCCCAGGATGTCCTTGACCGTGATGACGCCGAATTTCTCGTTGGCGAACAGCTCGGGCTTGAGCGTTTTGAGCATGTCGGCGCGGCCCATCAGCTCGGCAATCGGCTTGCCGGTCTTCACGATGATCTGCTCGACCAGCGGATAGGTTTCCGGGTGCACGCCGGTGATGTCCAGCGGGTCGGTGCCGCCGCGGATGCGTAGGAAGCCCGCGCTCTGCTCGAAGGCCTTGGGGCCGAAGCCGGTCACGTCGAGCAGTTGCTTGCGGGTGGCGAATGCACCATTGGCCTCGCGCCAGCGCACCACGGCCTTGGCCACGCTGCCCGACAGGCCCGAAACGCGCGACAGCAGCGGCACGCTGGCCGTGTTCAGGTCCACGCCCACCGAGTTCACGCAGTCTTCGACCACGGCCTGCAGCGTGCGCGCGAGTTCGCTCTGGTTCACGTCGTGCTGGTACTGGCCCACGCCGATGCTCTTGGGATCGATCTTCACGAGTTCGGCCAGCGGGTCCTGCAAACGTCGCGCGATGGAGGCTGCGCCGCGCAGGCTCACGTCGACATCGGGCATTTCCTGCGAGGCGAATTCGCTGGCGGAGTACACCGAAGCGCCCGCCTCGCTCACCACGACCTTCTCGACCTTGATTTCCGGCGCGCCGGCCTGCGCGGCCATCTTGGCGAGCAGTTTGATGAGGTCGGCGGCCAGCTTGTCGGTTTCGCGGCTGGCGGTGCCGTTGCCGATGGCGATCAGGTTCACGCCATGCTTGGCACAAAGCTTGCCCAGCGTGTGCAGCGAGCCTTCCCAGTCCTTGCGCGGCTCGTGCGGGAACACGGTGGCGGTCTCGACCAGCTTGCCGGTGGAATCGACCACGGCCACCTTCACCCCGGTGCGGATGCCAGGGTCAAGGCCCATCACGACACGCGGTCCGGCCGGCGCAGCCAGCAGCAGGTCGCGCAGGTTGTCGGCAAACACCTTGATGGCCACCTTCTCCGCATCTTCGCGCAGGCGGGTGAACAGGTCGCGCTCGGTCGACAGCGCCAGCTTCACGCGCCAGGTCCAGGCCACGCACTTGCGCAGCAGGTCATCCGACGGGCGGCCCGCATGGCTCCAACCCAGGTGCAAGGCGATGCGGCCTTCGGCGATGCTCGGCTTGCCCGGTTCGGGCTCGACCGGCAGCACCAGCTTTGCATCGAGGATGTCGAGCGCGCGGCCGCGAAACACGGCCAGCGCGCGGTGCGATGGCACGCGGCCGATGGGTTCGTCGTATTCAAAGTAGTCGCGGAACTTGGCGACGTCGGCGTTGTTCTCGTCCTTGCCGGCCATCAGGCTGGACTTGAGCAGGCCTTCGTTCCAGAGCCATTCGCGCAGGCCCTGGACCAGAGCAGCGTCTTCGGCCCAGCGCTCGGAAAGAATGTCGCGCACGCCGTCGAGCACGAGGGGCACGGTGGAGAAATCGGGGCCCGGCTTGCCGTCGTCCAGCGTGGTGGCGGGCTGCAGGAAGGCCTTGGCTTCGACGGCCGGGTCCAGCATGGGGTCGGCCAGCAGCTTGTCGGCCAGCGGCTCGATGCCGAATTCGCGGGCGATCTGGCCCTTGGTGCGGCGCTTCTGCTTGAACGGCAGATACAGGTCTTCGAGCTCCTGCTTGGTGGGTGCGAATTCGATCGCGGCGCGCAGTTCGGGGGTCAGCTTGCCCTGCTCGTCGATGGCCTTGAGCACGGCGCCGCGGCGATCTTCAAGTTCGCGCAGGTAGGAAAGGCGAGCTTCCAGTTCTCGCAGCTGCACGTCGTCGAGGCCGTCAGTGACCTCCTTGCGGTAGCGGGCGATGAATGGAACCGTGGCGCCCCCGTCGAGCAGTTCGACGGCGGCCTTCACCTGGTTCTCGCCGACCTTGATCTCGGCGGCGAGCTGGCGAATGATTTTCTGCATGCTTGAGCGCGTCCCTGGCAAAGCGCGGAAGTTTGCCATAGGCGCACGGTGCCCGGCCGGGCCGCCCGGCGGAGCGCGTTACAGCATGCTTTCCGCTTCGGGCCGGGTGCCGGCCTGCGCCCGGCTTGGAACCACCAGTTGCACACACAGTCCACGGGGCACGATATTCGCCAGCGTCAGTTCGCCGCCAATGGCGTCGGCCCGGTTGCGCATGCTGCGCAGGCCCTTGCCCATCGAGGCGGAAGAGGCACTGCGGGCAGCCCCCAGGCCGCGGCCGTCGTCGTGCACCTCCAGCACCAGCCCCTGCGGGTGGACCTGGATGCCGAAGCGCAGTTCGACGCGGGTCGCACGGGCGTGCCGCAGCGCATTGGACAGCGCTTCCTGCGCCACCCGGCAGATCTGCATTGCGGTCTCGGGCGGCACGGAGTGGGTTTGTGTCTCGCTGGCGATGTTCCATACCAGCGCGATGCCGAGCCGGTCGAACGCAGGCTGCAGCCGGTAGCGCAGATGGGCCAGCCGCTCGACGACGGTGGCGGAGGTCTGGTCGTCGAGGTCGTCCACCGTCATCTGGAGTTCGAGCAGGCAGGTTTGCAGGGCCATCGACAGGCTGCCTGGCCCGTTGAAGCGGGGGTCCTGGCTGGCCAGCAGCGCCACCAGCCGCGAGCCAACCCCGTCGTGCAGGTCGTGGGCGATGCGCCGCCGCTCGATCATCACCTCCTGCGAGGGCCCGTGGCTTTCCGCGCGGTGCCGGGAAACGAGCCAGATGCCGACGACCGTGGCAAGCACTCCCAGGTTCAGCGCCTGCATTGCCCAAAATGTGAATGGCATGTCATTCCCCATCAAGTTGGCGGCCGATGCAGCCCGGATCACCTGCGCGGTCACCGGGGTCAGATGCAGCGCCGCCGCCAGGCCAGCCCACATCAGCAAACGCCTGCGCGAGATGCGCAAGCGCAGCCACATCAACAGCACGCCCCACGAGCCGATCGACAGCCACACGAACTGGTCTTCCAGAAAGTGCGGCAAATCAAGGACCTGCGGCGACAGCATGGCATGGCCTACAGGAGCCCCCGGTGGGAGGCAAAGCTCACGGCCTGCGCGCGGGTATGGGCGTGCAGCTTGCGGTAGATGTTTTTCACATGCGCATTCACCGTCTGGGCGCTGATGGTGAGCTGCAGCGCGATCTCTTCGGTTACGTAGCCCGTCGCCACAAGTCGTAACACTTCGCGCTCGCGCGTGGATAACGTCGCCTTGCTCTCCGGGGGACGCACCGGGTTCACGTTGGAGCGCTTGTGATCGAGGTGCACGAGCAGCCGGCGTGCCAGCCGCGGCGTGATGGCGGCCCCGCCATTCACCACCTGCAGCACGGCCTGGGCATAGCTCTGGAACCACGCGTTCTTGACGAGGTAGCCGGAGGCGCCAAGCTCGAAGGCGTGCAGCACCTGGGGTTCGTCCTCGAGTGCCGAGATGACGATGATCTCCGCCGCGCTGCGATGCCGCTTGGCCTCTTCGATGAGCTCGAATCCACTCCCGTCACCGAGGCGGATGTCGACCATCAGCACGTCGAACTCATGCTGCATCAGCAATCGTCGCCCTTCGCGCAGGGTGCCGGCCTGCCCCTCGAGCTGGATGCGCAGGTCGCCCAGCAACTCCTGGGCGATGACGCGACGCACGAAGGGGTCATCGTCCACCAGCAGGACGCGCACGGGTTTGGTGTGCTGCCCGGTAAGAAAATCGGGCCACGGGAGCGTGTCGGCGGACGGCGCGAGCAGCCCGCCAAACTGACCGGGGTTGGCATAGTGCTTAGCCCCATTCCCTGTTTCCGTCAACGAAATGTCGAGATCGCTTTCCATTCCAGCCCCTTTGTGACAATTAATGCACTTTGTTCGTGTCGAAAAGTTAATCCATTTCTACTCAGATTTTGAGTTTCGGCTTTTTTGATTACTTTGGTTGCATCTTGTTTCCATTGATTTTCGATGTCAACTGAAAGTTGTAATTTCCATGCTGGCGTCGCGTGAAAGGACGCCTTCCGATGCCAGCGGAGAGGGAGCAAACCACTACTTTCGTCATAGCCTTGCACTACCCAGCGTGAGACATCTCTGGCTGGTTTCCCGACCCGGAAACTGCACTCCGGTCATGGCGAAAGCACCTAAACCGCGCCACTGAGCGATAGCCGGGGCCGGATCGTCCGGATATCGAGCGGGTCGCGCGGTCTTCTTCCGAGCCTTCGGATCGGCGGCGCGACGGCAAGCGGTTCGGCCAACACGCAGGGCCAGGTAACCAGCGTGGCCGCGACAACCGGCAACGGCCTTGCAACAGGCAGAGCGTTCCAGGTGGCCCGGGACACGCGCTGCCTTACCCTTCGCGGATGACCTCATTCGCCCGCGCACTGCGCGCACTGCTCCGCGCCATCGGTATCGTGCTCGTCGTTCCCGTGCTGCTCTTCGAGGAGTGGGGCTGGGAGCCACTGGCCGCGCTCGCCGCGCGCCTGTCCCGCCTGCCCTTCTGGGCAGCGCTCGAAGAACGGTTGCGCCGGCTGCCGCCCTGGGGCGCGTTGCTGGCTTTCTTCGTGCCGGTTGTGCTGCTGCTGCCTGTCAAGGTACTGGCGCTCTTTCTCTTCAGCCGCGGCCATGCGGCCAGCGCCCTCACCGTGCTCGTGCTGGCCAAGCTGGTGGGCACGGCCATCGTCGCGCGGATCTTCCAGCTGGTCGAAGGGCCGTTGATGCGCATTCCGTGGTTCGCCCGCTGGTATCCGCGATGGAAGGCATGGAAAGACCATGTGCTCACCCTCGTTCGCCAGAGCCGGCCCTGGCGCGTGGTGCGGGCGTTGAACCGGCGCATCTCGCGCGGCTGGCGTCGGCTTAGGGAAGGTTGAGCAGTTATTTTTACCCGGGTATATTGCCATCAACATTTAACCCGGGTAATATTTGAAGCATGAACCTCTCACCAGAAAGCCGGCGAGCCATCTCCCGTCAATACAAGGAAACCGCGCGCCCCGCCGGCGTCTTCGTCATTCGCAACGGGTTGACCGGCCGCATCTATGTGGCCGGCAGCCTCGACGTCGAAGGCGCCATGAACCGCGCCCGCTTCGAGCTGAACTTGCACTCGCACCGCAACAAGGCGCTCGGGCGGGACTGGATCGCGCACGGCGCCAATCGGTTCACCTTCGAGGTGATCGACCGGGTCAAGGAAAGCGAAGACCCAACCTTCGACCGCGCGGCGGAACTCGAGAAACTCCTCGCGCTCTGGCGCGAAGAACTCCAATGCGACGGCGAGAAGGGCTACAACACGCCATCCGCCCCGGCGGCCGAAAAAGCCTGCCGCAAATCAACGCCGCGCTTCTTGCGCTTTGCCTCGACGACACACCAAACACCTGAGCCGTTCAACGGGTAGATTACGCACCTCGTTTCGAACGGACCGGAAGAAAGAACAATGCCCTCCGACACGCCACCCACCAACCTGATCGTTTTCGCCGGTTTCAAGTGCATTGCCCAGGGAAGCACCGCCGACGTGCTCGCGCAGTTGCGCGAGCGCAAGGACGACACGCCCTACCTCGTGTTCAACGAGCAGACCGGCGAGCCGCTCGACTTCGACGTGCACAACCGGGCCGGCCTCGTGCCGCACGCCGCCGGTGCAGAGGCCCATGAAGACACGCCCCGCGGCGTAGGCCGCCCGAAGCTGGGCGTGGTCGCGCGCGAAGTCACCCTGCTTCCACGCCATTGGGACTGGCTCAACCGACAGCCCGGCGGCGCATCGGTCGCGCTGCGGCGCCTGGTGCAGGAGGCGAGCCGCGTCAACGCCGACCGCGACGCCGTGCGCGCCTCGCGCGAGGCCACCTATCGCTTCATGACCGCGATTGCCGGCGCCCTGCCCGGCTTCGAGGAAGCCACGCGCGCGCTGTTCGCCGGTGAGCGCAATCGCTTCGAGGGACTCATCGACGCCTGGCCCGTGGACCTGCGCTCCCATCTTCAAAAACTGTCAGCCGCCGGCTGGAGCACCCCCGCATGAGAGCAACCCCCGAGACTTCCGCAACCGGCCGGAGCGGCCCTCAGGGCGTGTCCGTAGCGCCAGTGGGCGCAACGCGTCCGCTGTGGAAGGTCTTTCTTTTCTTCCTCGCGCCGATGCTGCTCAGCAACATCCTGCAGTCGCTCTCGGGCACGCTCAACAACGTCTACGTGGGGCAGATGCTCGGCGTGGGCGCGCTGGCGGCCGTGTCGAGCTTCTTCCCGGTGATGTTCTTCTTCATCGCCTTCATCATCGGCCTGGGCGCGGGCGCCTCGGTGCTCATCGGCCAGGCCTGGGGCGCGCGCGACGTGGACAAGGCCAAGGCCGTGGCCGGCACCACGCTCACGGTGGGCGTGCTCATGGGCCTGGTGATCGCAGTGTTCGGCGGTGCTTTCACCACGCCGATGCTGGCCGCACTGGGCACGCCGCCCGATGTGCTGGCCGATTCCACGCGCTACGCCCGCATCATGCTGATCGCGATGCCGGGCGTGTTCGTGTTCCTGCTCGTCACGGCCATGCTGCGCGGCGTGGGCGACACCGTCACGCCGCTGCTCACGCTGTTGATCTCCACGCTGATCGGGCTGGTGGTCACGCCCGCGCTCATCCGCGGTTGGGGCGGCCTGCCGCAGCTTGGCGTGGCCAGCGGTGCGTGGGCCTCGGTGCTGTCCTTCGCGGTGGCGACCACTTGGCTCGGCTTCCGGCTGCGCAGCCGCAAGAGCCCGCTCGCGCCCGACGCGGCGTTCGTGCGCAACCTGCGCATCCAGCCGCACCTGCTGAAGGCGGTGCTGAAGATCGGCGTGCCCACGGGCGTGCAGATGATCGTGGTCGCGCTGGCCGAGGTGGTGCTGCTGTCGATGGTCAACAGCTACGGCTCGAGCGCCACCGCGGCCTACGGCGCGGTGAACCAGGTGGTGGCGTACGTGCAGTTCCCGGCCATCTCGATCGCCATCGCCGCGTCGATCCTCGGCGCGCAGGCCATCGGCGCGGGCCGTGCCGACCGGCTCGGCGCCATCGCGAAGACGGCGCTGCTGATGAACCTCGTGCTGACCGGCGGCCTCGTGCTGCTGGGCTACCTGTTCTCGCGCCACCTGATGGCCTTCTTCATCACCAGCGCACCGGTGCTCGAGATCGCGCAGACGCTGCTGCACATCATGCTGTGGAGCCTGGTGATCTTCGGCATGGCCGCGGCGCTGTCGGGGATCATGCGCGCCAGCGGCTCGGTGCTGGTGCCTACGCTGATCTCCATCCTCTGCATCCTCGGAATAGAAGTGCCGGTGGCCTGGCTCGTGAGCCATCGCATCGGCCTGAACGGCATCTGGATCGCCTACCCGGTGACCTTCGGCGCGATGCTGCTGCTGCAGACCGCGTACTACCAGCTGGTGTGGCGCAAGAAGGGAATCCGCCGGCTGGTATAGCCGCCGGCGGCGGCGGATCACTCCCCGTCGAAGGCCTTCTGCACCGTGGCGATGTCGAGCTTGACCATCTTCATCATCGCCTGCATCGCGCGGGCTGCCTTGGCCGGGTCCTTGTCCTGGAACATGCGGATCATCGGCATGGGCGCGACCTGCCAGGACACGCCGTAGCGGTCGGTGAGCCAGCCACACTGCACCGGCTGGCCGCCGCCTTCGAGCAGCTTGTCCCAGTAGTAGTCGACCTCGGCCTGGGTCTCGCACTTCACGAGCATCGAGATGGCCGGGGTGAACTTGTACTCCGGTCCCCCGTTGAGCACCATGAACTCCTGCCCTTCGAGTTCGAAGGTCGCGGTGAGCACCGAGCCCTTCTTGGCGGGGTTGACGTCGCCCCAGAGCAGCTTGTCGGTCACGCGCGATTTCGGAAAGATCGCGGTGTAGAAATTCAGCGCTTCTTCGCCGTTGCCATCGAACCAGAGGCAGGGAACGATCTTTTGCATGGGGTCTCCTTCGCTTGAATGATGAACCAGAGGGTTCAGTATCAAATCGGCAGGAGGACCTTGTCAACCCGTGTGCGCCTGTCAGCGGGAAGTTCCCATCGAGGCTCAGGCCCCCACGCCGAACGCCTGCCGCCAGCGGAATGCCTCGGCCGCATTGACCGCGCCCTGCGGCGCCCTGCCCTGGAAAATCTCCGCCAGCTGCGACACGGTCTCCATGGCCTGGTGCTCCACGGCTGGCGGCGTAAGTCCGCCGATGTGCGGCGTGGCGATCACGCGCGGGTGCGCCGCCACGCGCAGCGACGGCATCTGGTCGGGTGCACGGCCCACGTCCAGCGCGCAGCCGGCAATGACTCCTGCATCGAGCGCAGCAAGCAGCGCGTCTTCATCCACCAGATCGCCGCGCGATGCATTGATGAAGAAGGCATGCGGCTGCATCGCTGCGAAGGCCGCGGCGTTCATCATGTTCTCGGTCTCACCGGTGGCCGCCGCGAGGCAGGCCACGAAGTCGGCTTGCGCCAGCAGCGCTTCGAGCGTCGCCTGTGCGAACTCGGCCCGACCGGTTGCGGTGTGCGGGTCGTGCACGACGATGCGCATGCCCAGCGCCAGCGCGATGCCGCACAGGTAGCGGCCGATCTGCCCGTAGCCGATCACACCCAGCGTGCTGCCGCGCAGTTCGCGCCCCATTGTCGATGCCACGGGCCGGCCTGCGTGGTAGCCCTCGGACGACGCGCTGATGTGCCGCCCCAGGTCGATCATCGCGCCCACGATCCATTCCGACACGGCGGGAACGAACCCCGCGCTCGCCTGCGTCACCAGCACACCATGCCGGCTGGCCGACGCCACGTCGATGTTGCGGATGTCGATGGCGCAGCGCACGAAGGCTTTCAACTGCGGCAGCGCGGCGAACAGCGCCTCGTCGCCCACCGTCTGGCGGTAGGAAACGATGGCGTCGCAGTCCCGCGCCTGCTCGGCCAGGTCGGCCGACGAAAGATCGGTGTCCGTGGGGTTGAAGCGCACCTGCGCGATGGCCTCCAAGGCGGCAGAGGCCCGATCGCCGAAATAGTGCGCGAGCTTGCTCTGCGGATGGCTGACGAAAACCGTGGTCATGAAAAAAGCACCTGTCCGGCTGGCGACTCTCCGCGCAGCGGCGCCGCGACCGAATCGCGTGCCACCAGCGTGGGCGCAAAGACAAACTCCTGCGCCGGCATCGACGGGTCCGACAGCCGGTTCATCACGCGCTCCACCATCACCTGCGCCATCTCGGGCACGGGCACGCGCACAGAAGTCATGGCCGGATACATCAGCGTCGATAGAAACACGTTGTCGATGCCGATGACCGACACGTCCTGCGGCACCGCAAGCCCGGTGTCGCGAAAACCCGCCATCAGGCCGAAGGCGAGCAGGTCGTTCACGCCGATCACGCCGGTCGGGCGCTGTTTCGACTTCGCCATCAGCACCGCCTGCGCGCGGCCCAGTTCGCTCATCATCGAATCGCCGTACTCGTCGACCGGCATGCCTTCGACCACCTGGGCGCTGCCTTCGAGACCCGCAGTCCGGACGGCAGCGAGGAAGCCGTCGACCTTTTCGCTGCGGCTCATGGTGCGCCCCGAGGGCGTGACGAACGCCAGCCGCAAATGTCCCTGCTCGATCAGGTGCTGGGTGGCGAGGCGCGAGGTCTCGAAGTTGTCGACGGTCACGTGGTCGATGACCGAGGCCATGCCCGGCGTGGCGCGCCGGTCGTAGCTGACCACCACCAGCCCGCCCTCGGCGGCGGCCTCGACGTGCTGCTCGTCGAGCAGCGACGAGATGATGATCACGCCGCGCACGCCGTGCGCCATCAGGTCCTCGAAGAAATGCGCTTCCTTCGCGGCGTCGCGGTAGGTGTTGCCGATCATGATCCGGAAGCCGTAGCGCTCCTGCGCCAGCGTTTCGACTTCGCGCGCGATGAAGCCGTACATGGGGTTGGCCATCGACGGCACCAGCAGGCCGATCAGCGGCGTGTGCCCGGTCTTGAGCTGCCGCGCCGAGGTGTTGGGCCGGTATTTCAGATCGCGGATGGCGGCCTCGACGCGCGCCAGCGTTTCCTTGGCCATGCGATCGATGCGTCCGTTCATCACGTTCGATACGGTGCTGTTCGAAACGCCTGCCCGCTTGGCCACGTCGCTGATTCTGCTCATGGCATCTCCCCCTTCTGTCTTATGTTTTTCGAGTCGCTCCCCCGCGTGCATTGGCGGCCACGCGGAATACGCCGGCACTTCCGCCAACGCACAACGAAGGTAACGGACTTCGTCGAGTCCCGCCTCCGTACCCGCCCTAGTTATTTCTCCGTGGCCGGCCTGACCGCAGGCTCCGCACCGATCATCAGCCAGGCACTCACCGCGCTCAGCACAGCCAGCCCCGCGCTCAGCAGCATCACCCAACGAAAGCCCGCCACGAAGGATTCGGCCACGGCCCTTTTGAGGGCTGCCGCCGTGGCAGCATCCACGCCCGGCGGCAGCGCCGCGCCCGCCAGCTTGCTGCGCTCGCCTTCGAGAAAAGCCGCCACCTGCGCCGAAGCGCCCATGCCCCGCAGATGCTCTTCCAGCGCAACGTCGAAGGCCCAGGCCATGATTGCGCCGAACACCGCAATCGCCAGCACCGCCGCCGCGCGCGACACGGCGTTGTTCACGCCCGAAGCCACGCCCGCCAGATCCGGCCCGACCGAGTTCATGACGGTGGTGGTCAACGGTGCCACCGTCACCGTCATGCCAAAGCCAAGCACCACCACGGCCGGCAGGAAGCCGCTCCAGTAGCTCGCGCCAACGCCCGGCACGGCAAAGAGCGCAAAGCCGACCGCCGCAATCGAAGGCCCGATGACCAGCGGCAAGCGCGGCCCGAAGCGGTCGACCAACTGTCCGGCCCAGCGCGAGAGCGCGAACATGGTGAAGATGAAAGGCAACAGCGCCGCGCCCGCCACGGTGGCCGAGTAGCCCTGCACCTGGATCAGGTTGAGCGGAAAAAAGTACAGCCCGCCGCCCAGCGCCGCATAAAGCAGCAGGGTCAGCAGGTTCGCGCCGCTGAAGTTGCCGATGCGCAGCAAGGCCAGTGGCAGCATCGGCGTGCGCACCTTGCGCTCGGCGGCGATGAAGCCCGCGCTGCCCAACACACCCAGGGCCAGCGCCCCGAGCACGGCCGGCGAACCCCAGCCTTGCGTGGGCGCCTCGATGAAGGCATAGACGACGCCACCAAGCCCGGCCGTCGCCAGCAGCGCGCCCCAGAAGTCCAGCCTGCCGGTGGCCGATGCGCCGCGGCTCTCGGGCACGTGGCGCCACACGATCCACAGCACCAGCAGCGCCATCGGTACGTTGATGAAAAAGGCCCAGGTCCACGAGAAGTGATCGACCAGGAAGCCGCCCAGCACAGGCCCCACCGCCGCCGTGATGCCGCTGAAGCCTGACCATGTGCCGATGGCCTTGCCGCGCTCCTTCTCGGGAAACGACGCGCTGATGAGCGCCAGGCTGCCCGGCACCAGCAGCGCGCCGCCGATGCCCTGCACCGCCCGCGCGGCAATGAGCTGCTGCACGGTCGCCGCGAGCCCGCAGGCCACCGAAGAGAGCGCGAAGATGCCGACGCCGATCGCGAAGATGCGCCGCCGGCCATAGCGATCGCCCAGCGCGCCGCCCACGAGCAGCAGCGCCGCCAGCAGCAAGGCATACGACTCGACCACCCATTGCGCCTGGAACGCCGTGGCCTGCAGATCGGCCTGGATAGCCGGCAGCGCCACGTTGACCACCGTGCCGTCAATGAAGGCCATGCTCGACCCCACGACGGCCGCGGCCAGCACCCAGGGCTTGGAAGCCTCGGGGCAGGTCCCCTCTTCCGCCCGCGCGCCATGCAGGATCAACGCGTCGTCGCAAGGAGCCTTGCCGATCTGTGCCATGGGATTTCCGTCGATTGGATTCCGTTTTGCTCCGTCCCCCTCTGGGGGAAGGTTGGGATGGGGGCTGCCCCCCGCACGATACGCCATGCTCGATCGATCGCCGTCGCGCCCCCACCCCAGCCCTCCCCCAGAGGGGGAGGGAGAAAGACGAGGTCAGGTCGTCGCGCAGACCGTGGCCGACGGATTCGCACGCGCCGCATTCAAGCTGCGCGCCATCGCTGCGGCCGCCGCCGACGCCACGCGCTGCGCCCCTTGCGCCACCGCGTCCATCCCGGTGCCCACGGCCTCGCCGAGGTCCAGCTGACACACCACCGTGCGTGCCTCGTCCGAGCGCCGCAGCGTCCAGTCGAAGCTGGCATCGACGCGCCCGCCATCGACCGCGTCGAACTGCCGCAGCTGCACCGCGATGCGCCACACCGGCTGCGAGCCCTGCCGGCCGCCCTTGGTCACATCCAGCGCGCCGAGCCGCCCGGCAATGCCGCTGGCCAGCGCATCGCGCAGCTCGTTCTCGAACGAAGAGGCCCAGCGGTGCTGCTCCAGCACCTCGACCTGCACGCTGCCGTTGGGCTGGCGCACCACCATCTGCGGCCGCGCGAAGCGCTCGGGCACGGCCACGGGCGCGAGCTCGATGTAGAGCGGCGCGGCGCTGCCGAGCGTCGAAGGCGCAGCCTCGGCGGCGGCCACCGGGCTGGCCAGCGTGTAGTAGCTGTCGGGCTTGCTGGCGCAGCCCGCAAGCAGGGCCGCCAGCGCGAGGAAGGCTAGGTTCTTCTTCATTTCTTGTCGTCCGGTTTGCCGCGCAGCAGCGACTCGGGATGGCGTTCGAGGTAGTCGGTCAGCACGCGCACCGAGCCCGCGGCGCGAGTCAGCTCCTGCAGCGTCTGACGCATGTCCTGCTGCAGCGGCGAGTCGTCGGCCAGCGTGCGCTCGGCCGAGTTCACGGTCTTGCGCACGTCCTTCATGGCCGCGGCCAGCTCGGGCGTGACGTCGTTGTTGATGCGGTTCACCGTCTGCTCGGTGGTGGTCAGCGTCTTGTTGAGCGCCGCGAGCGTGGTTCGCAGGTCGCCCGCGATCTGCTCGTACGGCACCTTGTTGAGCTTGGTCGCGATTTCCTGCACCTGCGACTGGATCTCGTCGAGGCTGTTGGCCACCGTGGGCAGCTCGACCGGGTTCTTCGTCAGGTCGATCTTGACCGGCGGCGCCTTCGGGAAGAAGTCGAGCGCCACGTAGACCTGGCCGGTCAGCAGGTTGCCGCTGCGCAGTTGGGCGCGCAGGCCCTTCTCGGCCAGGAAGCGCAGCCGCTCCTGCTGGGTGGCGCGCGATTCGGTGCCGCTCTCGCCCGCGCGGCGGCGCAGCCGGTCGGGGTAGACCTGCACCAGCACCGGCATGCGGAACTCGCGCTCGGCGCGGTCGAACTCGACGCCGATCGACTTGACCTCGCCGATCACCACACCGCGGAAATCCACCGGCGCACCCGGCGTCAGGCCGCGCAGCGACTGGTTGAAGTACATCAGCAGCGGTTGCGAAGGCCCGTCGGGCTCCTTCATGGCGGCGGACTCGTCCTGCGCCAGCGTGAAGGCCGCGTTCTCCTTGGCGACCGGGCCCATGGCGTCGTCGGGCGCCTGGAAGGCGATGCCGCCGAGCAGGATGGTCGCCAGCGACTGCGTGCGCAGCGTGAAGCCGCTGGCGCTGAGCTGCGCGTCGATGCCGCTGGCCTGCCAGAAGCGCGTGTTCATGCCCACGAACTTGTCGTAGGGCGAGTTCACGAAGACACGCATGGTCACGCCGCGCCCGTCGCCATCGAGTTCGTAGGCCGCCACCTGCCCGACCTTGACGCGCCTGAAGTACACCGGCGAGCCCACGTCGAGCGAGCCCACGTCGTTGGCGCGCAGCAGGAACTGCTTGCCGGAGTCGTCACGCGTGACGATGGGCGGGGTCTCGAGCCCGGTGAACTCGCCCGCGGTGTCTTCCGATACGCCCGCGTCGGCGCCGATGTAAGCGCCCGACAGCAAGGTGTTGAGCCCCGAGATGCCCGAGGTGTCGAGCCGGGGCCGCACCACCCAGAAGCGCGAATCCGCGGCGGTGAAGCCCTTGGCGTCCTTGTTGAACTGCACCAGCACGCGCACGTGCGAGCGGTCGCGCGCCAGCCGCAGGTGGGTGACGAGGCCGATCTGCACGTCCTTGTACTTCACGGCGGTCTTGCCGGCCTCCAGCCCCTCGGCCGTCTTGAAGGTCAGCACCACCTCGGGCCCGCGCTCCAGCAGGATGCGGGCGACCAGCGTGATGCCGACCAGCGCGGCCACGATGGGAATCAGCCAGATCAGCGAGGGCAGCCATTCGCGCCGGCGCACCACGCGCGGCTTGGGCAATGCGGGCGGGGGGGCCGGTTTGTCCTGGGGTTGGTCTTCTTCACTCATGCTGGTTTCTCGTCTCTGATTTCATGTCCCTGTGCAACCTCGCTGTCCCACGTGAGCTTCGGGTCGAAGCTCAGCGAGGCCAGCATCGTGAGCACCACCACCGACCCGAAGGCCGCGATGCCCACGCCCGCGGTGATGACCGCGAAACCCTGGATCTGCACCAGCCCGGTCAGCAGCGACACCACGAACACGTCGAGCATCGACCAGCGGCCGATGACCTCGATGATGTGATACAGCCTCGCGCGCTCGCGCCGGCGCCAGGTGCTGCCGCGCTGCGCCAGCACCACGAGCAGGAAAAGCACCGCCAGCTTGAACAGCGGCACCAGAAAGCTGGCGATGAAAACGATGGCTGCCAGGCCGTAGGCGCCCGACACCCAGAAATAGATCACCCCGCTCAGGATGGTGTCGTTCTGCGTGCCGAACAGCGTGCGCGTGATCATCACCGGCAGCAGGTTGGCCGGGATGTACATCATGCACGCTGCGATCAGCAGGGCCCAGGTGCGGTTCAGGCTCTGCGGCTTGCGCGTGTGCAGGCGAGTGCCGCAGCGGCCGCAGGCCTCGCCCTCCTCGGCGTTCTTCCAGACGGCGGCGCAGTGTGGGCAGGCCGTGAGGCCGAGCGAGGCGGCGGTGGGGACGTGCGCGTCTTCGTCGTGGAGGTCGTGGGTATCGTCGGCCTCGCGGGGTTCGCGCGGCCACGGGAAGGCGAAAAGCTTCATGAGGCCGGCGCTCCTTCATCCTGCGCCTCGCCCTTCGGGCGGAACGTCATCTCCCAGAACGCGCCGGGGTTGAACGACAGCACCACCGTCAGCATGACCGTGAGCGCCATGAAGGCCCACAACGCCGCGCCCGGCACCACGGTCGCCATGCTGGAGAGCTTGACGATGGCCACCAGCACGCCGAGCAGGAACACTTCGATCATTCCCCAGGGCCGCAGCGACTGCATCAGCCGCACCAGCAGCGCGAAGCCCAGGGGCCGCCGCTCGCGGCTCAGCGGAACCAGCAGGTACGCGAGGATGCACAGCTGCAGGAAGGGAAAAAGAATGGTCGTGGCCAGCACCAGCAGCGCCACCACCGACATGCCCTCGGCGCCCAGCGCTACCACCGCACCGGCCAGCGTGGTCTGGCTGCGCAGGCCCTGAAGCTCGATCTCGACGATGGGAAACAGGTTCGCGATGGCGAACATGATCAGGCAGGCCACCGTCAGCGGAAGGATGCGGCGCTCCTGCCGGCCGGGGTGCCGGTCGAGCTCGGTGCCACAGCGCGGACAGTGCGCCACGTCGCGCGGCTGCAGCGGCGTGCGGCTGTAGACCGCATCGCAACCCGGGCAGACCACGGTGTCAGGTACTTCCGTCATAGGTGAGTACCCTAACTCATTCAGCCGCCGGGGCCTGGAATTGAAACCAATTAACCGCCCTCGCCCGGCCCTACGTCCTGAGGCGCAGGGTGCTGAAAACCGCCGCCACCGCGGCACAGCTGGCTGCCAGCACCAGCGCCACCACCGGGCCATGCCCCCCGTGCGGGCTCCAGACGCTGAAGACGCCCGCCAGCACCACCGCCCCCAGCGTCTGCCCGGTCAGCCGGGCCGTGCCCAGCATGCCGCTGGCCGCGCCGCTGCGGTGCGCGGGCGGAGAGGTCACGATGGTGTGGTTGTTGGGCGACTGGAACAGCCCGAAACCCAGCCCGCACAGCGCCATGCGCCAGGCGATGTCGGCATCGCCCGGGCGCGCGGGCAGCGCCGCCAGCAGCGCCAGGCCGCTGGCCAGCAGGCCCAGCCCGATGCCGCCCAGCAGCCCGTCGGGGTAGCGGCCGATCAGGCGCCCGGCGATGGGCGCCATCACCACGATGGCCAGCGGCCATGCGGTGATCAAGAGCCCGGCCTCGATGTGGCTGCGCCCGTACACGTCCAGCAGCAGGAACGGCAGCGCGATGTAGGCCAGCATCTGCGCGCAAAACGCAGCGACCGAAGTGCCCATCGACAGCGCGAACACCGGGATGCGCAGCAGGTCGATAGGGAACAGCGGCACTGCCTGCCTGCGCTGGCGCTGCAGGTAGACGACGCCGACCACCACCCCGGCCAGCAGGATGCCCCAGGCCGAGGCCTGCGAACCACCGGCCCCCTGCACCGCCCCTTCGCGTACGCCGAGCCGGTCCACGCCGAGGAACACGAGCGAGAACATCAGCACGTTGAGCGCCACGTCGACCGGCGAGAACCGCAGCCCCGCGGCCGGCGCCACGCGGTTGAACGGCAGCGCCCGCATGCCCAGCGCGAAGGTGACGATGCCCAGCGGCACGTTGATGGCGAAGAGCCACGGCCACGAGGCCACCGACAGGATGGCCGCGGCCACCGAAGGCCCGGCCACGGAAGACGTCGCGACCACCAGCGAGTTGATGGCCATGCCCTTGCCCAGCTGCGCTGACGGATACGTCAGCCGCACCAGCGCCGCGTTCACGCTCATGATGCCGGCGGCACCCAACCCCTGGAAGGCGCGTGCCGCGATCAGCGTGCCGAGCGAATTGGCGAAGGTTGCGGCCAGTGACGACAGCGCGAACACCGCCATGCCCACGAGGTATACGCGCCGGTAGCCCACGAGGTCGCCCAGCGAAGCCAGCGGCAGCAGCATCACCAGCGTCGCGATCTGGTACGCGTTGACCACCCAGATCGCCTGCGACGGACTGGCCTGCAGTTCGCGCGCGATGCCCGGCAGCGCGAGGTTGACGATGGTGCCGTCGAGCACCGCCACGATCAGCCCGAGGATGATGACCAGCATCGCCCAGCCGCGCTCCGGCATGGCCAGCCCGTCGACGGGCTTGTGGCCCGCGTTGCTGCTGTCGTCTTCTTCGACCGCCGGGAGCCCGGCGCCTGCGCGCACCGTGTTCATCAGGCCTGCTGCGCCCTGCGCGCCTGTTCGGAGCCCACGCCGCCTAGCGTGAGCCAGGTCAGCACCAGCGCGATGAGCGCGCCGCCGGCCATGCCGGCCACCATCGGCAGCGGTCGGCCGTCGGTGAAGAAGCCCACCACCGCCATCGCCAGCGCGCCCGTCAGCATCTGCAGCGTACCGAGCAGCGCCGAGGCGGTGCCCGCGATGGCGCCGTGCATCTCGAGCGCCAGCACGCCGGTGGTCGGGATCACCAGGCCCATGAAGCCCGAGGCGATGAAGTACAGCACGATGAGCACCCAGAGGTTGTCGCCGCCCATCGCGAAGTAGGCGAACATCGCGAGCATTGCAACGCCGCAGCACACCACGCCGAACTTCACGAGGTTGACCAGCCCGTAGCGCTCGCCCAGCGAGCCGGTGAACTGCGAGGCCCCGATGAAGGCGGCCGCGTTCACGCCGAAGGCCACGCTGTAGAGCGCGGGCGACAGGCCGTAGTGGTCGATCATCACGAAGGACGAATTCGCGAGGTAGGTGAAGAAGCCCGCCATCGCGAAGCTGCCGATGAACACCAGGCCGAGGTAGTGCGTGTCGCGCAGCAGCAGCCAATAGGCCGAGAGCGCGCTGCCGAGGCTGCTTTCGACGCGTTCCGAGGCGGGGCGCGTTTCGTCGAGCAGCTTGACCATCATCGCGAGGCCCGCGACGGCCGCGATGGTCACGGCCCAGAACACGCCGCGCCAGCCCGCAACCGCGATCACCGCGCTGCCCGCGAGCGGCGCGAGGATCGGCGATACGCTGAACACCAGCATCAGCAGCGACATGAGCCGTGCGGCATCGGTGCCCGTGTGCAGGTCGCGCACCACCGCGCGCGGGATCGCCATGCCGGCCGCGGCGCCCAGGCCCTGGACGAAGCGCAGCACGATCAGCGTCTGGATGTCGGTCGCCATCGCGCAGCCCACGCTGGCGAGCGCGAACAGCAGCAGGCCCGCATACAGCGGCGGCTTGCGGCCCACCATGTCAGAGATCGGCCCGTACAGCAACTGGCCCGCGCCGAGCGACAGGAAGAAGGCCGTGAGGCTCATTTGCACGGCGCCGATGTCGGCGCGCAGGCTCTGTCCGATGGCGGGCAGCGCCGGCAGGTACATGTCGATGGCGAATGGCCCGATGGCCGAGAGCAGGCCCAGCAGCAGGGCCATCTTGAAGAAGGGGGAAGAACGCATTGAACCGATTGTCGTCAAGCACGGCAATCGCTGCAGGCGTGGGGTCTGCTTCTCGCCAGAGCTAATCCTGGCCAAAGAATCGCGCAGGCGCGAGGCCGCAAGACCTCGCTCGGATGAGCGGTTTCGACTTACTTGCCGGCGGGCCAGAACACCAGCGCGCGCAGTTCGATGCTGCGGCGGGGCGGCGCCTCGCGCGAACCTGTCGGGTCTTCGAACGCGGTGTGCGCGGTGAAGCGCGCCACGCCGTCTTCGCGCGAGTCGTAGATCTTCAGCAGCAGCGCCTCGTCGGGCCGCAGGCGCGGGAACCAGTACCACCGGTGGTTCGGGTTCCAGGTGAAGGAATAGATTTCGCCGACCTTGTCCGGATAGACGAGGTCGCTCGGCACCATGTCTTGCGGTGAAATGGAGCGTGCATCGCACAGCGCAAGCGGCGAGCGCTCGACAGTGGCCAGCGGGCGCCACAGGTTGACGATCGCGAAGCGCTGCTTCAGGCGTTCCTCGGCCTCTTCGGGCGGCAGGTGGTCGCGCACGCGGCGCGGCGCGGAAACGAAAGTCTGGTCGTTGTGCACGCGACGCACCGGCTCGCGCAGTTCGGCCGTGCGGCGCGAGCCTTGTGCGCTGTCACGCAGCGTGTGGTCGAACACGACGATCTTCTCGGCACCGGTGAGGTCGCGAAGCAAGGCCTCGGACTCGCGGTAGTAGATGTCGCGGATCGTTTCGTCACGCGAGAAATCGGCGAGCGCGCTGCGATGCGAAATCTGCGTGAAGCCGCTGCGGTCCAGCGTCAGTTCGTTCAGCGCCACCAGCGGGCGGCCGTCGTGGATCGTTACGCGGCGCGGCTCCAGTTCGCCAGTCACCCAGGGCGTACCTGGCGGCGGCTCGAAGGTGTAGCTCACGGGCCGGCCCTGGCCCGCCTTCAGGTAGTTGAGCTCCGCCACCACCGAAGGCAGCGTGGCTGCCAGCATCTGTCCGTTCGACCCAGCACTCATGCGATGCGACTCCTCGAAACGATTGCTCGAATGGCCGCGAGCCTGGAATGGGAAGAAAGCACAGAAGAAGTGATGATGAAGCCTGCGGCCACGGATGATCGCCAAGGCTATACCTGCACCCCGCGAAACAGAAGAATGCAAAGGGCATAACCTTGCTCGCCGACTGGTCGGTGCCCTGCGCCGCTTGACGTTGCAGCGGGCTTCACTCCACGCGCCGCACCCGCTACCCTATCGCCTTCCCGGACCGCCCCCACAACAACTCACAGCATCCGCTATCCAGGAGCAGCACCCTTATGGCCCTCGCCCGCACGATCCACGCAGACCTCCTGCGCGTTTTCGTTCTCACGCTCGTGTCGCTGTTCGCCATTCCGGCGGCGACGCTGGCCTTCACCGAATACGCGCTGCGTTCGCAGGACGCGGCCTTTCTGCAATCGATAGAGAAGCGCATCGCCGCCGATGCACAGCTCTCGTCCAAGGACAAGGCCGAAGCCACCGATTTCTATCGCAGCCATCCGCTTTCCAGGGCCTGCGACGCCACCGCGCCGGAAGACAGGAATTTCCACGACAAGGTGTGCAGCCCCTACTCCATGCAGTGGCAGTTCCACTGGGCCGACCGCGCCGCCATCTGGACCATCGTGCTCGGTGCCGCGCTGCTCGCGGCGGCGCTGGTGCTGGGCGCGCTGGCCTTCGCCAACCGCGGGCTGCGCTACGCCAGCTTCGTTGCGGGCTGGCGGCTGATGACGGTGTCGAGCGCGGTCGAGGTCGTGCTGCAGAGCGCGATGCTGGTGTGGCTGTCGTTCTGGCTTACGGCCTATTTCTGGCAGAGCTACTACGTCAAGCTGATCGCGCTGGCGGGCATCATGGCCGGGGCCGCTGTGTTCTACGCGATCTACACGCTGTTCAAGAAGCTGCCCTGGGGCAACGAGATCGAGGGCGAGCTGATCGCGCAGGCGGACGCACCGCGCCTGTGGGAGCGCATCCGCCAACTTGCGGGCCGCGTGAAGACCGCGCCGCCCGACCAGATCGTGGCCGGCATCGACACCAATTTCTTCGTGACCGAGGCGCCGTGCGAAGTCAGGGGCCGCACCCTGCAGGGCCGCACGCTGTTCGTCAGCCTTCCGCTGCTGCGCGTGCTCGACCAGGCCGAGGCCGATGCGGTGCTCGCGCACGAGCTGGCGCACCTGGGCGGCGGCGACACCCGCAGCAGCGCGGCGCTCGGCCCCAAGCTGCAGCAGTTCGACCAGTACACCTGGAAGATGCGCAGCGGCGGCCTCACCATCGTGGCGCACTACCTGCTGCGGCTGTACCGCATGATCTTCGCGTTCGCCCTGGCGCGAGACAGCCGCGAGCGCGAATACAAGGCCGACCGCGTGGCCGCCGGCCTCACGGCGCCGCAGGCCATCGTGCAGTCGCTCATCAAGATCTCGGCCTACGCGAGCTACCGCAACGACGTCGAACGCAAGCTGTTCGCGCAGAACCGCGAGCATGACGGCGCACTGGGTATCGCCCGCTTCGTGGCGGACGGCCTGCCGCCCTACGCCAGCTCCGAAGCGTTCATCGAGGCGATGAAGACCGCCGACGTGCCACACCCCTACGACAGCCACCCTCCGCTGCTGGAGCGCATGCGCAATGTCGGCCACCACGTGCCCGAGAGCGCCTACGGCGCCATCGTCGCGACCGCACCGCAAGCCTCGTGGGCCGATGACATCGAGACCGCCCCCGCCATCGAGCAACGCCTGTGGAGCGACTACGAGCAGCGCTTCGTGCAGAACCACGAGCTGAGCCTGGCCTACCGCTACGAGCCGGCCACCGAGGAAGAGCGTGCCATCGTGCTGCGGCACTTTCCGCCGGTCGGCTTCGCGCTGAAGAACGGCGACCGCATCGACATCACCTACGCCGGCATGCACCCCAGCGCCGACGGCGGCTCGACGATCGCGTGGGACGAAGTCAAGGGCCTGACCTACAAGGACGGCAGCTTCGGCGACACGCTCATCGTCACCCACCACGACAAGGGCATGCTGGGCGCGCGCACCACCAAGGTGAAGCTCGCGGGCCTGGGCAAGCAGAAGGAAAACTTCAAGGCCGCCACGGGGCACTACTGGCAGCGGCACCAGATCATGAGGGCGCAGCAGCAACGGCAGCCATGAGGCCCGGTGCCGCCATCGGCAGCCGCCCTGTGCAATATTTCATGCGCCAGGCGGTTCGGAATGTCATCTGGACGTGACCCGGGCACGTTTTGCAAGAGCGCCTGGAACGACGCATTCCTTCGATGTCTTTGCTTAGAAAGAACCCCATGAAGACCAAGCAGCTCATCCTCTCCAGCATCCTTGCATTCGCCGGCCTCGCCATGCTGGCGCCGAGCATCGCCTCGGCCGCGCCGTACCACCCGAAAAAGCACAAGGTGTGCAAGTGGGACGCACGTCATCACCACCGCGTTTGCCACTGGGTGCGTTGATTCTGTCGGTGTAGACCCGCTCCAGGAAGCCCGCTGATGCGGGCTTTTTTCATGGGCGGCCAGAACAGGCCGTCAGTACAAGGTCGCCCGCTGCCGCGCCGGCAGCTCCCGGTCATACGTCTCCCCGTCGAACGCCGACTCGGTCAGCGCCGAAAGAAGCTCGCCGGGCGTCGGCACCTCGCGCTTCGCGTCCGCCGGCAGCGGCGCCCACAGCTTGGAGCGCTGGATTGCGCGAGCGCACTGGAAGAACACGGTTTCCACGGCGATCCGGATCACGCATTGCGGCGGCTTGCCGTCCATTGCGAAGCGCTCAAGCAACTCAGGCTCGACCGTGACGTGCGCCCTGCCGTTCACCCGCAGCGTCTCGCCCACCCCGGGTATCAGGAACAGCAGCGCCACGCGCGGGTCGGCCACGATGTTGCGCAGGCTGTCGATGCGGTTGTTGCCGCGGCGCTCGGGCAGCAGCAGCGTCTTCTCGTCCTGCACCGCGACGAAGCCTGGCGGATCGCCGCGCGGAGAAGCATCCAGCCCGTCCGGGCCGATGGTGGCGAGCACCGCGAAAGGCGACGCGGCAATCAGCGCCTGGTAGCCCGGATGCAGGTAGGGCACCTCCTTCTTCAGCGAAGCCTCGACGGGTTGTCCGAACAGGGCTTCGAGCTGGGCGACGGTTTCGATGGCGTGGGAGGTTGTCATGTGCTTTCTTGCCGGATGTTGGCGGATTGTGGCGATGCGCTCCAGCCGCAGGCCAGCGCCATCAGCGCCAGCAGCAAGGCAGCCACGCCGTAGATCCATGCCGGTGACGCAATCGGCAGCAGGAGGCCCGCGATCAGTGGACCGGCGCCGGCGCCGATGTCGCGCCAGACCGAGCGCGCAGCCAGCGCCTGCACGCGCTCCGGGCCGGGCGTGCGGCGGGCCACGATGGGTGGCAACAACGGCAATTGCAAAGCGCGCAGCACCACGATCAGTGCCGCACAGCTCCACAGCCAGCCAAGGCCGAAGCCCACGAGCGCGATGGCGGTGAAGAGCGACAGGCTCACAAGCAGGCGCTCCGCGCCGAAGCGCTCTGCCATGTGTCCGCCGACCGGGCTCAACAGAATCTCCGCCAGATAACGCAGCGCCATCAGCACGCCGGCCACGATCACCGCGCCGCCCGGCAGCAGGTCCTTGCCGAGGTAGGACAGGCCGACGATGAAGAGCCCGTCGAGCGTCAGCCCTTCCATGAAAGACCATCCATCGAGGCTGTTGGGCCGCGTAAAGCGCCGCCCCGGCTTGCCGACGGGGTGCGGCGCCACCGGCAGCCGCCGAGTGACGAAACACGCGAGCAGCGAGAACGCCGCGAGGATGCCGAAGATCGCGCGCGGCCCGGTCCAGTGCGCCAGCAGCGCACCCAGCGGCAGCGCCAGCACCGGCCCCATCGCGATGAAGGCGCGCGAGCGTCCGTTGCGCCGCGCCGCACCCATCGGGTCGGCTGTGGCCAGGGCCTGCGTCGACAGGTTCAGCATCGCGAAGCACAGGCCCCAAATGAGCCGCAACGGCAGCAGCGCCCAGAAGCCCGAAAGCGTGGCGTAGCCCAAGCCGCACACGGCAGCCGCCGCCACCGCAATGGTGCAGGTCAGCCGGTCGCCGTTGCGGGCGTAGAAGCGCGCGACGAAACCATAGCCGGCGATGCGCACCAGCCGGTTGGCCGCGAGCAGCATGCCGGCCTCGGCGAGCGTCACGCCGAACTGGCTGGCGTACATCGGCAGCAGCAGGTAGAGCACCACGTCGGCCGGCAGTGAAAGGCCAAGCGCCATCGCCGCGTGGCGGGAATTCAGGTCGGTGGACGTGGGGCTGGAAGCGGGTTGGGTGCGAGACATCGAGCCCTGATGGTGCGGCGCCGCCTGCTTCGCCGACAAACGACATTAACGCCTGTCATGCGTGAGAAAATTGCACGCATGCCGCTTCGAGAGCCTCCCCTCAACGCCGTGCGCGCCTTTACCGCCGCGGCACGCCACCTGAGCTTCACGCGTGCGGCGCTCCAGCTGCACGTCACGCACAGCGCGGTGAGCCGGCAGATCAAGAGCCTGGAGGAGTTCCTCGGCGTCGCGCTGTTCGAGCGCCGCATCCGGCAGGTGGCGCTGACTGCCGAGGGACAACAGTTCTTCGCGGAGGTGGAGCCGGCTCTCGCGCAGATCGGCGCGGCGGCGCGGGCGCTGCAGTCGCAAGGGGCGGCCCGCGCGGTGCGGATCAACGTGCGCCCTTCCTTCGCGGTGCGCTGGCTCATTCCACGCCTGCCCTCCTTCGTCGAGCGCTACCCCGACATCGAGCCGCAGGTCGTCACCAGCACCGTCATGCCCGAACAGGCCGTCGGCAGCTTCGACATCGCGGTGCGCCGGGGCCTCGAAGGCTGGCCCTCCTCGATGGAGGTGCAGCCCTTTCTCGAAGACGAGGTACTGGTGGTCGGTGCACCTTCGCTGTTCAAGACCCATCCGCTGGGCGACCTGCGCGCGCTCACCTCGCACGTGCTGCTGTCAGCCCGCACGCGCAAGGACGACTGGGACGCCTGGAGGAAGCAGGTCGGCGCGCCGCGCACGCGGCCGGCGGGCCGGCTGCAGTTCGACCATCTGCACTTCGTGCTGCAGGCAGCGGTCGACGGGCTTGGCATCGCGCTGGCGCCCACCTCGCTGGTGGCGCACGACCTGGCCTCGGGCCGCCTGCAATCGCCGCTGCCCATGCTGCGCATGACGCTGGAGCGGTACTACTACGGCCTGGCGCCCGATGCCGCGCCGGAAGCGGCGTACGTGGCCGAATGGCTCATGGAGATGCAGGCCCAGGGCGCGTAGTCGATCAGCGTGCGGCGGATGCTCGTGCGTCCGGAAACGGCCGGCGCCACGAGCTCGCTGCTCGCAAGATGCGTGCATGCCCCCTACATTCCTCCCCCGCTCCTTCCAGAACCTGGCCTGGTCCAACCTTGCCGCGCAGTCCGCCGAGCAGCTGAGCCTTGCGGCCGTGCCGCTGGTAGCCGTGCTGGCGCTTGGCGCAGGGCCGGGCGAAATCGGCTTTCTCGCGGCGGTGCAGACGCTGCCCTTCCTGCTGGTCTCGATGCCCATGGGCCTGCTCGCGGACCGTATGTCGCGGCGGCGGCTAATGGTCTGGGCCGAGGGGCTGCGGGCGATATCGCTGCTCGTGCTGCTGGCGATGGTGTTCGCGTCGAAGCTCAGCATCGGCTGGCTGGCCGAGCTTGGTTTCCTGGGCGCTGTTGGCACCGTGGGCTTCAGCGTCGCGGCGCCCGCGCTGGTGCCGGCACTCGTGCCGCGTGAGGCGCTGGCCGTGGCCAACGGACGGCTCGAACTGGCGCGCAGCGCAGCATTCACCGCCGGCCCCGCGCTCGCGGGCGCACTGGTGGCGTGGGCCGGTGCGCCTGCCGCGTTCGTTCTGGCTGCGGTGCTGTCAGTGGCGGCCGTGGGCCTGCTGCTGCGATTGGGCGAGGTGCCCAGCGCACCCGCCTCCGGACGGCATCCGCTGCTCGAGGTGCGCGACGGCGCGCGCTTCGTCTGGCGGCACGAGATGCTGCGCCCGATGCTGATGACCGGCGCGGTCTTCAACATCTCGTGGTTCGTGCTGCAGGCCGGCTACGTGCCCTATGCGGTGCGGGTGCTTGGCCTGGGCGCGCAGGCGGTCGGCTTCACGCTGGCGATGTACGGCGCGGGCATGGTCGTCGGCGCGCTGCTGACGCCGCGCGCAGTGGCGCGTCTGGCGTTCGGCCGCGCGATCCAGGTCGGGCCCGCGGTCGCGGTTGTTGCAGCGGCGACGATGGCGGCCACGCTCGTCGTGCCGACCGCCGCGCTGGCCGCGCTCTCGTTCTTTCTGTTCGGCGCGGGTCCGATGGTGTGGGTCATTACCACGACCACGCTGCGCCAAAGCGTGACGGCAGCGACGATGCTGGGCCGGGTGTCGGCCGTGTTCCTCACGATCAACGCGGGGGCGCGGCCCATCGGCGCAGCACTGGGCGGCGTGGTCGGTGCCGCTGGGGGCGAGCCGGCCTGCCTGCTGCTGGCGCTCGCAGGGTTCGTGCTACAGGCGGCGATCATCTTCGCGTCGCGCATCGCGGGGCTGCACCGGTTGCCGGTGCCGGTCACCTGAGCCGCGGGGAAGCGCCGCTAAAAAAGCGAAGCCATCCCGTTAGGCCGCGCACCCTCGATGTCGAGCATGCGCAGCTTGGTCAGCGCGCCACCGCCGGCCGAGAAGCCGCCGGGCTTGTTGCCCGCCGCCAGAACCCGATGGCAAGGAACCACGGGCGCGAACGGGTTGTGGCCCATGGCCTGGCCCACGGCGCGCGACAGGCCCTTGTCGCCCAGTTCCTCGGCGATCTCGCCATAGGTGCGCGTCTGCCCAGGTGGAATGCGCCGCGCGATCGCGTAGATGCGCTGGTGAAACTCCGACACGCCGCGCATGTCGAGTTCGATGTGGCCCAGGTCGTCGTGTTCGCCTTGCAGCAGGCCCTGGATGGCCGTGATGGCGCGTTGCGCCGCCTCGCTCGGCGGGCTTTCGCTCAGTTCCGGGAAGCGTTGCTTCATCCGCGCCCGCGTGGCTGCCTCGCCCTTGTCGGCGGGCAGTTGCACGCCGACCAGTCCGTGCGGTCCCCAGGCCAAGGCGCACATGCCGATGGAAGTTTCGAACAAGGCAAACCCGGTCATGACGCCTCCTGCAGCGCATATGCAATGCGGGTGATGCCGAGCAAGACCACCGCACCCATCGACAGCGCGAACGCGAGCCGCAGCGTGGGCAGTACGGGGGCGAAGGAAGTGAGCGTCATCAACATGAGGGCGGGCGGTCTGCCATTCTGTGCCCTCGGCAATTACCCCGAAAGCTGAGTTTCAGAATTCCATTTCTCATGGGTGGCGCAAAGTGCACGTTTCGGTGGACAATCGGCACTCAATGTTACTAAATGACACATGTGCCCTCGTCGCCGGAAGATCCGCATCTTTTGTGGGCGAGACGGGCAGTGAATGCGGAATGCGACTCTCAGGGTCGACAAAGCCGCAGCGGCGTGTGATCGACATCCAAATTTAAACCGCCGTTGATGCTGTATCTCATGCTCCTTTTTCCCGCGCGCCTGGTGCGTGCCACGATGATTCCTCCCTTCTCGATTGCAGGATAACCACAGGTTGTCTCGGCGCTGGCGCATGAGGAGGTCGATCGTCATTGCGCGCAGCGTTCGCGCCGTGTGCTTAAGCCTGCTCGCGGCCGGCGCGTTCGGCGCCGCCTGTGCGCAAAATGCGATCAAGGCGGTCGCAGGCTCCATCCAACAGGGCGTCGAGGTGATCCAGATCGATCTGGCGCAATCACTCGCCGCCGTGCCCAGCGGGTTTTCCGTCCAAAACCCCGCGCGCATCGCGCTGGACTTCCCCGGGGTCGCAAACGATGTCGGACGCGCAGCCATCGAAGTGAATCAACCCAACCTGCGCTCGATCAATGTGGTTCAGGCAGGCGAGCGCAGCCGGGTGGTATTGAATCTCAGGCAGCCGACGCCGTACAAGGCAGAGATACGAGGCAATTCGCTGCGGGTCACGCTGCAGACCGTTGCCGAGACACGGTCGCCGGAGCCATCCGCACCGGCAGACGCCGCGACGGCGCCTGTTCGCGGCGGGCCGATCACGCTGAACTTCGCCAATGCCGACATCGAGGCCGTGGCCCGCACCATGGCGGTGGTCACGGGCCGCGACGTGGTGGTCGACCCGCGCGTCAAGGGCACGATGAACCTGGTCACCGACCGTGCGATCCAGCCGGCCGCCGCCTTCGACCAGTTTGCCGCGGCGCTGCGGCTGCGGGGCTTCGCGTTGGTAGAAGCCGACGGCCTCTACAAGGTGGTGCCCGAGGCCAGCGCCAAGCTGCAGAGCGGCACCGTCAACACCTCCATCAGCGCCACCGCGTCGAGCGGCGGCAACCAGATCGTCACGCAGATCTTCCGGCTCAACCACGAGTCACCGAACAACCTGCTGCCGGTGTTGCGCCCGCTGATTGCACCGAACAACACCATCAACGTGAACCCGGGCAACAACTCGCTCGTGATCACCGACTACGCCGACAACATGCGCCGGCTGGCGCGCATCATCGCGTCGCTGGACGTGCCAAACGCGTCTGACATCGAGATCATCCAGCTCAAGCACTCGATCGCCACCGACATGCTGCCGCTGATCACCCGTCTCGTCGACGGCGGCGGCTCGGGTGCTGCGGGCGCCGCCGCACCGGGCGTGGCCGACACGTCGTTCCACACCACGCTGCAGGCTGATCCGCGCAGCAACTCACTGATCCTGCGCGCGGCCAATCCTGCACGGGCACAACTGGTGCGCACGCTGGTCGAGAAGCTCGACCGCATGCCCGCAGAGAGCAGCAACGGCGCGGCCGGCAACATCTACGTGGTCTACCTGAAGAACGCCGATGCGGTGCGGCTGGCGGCCACGCTGCGCGCCGCGATGGCGGCGAACCAGCAGAGCATCACGCCGGGCGCAGGCGGCGGTGCCGTGCCGCAACAAAGCGCGCCGCAGGCCATGCAGGTGAACCTGAACAACAACCAGGGCGGCGGTTCGGCCGCGGCCAACGCCCCGCTCAACAACGCCAACCAGCCCTCCACCGGCGGACAGATCCAGGCCGACCCGTCGACCAACTCGCTGATCATCACGGCACCCGAGCCGCAATACCGCCAGATGCGCGCGGTGATCGACCGGCTCGACGGGCGCCGCGCCCAGGTCATGATCGAGGCGCTGATCGTCGAGGTCAGCGCCAACAAGGCCGCGAACTTCGGCGTGCAGT